>Ga0068859_100007044_pt1 | contig 11419 bp, 7 predicted proteins | sample KBSSwiS22_FD_66585 | JGI IMG/M metagenome (GOLD analysis project Ga0068859, IMG submission 66585) | Switchgrass rhizosphere microbial communities from Kellogg Biological Station, Michigan, USA - KBS Switchgrass S2-2 | ecosystem: Host-associated > Plants > Roots > Rhizosphere > Soil ... | reverse complement strand
ACGTTGAACCCCTGGTCGCGCTCCCAGTTTGCCGGTTGTGACGCCACAATGGTTATCGCCGGCGCGCTCGATACGGCCTCGCGAAAGCCGCGCAACCGCGAGTCGCCGGTCTCGTGGCCCGGAATGCCCTCGAGAATCGCGACCCTTGCCTTGCCGTTCGTCGCCTTCACCAGATAGCCGCCCGCGAGCTTTCCGCCCTCGTAGTTGTCGGAGCCGACGAACGTTTCGGCGTGCACACCGGCGTCTGCCGCGGCCTTTTGGTCCAGGCGGGTGTCGACGACGATGATGGGGACCTTCGCATCGCGCGCCTTCACGAGCGCCGAGATGATCTCACGCGACCCGCTCGGCGTGATGGCCAGCGCGCCGATGCCGGTCTGGATCATGTTCTCGACAATCTGCATCTGCTTCTCGACGTCGATTTCACGCTCGGCTGCCTGCACGTCGAGCTGGACGCCGAGGCGGTCTGCGGCTTCCTGTGCGCCGCGCCTCATGTCGACGAAGAATGGATGGTTCAACGTCTTCAACACCAATGCGACCTTGGGTTTGTTCGTTCCCGGAGCGGCGCGGTTGCACGCCGGCAAAGATGCCGCCAGCAGCACCACGAAGAGGACAACCAACGAGACACTGATTTTTCGCATAAGTCAGGTCCGGTGACGTTTCAGCATGGTATCGACGAGCACGGCGAAGATGATAACGGCACCGATGACGATTTGCTGGAGAAAAGATGACACGCCAAGCAGATTCAACCCATTGCGGAGCACGCCCATGATAAGCGCGCCGACGAGCGTTCCCGCCAGGGTGCCTTCGCCGCCCATGAGGCTCGTGCCGCCGATCACTGTGGCCGCGATCGCATCGAGCTCGTACATCATCCCGGCGATGGGTTGCGCCGAGTTGAGCCGGGCGGTCAGAATGACGGCCGCGACGGCGCTGACCAGGCCCGATACCGCATAGATCATCGTCTTATGTAGCCGTACGGACACGCCCGAGAGACGAGTCGCTTCTTCGTTCCCTCCGATGGCATACACATAGCGCCCGAACGTCGTGCGGGTCAGCACGATGTGCGCGATCGCATACATCACGATCGTGGCAACAATCGGCGATGGGATGCCTGCGACGTGGCCGGTCGCAAACGATCGAAACGCCGGATCGAAACCCGAGATCGGCCGGCCTTCGGTGGCGACCAGCGCAGCGCCACGGGCGATGCTCATCGTGCCCAGCGTGACGATGAACGGCGGCAGGCGGCCCCAGCTGACAAGGGCGCCGTTCGCGAGCCCGCATGCGAGACCGGTGCCGAGCCCGAGTGCGAGGGCGACCGGAAGGAGCTCGCGGTTCTGCAGCGCCAAGCCGAGTACGACGCCGGAAAGCGCCACGATCGAGCCGACAGACAGATCGATGCCTCCGGAAATGATGACGAACGTCATTCCGATGGCGACGATGGCGTTGATGCTTGTCTGCTGCGCGACGTTGAGCAGGTTCGGAACAGTCAGAAAGTGGGGCGTCATCGCCCAGAGCACGCCCGACAACACCACCAGGCCGAGAACGGTGCCGAGCTGACGCGCGTGAGCGAGCCGCCGCGAGGCCGTCAAGATGCCAGTCCCAGAGCAGCGGTCAGGACGCGCTCTTCGGTCGCATCCGCCGACGTGAATTCCGCTCGAATGCGCCCGCGATGCATCACGACGAGGCGGTCGCTCATTCCCAGCAGCTCGGGGAGCTCGGAAGAGATCATGATGATGCCGGCGCCGGCCGCGGTAAGGCGATTCATCAGATGGTAGATTTCGACCTTTGCGCCAACATCCACGCCGCGGGTGGGTTCATCGAAGATGAAGATCCTCGCGTGGCCGGCGAGCCACTTGCCGAGCACGACCTTCTGCTGATTCCCGCCGCTCAGCAGGCGGACCGGCTGCGTGCTCGTCCCTTTGATGTGCAGTTCTTTTACGAGCGGAGCAGCCAGCCTGGCTTCGCATTGTGCGGGAAGGAAGCCGTACGGCGCCAACTGGCGAGCATGCGGAAGGGCGATGTTGCGCGCGATCGTGAAGCCGCCCACAAAGCCCTGTGCCTTGCGATCTTCAGGCAGCAGGCCGATGCGATGTGCGATCGCGTCGGCTGCTGTGCGGAAGTCCACGGCCTCGCCGTCCACGTGAATGCGTCCCGCATCCGGGCGGTCGACGCCGGCCAGCACACGCGCGAGCTCGGTCCGTCCCGAGCCGAGCAATCCACCGACGCCGAGGATTTCGCCGGCGTGCAGGCGAAAAGTGATGTCGGAGAGCAAAGGCTTCCGGCCGACGCCCTCTACACGAAGCAACTCCGTCCCAGGTGTGGTGCGCACTCTGGGAAAGTGCTCGCCAACCTCGCGATTCGCCATCAGGCGCACGAGCTCGGCGACCGTCACGTCCGACAGCAGGCGCGTCGTCACATGACGCCCGTCGCGCAGCACCGTGACGCGATGGCCGATTCGGTACACCTCGTCGAGGCGGTGGGTGATGTAGACAATCGCCACTCCGCGCGCGATCAGGCGGGCGATCAGCGCAAACAGTTGATCGACTTCGCGCGACGTCAGCGCGGAGGTCGGCTCGTCCATCACGAGGACCGCCGCCTGCGTCGCAAGCGCCTTGGCAATCTCTACCATCTGGCGTTGCGCGAGGCTCAAACGATGCAGCGGCGTGGCGGGCGCGATCTCCATTCCGAGATCCGATAGAAGCCGGGCAGCGCGGTCGTGGAGTTGCCGCCAGTCGATGAACACGCCGAAGGTTGTCGGCGCCGAGCCGAGAAAGATGTTCTCGGCCACCGACAGGTGCGGGATCAGGCTGAGCTCCTGATAGATGACGCGAATTCCGTGCGCGAGCGCATCCCCCGGGTCCTGAATGCCGGCGGGAACGCCGTTCATCAGGATGTCGCCGGCGTCCTTGCGGTAGGCGCCGCTCAGGATCTTCATCAGCGTCGATTTGCCTGCGCCGTTTTCGCCAAGCAGCACGTGCACCTCGCCCGCCTGCAGCGAGAGATCGACGCCGTCGAGTGCAACGACGCCGGGAAAACTCTTTCGGATCCCGCGCATCTCGAGAACGGGAGGCCGCATGTCAGTCTTCGTGGAGCCGGCGACGCATCATGGAATGGCAAGCTCGACGGGTGGCCCTCCGGGGCGCATCTCTGCCGCACCTTCCCAGTGCAGGATGGATGTGCCGGGCACGAAGTGATCGTCGAGCATGAAGGCGGTATTGATGCGGGTGAGGCGCGCTGGTGCCGCGTTGTTCCTTCCCGCGCGCGCGAAGACCTGCGCACGCAGCGCGCGCACGTCCCTGATAATGGCGTGCGCGGGCAGCGGAATCGCCGCACGGAAGCATCCGTCCCGAACGATGCGGAAATCGCTGCGATCGCGGTCCGAAGAAATCCACTGCGTGCCGACTCGTAACGCGAACGCCAGCCCCTTCTCGGCGAGCGTGCCGCAGCCTTCCACGAACACGAATCGGCGAGGGTCGGGGATCGTCCCACGGCCTGCCGGCGGGTCGGCGGCAATCTTGCCTTCGCGTTTCAGCTCCTGGGCCATCACTTCGTACAGCCATGGGTAGGTGTCCATCACCGCTTCGCGCGACACGTCGCGAAGCGGGAAAGCGATCGCCGCAGGAGCGTAGCGCACGCGCGTCGTGCCCTGTGGCAGCACCATGTTGTTGCTCGTGCTCACCCACAACAGGGGATGCCGGCCTTCGCGGCGGCCGCTGAACGGAAGGATCTCGTGCCCGGGCCCTTGGATGTCGTCGTCGAGGATCTCGCCCTTTGCATTCAGTTCCACGCTGTAGAGGTACTCGATGTCTGTCGTACGCCCCCACGTCGCCATCAGGCGATCGGCCGGCGTTCCGCCGTCTTCGTTCGTGAAAATTACCGAATAGCGATAGCGCGTTCCGCGCGCAGAGGGCTCGATCTCGTACCACATGAACACCGGAACATCCGTGTACTTTCCTACTGTGTCCGGCCGTGCATAAATGATCGGTGCGAGCGAAATAGCCGCGTAGTCGCGCGCGCTCGCAGTAATCAACTGGAACGCGGTTGTCTCCACGATGGCGCGGCTGTGTCCGCGTAACTCGGACGAGGTGAGCTCCGCGTCTTCCTCGATTACAAGCGTGTGGCGGCCCGGCTCGACCTGGCCGAGCATGATCCGATAGTCCGCACGCCCTGTTCGAACGATCGGAAGATGCTGCACGTAGCGGCCGTCGAGGGCGAGCGAGACGACCACGGCTTCGCGGCCGGCGACATCCCACGTGCACGCATTGCACGTTGCCGTGATCGTCGCAATCGCTTCGGCGCGCGTCGCGGTCTCGAACGTCGCCTTTGCGATCTGAGCCTGAGCGGTCCCCGCCACGAGGGTCATGGCGAGGACCAGCAGGATCTGCATTAGAAACCGAGGCGAAGCGACAATTGCATCACTCGTGGGTCGCCCGCCAGGTTGGAGATTGTGCCGGCGGTCGCGTTGACGATGTTGCTGTCGGGCAGGCCGAGGTTCGCCCGGTTGAACAGGTTGAACACATCCAGGCGGAGCGTCGTGTTGAAGCGCCCGGTGATATCGATCCGGCGCTGCAGGCTCATGTCGAACGACAGCCAGCCTGGTCCGCGAAGGGTGTTGCGGCCGGCGTTGCCGAACACGCCTGATGTGACCCGTGTGTACGCCGCGGGATTGAACCACTGCTCGACGGTTTGCGCACCCTTCGGGTCGCCGGTGAGGTTAGGAAGACCGGTCGCGCCGGCGCCCACGTTGTTGTTCCCCTGCGTCACCGTGTACGGCCGCCCGGTACGCGCACTGAGAATGCCGCTGATGAGCCAGCCCCCAAGAATTTGACTGGCGATGCCGTTCTGCAGCATCGGCTTATTCTTGCCGAACGGGAGCTCGGCGATGATGTTTGCCGACAGGCGGTGGCGGACGTCGAAGTCGCTTGGCCCTTCCCACGACTTCAGGTCGCGGCCGTTCTGCGGTCTGCCCGATGATGCGCTGAGGTGTTCGGGGGCCTGGTCCCGAGCCTCGCCGACTGTGTACGATACGCGGTAGCTGTATCCATCGTTGAACCGCTTCTCGAACGACAGGTCCATCCCTTTGTAGTTTCCTTCGCCGGTCATCTCGCGCCATTGGACGTTGCCGAACGCCGGATACGGCAGCGGCCCGTTTGCATCGAGCGTACCCGGCAGCGGCTGGTTGATGTTGCGAAGCACGGCGAGATGCCTGGTGAACGAGCCGACGAAATCGGCGGACGCGACGAAGTTCGCGCCGATCTGCCGCTCGATGCCGCCGCCAAACTGCTGCACCACCGTCCGCGGGTTGTTGCGATCGGAGGCACGCACCATGATGCGCGCGACGTTGATGTTCGCCGGATCGAGAAAGTTTGCCGGGAAGCCATCCTGCAGACGAAGAATGGGCGCAGTGGCGGTGCCGGCCGACTGCACATCGATGTTCGCGAGACCTGGCGGATTCAGCGCGAGCTGGTCCTCGGAGCCGATACGATCGAACTGGTTGTAGAAGATGCCATACCCGCCACGAAGCAGCGAGCGCGCGTCGAGTTTATAAATCACGCCGATGCGCGGTGAGAAGTTGTTCCGATCCGGCCTCACCAGTGCGCGATCTTCGAGGGAGCCGGCCTTGGCGAAGACCAGCGCGCCTGCGACCGGGTCGAAATTCGCCATGTGATTGCTTGCCTCGGTCGCCGGCGGCATGTAGTCGTAGCGGACGCCGAGGTTAAGGGTCAGCGCGTCGGTCGCCTTCCAGTCATCCTGGACATAGAACCCATACGACCGAAGTTGCTGTTCAACCACAAAGACGTTGGTGAGCTGGGCCCTTTGCGCGTAACCGAGCATGAAATCCGCCAACCCGTTGCCGGTGAACTGACCGTTGAACGTCAGATTGCCGCGTGTCGGCGCCACATCGAAGTATTCGTTGCTCATCGGCGCCATCACGTCGGCGCCGAATTTCACCTGATGCGAGCCGCGCATCCACGTGAGGGTGTCCAGGAACTGCATCTGCTGCGTGTGCTGGAACTTCGGCATGAAATTCGGTGAGCCGAGGCGGATATGTCCAGAGATGTCCATGCCGACGATCCCGCCAATCACGCGCGGATCGTTGGGCACGCCGCGAAATCCTATCTGCGCGTTGCCGTCGGCGCCGAAGGGATCTTGTGTGCCGTCATTCGTCCCGCGCGCGTACGAGACGCGCGCTTCGTTCACGAGCGAGACGCCCATCACTTTCGTCCATCCGCTCACGAGCCCATGCGATTTGAGGTAGTTTCGACCCCAGGCCGAGGTCGACGTCCCGTCGAGGATTCCGCCGAACCACCCGGGCACGTACCGGAAACGGTCGCTGTAGATGTAGCGCACGAACACGTTGTCGTTGCCGAGCGGCACGTCGACCCGTGCCAGGTACCGCTCGGATTCGTCCTGAACGTTCGGCTGCCGCAGTAAATTGTTGTTGCCGGCGGCATTGGGGACGGGCAGCATCGACGCAATCTTCGCGGCAATCGGGTCGATCCGATCCGCAGGGATCGTGTTGTTCGGAAAGTTGAGGCCGGTCAGCGGATCCCGAATCGCTGACGCGAACACACCACGCCGTTCGTCGTTCGTCAGCACGCGGCCGGTGCGCAACACGCCCTGCCGGATGCGCGTGGCTTCGAAATCGCCGAAGAAGAACGCGGTGTTGCGAACGATTGGCCCTCCCAGATTGCCCCCGAACTGGTTCTGTTTGTTCGCCGGCTTTGGCTGACCTGCGCGCTTGGCAAAGAAGTTGTTCGTATCGAGTTTGTCGTTGCGGAAGAAGTCGTAGGCGGTGCCGTGGATGCTATTTGTCCCCGACTTCGTGCTCACGATGATGGCCGCCCCAGGCGACCATCCGTATTCCGCCGCATACGGGCTGGTGACGACCTTGAACTCGTCGATCGCATCCACCGATGGCCGGGAGAGCTGCGTCGTCAATTCCTGAACGTTGGTGGAGAAGCTGTTGTTGGCGACACCATCGAGCAGAAAGTTGTTTTGGAGGCTTCGGTTGCCGTGGACGCTGACGCCGCCGGTCCGGCCCGACGAAGTGCCGCCCGCCTGTTCGGTGTAGCGATCGCTCTGGACGCCAGGAACGAGTGCCAGTAGATCGTCCCAATTGCGAATCGCGAGAGGAAGACTGGCGACCTCGTTGCTGTCGACGACTGTCCCAACCACAGCGCTCTCGGTGCTCAGCAGCGGAGTGACGCCCGAGACGGTCACCGTCTCGCCGATCGATCCGACTGCCAGGATCATGTCGAGGCGCGAGCGTGCGCCGAGCTCGAGTGCGACCGTCCGCTCGAAGCGCTGGAAGCCCGGCGCTTCGACCTGTACCAGATACTCACCCGGTGCGAGGTTGACGACCAGATAGGTGCCGTCGTTGCTCGTCGTCGCCGTGGCGACCGAGTTGGTCGCCAGGCTCGTGATGCTGACCTTGGCGGCCGAGACGACAGCGTCGGACGGATCCTTGACAATTCCCGTCAGCGTTGCGCGATCCACTTGGGCGTGCGCGGGCATCACAATGCCGAACAGCATGAGCGTCAGAAGTCCTGTCGCGAAAAGGTTCCGTAACATCAGCATGCCTCCCTTGAGCCAGTGTTCATTTCATTGCATCGACGGCGGCGTCACTAGCGGCAGCCGTGAATCGGGTGGCGGCCACTGCCGCAGCGACGCGTATCGCGGATCGTCGCTGGCGGCCATCGATCGCCGGGTTCCGGCGAGCACGTTCAGATAGTACGCATCGTATCCATGGGCTGTAACGAACGTGTGATATCCCGAGCGCACCAGCACGACATCGCCGTGACTCACTGTGAGGGCCTGGTCGCCGCTCTTGCTGTTGTTGTACAGCCGCTGAAACCCGAACGCGTCGCGGTCGGCAAAGCGGTAATAGTAAATTTCCTCGAGCTTCACTTCGCCGGGCGGCCGATCGACGTCGTGCTTGTGTGGGGGATAGCTCGACCAGTTGCCGGCAGGCGTAAACACCTCGCAGATCAACAGCCGGTCCGCAGGGGCGGACGGCGGAATGATGTCGACGATCTGCCGCGTGGCGTTGCCGCCGCCACGGATCTCGAACCCGCAGTCCTCGGGACGAATCAGCCGGGGCTCGAAGTGCTTGCGCGTAGGCGCGCGGCCGTCTCCGAGCTCGGTGGGCTCGGACGCGATCACCTGGAAGCGGGTGCGCGGAGGGAGATAGATCGCGTATGGATAGCCGCTGAATACGTCGCGGCGTGGACCGAGCGACGTCCAGTCCCTGCCCGCCCGGCCCCTTGCGCGCAAGGTCTGCGCGCCGAACTCGACACGGCAGGATCCGCGCAGCAGCACGAGGCAGCACTCTTCGCCGCGCGTCGTATCACTCCATGGCTTTCCGGGTGCGACATGGCGGACGGCAAAGTGCACGAATCGCCATCCCGCTCGCGAGGGCGTCACTTCCACTACCGTGCTCGTCCGGCCGGCGGACGGCCGCGACGATCGAAACAGCACACGCGATGGGGCCATAGTTTGGACGTAGCGCCAGGATGATGCGACGCGAAGGATGCTCCAGGCGGCGAATAGAGTCAATCGCTAATAGCCGATAATGGCGGGAAATCCATGATTCGCGTCGCGAATGCACCCTGCTCGTGGGGCGTCCTTGAATTTGAGGGAACCACGCGTTCCGCACCGTACGATCGCGTGCTCGATGAGATACGCGACACCGGTTATGCCGGAACGGAGCTGGGCGATTGGGGCTTCATGCCGACCGAAGCCACTGCCCTGAAAAAGGCGATCTCGGATCGCGGGCTGCATCTGATGGCGGCGTTCGTTCCCGTGGCGCTCGTGGACGCGTCATCACACAAAGCCGGCACTGCAACGGCGGTGCGCACGGCTCGGCTGCTGCGCGATGCGGGCGAAGCGGACGCGATTGTCGTGTTGTCTGACGACAACGGTGCAGTGCTCGAGCGCGAACGGAACGCAGGGCGCATCACGCCGGAGCTCGGGCTCAGCGACACTCAGTGGGATGTGTTCGCAGCGGGCGCTGAAGGAATCGCCCGCGCTGTGCGAGACGAAACCGGATTGCGAACGGCCTTTCATCCGCATTGCGGCGGTTACGTGGAAACCGTTGCCGAGATTGATGCGCTGATGCGCCGCACCGATCCGTCTGCGCTTGGCCTGTGCCTCGACACCGGGCACATCGTCTACGCCGGCGGCGACCCGGTCGACGTGCTCGACCGCCACGCCGATCGTGTCTGGCACGTCCACTTCAAGGATTGTGATCCGAAGGTTGCGTCACACGCCCGCGCAGCGGGGATGGGGTACCTCGCCGCCGTGCGCGCGCAGCTCTTCTGCGAGCTTGGCGTGGGTGCGGTAAACTTCGCCGCCGTTCTGGCAGCACTGCGCCGCCGCCGCTACTCCGGTTGGATTGTTGTGGAACAGGATGTATTTCCCGGTTCGGGCTCGCCGGCGGAAAGTGCGGCCCGCAACCGTTCGTATCTTCGGTCACTCGGTCTGTGAGGATGTAGCCATGTCTTCCCGCGTTCGATTGACGACGGCGCAGGCGCTCATCAGGTTTCTGAGCGTCCAATACAGCGAGCGTGACGGCCGGCGGCAGCGGTTCTTCGCCGGCGTCTTCGGCATCTTCGGCCACGGCAACGTGGCGGGAATCGGACAGGCGCTCGATCAGATGAGCGATCGCATCCGGTATTACCAGTGCCGCAACGAGCAGGCGATGGTCCACACCGCTGCGGCGTTCGCACGGATGTCGAACCGCACGCGGACGCTGGCGTGCACGACGTCGATTGGCCCTGGCGCGACCAACATGGTGACCGGTGCGGCGGGCGCGACGATCAATCGGCTGCCGGTGCTGCTGCTTCCCGGCGATATCTTTGCGAACCGCGTGCCCGCGCCGGTGCTGCAGCAACTCGAGTCTGGCTACACGCAGGATGTGTCGGTGAACGACTGCTTCCGGCCCGTCTCGCGGTACTGGGATCGCATCTGCCGGCCCGAGCAGCTGGTGACGGCCTTGCCCGAGGTGATGCGTGTGCTCACGTCACCGGCCGAGACGGGCGCGGTGACGCTGTCGATGCCGCAGGATACACAGACCGAGGCGTTCGAGTACCCGGTCGCGCTCTTCGACGAGCGCGACTGGAGCATCCAGCGGCCACGCGGCGACGCTGCGGCCCTGGCGCGTGCGGCGGAGGCCATTCGTGCGAGCCGAATTCCGCTGATCGTCGCCGGCGGCGGCGTTCTCTACAGCGAGGCGAGCGCGGCCCTGCAGAAATTTGCAGAGGTCACCGGCATTGCCGTGTGCGAAACGCAGGCGGGCAAAAGCTCTCTGCCGTGGAATCATCCGCTGGCCCTCGGGCCGATCGGCGCCACGGGCGGCCAGGCGGCAAACCAGTTCGCTCGCGACGCCGATTTGGTGATCGCCATCGGGACGCGCCTCAGCGATTTCACCACGATGTCCAAAACGGCGTTCGCGAACCCTGATGTGCGTTTTGTCGGGATCAACGTGTGCGAGATGGATGCCGCAAAGCACAACGCTATCCCCGTGGTCGCCGACGCGCGTGTCGCGGTGCAGGAGCTCGAGGCCCGCGTTGCAGGCTATTCGACTTGCGCCGACTACCGGGCACTTGTTGCCGCGCGCGTGCCGGCGTGGACGGCCGAAGTTGATCGCCAGACGGCGCCGCGAAAGGCCGTTCCGTTTGCACAGGCAGAAGTGGTGGGCGCGGTCAACAACTCCGCTCGCCCCGAGGATGTCGTCGTGTGCGCGGCCGGAAGTTTGCCCGGCGACCTGCACAAGCTCTGGCGATCGCAGCGGCCGAATACCTATCACGTCGAGTACGGCTACTCGTGCATGGGGTATGAGATCGCCGGCGGGCTCGGCGTGAAGATGGCCGACCCGTCCCGCCAGGTCTATGTGATGGTCGGCGACGGCTCCTACCTGATGATGGCGCAGGAGATCGTGACGTCGGTGCAGGAAGGCTTCAAGCTGATCGTTGTGCTGTGCGACAGCGAGGGGTATGCGAGCATCGGCGCGTTGTCACGTTCGGTCGGCTCCGGAGGATTCGGCACGCAGTACCGCTATCGCGATCCCACGACAGGAAACCTGTCGGGGAAACCGCTGCCGGTTGATCTTGCCGCGAACGCCGAGTCGCTCGGCGCTGTCGTGCATCGCGTGTCGGATCGCGCATCACTCGACGCCTCGCTCGCCGCCGCTCGGAGCAGCGATCGGACGACGGTGATTTATGTGCCTGTCGATCCGAATCTCGGCGTACCCGGATACGACTCGTGGTGGGATGTCGCGGTCGCGGAGGTGTCCGAGCAGCCGGCCGTGCGCAAGGCGCGCGCGGAGTGGGAAGCCGGCCGGAAACGGCAGCGATCGTTCCTGTAACTGAGAGGGCAGAGGCAGAGGGCAGGGGCAGAGAGCAGAGGGCAGAGGGCAGAG
>Ga0068859_100007042_pt1 | contig 11420 bp, 13 predicted proteins | sample KBSSwiS22_FD_66585 | JGI IMG/M metagenome (GOLD analysis project Ga0068859, IMG submission 66585) | Switchgrass rhizosphere microbial communities from Kellogg Biological Station, Michigan, USA - KBS Switchgrass S2-2 | ecosystem: Host-associated > Plants > Roots > Rhizosphere > Soil ... | reverse complement strand
ATTCCGGGCTCAGGCGCCCGGCGCGACGACAGTCCCGGCATCCGCTTCGAATCGCAGGTGCTCGACGGTCATGCCGCGATCGCCGGGCACGGCGTCGCCATCCTGTCCCCGCCGATGTTCCAGTCGGCAATCGACGCGGGGCTTCTGGTCCAGCCATTTGCGCAGCGAGCGTTCTACCGGAACAGCTATTGGCTGGTGTATCCGGAGCACAAGCGCACGCACGCCAAGATCCGCGCGCTGCGCGAATGGCTGTTGGGCGCGGTCCGCGAAGCGGTTGGGGACGATGTCGCGCTGCTGACGCCGCCGCTCTAGAATGCGCGCGACGCTGCCGATCGCAGGCCAGTGCCGTCACGCCATCGCAATTTTCACGCCATGAACCGCGCGAACCAGTCCAGCGTCTGTCCCGGCTCGCGCTGGAAATAGGTATAGCCGTCGCACCGCCGGGTGGTTCCGTCGATCCAGGATAGTTTCTTGTCGGCCGGCGGAATGTTGTCGCACATCGCCCGGACGTCGCTTGGCCGGGTGTAGAGGTCTTCGCGCACCTGGTAGGGAAAGGTCGGGACCATCACGCTTTTCGCCCACGGAACCGGCGAGAACCGATCGATCGTGAAGCTCGTCACCAATCTGATCCGCGCATTCAAGTCGTCGATATAGTCCTGGTCACTCGCGATTGGGCGCTTCGAAGAACCCGCTCGCCAGGACAATCCGACCGTCCGCGCCGAACCGCGCGAAGCTGATGCCTTTCACGAACACCCGACCGCCGGCGTCGTACATCGTCCAATGGAACAGGCCCTGGTCATGATGGGCGAGGAAGGTGTCGTTCCTGAAGTAGGCGCCGGCAAAGCGCTCCTGCGAGGCCGCGATGCGCAGGGCCAGAGCGGCTCTGCCTTCCACCAGTGACGAAGGATCCGTGTAGATGATCTGCTCATCCGTGCTCTCCGCGAGCAACCGCGCCCGCTCGGCATCCTCGACCGGGCCCCATGCGGATTGGTAGAGGTTCCAGATGTGTAGCCGGGTCTGGTCGTCCATTTCATTCTCCCATGTCAGGCACCAAAGCCGTTTCGCGTCCTGGGTTCTTCCGTGCACTTCCAAACAGGCTCCTACTGAACCGTCAGCACGATCTTGCCTTGAATATGGCCCTGGGCCGCCCGCTCGTGTGCCTTGTGCGCGTCAGCCAGCGGATAGATGCTGTCCACAACCGCACGAATCGCCCCGTCATCGAGCAACCGTCCGATGTCTCCCAATTGGGCTCCGTTCGAACGCACCTGCGTCGTGGAAACGGTGACGCCGAGTTTCTCGGCATCTTCGCCACCGGCGAAGCCCAGCGGAAATACCGGGAAGAGCGCGCCGCCGCGCTTGAGCGTGCGCAGGAACCGGCCGGTCGAGGGGCCGCCCAGCGCGTCGACGACGATATCGATGTCACGCGCGACGTTCTCGGGAGGCGTTTGCGTGTAATCGATGAATTCATCGGCTCCGAGATCGCTCAGAAGGTGCTCGTGTCTGCCCGAGGCCACGGCGATCACATGCGCGCCTTTCAGCTTCGCGACCTGTACCACGAAGTGCCCGACTCCCCCTGCCGCGCCATTGACGAGGACCGTCTTGCCTTCGAGCGGTACCGGCGCATGCTGGTTCGGTTGAAGCGGATTTGGCTCATCATGGCCGAGTTCGACCAGGAACTGCCACGCGGTGAGGAGCGACATCGGCGCGGCGGCCGCATGCACGTGATCGATGCCGGCCGGCTTGTGCGCAACTTCCGACGCCGGCGCACTCACATATTCGGCATAGGCCTGGCTGCCGCCCGCGAGACCGGCGGGAAAGCGAACCATCGAAAATGCTTCGTCTCCGACGGCGAAGTTCTCGACGTCGTCGGCGACGGCCTCGATCACGCCGGAAATGTCGGTTCCGGGGATGACGGGGAACGACACTTGCGGCTGCCACTCCGGCGGCAGCATCTTATACCCCTCGCGCAGGTACCAATCCGGCGGATTGAGGCCGACCGCATGTACGCGGATCAGAACTTCTCCCCTCTTCAATTGGGGCTTTGGCGCGTCTTCGTAGCGGAGCACTTCGGGGCCACCGAACGCGTGGAACCGAACCGCCTTCATCGCCTCTGTCGACATAGCTTCCACCTTCAACACAAATAGGATATCCGTTTCCGGAGCAGTGACCCGTATATTCGGAGCACCGCTCCGTTTGTCAAGGGGCCGCCATGCGCGCTGACGCCAGGAAGAATCGTGATCATCTGCTGGAAGTGGCGCGTGATGTCGTGAACGAGCAGGGCGCCGATGCCTCCCTGCGCGATATAGCGCGGCGCGCCGGCGTCGGATTGGGCACGCTCTATCGGCACTTTCCGAGGCGTGAGGCGCTGCTCGAGGCGTTGCTCCGCACGCGCTTCGATGCGCTCACGACGCGGGCGCGCGAACTCGAAACATCGACCTCACCAGACAAGGCACTGATCACCTGGCTGCACGAGATCGTGGCGGTCACGCACAATTTCCGCGGCGCGATCGCTTTGATGGTAGCTGCCATCGCCGAGCCGGACTCGGCGCTTCACGCTTCGTGCGTCACCATGAAGGCGGCTGGTACGCAACTTTTGCTTCGCGCGCAGGCCGAGGGCCTGACCCGTGCCGATCTCAACGGCACCGATTTGTTCGCGCTGATCAGCGCGCTCGCCTGGCTGCACGATCAGCCTTCGTTTGCAACGCGCGCCGATCACCTCACCAACGTGGTAGCAAGCGCGGTCTTGACCAGGTCCACGCAAGATTTCCTACGCGAAGCATCGGGAGGCCCTGCCGCAGGCCGTTAGAAGGGAGGCCTCTCAGCGTATATATCCACCAGCGGCGTCGACATCGTTGCGCGCTATTGCGAGCTGCACCAGCACGGCGCCGCCCAAATAGCCCACGAGGCCCGCGAAGCCTTGGCCCTGCGCCGCGGGCACGAAATGAGGCGTCTCCCACATCTGTGCGCGGAAGAAGAAGCGGCTGGTTCCGTCGCGCAATTCGAGTTCCGCCATCGGTACCGCCACCGCAGCGACCATGCGGCGAACGGCGTAGGCGCGGTGCGCATCGCCGATGATTTGCACGAGCGCGGCCTCGATCGACATGCCCCTCTCGTCGACCAATTCGGTGGCCAGCCGCGCGACATCCACGGCGTCGGCCACGCGTGGCGCAGCGGCGGCAACGAAGGCGAAACGGGCAATCTCGTCGCTCGCGGCGGCTGGCGCATAGGGTCCGCGTCCCCCCTTGGGCAGCATGGCTTCCGCGCGAAGCGCGGTAGCGATCGATTCGACGCGGGAGGCGCTGGCCTCTCCGTAGAGGGAGAGGAGCGTCTGAACCTGGGTAACGCGCATGACGCACTCTTCCCGACTAATCGGGGTAGATATTCCTGATTTCCCCGAAAGGCTCAACCCAGATTATTCCGATTGTAACCGTTTGCCTCCATGATTTGCTGCAGTGCAACAGATCAGGGCCACATCGTGAACTTTATGTTGCAATGCGTCAGTCGATATGGCCTCATTCCATTCCCGCGAGCGAACGCGTGCGCGCGGCGCAGAACAGGAGGAACGGCGACACGCCGGCGACGGGTATCGGCCCCGCCGGCAATAGCATCAAGATCCGGCATGCAGTGCGGCGGTGCAGGACATCGCGGCGGCATCCGGCAAGCCAGGCGCACCGTCGCGAGCGCAGCGGAGTGCACATGGCGCCGGTGGGGGCGACGCCTGAGGCCTTCCAATCGAGGGACCTCTGCATGAAAAGAACTTCAGCATCTCTGTTCGCGCTGGCGATCGCTGGCATCGCAGCGGCCGCGCCGGCCAATGCCCGGCCCGAACCGGAGCCGACCGCGACTGATCCGTCCGCCGATACCGCCGCGCCGGGTGGCTCGGAGATCATCGTCACAGGCACCCGCACGAGGGGCATGCGGGCCGCAGATAGTGCTGCGCCTCTGCAAGTTATCGGCACGCAAGCAATGCAATCCGTCGGTCAGCAGGATCTCAGCCAGGTGCTCGCCCAAAGTCTGCCATCGCTGAACTTTCAGGCTTTCGGCGGCGATACCGCCAATCTGACGCTGAGCGTTGCATTGCGTGGCCTCAATCCCAACGATACGCTGGTGCTGATCAACGGCAAGCGCCGGCACACCACCGCCAACCTGGCCGTGCTAGGCGGCTCGCCCTACTCGGGCGCGGCGACCACCGACCTCAGCTTTGTGCCGACAAACGCGATTGGTCAGATAGAAATCCTGCAGGACGGAGCAGCCGCGCAATACGGCTCTGATGCAATCGCCGGGGTGGTCAACATCATCCTGAAGAACAAGTCGGAAGGTGGCTCGCTTAACGTTACCGGCGGCCAGACGTATGAGGGCGATGGAAAAACGATCTCCAGCGCGCTTAACATGGGGTTCAAGCTGACCGACAGCGGCTTCATCAATGTCACCGGCGAGTATAAATTCCACGATTTCACGCAACGCGGTACCTGCGACCGGCGCTATTCCAATATAGATTGCACTGTGCGTAGCGATATCAGTGCGATCGATGCGGCTGGGGTCAAAGCCAATCCCTTCTACCCTTACGTCAATACAATCGTTGGGGATGCGCGATACACGATTTACAATATCATGGCCAACGCGGGGTACGACCTCAGCGACAGCCTGACGGCCTATGCCTTCGCGAGCTACGGCAATCGCGTGTCAAAGGCATATGAGAATTATCGTCGCGCCACGCGCATCTCCGGCGTGACCAGCACCGGCGCCACCGTCTACCCGCTGCCTGCAGGGTTCAATCCGCAGGAAAGTCTGCGCGAAGAGGATTTCTCCGGCACTGTCGGGTTTAAAGGCGATGTTTCGGGCTGGAAGTGGGATCTTTCGCTGACCTATGGGCGCGACTCCGTGGGGCTTTACACGTTGGATTCGGCCAACCCAGCGCTTTTTGCGGACGTGCAGAGCCAGAACGCGACCATGGTACTGCCGCAGCGCAATTTCTACGACGGCACTCTCAAGAACTCGGAATGGGCGCTGGAAGGTGGCATCACCAAGGAATTCGACGCGGGCCTCGCCGAGCCGATCACGTTGGCGCTAGGAGGACAGTATCGCAAGGATAGCTACGTAATTTCTGCGGGAGAGCCGGGCTCCTATTACAAGGGCGGTGCACAATCCTATCCTGGCTTCGCACCCACCGATGCAGGCACAAACGATCGCAAAGCCTATGCCGGCTATATCGATCTCGCAGTCAATCCCGTCGAGGGGATGCATGTCGATCTTGCCGGCCGATACGAGCATTATTCGGACTTCGGCAGCGTGTGGACCGGCAAGGCAACCGCACGCTATGACTTCAGCAAGGCGTTTGCCTTGCGCGGCACCGTATCCAACGGCTTCCGTGCGCCGACGCTGGCAGAGGAATTTTATTCATCGGTAAACGTCGGCCCGGGCACCATATTCGGCCAGTTCCCGCCGAACTCGGCCTCTTCGGCCTCGCTAGGTTTCGGGAATCTTCAGCCTGAAAAATCCACCAATTTCTCAATCGGAATCGTTGCGCACCCAATCCAGTCGATGATGCTGACCATCGACGCGTACCAGATCGACATGAAGAAGCGCATCGTGCCTTCGGCTGCGATCTTCGGTTCGTTCGGTAGCAGCGTGGTATCGCAGGCAGTCTTGAATGCCCTGGTTGCGCGCGGCATTTCGTTGGCAGATGCTACTTCCTATTCCGGCATCAACATCTTCACCAACGGTGCAGACACGCGCACCCGTGGCGTGGAAGCCACGCTGGACTACACCAGCGACTTTGGCGACGCGGGCAATGTCGCGTGGACCGTCGGCTTCAACTACAACACCACCACACTGAAAAAAATCTATCCGCTCCCGGCGCAGGTGACGAACGCGGCATACGGTCAGGTCGATCTGCTCGACCTCAATTCGAAAGATGGCCTGACGACGGCAACCCCGAAAGTTAAGGCGATCGTCAACGCGTTGTGGACGAAGGGGCCATTCTCGCTGAACATTCGCGAGAGTGTGTACGGCACCACAAGTCAGCATACGAGTTACAGCGGCAGCGGCACCGGAGGCGGCGCCACCTTGCTCAAAATCGGCACCACCGCAATCACCGATATCGATCTGGGCTACAAACTCACTTCGAAACTGCGTTTCGATGTCGGCGCGAACAACCTGTTTAACAAGAAAGCGCCACTCGTGCCTAATGTCGGCGGTCGCCCGGCCAATGGCAGCAACGTTTTCGACGCCCCGATCACATTCACTCCCTGGGGCATAAACGGCGGTTATTACTATGCTCGCCTGAGCTTCACATTCTGATGATAGACGATGCGGAGTCCCGGCGGCAAACTCCCTTGCCCTTAGCCGGGACTCCGTGCGAAAACTTGGCGGCGGAAGCGGCGAGGCGGATCTTGAAAAGCTGATGTCGACGGCGACACAGGATCAACTTGAGCGAGCCGCAGCAGCTTTGGCGGAAGACCCTGCCACCGCAGAACGGATCGCGAGAAATATTGCCGCCGGTGCGCCAGCAGATCCGCGACCGCAGTTGATCCTGGCCTCCGCGCTCCGGCGACTCGGTCGGCCAAGCGAAGCTCTTCCCATATTGGTGCATCTAGCCCGATCCTTCCCAAAGGCGGCGCGCACGCGCTTTGAACTGGGTTTGTGCCTGTGCGCTACGGGAAGCGACAAGGAGGGTGACCGACAGCTCGATGAGGCGATCCGTCTTGATCCCAATCACGCCGAATCCTGGCACGCCATAGAGCAGCGCGCCTTCGTAACCGGAGACGAAGCGCGCGAGCTCCGCGCGCAGGCTGCGCTCGCTCGTATCAATGCCGGGCACCCTGATTTTGGTCATGCAGCTGAACTTGTGGTGCTCGGTCGGCACGCCGAAGCCGAGCCGCTGCTCCAACGGTTGTGCATGGCGCAGCCGCGCCACGCGGAAGGCTTCCGGCTGATGGCAGCCTGTCACGTTGCCCGGCGTGCCACGCATTCTGCCGAAACGCTGCTGCGTCACGCGCTAGCAATAGCACCTGACAATCGTCGCATCCGCTTCGATCTCGCGCATGCGCTTTATGCCGCGCGGCAGGCAGGCAAGGCGATGACGGAACTGCAGCCGCTGCTAACGCTTGATCCCGCAAATTTCGCCTATCGCAATCTGCAAGCCGCCTGCGTCGGGCTGCTCGGTGACGACGAAGGGGCGGAGGCGATCCACAACGAACTCGCCGAAGCGTTTCCTGCCAATCCGCGCATTGCCATCAACCACGGTCATGCCGCGCGCACTGCGGGCAAGCGGGATGTCGCAATCTCGGCCTATCGTCGTGCAACGGCGCTTTCCCCGAATGCCGGCGAACCCTGGTGGGGACTCGCCAATCTGAAGATCGGCGTTCTGAACGATGCGGACGAGGCCGAGATGCGCCGTTTGCTGGCTGGACGCCTGCCTGACGACGACCGCATGCGCCTTTCCTATGCGCTCGCGCGGCGACTTGAAGATGGAGGCCAGGCTGCAGAAGCTTTCCGGCTCTACGCCGAGGGCGCAGCGCTAGCGTGCGAACGCTTCGGCGGACAGGATCGGGATTATGCGGGCGAGGCACAGCGCAGCAATGCCCTTTTCACGCCTGAATTTCTCTCAGCGCGGGAGGCGTGGGGCGCAAATAGTCACGCGCCGATTTTCGTGGTCGGGCTGCCACGTTCGGGGTCCACGCTGGTCGAACAGATCCTGGCCAGCCACCCGCAGATCGAAGGGACGATGGAACTCCCCTATATCGGGGCCATCGTGGGTCGCATCCAACTCGAAGGCGGAGCGGACCGGATTGCCGCTGCCACCGCCGATGAGGTGCGTGCCTGGGGCGAGGAATATCTCGCGCTGGCGCAGGTCCACCGCCGGCTCGGTCGGGAGCGCTTCATTGACAAAATGCCGAACAATTTCCGCCACATCGGCCTGATCCGCATGATCCTGCCTAACGCGCGGATCGTCGACGTTCGGCGACATCCAATGGCCGCGTGCTTCTCCGCCTTCAAGCAATTGTTCTCCGAGGGGCAGGAGTTTTCATATGATCTCTCAGAGCTCGGCGCCTACTACCGACATTATCTAGCAATCATGCGCCATTTTTCCGCCACCCAGCCGGGCGTGGTCCACCGCCTGATCTACGAAGATTTGGTTGAACACACCGAGCAGCAGGTTGCCCTGCTCCTTGCGGCCATTGGGGTGCCGTTTGATCCCGGCTGCCTCCGTTTTTTCGAGAATGATCGCGCGGTTCGTACGGTCAGTTCCGAGCAGGTGCGGCAGCCAATCTATCGTGCGGGACTCGACCATTGGCGCATGTTTTCACCGTGGCTGGGCGATCTCAAAGATGCGCTTGGCGATGCCATCGAGAATTGGCGCGTATGAACGGCTTTGTTGCAAAAACCAATGGATTCCCCTGCTAAATCACCAAGTTCGATCCCGCGGTGATCAGCCAGGACCAGGTCACCGATCGCTCAGCGACCAAGCTTTCGCGCCAGCGCCAACGCGTCGATGGTCGCGTGGGAAGCAGCGGTGTTGTCGAAGATGCTCCATATGTCTGCGACCCCTTGTCGCTCTGCCGATTCCAGCTTTTCGGCATGGAGGCTGAGCGCCTCGTCGGAATAGGCAGATCGGTACATGACTGGCGATCCGTGCAGGCGCCAATAGGCGACTTCTCGCCAACCGCCTGGCTCCGCCGCGCAGGGCAACAAGGCCGGATCGGCGGCTACCCGGGCGACGCGAAAGCGCTCCAGGGCCCGATCTGCGTCCGCCTCGAACCATGTCGCATTGCGAGGCTCGCAGGCGATGTGCGCTTCGACGGACGCGCGCAGATGGCCGAAGAAGCGCTCAGCGGTCGCGAGATCGAAGCTAAGTTTGGGGGGCAATTGCACGAGCAGCACTGCCAACTTCGGCGAAAGTGGCGACACTTCCTGCGCAAAGCGCGAAACAAGTGCGTCCACGCCAACCAACTTCGCTTCGTGCGTGATCGCTTTGGGCAGCTTCACGGCGAAACGAAAATCGTCGGGCACGGCCTCGCGCCAGCGGGACCAAGTCGAGGCCCGATGCGACTTATAGAATGAGGAGTTGATCTCCACGCCACGGAACATTTGCGCATAACGCTCCAATGCGCTTCCGGCATCGGAAAAGGCGGGGAGGTTTCTTCGCGCGACGCTCCATCCCGCGGTTCCAATCGTGATGCCCATGGCGCGTGCCGCTATGGGGCTCGGTCAAACTCACTTCGAACCGTCAGCGCTTGCCCCGGAAGGTATTGAGCACGGCCAGAAGGACGACACCCGCGATGGCTGCAGCCGCGAAGGGGCGGGTTCTCGCGAAACGAATGACGGCGTCGGCAAGCGGCTGGCCCTCGGCGACGAACGTCTCACGCGTCGCTCCCGCAATTTTCTGCATCTTGCCAACGATCTGATCCGCCAGGCCCTCGCCCTCAAGTGTGGAATCGCCGGTTACGTCACCAGCAACTTCCTTGACCTTGCCGGTTATGTCACGTGTTTCGCCCACCAGCGTGTCGTCGTTCATCGTGCTGTCCTTGCATCCAATTGAAGGCCTAACGACCGTGGGCGGGAAAAGCTGCGTTGCGTGGTGGAAGCCGATCGACGGGATATTTTTGACGCAGCACGTCCGATAGAGTTTTTTCGTGCGGGCGTTCGGGGTCAGCGCCGAGCTATCGAAAAGCTGGCGCACCCGACAGGATTCGAACCTGTGGCCTCTGCCTTCGGAGGGCAGCGCTCTATCCAGCTGAGCTACGGGTGCGTGGAGCGCTGCGCCTAGCAAAGGCCGCGCCCGGGCGCCAGAGGGTTAGAGTTCGTTTGCAAATGCGCCCTCTGGGCGCATAGCCGCCTCGAAATGCGCTCTTCCGCGCATTTCCAAGCAAGCGCTTAGACGCACGGGCGCGCAGCGGTTTATTTCGCGCTGGCGAGCTTCACTTCCTGGAACTGGCCGAGCCCGCAGGTCGCGCCGCGCGTCAGGCTCGGCTCGGTCAGCACGGTAATCGTATCGAGCGAGCAATATTGGTTGATCGACGTCTGATGCAGGAAACGCTTCTCGAAGCCGAGCTGCGGGCAGCCGCCGGGCAGCGTGTTGCGATAGACTTTTTTGCCCGACATCACGAAATCGATCACGTCGTCGCTATGCACGCGCGTTTCGCGCACCTGGTTCATCTGAATGCAGTCGAGCGGCTTGCCGACGGCAGTGGCGGCGGGAACGACGTCCTTGGCGATGGCTGGGCTGGCGACCAGCAGCGCGGTGGCGACGGCAAAGAGCGGACGCATGGTTTTCCTCCTCGTTACGCCTCGGCGGGCTAGGCCGGAGGCGGCGTCTTGGGCTTGAACGCACATAGATCGGCAACGCTGCATTTCCAGCATTCCGGCCGCCGTGCCTTGCAGGTATATCGGCCGTGCAAAATTAACCAGTGATGAGCGTGCAGGCGGAACGGCTGCGGCACGCGCTTCTCGAGCTTCAGCTCGACCGCCAGCGGCGTCTTGCCTGGCGCGAGCCCGGTGCGATTGCCGACGCGGAAGATGTGCGTATCGACCGCGAATGTCTCCTCGCCGAACGCGACGTTGCGCACGACATTGGCGGTCTTGCGCCCCACTCCCGGCAGCGCTTCGAGTGCCGCCTGATCGCGCGGCACTTCGCCGCCATGGTCCCGGATCAGTGCCTCCGATAACGCGATGACGTTCTTTGCCTTGGTGTTGAACAGCCCGATCGTCTTGATGTGCTGCTTTAGCCCTTCCTCGCCCAGCGCAACCATCTTGGCGGGCGTGTCGACCCGTTCGAACAGTTTGCGTGTCGCCTTGTTGACGCCGGCGTCGGTTGCCTGCGCCGAAAGCACGACGGCGACGAGCAATGTATAATCATTGACCGATTCGAGCTCGGTCTCGGGATGCGGATTGTCCGCGGCAAGCCGCGCGAAGAACTCGAAAATCTCCGCCTTTGTCACATCCCGAGCACCTGCGGCATGGCGTAGCGACCGGGAGTCTGTTTCGCGAGCCACAGCGCCGCCTTGATCGCGCCGGCCGCGAAGATCGTGCGATCGTCGGCGCGATGCACCAGTTCGATCCGCTCGCCGATCCCGGCGAGGATCACGCTATGATCGCCGACCACGCTGCCGCCGCGCAGGCTGGCGAACCCGATCGTGCCTTCCGCGCGCGCACCGGTGAGCCCGGCGCGGTCGGTGACTTCGACTTCGGACAGCGCGACGCCGAGGCCCTCGGCAACCGCCTGGCCGAGCAGCAGCGCCGTGCCCGAGGGCGCGTCGACCTTGTTGCGATGGTGCATTTCGAGGATCTCGATGTCCCACTCCTGTCCCAGCGCCGCCGCCGCTTCGCGCACGAGCCGCGCGAGCAGAGTCACGCCGAGCGAGGTGTTTCCGGTCTGGAGCACGGCGATTTCCCGCGCCGCCGCATCGATCAGCGCGTGA
>Ga0068859_100007038_pt1 | contig 11423 bp, 13 predicted proteins | sample KBSSwiS22_FD_66585 | JGI IMG/M metagenome (GOLD analysis project Ga0068859, IMG submission 66585) | Switchgrass rhizosphere microbial communities from Kellogg Biological Station, Michigan, USA - KBS Switchgrass S2-2 | ecosystem: Host-associated > Plants > Roots > Rhizosphere > Soil ... | reverse complement strand
GACCTGGTCGAACTATGTCCGATCCCCGGCATCGTTGGCCCGAACTTCCTCTGCGCGAAGCTGATCTACAAAATCCTCACCTATCAGTTCACAAAATAGTCGTCTCTCGACGCAGGGACGCAGGGACGCAGAGTTTTCGGTCGAATCGTGATCTTAGGTAGCCGTCGAGAGCAGCTGCTTGGCTTCGGCAGCGTAGGGCGAGTCCGGGAAGTCGGCGACCACTTTATCGAAGGTCTGCTTCGCTTCGGTCGGTTTGCCGGCCGCCGTGTACACGCGGCCGAGCTCCATCAGCACGGCATCGCGCGGCAGCGACTGATCGGATGTGTTGTTGGCCAGCGCCTGCGCGGAGCTAATCGCCTGGTCGAACTGCTTGGCCTGAAGCTGCGCCTCGATCTTCCCGAGCTGCGCCATGCGGCCGTAGAAGTTTCTGGTGCCCGCGCGATCCACCACTTCCTGATATCGCGTCGCGGCTTCGGCACCGCGGCCGAGCATCGCGAGCGCCGACGCGGTGTAATAGCGCGCGGCGATGCCGGCAGAAGCCGACGGATACGCGTTGTAGACCGTCGCGAATTTCGGCAGTGACGCCTCCGCGCGGGCATTGATGGTCGGATAGGTGCCCGGAGTCTGCGTCGGCTTCCCGTTCACCAGCTTCGGTTCTTCGACCGGCGACTGGACGACGGCGAGCGCGTCCATCATCATCACCTGAGCGCGCGTTTCGGCGCGTGTTTTCCACGCCCAGTATCCGGCGGCGCCGAGTGCGACCAGCACAACGGCCAGGAGGACTTTGGTGTATCTGGCGCGATTCTCCGCCAGCCGCGCCGCCGCTTCGCTCAGCGCGTGAGATATCTCGTTTTCCTTCAGTTTGTGACGCTCTGTGCCCTTCATTTGCCGTCAAGTATAGCCCAACCGCTCGTCCGGTCTTCACCCGATACCGCGCCTAAGAAAGACGGGATACCATCTCTTAACCACATGACTGAATCTCGCGTGGCGGGCCTCGGCGTCATGCGTTTCCGCACCTGGCCCGTCGTCGCGCTGGCGCTGCTCGGGCTGCTCGTCCTCATCGTTCTGTCGCTGCTTGCCGCCCGCAACAAAGCCGACACGGCCTACATCGAGCTGAACAGTCTGAACACGCGCTACCTCGATGTCGAATCGCGGTTGGGCCGCGTGCGATCGGACCTGCATCTGTCTGGAATCCTGGTCCGCGATTACCTCCTCGACACCAGCGCCGACAATACGGATTACCAATCGCGGCTGATGCAGTTGAAGACCGAAAGCATCGCCCTGCTCGACGAGCTCGGACCGCTGGTGCGTTCGGGCGATCCTCGCCGCTACGACAGCCTGCATCGCGGGCTCTACGATTATTGGGACAGCTTCACGCCGTTGTTTGCCGGGATGCCGCTCGAAGATCGCTATAGCTTCCTGAGGCGCGAGGTCGTGCCACGGCGCGACGCCGTGATGGCCATCTCCGCGGAAATCGAAGACATCAATCGCTCGAACCTTGCTCAACAGCGCGAGGCCGCCGAGGCGCGGCAGCGGGAGCTGCATCAGTATCTGTCGTTCATGCTCGCCGCCAGCCTCTCGCTCGGACTGACAGTCGCCGTGGCGGCAGTCATTCGCATCCGGCTGCTCGAGCGGCGATCGGAAGAACAGCACGGGCGAACCGAGCAGGCCGAGGAGGAAATGCGGCGGCTGTCGAATCAGCTCGTGAAAACGCAGGAGGAAGAGCGCAAGAATCTGTCGCGCGAGCTCCATGACGAGCTCGGACAGATGCTGACGGCGCTTCGTATGGAGGTCGGACGCGCGGAGCGGGCACAAGCTTCAGGCAGCCCGGCTTTTGCCGCCACGATGGCCGAAAGCAAGTCGCTGATCGAGCAGATCATGCGCTCGGTCCGCGACCTGGCGATGGGGCTGCGCCCCAGCATGCTCGACGATCTCGGCCTCGAGCCCGCGCTCGCGTGGCAGACGCGGGAGTTCGCGCGTCGCTACAACGTGCCCGTCAACCTGAGGGTGGAAGGCGATCTCGAAAGGCTGCCCGATCCGCATCGCACGTGCGTGTTTCGCGTCGTCCAGGAAGCGCTCACCAACTGCGCCAAGCACTCCGGCGCAACCTCAATCGACATCTCCGTCGTGGGACTCGGCGATGAACTCGACGTGTCGGTCAGCGACAACGGCATTGGCGTGAGAATCGTTGCCGGACATACCGGACTTGGGCTCACCGGAATCAAGGAGCGCGTGAAAGAGATGCACGGATCCACGTCGATCCAGACCAGACCGGGGGGTGGCACCGTCTTACAGATCACCTTACCGGTTCCCGCACCTGTAAACGCTGCCGACGGCAGCAAGGAGCCCGATCTTGCGCGTAGTTCTCGGTGACGATCACGGAATTGTCCGGCGAGGGATGAAAGCGCTCCTCGACGCGGAAGGCGACATCGAAGTGGTCGGCGAAGCGGCCGACGGCCTCGAGGCGCTGAAGCTCTGCGACACGATGCGGCCCGACGTCGCCATTCTCGATATCGCGATGCCGCGGCTGAACGGCATCGACGCCGCCGAGCGGGCCCTCAAGCACAACCCGCAGCTCAAGGTGTGCTTTCTCAGCATGTACGCCGACGAGTCGTACGTGCTTCGCGCGCTCTCGGCCGGGGCGCGGGGCTATCTGCTGAAGGAATCGACCGAATCGGATCTGGTGCCGGCGCTGCGGACGATTGCGCAGGGGCGCCCGTTCTTCAGCCCGACGATCTCGGCGATGCTGCTCTCCGATTACATGCGGCATCTGCAGCAGCGCGGGCAGGAAGATTCCTACCGGCTGCTGACCGACCGGGAAAAGGAAGTGCTCCAGCTGCTCGCCGAGGGCCGGACGAACAAGGAAGTCGCCTCGGTCCTGGAAGTCGGCGTTTCCACGGTCGAAACACACCGCGCGAACCTCATGCAGAAGCTGGGACTGCACAACACGGCAGAAATTGTGCTGTATGCGGTGCGTAAATCTCTGGTGTCTTAGGTCGCGCCGGGTTTGGTCCCTGGAAAGAACAAATGCATCGGCCTGGTCCGGTCGCGACGCTGTTCCGATTCAAGATTGATGGCCCGGCCTTTCAGCAAATCACTCAATCCGATCATGCCGAGGACCTTGCGTGAACGACGATCCACCACCGGCAGACGGGTGAGGCCGGTCTCCGCCATGCGGTGCACGACCGCGCGCAGGGGTTCGTCCGAGATCGCGGCCACAGGGCGCCGATGCATGATCTGAGCGACGGTGCGCGGCTCGGGTACGGCGGAGAGATCGGTGTCGTCACCAAGCCACGCGCTGTGGGTCACGACTCCGACAATGCAATTGCTGCTATCCACAACCGGATAGAGTCGCTGCCGGTGCCTTCCGCGCCGTTTTTCAGACGACGAGCGAAGCGGCTCGTCCTGGTGGAGGGCGACGATATTGGTCCGCATCACTTCGCGGACGAACAGAATCTCCAGGGGATCGACAGCGTACTCGCGGCTCACGTGATATCCGCGCCGGCTGATCTTCTCCGTGAGAATCGATCGGGGCAATAGCAGGACCGTGAAGCCGTGCGCCACGGTCACGGCGACCAGGAGCGGCAACACAGCATTGAGATCGTGGGTCAACTCGACTGCGAAGACGATGGCGGTCAGCGGCGAGCGCATCGTTCCGCCGAGAATCGCGCCCATGCTGATCAGCGGCCAGAACCCAAGCCCCTCGTTCGGTAGAAACATCGCTTCCACGCCGCCGAGTGCACCGCCCATCATCAGCAATGGCGCGAGCACGCCGCCGGATGTTCCCGAACCGAGCGAGACGATCCAAATCAAGGCTTTTACAGAGAGCACGCCGACGATGACCGAACCTGCCACATCGCCGCGAAGCAGATCCCCGATGGTGTTGTAGCCCACGCCCAGGGCTTCGGGGAAGATCATCCCGCCGACGCCGATCGCCACTCCGCCGATCAGCGGCCACCACATCCAATGCATCGGCAGCCGTTGGAACCCGTCCTCCGCGGCGTAAACACCTTTCGTCAGCAGCGCCGACAGCAGCCCCGCAAGCAGACCTGCGAGTACGCATGCCAGCAGAGTGCCTTCCCCAATAAACGCCGGATGTGCGGGCACCGGAAACAGCGGACCCAGTCCAAGCAATCGCCGCCGGACGATCGCAGCCGTCGCGCTCGCCAACGCGATCGGAATAAAGCTTCGGGGCTTCCACTCAAACAGGAGGAGTTCGACCCCGAGCAGCACCGCGGCCAGCGGAGCCGCAAAGGTGGCGGACATCCCCGCAGCGGCTCCGGCCACCAGCAGTGTCTTTCGCTCTGCGCTGGTCAGATGGAAGAGCTGCGCAATCAGCGACCCGAAGGCGCCGCCTGTCATGATGATCGGACCTTCGGCTCCGAAGGGTCCGCCCGATCCAATGGAGATCGCCGAGGACAACGGCTTGAGGAGTGCGACTTTGGCGTCGACACGGCTTCCGTTGACGAGGATGGCTTCGATGGCCTCGGGAATTCCGTGACCTCTGATGCGCTCGGACCCGAACCGCGCCATCAAACCGATCATCAGCGCGCCGATCACCGGCACCAGGACAACAAATACACCGAGGCGATTGTCGGCCGGAGACGCGGCCCCGATGGAGAACTTCTGAAAGAAGAACAGGTTCGTGGAGAGATTAATCAGCGAGAGCAACGCCGCCGCGAGGTAAGCGCCGCCGACGCCCAGTCCAAGCGCCAGGATCGCGATAAAGATGACGCGCGCGGAAGCGGTGAAGTCGCGGTGATGACCGTCGGACTCTTCTAAAGGGCTGGTCAGCAATGACGCGAAATCCGTGACGCGACAGCAGGTGTCTCCACGTCTGGCGTGAGAAACTCGTGTTCTCCGGGCTTGACGGTCAGCACCGGACAGGGCGCAAGCCCGGCAATTTCCTCGGCAACGCCCCCCATCAGCCGATGCGCGAGGCCGGTGTGGCCGTGCGAGCCAACAATGATCAAATCAATGGCATGCTCTCTTGCGTAGTCGACCACAGCGAGTCCCGGCCTGCTGGACTTCAGCAAAATCGATCTGGTCCTGGAACGCGCGGATTCTGGACCGCTCGCGGCCGCGTCGAGCAATGCCCGTGCGATGCTTTCCGAATCGCGCTGGTTGTGGCCCCCGGCATCGATGAAATACCCTTCCACGCCGACAATCCGGAAGAAATTCTCGACGACGGTCACGATGTGGAGCTGGGCCTCGAAGCGCGAGGCGAGCTCTCGGCCATAGACGAGCGCCGTGGCCGAGGCGGCGCTGAAATCCGTGGGGACCAGGACGTGTCTGAGCGTGATCATACGAATAACTCCGTTTGATCAGTACAATATCAAAAAATTCTTTTGTGCACAAAATAATATGACGTCATCACCGCGCGCCGATGCCGGCCTGGGGATAGTCCTGGAGTTTCTCGGACTTCTGTGGGAAATGAATCACGCCCTCGCCAAAACGTCCAAACGCATGAAAACCCGCTTCGGCGTGACCGGCCCCCAGCGGCTGGTGATTAAAATCGTGGCGAAAGTGCCGAAGGTGTCAGCCGGGCGTCTCGCGCAGATTCTGCATCTGCACCCCAGCACGCTCACGCCAATCCTCATCCGTCTCGAAGCGCGACGCTTGCTGGTCCGCACCCCCGACCCGCGTGATCGACGGCGTGTCACGGTGCGATTGACCGCCGATGGACGCCGGCTGGCAGACGCCTCGTCAGGCGAGGTCGAACGGGCGGTAAAGCGGGTGCTGGCGAATTCCGGGAAAGCAGACATCGAGGCGACCCGCGCGGTTCTGGGCCGCCTGATTGGAGCGCTCGAGCGGTGACGGAAGCGGCTAGTTGGCGCGGAGGCTATGCCCTGCGTCCCATGTTCGAGAGCAGCTGCAGATTCACCAGGGTCTGTCCTCCCCCGTACGACTCGCTGAACTTCTTGTACAGGCCCTGAACTTCGTCAGGAAACGCTTCGTAGAGGATCTTGGAAATCGTGTAATCGGCCCCTTTCACCGCCGGACTGATCCAGAACACGTATAAAAGAGTGTTGTTCGCACCCGGCTCCACGGCCTTGAACACTTGCCAGCCGTCCGCTTGTTGCTTGCGAATCGGATCGCTGCTCGCCTGGAGCGCCGATCGCACCTTCTCCACGACGGTCTCGAAATCGGCCGCTCTGTCAGGTTTGATGGTGTTCAGAATCATCCCCGCATCGGATCCAAAGACACGGCCCTGAGAGGGGGTTTGAGCGTTCGACGCTGTCGCGGCGAGCTCGAGCAAGGGGGCACACAGCGCTGCTTTGAACAGTTCTCGTCGTTTCATCGGTCAAGCATACCTACCGGGCGGCGGCGCGCCATCCTGACGACCGAGTAAAATTCGCGGAATTAGACGCGAGGGCCGGCTGCGAATCTACGCGATCACACCACGACGCACCGCATAGAGGACGAGCTCGGCGGTGTTATGGACATCGAGTTTCTGCAGAATGTGCGCACGGTGCGTCTCCACAGTGGTAACGCTGATCGACAGCAAGTCGGCCGTCTCTTTATTGCTGCGTCCTTCAGCGATGAGCTGGAAAATCTCGCGCTCACGCTCGGACAAAGCATCGTACCGATCGACGATCCCCTTATCCGCGAGCCGCCGCAGATAATCGTCGAGCATCACCTTGGCGGCAACCGGGCTGAAGAACGACTTCCCCGCTGCCACAGCGGTGACGCCGCGAATGAGGTCCGTGTCTGCGGAATCCTTCAGGAGATAGCCTCGCGCCCCGGCCTGAAGGGCGGGCGTGATGAACGCCTCGTCGGAGTGCATGCTGAGAATCAAAATCCCGAGGCTCGGCAGCCGGCGCAGAATCTGTCTGGTCGCTTCAATGCCGCTCAGGAGCGGCATCCCGATGTCGAGCACCGCGACATCCGGCTCAACTTGGAGCGCCAGACGAACGGCTTCTCGTCCATCCGACGCTTCGCCTATCACTCGCCATCCGTCCTGGTCTTCCAGGATTTTCCGAAGGCCTTGCCGGACAATCGTGTGGTCGTCACCGAGCAGGATTCGCATCTTTAGTGATGGGCGTTTGCAGCCACAGTTTCAGCAACGACATCGAGCGCCTCGGGTTCCAGGCGCGTCCTGGCAGGCATCTCGACGACAAGGCATGTGCCGCGTGCCGGCACGCTCTCCAGGTTGACGGACCCTTTCAAATACGACGCGCGCTCGCGAATGCCGATCAATCCGAGCCCTTTACGGTCTGGCGTCGATACGCGACTGCTGTCGAATCCCCTGCCGTCATCTTCGATTCTGATGCGAAGGCGACCGTCGAGAACACTCAGATGAACACGGCATGTTTTCGCATACGCGTGCCGAGCCACGTTCGTGAGAGCCTCCTGGATGATCCGATAGGCCGCGGCCTCGATCTCCGGCGCCAGTCGTGCGTCCATATGATCGTGAAACAACACAGCGACCAGCTGGTGCCTTTTGCCGAACGTCTTCAGATACGAGTCGACGGCAGCCACGAGGCCGAAGTCGTCCAGCGCCGCCGGATGCAGCAGGTAGGACAAATCCCGGACCTGATGCAGGGCGCCGTCAGTGATGGCGCGCGCGTCCTGGAGCACACTGGTCGGGCCGGTCCGGTCTTCGATCGATCGTTGGGCGTGGGCAAGCTCCACCTTGATCGCCGTGAGGGCCTGCCCGATCTCGTCGTGCAACTCTCGAGCGATGTGGCGCCGCTCCTCCTCTTGTGCCGTGATCAGCTTCGCTGAGAGACTTTGCAGATCGCGCGTGAGCTCCACGTCCTTCGCCATCTGCTGTCTGATGCGATGCTCGAGGCGCCCGGCGTAAAAGACGGCGAGGATCGCGATGGCCACACCGATCGCGAGCGCCAGACCCAGAGCTTCCCAGAGTGTTTGCTGGACCGTTCGATAGATGTCCGTGATCTCAGCCTGGCGCTGCAGGTAGGCCGATCGATTCAGGGTTTGAACGCCTTCGGAGATCCCAATCACGATGTCGCGTTTGGGCGTGACGCGCAGGCTCAACAGCTCTCGCGCCTCGACGAGCCAGCGCCGCCGATCGCTCGCCAGCACGTCGAGCATCGCACTGCGGTACGAGTCGACTTCGGCGCGGAGCCGCGCAAACTGCTGTCGCTCGGCGTCTGATTCCGCCACCGGCTTATAGCGGCCGAATAAGTCGTCAATGTCACGAAACGATTGTTCCAACTGCCGGCGGTACCCGTTCGTCCGCGTCGGATCGGGATCGAGCAGCGCGTCGCGAAACGCGACCGACGCCATCAGTACGCGTGCGCGCACGTTCGCGAGCGTCTCCTGCGCAGTGCTGTAGCTGTCGTTGGCGACCGTGGCACGCTGCTGAGCATCGCCAATCTGCCGGCTCAGCTGCAGCCACGCAAAGAGCCACAAGCCGATGATGAGGACGAAACCGAGCAACATGGCCGCGCGGATGCTGAGGCCTTCAGTGTTGTTATCGTCCATGTTTGGCATCTTATCCCGCGGCGAGGGATGATCGATCGCGATCGCGTCCCATTGCAGACTCGCTGTCGGCCAAATACTGTCGGTAGGGGATAGTCGGCATTCTCTTTGCGACCATACCAACCGTGGGCAGGTATCTCGTTGCGCTTTCGGTGGTGGTCCTCGCGCTGGTAGGGGCGGCGCGCTGCGGGGGTGTCGGCAAACTGCCGACTCAGCCGACCGCCGCATCGGCTGTAATTGTCGCCTTTGGCGACAGTCTGACCTCCGGGCCCGGCGTGGACCCTTCAGACGCGTATCCCGCTTTACTGCAGCGCCGGCTTCGGCAGAGTGGGTACGACTACCGCGTCGTCAATGACGGGGTCAGCGGCGATACGTCCACCGAGGCCATGCGCCGCGTCGATCAAGCCTTTACACCAGACACCAAGATCATGATCCTGGCGCTCGGCATCAACGACGGTTTGCGCGGCATGCCAACGAACACGCTCGAGCAGAACCTGGCAACAATCATTCAACGGGCACAGAGCCGCGGCGTCGCGGTGCTGCTCTGCGGAATGGAAGCTCCGCCGCTCAAAGGATTCAGTTATTCACTCGAGTTCCACCGTGTGTTCACGCGCCTCGCCGAGCGCTACAAAGTGACGCTCGTCCCGTTCTTCCTGATCGGTATCGTCGGCAATCCCGACCTCACCTTGGACGACCTCGCCCACCCGAACGCCGAGGGGCATAAGCGGATCGCCGAGGCACTCTGGCCGTATCTGGAGCCGATGCTGGCGAAGTAGGCCGCAGACGCGCTTCGTATTCGACGATGACGCCGGTTTCCAGCGCGCGCTCCAGCAGGTCTGATTCGAGCTCCACGTCGGCTCCCAGCGGCTTTATCTCATTGATGAGCATCGGTTAAGGTTTGATCCCTGTCTAACAATCGTGCAAGGGATGCGCCACGCTTCGAACAAGTTGTTGTTTGCTTTTTCTTCGCCTCGAGATCTACACTCGCAATGGCGTGGCGGATCAGACCTGCACCGTGAGCTTCACAGATTCGACCGGCATCAAGCACTCGGCGGTCGTCACGGCGGACTCGCTCTTCGAAGCCGCGATTCTCGGTCTGAAAGTTCTGCGATCGTCAGACCTGAAAGAGCCGCCAGGCCGGGCCACCGTGTTCGAAATTGAGGTAAGGAATCCTGCCGTGCGCCATCATGTCAGCCTGGTGCATGTAACAAAGTGGCTGAACGGACCTGCGGCGAGCCCGCGCGAAAGCATGAAAAAGGTCCACCTGAGGAAGCTCCTCGCGTCCAAATGAACGGCCTCGCTAAAGGAACTGCTCGGCGATTCCGGCGATCTGCTTGCTGTGTCTCACCTCGTGGTTGGCGACGAGCTCGACGAGCTGATACACATTCAACGTTCCGAAGACGGGATGAGAATGGACGACCCGGCTGAGCGCCAACCCGTCGGCCCCTGACACTGTGTCGCGCATTAATGCGCGCGAGCGCTCAACCGCCGCCCACGCCGCGGCGTGGTCGAGGCCGCCTTTGGGATGCACCGCTTCGGGCGCGCTCCGGCGGTTGGCTCGATCGTCGAACATCCGCCGCAAAGCCTGCGGGAAGGGATCCCGGGTCTCCTGCTCCGCGCCGAGTCCCACCTCTCGCGCCTCGGCAATCCGCATCGCAATGAGGGCGGCAAATCGCTGCTCCACGAGCGAGAGATGCTCGAGAATCTCATCCACCGACCACCGTTCGTCGCCGGGACGCCGGCTTCTCAAGTTCGTCGGCACGGCGTCGACGGAGGCGCGCAGTTTGGCGCGGGCATCTTCGAGCTGCCTGAAGACAGCGGCTATGTGTGGGTGCATGATGGGTCATTTTATCGCCGCCTCGGCTATGAACTACAATCCGCCGTGTGTTGAAGGGAACGCGTCAAGCCGTCGTACGAGGCCTGCGGCCGGTCAGCATCCACGGTCAGATGTCGCTTGAAATTGTGTTCACCTATGAAGACGATCCGGGCGAGCAATTGAACGCCGCACGCGTGGGCCATGAGGCGATCGTCGGTTTGCCGCTGGACGTCGGCGATCACATCGAGGTCGAGTACCTGGTCGGCGTCGTGGTGAAGGTTACCAAGTTGAGGTCCCGGGTGTGAGATTCATCTTCGTCCTGAGTTTGTCGGCGGTGATCGTTGGCGGATGCGGGCCGCGGCAACCGTCCGAGGCTCGGCCGTCCTTCCGGACCGACGCGACCCTCAAGGACATCATGGACTCGATCGTCGATCCACAAGCCGACGTGCTGTGGAACTCGGTGGCGACCATTGTCAGCGCAACGGGCACGGAAGAGCGCGCGCCGCAGACCGACGAAGAGTGGGCGGCCGTTCGACGCAGCGCGGTTCAACTGGTCGAAGCGACGAACCTGTTGCTGATTCCCGGCCGGCTGGTGGCCAGGCATGGAGAAAAATCGGAGAACCCGCGCATCGAGCTCGAGCCCGAAGCCATTCAGAAGTTAATCGCCGACGATCCCGCAACGTGGGCCAAATTGGTCGGCGGACTTCATGATGCCGCGCTGCCAGCCCTCGAGGCGATCAACGCGAAGAATGTCCAGGGCCTCTTCGACGCTGGCGACAAACTCGAGCATGCCTGCGAAAGCTGCCATCAGAACTACTGGTACCCACCGCAGCATGCGCCCGCCTGGAAAGTGAACGAGAGCACCCTGCAGCGCGGCAACGATGCCGCTGGGACCGCAGCGTCGGCCGCGGCGCAACCGGTCAAACGGGGTTCGATCAAGGGTCACATTCGACTGAACGGCACGCTGCCCGGTAATCCGATTATCAGAATGGGCATGGATCCGATGTGCGCGAACCTGAACGCGGGCAAGCGCGTTGTCCAGGAAACGGTCGCGGCGAGCGCCGACGGCAGCCTCGCGAACGTATTCGTGAAACTGCAAGGATCCTTTCCTGCGTCACCGGTTCCAACCGAGCCGGTCACGATCGATCAACGGGGATGC
>Ga0068859_100007035_pt1 | contig 11424 bp, 8 predicted proteins | sample KBSSwiS22_FD_66585 | JGI IMG/M metagenome (GOLD analysis project Ga0068859, IMG submission 66585) | Switchgrass rhizosphere microbial communities from Kellogg Biological Station, Michigan, USA - KBS Switchgrass S2-2 | ecosystem: Host-associated > Plants > Roots > Rhizosphere > Soil ... | reverse complement strand
GACGGCATCCTGCGCATCGAGATGCACTTCCTGCCCGACGTCTACGTCGAGTGCGAGGCCTGCGGCGGGCGGCGCTACAACCGCGAGACGCTGGAGGTGCTGTACCGCAACAGCAGCATCGCCGACGTGCTGGACATGACGGTGTCGCAGGCGGCCGAGTTCCTCGAGAACATCCCCAAGGTCAAGCAGAAGCTGGACACGCTGCGCGAGGTGGGCCTCGGGTACGTGCGCCTGGGGCAGTCGGCGACGACGCTGTCGGGCGGCGAGGCGCAGCGGATCAAGCTGTCGAAAGAGCTGGCCAAGAAGGCGACGGGACGGACCGTCTACATCCTGGACGAGCCGACCACCGGCCTCCACTTCGCCGACATCGCGCAGCTGCTGGCGGTGCTGAACCGGCTGGTCGACGCCGGTAACACGGTCATCGTCATCGAGCACAACCTCGACGTCGTCAAGACGGCCGACTGGATCATCGACCTCGGCCCCGAAGGCGGGCCGGGCGGCGGCTCGGTCGTGGCGCAAGGGACGCCCGAGGACGTGGCCCGCGTGGCCGCCAGCTACACCGGCCGCTTCCTCAAGAAGGTTCTTTAGCCGGACGATGAACGAGGGCTTCGCCGGGAGGAGTCTCGTCCCCGAAGCCCGAGGCCCGAGGCCCGAGGCCCCATAAGTGCCTGCCCAGCTCGGCCCGGGGCAGATCGCGCTGCTCTTCGCCCTGATGGTGGTGACCGGCGCGATCGGCGCCATCACGGGCGGCAACTCGCTCATCAACGTCCCCATCATGATCACGGTGGGGATGAGCGCTCGGCAGGCGGTGGCCACCAACATGTTCGCCGTCACCTTCATGACCGTCTCGGCGACGGCGCGATTCGCGCGCGCGGGGCAGCTCCGGCACGGGTTGCTGCTGCCGCTCGGGATCATCACGCTGGTGACGTCGGCGCTGGGCGCCGAGATCGCCGTCAAGCTTCCCGAGACCACCGTCAAGATCGTGGTCGGCGTGTCCATGGCGGCGCTGGTGCTCTTCATCGCGCTCAACCGCCGGCGTGCGCCGGTGCCGCCCACGCCGGCGCGGCGCGCGGTGGGCTACGCGGCGGCCACCGCCCTCGGCGTTTACGGGGGCTTCTTCTCCGGCGGCTACACCACGCTCATGACCGTTCTTTGCACCGTTTGCTTCGGGCTGACCATGATGGAGTCGGTGGCCATCACGAAGCCGGTCAACCTGGTGTCGTGCGCGGCGGCGTCGGTCGTCTTCTTCGCGGGGGGGCTCATCGACCTGCGGGTCGGCGCGCCGCTCGCGGCCGGCAACCTGATCGGCGGGTGGCTGGGCGCGCACGCGGCGCTGAAGGGGGGCGACCGCTTCGTGCGGGCGTTGTTCCTGGCCACCGTCGGGGCGCTGGCCTTGAAGCTGCTCCTCTGGGACCTCCTGCTACGTTAAGGCGATGGACCCGCGCGACAGCTGGAGCCGCGAGATGGAGTCGGCCTTCATCTATCGTGCGATCGCCGGTGCCGAGGCGGCCTCGGAGCACCGCGCGCTGTTCGGGCGATTGGCCGAGCAGGCCGACAAGCAGGCCGAGATCTGGGCGCGGAGCATCCGCGAGTCCGGCCAGCCGGCGCCGGTGCCCACCGACTTCGTGCCGGGCGCGCGCGCCCGCCTGGTCGTGGGGCTGGTGCGCCGCTTCGGGGCGCGCCGCCTGCGGGCGGTCCTGGCGGCCATGAAGGTGCGGGGGATGTCGATCTATGGCAGCAGCGTGCTCGGCCATCCGCTGCACCGACCGGTGTCGGAGATCGGCAAGCGCCACCGCAGCGCCGCGGGGTCGAACCTGCGCGCGCTGGTGTTCGGCGCCAACGATGGGCTGGTGTCGAACGCCAGCTTGATCCTCGGGGTGGCGGGCGCCACGGGCGGTGGGGCCGGCGCCGCGGGGGATTCACGGGCCGTGGTGATCTCGGGCCTGGCGGGTCTTCTGGCCGGCGCCTTCTCGATGGCGGCCGGCGAGTACGTGTCGGTTCGTTCCCAGCGCGAGATGTTCGAGCAACAGATCGAGGCCGAGCGGGCCGAGCTGACCCAGTATCCGCAGGCCGAGGCCGAGGAGCTCTCCCTCATTTATCAAGCGCGCGGGATGGCGGCCGACGACGCCAATCGGATGGCGGCGAACATCGTGGCCGACCCCGCCTTCGCGCTCGACACGCTGGCGCGGGAGGAGCTCGGGCTCGACCCGGGCGCGCTGGGATCGCCGTTCGGCGCGGCAGGGTCGTCGTTCGTGTCTTTCGCCGTCGGCGCGGTGATCCCGCTGGCGCCGTTCCTGTTGATGCGAGGCGCGGCCGGGTCGGCCATGCTGCGCGGGGCGGTCGGGCTCACGGCCCTCGCGCTGTTCGGCATCGGGGCGGCGACCAGCCTGTTCACCGGCCGCGGCACCCTGCGCGGGGGGCTCCGCATGCTCCTCATCGGAGGGGCCGCCGCCGCGACGACGTTCCTCATCGGGCGCTGGCTGGGCGTCGCGGTAAGTTAGCCGAAGGCGCCCACCGACGATTCGTCGAGCATGCGCCTTCGAAGTCCCTCGAATTTCTGACGCGCAGAACAGCAAGAGAGACGGCAAAGAGGCCACAAAGTCCGCGCGCCTTCGCACCCCGGAGCGGCATTCGTCTTGCTTGGTCGCTCCCGGTGTCTCGATGATCGGTGGTCGCCCGTATCTGGCCGTGGGCTGCTCAGTGGCGACCATCGCCTTGCTGATGGCGCGATCCGCGGCCGCCGCGTCGATCACGACGCCCTCCGCGGGGCCAGCGTCCCCCGTCCTCGACTACGTCGCCGAGCGCGATTGTCCGGGCCGGGATCGATTCGTGGCGCAGGTCGAGGAGGCGCTCGATCCTTCGGAGCGGTCGCGTGTCCGCGGTGCGCGAGGGACGAAGATCCGGGTGGAGATCCGCGTGGCCATCGGCGGCTATCGCGGCACGCTCGAGAAGATCGACGAGGCCGGGGCCAGCGCGGCGCGGGTGGTCGTCAGCCCGATCTGCGCCGACGTCGCGCAGGCGCTGGCGCTGACGGCGGCCTTCAGCCTCGCCCCGGCCTCGGCTCAATCCGAGCCTCTCGTCGTCGAGCGGTCCGCCCCGACCCCGGCCGCGCCCGAGCGATCCGCAGGCGGCGCTCCCGCAGCACGCTGGTCGGTCGCCGTGGGCCCCGTCGCCGGCGGCTGGCTGTCGCCCGGCGTCTTGACGGGCATCGAAGGGGGTGGGGAGCGGACCGTCGCCGCGCGGGGTGCTGGACGGCCCTTCGCGGCCAGCCTTCGCCTGCGGACGACCTACGTGCGCAACGACTGGATGGGGAGCACGCCCGACGCTCGCTTCGCTCTGTGGACGGGCAGGCTGGAAGCTTGCGGGCTGGCACGGTGGTTCGGAGGTGGCCTGGAGGCGGGCCTCTGCGCGAGCAGCGAATCTGGATGGTTGCGCGCCCGCGGCGTGCGGGTCGAGAACCCACGCGCCAGCGACTCGTGGTGGCTCGCCCTGGGCGGCGGACCGCTCGTCCGCGTCGCCTTCGGACCGCGCTGGGGCCTCGAGCTGGAAGGTGCCCTGCGCCGCCCGCTGCGCCACGTGCAATTCGCTTTCGAAGATCCCGCCCAGACCGTCGGCCAGACCCCGGCCGTCACCTGGACGGCGGCCCTGGCGGTCGCGGCGCGTTTTCCGTGATCAGGACGGGCGCGCGCGGACCATTTCACCCCGAGACCCGTGCTCATGCCCCGCCCCTCCCTCGCCGCGCTCGTGCCCCCCTCCGTCCGGGGGAAGGCCCTCGAGCCGCGGCCCGACGACGGCCGCCGCCTGCGGGCGCTCTACGACGATCACTTCGAGCTCGTCGGGCGCGTGGTCCGCAACCTGGGCGTCCCGGCGGGGGAGATCGACGACGTGCTCGAGCGTGTCTTCTCCAGCGCCGCCGCCCGCCTGTCCGACATCGAGCCGGGACGGGAGCGCGCGTTCCTGGTGCAGGCGGCCGTCCGGTGGGCCGCCAACGCGCGCCGGGCGCGCGCGCGAATCCGCGAGATCGCCTGCGACGCGCTCCCTGAGGTCCCGGACCTCGGCGCCTCGCCGGAGGAGCGCACCGACAGCCGGCGGGCGGCCGCGGTCCTCGACGAGCTGCTGGGCGCGATGGACGTCGATCTGCGCGCGGTCTTCATCCTGGACGAGATCGAGGAGATGTCGCGCGCCGAGATCGCGGCGGTCCTGGGGATCCCCGCAGGCACGGTCGCCTCGCGCCTGCGCCGGGCGCGCGAGGACTTCGAGGCACGCCTCGAGCGCTGGAAGCTTCGTCGCACGGTCCGTCGCACGGTCGGTCGCACGGTACCTGGAGGATTCGAATGAACAGGGATACGGACGATCGCGTGGGCAGCCGAGACGTCGAGGCGGCCAAGCTCTTCGCGGCCGCCCGCGCGTTTCGCCCCTCGTCGCGCGCGCGTCGGCGGACGTTGCGAGCCTTGGGGCTGCCGGTGGGCCTTTCGCTCGTCGGGTCGAGCCTGGCGCACGCGGCGCACGTGCTCACGGCTTCGCTCAAAGGGTGGGGGATGGTGGCCGGGCTGCTCGGCGCGGCGGGCGGCGTGGCCTACGTGGCGAGCGCGCCACCGTCGAGCTCGCGGTCACTCGGAGGGTCGGGCTCGCATCACGTCAGCGAGCGCCGAGGGCCGGCGAGCCCGGTCGCGGCCAGGTCCTTGGCAGGAACTCCCCTTCCACTGCCCGCGCCGGTCGAAGCGCCGACCGAGGGAGCGCGCCCGGCGAGCGCCGCGCCGGTGGTCGCGGTTCGTGGCGGTCAGGTCTCGACCGTCGAAGGCGTCCCCTCGTTTTCTGTTCCTGTTCCGAAGCCGACCCGCCGCTCGTCCTTGCGGCCGCGATCCCGAGCGTTTCCGAGCGACAGCCCGTCCACCGGCGGCAGCCCCCCCTCACCCTTCTCGCCGGTGGACGGGCCCGCGGAGAGGTCGGTCGAGGTGGTGGCTCCAACCGAGCCACCGCGACTCGACCCGGAGATCTCGGCGCACCCGAGCGGCGGGCCGGCATTTGGGCCGAGGGCGCCGCTGCCCGCGCCGCCTCCGCCACTGTCGCGGCCGTCGTCCCTGCCGTCCTCGTCGCCGGCCTCGCCGCTTCGGGGCGAGCTGGCGATGGTCGCCGAGGCCCAGAGGCTGTTGCGCGCCGGCGACGGGGCCGCGGCCCGCGCCGTCCTCGACCGTCATGCCCGCGTCTATCCGGGTGGCGCGCTCGGGGAAGAGGTCGAGATCCTCCGCTTGCGGGCGCTCCTCGCCGACGGAGACGCCCGCGGCGCACGCGAGGCGGGCGAGTCCTTCCTCGGACGTCATCCGGCGAGCCCGCTCGCCGCGCGGGTTCGATCGCTCCTCGACGACCTCGGTCGCTCCCGCCGCGCTCCTTCTACCCCCCTGCCCCCTCAGACCCATGGAGAATCCCTATGACAAATAGAATCGTTCCTTTCGCCGTCCTGCTCTTCGGCGTCGCGGGCCTGGCGTGCGCCGACCACCGCGACGTCCTCGGCTCGGGATCCGAGCTGACCAGCACGCCTTGCGATTCGTGCGCGTCCTCGACGATGCCGGGGCTGGAATGTCCCACCGGTCGAGCGCCCCAATGTTTTCAACGTAGGGACGGCACATGCGGCTGGAAGAACGCCTGCTCCGAGCCGACGCCAGGGCCCGTGAGCTGTGGTGGTCTGACGGGGAAGACCTGCGGCAAGGGCCAGTTCTGCAACTTCCCCGTCGGGGCCCAGTGCGGCGCCGCCGATCAGACCGGCACCTGCACCGCCATCCCCGACGTCTGCACCGAGGAATACAGCCCCGTCTGCGGCTGCGACGGGAAGACCTATGCCACCCCCTGCGTCGCGGCCTCGAAGTCCGTGTCCATCGCCAAGACCGGCGAGTGCGCCCCCGGCGGTGGAACCAACAGCTGCGGCGGGATCGCCGGCGTCACTTGCGCCAAGAGCCAGTATTGCAACTTCCCCATCGAAGCCCAGTGCGGCGCCGCCGATCAGACCGGTACCTGCACCGCCATCCCCGACGGGGCCTGCACGACCGTCTATGCGCCCGTGTGCGGCTGTGACGGCAAGACCTATGGCAACGCCTGCTCGGCGGCCGTCGCCGGCGTCTCCGTGGCCAAGAACGGCGAGTGCGCGCCCTCCTCGAGCGCCTCCTGCGGCGGGCTCGCGGGTGCCACCTGCCCCACGGGCCAGTTCTGCAACGTTCCCGTCGGCGGCCAGTGCGGCGCCGCCGATCAGCCGGGCACCTGCACCGCTATTCCGGACGCGTGCGACCTGATCTATGCCCCCGTGTGCGGCTGCGACGGAAAGACCTACGGCAATGCCTGCGCCGCCGCCGCCGCCAGCGTCTCCGTCGCCACGACCGGCGAGTGCGCTTCCGGCGGTGGAACCAACAGCTGCGGCGGGATCGCCGGCGCCACGTGCGCGAAGGGTCAGTACTGCAGCTTCCCCATCGAAGCCCAGTGCGGCGCCGCCGATCAGACGGGCACCTGCACCGCCATCCCCACGGGCGCCTGCACGACCGTCTACGCGCCCGTGTGCGGCTGCGACGGGAAGACCTACGGCAATGCCTGCACCGCCGCCACCGCCGGCGTCTCTGTCGCCAAGACCGGCGAGTGCGCGCCTTCCACGGGCACCAAGACCTGCGGCGGGATCGCGGGCCTCGTGTGCGCCAAAGGCCAGTACTGCAACATTCCGCCCGAGGCTCACTGCGGCGCCGCCGATCAGACGGGAACCTGCGCGTCCATCCCGGACGCGTGCACGCTGGAATATGCGCCGGTTTGCGGCTGCGACGGGAAGACCTACGGGAACGCCTGCAGCGCCGCGGCCGCGGGTGTGTCGGTGAGCGCTCAGGGCGCCTGCCGCTGACCTGACGGAACGTTCGTCGGCCCCTTCTCCCGGTGAGCGACGGTGTGCGGGAGAAGGGGCCGAGCGCTACGAGGTGCCTCGCGGCTGCTAACATGCGACACGCGGTTCATGAGCTCCCGTGGCGCCGATCGGGGCGCGGTCGCCGTCGGCCTCACCGGCCTGGTCACCTGGGCGAGCTTGGGCTGCTCGGCGCCGAGCGCGCCGCGCACCATCGAGGACGGCATCCCTCCGGGGACGAAGACGATGTGCGTGAAGGGCGAACCTTTCGCGTTCGGCAGCTCGCAAGAGAGCGGGGGTGTGGCGCCGGACATTCCCGACGTCGTGACCAGCGCACCGACGCCGGTGCCGCCGCTCTCGGGCGGGACCTTGCTTCCGCTGGCCGACGGATCGGCGGTCGCGGTGAGCGACCCCGAACGCGACCGGGTGTACCTCGTCGGCGCCCAGCCCTTTGCCCTGCGCGCGACCGTGGTCCTCGACGCGCGCGACGAGCCGGGCCGCCTCGTCGAGGACGCCCAGGGACGGCTCCACGTGGTCCTGCGCGGAGGGGGCGCGATCGCGACCGTGGATCCGCGGGCGGGCACGCTGACGGACCGCCGGCCCACCTGCTCCGCCCCGCGCGGCATCGCGTACGAGGCGGCCGCCGATCTCGTTCACGTGGCCTGCGCGGGCGGCGAGGTCATCTCGCTGCCGGCGTCAGGCGGCGCGCCGCTGCGGACGCTCACGCTCGAGCGGGATCTGCGAGACGTGGTGGTTGGCCCTGGCGGGACCCTGCTCGTCAGTACCTTTCGCCGGGCCGAGGGGATCGTCCTTTCGGCCGCGGGTCGGGAGACGGGGCGCCTGCGGCCAGGCGCGGGGTCGGTGCCGGCGGTGGCGGGCGGCGTCGAACGCCGCTCGCCCTCGGTCGCCTGGCGAACGGTGCCGTTCGATCCCGCGTCGGGGAGCGTGGTGATGCTCCACCAGACCGGACGATCGGACCTGGTCGACACGGCGCCGGGGGGCTACGCGGCCAGCGCCGGGTGCGGTGGCATCGTCCGAACGGCGCTGTCGCTCCTGACGCCGGGCGGGCCGAGCCCGGCCGTCGCCACCGGGCTCGACGGCCTGACGCTGGCCATCGACGTCGCCGTGTCCCCTGACCGCCAGAAGGTGGCCCTCGCCGTGGCTGGGAACAACCCGGCTCAGGGCCCGACCCTGGTCCAGTTGCCCTGGGCGGCGGCCTCGCCCAAGGCTCCCGTCGCCTGCCAGCAAGTCGGAAGCGAGATCGAGGCGCCCCCCAGCGGGCAGGTGGTCGCGGTGGGCTACGGGCCCTCGGGTGTCCTCTTCGCTCAGACGCGCGAGCCGGCGACCCTGTGGCGCGCGGACACCTCGACGACGACGGTCCTCGCCAGCGACGCCAGAGCCGACACCGGCCATTTCCTCTTTCACGCCAACAGCGGCGGCGGGCTCGCGTGCGCGTCCTGTCATCCGGAGGGTGGCGAGGACGGTCGCGTCTGGGACCTCGTCTGCGTGGGGGGCCGGCGCACCCAGACGCTGCGCGGCGGCCTTCACGGGACCGAGCCATTTCACTGGGACGGTCGCGAGGAGGACTTCTCGTACCTGACGGACGACGTGTTCTCGGGACGGATGGCCGGGCCTCCCCTCTCTGATGATCAGAAGGACGCGCTCTTCGGATGGATCGAGACCCTTCCCGCTCTGCCGGCGCCGGGGAACCTCGACCCGCTGGCGGTCACGCGGGGTAAATCGTTGTTCGAAGACGCGAAGGTCGGCTGCTCGGGCTGCCATGGTGGTCCGCGCCTCACGAACAACGTCACCGTGGCGGTCGGTACTGGACGCCCGTATCAGGTGCCCTCCCTGGCGGGCGTTGGCTGGCATCCTCCTTACATGCACGATGGCTGCGCGCCCACGCTCGCCGACCGGTTCGGCTCCGGCTCGTGCGGGGGCGGCGATCAGCACGGCGTCACGTCGAACCTGACCCGCGCCCAGCTCGCCGATCTGACGGCGTACCTCACGTCGCTCTGATCGCCGCTAGAGCCGCACCGCGGTACCAAACGACATACGTGTGAGCCGGTCTGCGAGGTCGGGGTCATTTTGTCGGTAAGCGTGTGCCGTCGCGCTGCGCCCACGAGGAGGACCCCGATGACGCCGTTGGAGCCACTTTCCCCGATCCGCCAGCCGCGTCCCGCCACTTTCCTCAGTCTTTCCCTGCTGTTCGTCGCGGGCACCGCCTGTACGGCCAACCTCTCGAACCCCGGCGGCAACGGGTCTTCGTCCGGCGGGTCGCAGGGATCGGGCGGTTCGGGAAACTCGGGCAACTCGGGAATGTCCTCCGGGTCGGGAGGGTCGGGACCGAAGGGCTCGGGAGGCTCCTCCGGGTCCGGAGGCTCGGGCAACAGCACCTCCAGCGGCGGTCAATCCGGGTCGGATCCGAACGGGACCGGCTCGGGCGGTTCGGGCGGTCAGCCCCCGATGCCGCTCGATTGTAGCCAGCGCGCGCCCGGGCCCGCCCCCATCCGGCGGCTCACCCGCTTCGAATACAGCAACACCATGCGGGACCTCCTGGGCGACACCACCGCGCCCGGCGATCTGCTGCCGGCGGAGCTCAAGGGCAACGGCTTCAGCAACGACGCCACCTCCATCACCACGCCCCGCCTTTTGGTCGATGCCTATCAGTCGGTCGCCCACGACATCGCCGCGCGCGCCACGATGACCGCCAGCGCGCTGACGAAGACCACCGGCTGCGACACGACCAAGATGAGCGAGGACGCCTGCGCGCAGGCGTTCGTGACGAGCTTCGGCGGCAAGGCGTTCCGGCGCCCGCTCGATTCGACCGAGAGCTCCGCGATCCTCGGCGTCTACAAGGCCATCCGCCCAGCCAGCACGTACGCCGACGGGAACGCCGCGGTGATCGAGATGGTCCTGCAGTCGCCCCAGTTCCTCTACAAGCCGGAGCTTGGGACGGCCATGACCGGGACGACCACGGTCGCGCGCGTCACGGGGTACGAGATGGCGACGCGCCTCTCTTATCTGTTCTGGGGAACCATGCCCGATCAGACGCTGCTCGACGCGGCCAAGGGCGGGAAGCTCGACAGCGCCGATCAGGTCAAGGCCCAGGCCCAGAAGATGCTCGACGATCCGCGTACGAAGGACGTCCTGCACTTCTTCCACGACACCTGGCTCGGCATCAGCGGCATCGACGGCACCCAGAAGGACGCGACCTGGTTCAAGACCTACGATCCGAGCCTGGCCACGCTTTTCCGGCAAGAGACCGAGCAGTTCATGGACTACGTCGTCTTCAAGGGGAACGGCGACCTGGCGTCGATGTTCAACGCGCCCTTCACCTTCCTGAACGCCAAGCTGTCCAAGTTCTACGGCTTTGGCAACGTGACCGGAGACGCCTTCCAGATGGTCGCGACCGACGGCAAGCAGCGCGGTGGGTTGCTGAGCCAGTCGAGCCTCCTGATGGCAACCACCCCCGGCGCCCACAACAATCCGGTCGTCCGCGGCAAATTCATCTACACGCAGCTCCTGTGCGGAACGGTGCTGGATCCGCCCGCCGGGATCATGTTCACCGAGCCCGATCCGGATTCGACGCAAACCGTCCGCGAGGTCTTCGTGGCCCATCGCACGAATCCGGGCTGCGCGGGGTGCCACATGAAGCTCGACCCCATCGGCTTCGGCCTGGAGCACTTCAACGGCGTCGGGCTGTGGCAGGACCAGGACAACGGCAAAGCCGTCGACTCGACCGGAGTGCTCCCCGACACCGACATCGCCGGGGCGTTCGACGGCGCCGTCGAGCTCGGAAAGAAGCTGGCGGGCAGCAAGGACGCCCGGAACTGCTACGCCGGCAAGTGGCTGGCGTTCGGCTACGGCCGCGTCGAGACCGCGCAGGACGCCTGCAACCGCCAGTCGTTGCAGGACGCCTTCTCCGCGGCGAACGGGAACATCAAGCAACTGCTGGTGGCCCTCACGCAAACGGACGCCTTCCTGTACCGGCCCGTCGCGCAACCGTGAAGAGGAGAGCAAGAGCGATGATCACCTCGAAGAATCGAATCTCGCGCCGGTCCCTCTTGCGTGGAGCGGGCGGCGTGGCGATCAGCTTGCCTTTCCTCGAAGCGATGCTGCGCCCGGGGCGAAGCCACGCGGCGTCCACCATCCCGTTGAGGTTCCTGGTCTTCTACACGCCGGGCGGCACGCTGCTCGACAAATGGCGGCCGACCGGCACCGAGTCGGCCTACACGCTCAACGACATGATGTCCCCGCTGAACGCGTGGAAAGACCGGATGCTCTTCGTCGACGGTCTGAACATGAACATCACCCAGATCGGGGTCGGTCACCCGCACAGCCGCGGCATGGCCGGGCTCCTGACGGGGACGCAGCTGCTGTCCGGCACCTTCGACACCGGGCAGGGCCTGGCGAGCTGGGCCGAGGGTCCGTCAGTGGATCAGGTGATCGCGTCGCGCATCAACAAGGGCCAGAACCTCAAGTTTCCGTCGCTCGAGTTCTCGTCGGGATGGGCCATCTCGGGTCGGTCGGCGGGCCAGGCCTCGTACGCC
>Ga0068859_100007031_pt1 | contig 11425 bp, 10 predicted proteins | sample KBSSwiS22_FD_66585 | JGI IMG/M metagenome (GOLD analysis project Ga0068859, IMG submission 66585) | Switchgrass rhizosphere microbial communities from Kellogg Biological Station, Michigan, USA - KBS Switchgrass S2-2 | ecosystem: Host-associated > Plants > Roots > Rhizosphere > Soil ... | reverse complement strand
CTTTGGGCGCACTGGTGCCTCGCATATTTCGAAATGTTGGCGCGCGATCGCGAGCGACTCGGGGATGTCCGTAAGCGCGTCAACATCCTGCCGCTGGGTTCCGCCGCACTGGCCGGGACGAGTTTTCCGATCGATCGCGAGACCGTCGCGAGAGAATTGGGTTTCGAAGGGGTTACGCGAAACAGTCTCGACGCGGTCTCGGATCGTGACTTCGCAGTCGAGTTTGTCGGAGCATGCTCGCTCGTGATGATCCATCTTTCGAGGATGGCGGAGGACTTGATCCTCTACTGCTCGACGGAATTTGGATTCGTAAAATTGAGTGACGCGGTTTCGACGGGCTCGAGTTTGATGCCGCAGAAAAAGAACCCGGATGCGCTCGAACTCATTCGTGGAAAAGCCGGACGCGTCTTCGGACATCATGCGGCGCTGCTCGCGACGATGAAGGGTTTGCCGCTTGCCTACAACAAGGACATGCAGGAAGACAAAGAAGCCGTCTTCGATACTGTCGACACGGTGCAGTCGTGTCTCAAAGTCGCCGCGATCGTCCTGGATAATCTTTCGCTCGACGAAGCTCGCATGCGAGATTCTGCTGCCCGCGGATTTTTGAATGCCACCGAGCTCGCCGATTATTTGGTGAAGAAGGGTGTTCCGTTTCGAACGGCGCACGACACGGTCGGCCGAGCCGTGCTGTTCGCGGCAGAAAGCGGGCGCGAGTTGAACGATCTCTCGCTCGACGAGTTTCGCAAGTTTTCGGAGGAGATCGGAGCGGATGTGTTGGAGGCATTGAGTCTCGATCGAACGCTCGATTCGAAGTCGCGGATCGGAGGGACATCTCGCGCGCGTGTTGCTGAGGCGCTTGAAAAAGCGCGCGGGTCGCTTGGGAATGCGGGAAAATAACCACCCCGCCACCTCGATTTTGGATTTCGGATTTTGGATTTTGGATTGAAGCGAAAAACCCACCCGCTACCGTAGGTGGTAATGAGTTCCTATCCTGAAATTTCATGGACAAGTTCGTACGCAGCCTGATCACCGAATGGCGCAAGCTTGGATTGCCGTTCGAGGGCGAGACCGTCATCGTCGCGGTGTCGGGCGGCGCGGATTCGATGAGTCTGATGCTCGCGCTGCATGAATTAAGATCGAGGAAGAAGCTTCTGAATCGAACGATCGTTGCGCATCTCAATCATCGGCTTCGTGGAAAGGAGAGCGATGAGGATGAAGCGTTCGTCCGCGAGCACGCCGACCGGCTCGGGTTCGAATTCGTCTCAAAATCAGCTCGACTTCCAAAGACCGGCAATCTCGAACAGAATGCCCGCGAGGCTCGTTACAAATTTCTTCTCGGCGTTGCGATCAAGAACAAGGCCTTTGCCGTTCTCACCGGTCACACGCAAAACGATCAGGCCGAGACATTCCTGCTCAATTTGATCCGCGGCAGCGGCCCGGACGGTCTCGCCGGAATGAAGGCGGTCCGCGATATGGACGGCGGAATTCTGCTGATCAGGCCATTGCTCTCGTGGGCCACGCGGTCGGACACCGAAGGATTCTGCGAAGCGAAGGGCGTCGTCGCTCGCACCGATCGGATGAACGACGACGAGAAGTTCAGCCGGGTGCGGATTCGCAAAAATATCCTTCCGCTGCTCGCCGAGATGAACCCGGCGATCATCAAAACGCTGGCCCAATCGGCGGATCTGATGCGCAAGAACGGCGACGTCGAATTGGAGACCCCGACCTCCGCGAACCTTCCGCTGAAAGATCTGAATTCGATGGACCAAACCACGCTTTATGCGACTCTTCGTTCCTGGCTGCGAATCCGCCGCGGAACGCTGCGCGGCCTGGGGTTGGAACATATTCAGGCCGTCGAGCGTCTTATCACTAGCCGGAAGAGCGGTAGAACCGTGGAATTACCGGCCGGGGGACGGGTGATCAAGCACAGGGGCGAGCTCAGTTATAACGATATAAAGGTTGAAAAATGACCCTATGGGAACTACAATCGACGATTGGCGTTCCGGTTCTAACCGCTTGTTATTCCGGGAACAACTCGCACTCGTGAACGTTCATCCAAACGCTTTGACGAAAAGCTTTCTTGGATGAAAGTTGATTTTGGAGGCTATAAATTGAGTTCTAAAGCAAAACAGGTCCTTTTGTGGTTGGTGATAATCTCCGGAGCGCTGTCGTTCGTCTGGTTTCTTCAGAGCCGGCAGGCGAAACCCGCTCAGGACCTGAGTATTGACATGGCGGTCACCCGCATCCAGAACAAAGAGTTCAAGGAAGCTTTGTTCAAGCAGTCGTCGGTCGAATTTACCGACCAAAGCGGTGCTAAATTCGTGACCAAGATCGGCAGTGATCCGACGCGTGAGTTGTTGGTCAATACCGTTAACAAGTTTAATGACGAGAATTCCGGCTCGCGGATCGTTTACAACGAGGAAGAGACTTCGAGCGGACTTGGCTGGCTGATCCTTATCCAGGCCCTGCCGTTTCTTCTTTTGATCGGATTTCTCGCGTTCACACTTCGCCAGATGCAGGCCGGCGGCAATAAAGCCTTGAGCTTTGGAAAGTCGAAGGCGAAGCTTCTCAACAATCAGCAAAAGCGAGTTACATTCAAAGACGTCGCGGGTGTCGACGAGCCGAAAGAAGAGCTACAGGAGATCATCGAATTTCTAAAAGACCCGCAGAAGTTTCAAAAGCTCGGCGGCAAGATCCCGAAGGGCGTTCTGATGATGGGCCCTCCGGGAACCGGTAAGACCCTGCTTGCGAAAGCCGTCGCGGGTGAAGCGAACGTTCCGTTCTTCTCGATCTCGGGTTCGGATTTTGTAGAGATGTTCGTGGGTGTCGGTGCGAGCCGCGTCCGCGATCTGTTCGAGCAAGGTAAGAAGAATGCACCGTGCATCATCTTTATCGACGAGATCGATGCCGTTGGACGTCATCGCGGAGCAGGTCTCGGCGGTGGTCACGATGAGCGTGAGCAGACGTTGAATCAGTTGCTTGTCGAGATGGATGGATTTGAATCGAACGACGGCGTGATCCTGATGGCTTCGACCAACAGGCCCGACGTCCTCGATCCGGCGCTTCTTCGTCCGGGACGTTTCGATCGTCAGGTCGTTGTGTCGTATCCGGATGTTCGCGGCCGTGAAGGAATTCTGAAAGTTCACACGCGTAAGATCCCGCTTGATGAGAACGTTGATGTAAACGTCATCGCACGCGGAACTCCGGGATTCACCGGAGCCGATCTCGCGAACCTCGTGAACGAAGCGGCATTGATCGCTGCTCGGATGAACAAGAAGGTCGTGACATTGAACGATCTCGAGTTTGCAAAGGACAAGGTCCTGATGGGGCCCGAGCGACGCAGCATGGTTATCTCCGACAAGGAGAAACGTCTGACGGCGATTCACGAAGCGGGCCACGCACTTGTCGGTATGAATATTCCGGAGAGTGATCCGGTTCACAAGGTCACGATCGTTCCGCGTGGACGTGCGTTGGGTGTTACTTTCTTCCTGCCCGAGGCTGACGTGCTTGGCCGGACGAAGGAAGAGCTCGAGGCGATGATCGCGAACTCGATGGGCGGACGTATCGCCGAAGAGTTGTTCATTGGACGCGTCACGACGGGTGCTTCGAACGATATCGAGAAAGCTACTGAGCTTGCTCGTGCAATGGTTTGCCAGTACGGAATGTCCGAGCTCGGACCGTTGGCTTTCGGTAAGAAGGAAGAGCAGATCTTCCTCGGCCGCGAGATCGCACAGCACCGTGATTTTTCTGAGGATACGGCGATCAAGATCGACCAGGAAGTGAAGAAGATCGTCTCACAGCAGTACGCTCGTGCGACGAAGATCCTCGAAGAAAATCGTGAAGCGATGGAACGTCTCGTCGATGCGCTGCTCGAGCACGAATCGCTCGACAGTGCTCAGATGCGTCGTGTGATCGCCGGTCTGCCGATCGATGGTTCGGATCCCGAACCGGTCGCGACCGATGATGACGGAACGCCTGAGACCGAAGAGAAGAAGAGCAGGTTCAAGAAGCCGATCCTTCCGCCGATCACGCCGAACAATCCGGCGACGGCGTAAGAGAAGGCAAAAGGCAAAAGGAAAAAGGCAAAAGTAAATAGGGCGAGGGTGGACTAGGTTTACTCCCGCCTTTTTTCTTTCGCACTCTTATCTTTTCTGAGACCTTTTCCGCTTTTTTACTTTTATCTTTACCTTTTACCTTTTACCTTTTGCCTTTTACCTTTTGCCTTTTTCACCCATGCGGATTTGGAAAACATCACGTCGATCTCTAAATTACGGTGACCGCTCACTCGTGATGGCGATACTTAACGTCACTCCGGACAGCTTCTCGGACGGCGGCTCGGTCTCGAATGTCGATGACGCTCTTCGCCGGGCTGAGAAGTTCGTCGCGGAGGGCGCCGACATTTTGGATGTCGGCGGTGAATCGACGCGGCCCGGGAGCGTGCGAGTTTCGGTTGACGAAGAAGTCGAGCGGGTCGTTCCGGTCATTGAAGCGATCGCGAAACGATTCGACATTCCCGTGTCGGTCGATACGAGCAAGAGTGAAGTCGCCACGCGTGCGATCGATGCCGGTGCCGAGATCATAAACGACATCTCGGGGCTGCGATTCGATGAAACGGTCGCCGAAGTCGCCGCCCGTTCCCGCGCCGCGCTTATCCTCATGCATTCGCGGGGCGAGTTTGAGAATATGCATTCTCAGCAACCGGTTGCGGACATTCTCAAAGAAGTCGCGAGTGATTTCCGACGGGGAATATCCGCTGCGAAAGATCACGGCGTCGCGACCGAGTCCATCGCCCTTGATGTCGGGATCGGATTCGGAAAAGCTCCGGAGCAGAATTTAGAGTTGATAGCTAAACTTGATAAACTCACCGCAGAGTTCAAAACCTTTCCGATGCTGATCGGAACGTCACGAAAATCGTTCATCGGGAAACTATTGGATGACGCACCGGTGACCGAAAGGATCGCCGGATCGCTCGCAACCGCGATGATCGCGGTTTGGAAAGGAGCAAATATCCTCCGCGTGCACGATGTGAAAGAGACGGTCGACAGCGTCCGCGTAATATCCGCCATTCGAGATCAGTTATGAAGTTGATACGACTCTCGTCGCTACTGTTAACGCTCTTCTTCGCCGCCGGCTTTACCGAATGTTATAAGCCGGTGACGAACTCGGGGCTGCCCAAAAATATTCGCAAGGTCGCGGTTCCGGCATTCCAGACCGAGGCTCAGGGTTTGCGATATCGAGTCGGATCTCGTTTTACCGAAGCTGTCTCGCGCGAGATCATCCGACGCGGGAACGGCCTCACTGTGCAGGGCTCGACGGAAGGCGCGGACGCTGTGATCGAAGGTACGATCCGAAGTTTTGGTTTCTCCGGCGTGCTTCTCGATCGCGAAGGCCGTGCACGTGTTTATGAAGTCACAATCGTTGCGGCGGTGACGATCCGCGATCTGCGCGAGAACAAGATCCTTTACGACAATCAGAATTTCATCTTTCGCGATTCATTCGAATTCTCCGAGGACCCGCGCTCTTTCTTCAACGAGGAAGATCCCGCGGTCGATCGCATCGCACGCTCGTTTTCCGAAGCCGCGGTTTCCGCCATCGTCAACGGCCTCGGCGTAAAGCAGGAGAAGAAATAGCTGATGGCCCTGACGCGCGATGATCTTCGAAATCAACTAAGACGGCGCGAGATCGCGCCCGTCTATGTTCTGTTCGGTCCCGAAACATATCTGCGCGACCTCGCCGTCAAAACCATTTGCGATTACTCGTTTGCCGAGGGCGACGCCCGCGATTTCAACGAGACGGAATTCAGCCTTGGCGTAGAAGGGAACCTGACGTCGGCATTGTCCGCCGCCGAACAACTCCCGATGATGTCGTCGCGGCGTGTGATCCGGATCACCGATGTGCGGGTCGCTCCGACTTCAGCGAGGGACACACTTCGCGAAGACGACGAAGCGATCATCGACGCTTATCTCAAGCGGCCCGCCGAGACAAGCGTCGTCATTTTCGTCGCGGACGAATTTGATAAGCGACGCAAGATCACGAAGCTCCTTTCCGACAACGCCGTCGCCGTTGAATTTTCAGAACTGAAAGACGTCGAGCTGATGAAGTGGGCGCGGGACAAGATAAAAGACGCCGGCTCTCAGATCGACGATCGCTCGCTGCGAATGCTTGTTTCGCTTGTCGGCCCGGATGTTCGACGCCTTACGCTGGAGATCGAGAAACTTTCGACCGCGGCTTTGCCCGGCGGTGTTATCGATACTGAGCTCGTTGAGCTGCTCGTCGCGAACTCGCGCGAGATCTCGAATTTCGATCTGACGGATAGTCTGTTCGCCGGCCGAAAGAACGAAGCGTTACAGATCCTGCATAAGATCTTGAACGACGGAGCGGAGCCGGTAATGCTGCTCGGCTTGATCTCGTACAATGTGCGGCGATTATTGATGGCGAAAGACGCGATGGAGCAGGGACTCGATCGAGGCGAGGTCGCACGCATCGTGAAGCTGCGGTACAGCGATCAGGAATCGTTCATGGCGACCGCGCGTCGGACAGATCTGAAAAAGCTTTCGCATGCGATTCGACGTCTCGCTGAAACGGATGTCGCGATCAAGACTTCGATCGGCGGCGGCGGTCCGCACGGTTCTCGCATGCAGATCGAGATGCTCGTGGCGGAACTGGCTCAGCTCGCGTGATTTCAGATTTCAAATTTCAAATTTCAAATTTGAGATTTCAAATACAAAATCCAATCCACAATCCCCAAATCCCAAATCAAAATGATTGTAGGGGCAGCAACTGTGGCTGCCCGAGGAAGTCTTGCCTGGGAAAGGAAGACGGACCGGGACTAGCCCTGCCCCTACAATTTTTCCGGCAACGCAGGTTGTCGGAAAACCTGATTCGTTTTTTAGTTATTAGATCGGTTCTACGCCAAGGCCCTTGTTCAAATAATGATAAAGATCATTGAAGTCGAGTACTGCGCGATTAAGGATCAGGGGAAGCTGAGGAATATCAGCTGTGTTGACTATCAGATTGAGATTTCGGAGAAACGCATCGTGGGCGTTCATCGTCGTGCCGCCGTCTTCGAGCGAGACGAGAAATAATCTTCGGCGTTCCGACGAGTACATCGTGTTGGCTTTCTGCTGCAGGATCGCCGCACCGCCAAACTCCGCAGCGAAGTCAGGGGAAAATAACACGATCTCGGTCTTGCCTTCACGAAGTCGTTCGTTAGCCTGTGCCGGAGTCTGCGCAATGTAAACGCGATAGCCGGATTCGGACATCATCTTTGCGACCTCATCCTTCTTATCGCCAAGGCACAGCAGCACGCGTCGCGGCCGTTCGGCCTCTTCATCATCCTTATCGAGTGCCGACTTGCCTGTTTGGAGCGCGGAGAGGAGAGATCGCAACGCAGTATTGATCTCGAATTCCGATTGCTTCTCGGCAAATTGATGAGTGCCTCCGTCGGTCGCCGGTGCCGGCTTATTGGCCGCCAGAGTTTCGGCCGCCGATGAGCCCACGCCCTTCGAGTCCTTGTTCGCACGCAGCATGTTCTGGCAGCGCGGGCAGCGGACGGTGAAGTTTCCACTCGGGATCTTCGATTCGTCGAGTTGAAGTGAGACTGAGCAGTTGTCGCAGCGGATAATCATGTCGTTCGTTGTTCGTTGTTCGTGGTTCGTCGTTGTTGGAAGGATACTTACGTGGACTGGAGCTGATCATGGTCCGAATACAACGAACAACGAACCACGATCTACGAACACCGAACTATTCTATGAGATCAAGAACAGAATTCGAGTTCGCCGGTGCGGGCGGCGGGGGTGCGAGAGGCTCGACGATCGCCTTCCCGGTTTTGTTGACGTAGTCTTCGGTCGATGACAAACCTTTGAGTTGGAGCAGGAGGTTGTTCTGGTTCGTCGCGTATGAAAGTCCATCTTCGAGTGAGATCACTTTCTGTTCGATCAAATCTCTGATCACCGCATCGAAGTCTTGCATTCCATCGATCTCGCCGTCGCGTATCGCATCCAGAAGAGTCTTTCCTTCGCTCTCACCTTTCTCGATGTACTCACGTGTACGAGGATTCGATCGAAGGATCTCAACTGCAGCGATACGTCCTTTTCCATCGGCACGCGGGATCAATCTTTGCGAAACGATATAGCGGAAGGTCTGTGCGAGACGTGTGCGAATAATTCTTTCTTCGTTCTTCGGATAGAGACCGATGATACGGTCGATCGTCTTCGACGCATCGATCGTGTGAAGCGTGGAGAGGACCAAGTGACCCGTCTCGGCAGCTTCGAGGGCGATCTCGGCGGTCTCGAGATCACGCATCTCACCGACGAGAATGACTTTCGGCGCCTGACGAAGTGCAGCACGAAGGGCGGATGCAAAATCTTTTGTGTCGGCTCCGACCTCACGCTGATTGATCGTGCACTTCTTATGATTGTGCAGAAACTCGATCGGATCTTCGATCGTCACGATGTGATAAGCCTTTGTCTCGTTGATGCGATCGATGATCGCTGCAAGCGTCGAGCTCTTTCCCGAACCAGTCGGACCGGTAAGCAAAACGACACCGTTACGAATATCGGCGATAGCCTTGAGTTGCGTCGGAAGCGCGAGCGCCTCGAAGCTTGGGATCTCGGTCGGGATGACACGCATCACGATCGAGTACGAGTTTCTCTGCTGAAAGATGTTGACGCGAAATCGGCATTTGCCGGGTAGTGCGTAACTCAGATCGGCCGTGCGCGTCTTCGCGAGTTGGGCCGCAGCCTCAGGATTGTCCCTCAGGATCGCCATCGCGATCATCTCCGTCTGATATGCCGACAGTCTTCCAAGTCCGAGAGGTGTTGAAGGGTAGAGCGTACCGCTGATCTCGACCTGCGGCTTTTGGCCGCAAGAGAAGTTGAGATCGCTGACGTTGTCGGAAACAGACAACATCTGCTCAATAATGGGTGCTACATCAAGCAAACTCATTTATGGGGATTTCTCCTGGAAAGTTTGTGAAAGACGGAAAGGAAAGACTTTGAGGGATGTGATGGCCTGGGTGGTGCCGTTTCTCCAAGACGTATCTTACGCGCCTGAAAATGGGATTGCAATAGATTTTTTAAGGATTGCCAACATTGTTAGTTATATCAGGCGTGGTCTGCAGGAATTGGCGAACGCGATCTGCGATCTGATCGGGCGCCGCTAATACGTCGCTAATTACTGCAACGGAATCCGCGCCGGCCTCCAACACGAACACGGCATTGCTGAGGTTGATCCCTCCGATCGCGACGACCGGCATCCGCTCGGCGATCGACCGTACTTCCCTTAGCAGATCCAACCCGACCACCGGATCGTGATCGTCTTTTGTGCTTGTCGCGAAGATCGGACCGATCGCGATGTAGTCCACGGGCAGATCCAGCGCAGCACGGAACTGCTCGATCGAATGCGTCGAAACACCGATGATCTTATCGGCGCCGAGAATCTTGCGTGCTTCGCTCGCCGGCAGATCATCCTGCCCGAGGTGAACGCCGTCGGCACCGGCCGCGAGAGCGATGTCGACTCGATCATTAACGATGATCTTCGCGGAGCGCTCGCGTGCGAAGGACATAACCTCTACGACAGAGTTATAGAACTCGCCGGCAGGCGCGGACTTGTCGCGGAGCTGGATGAACGACGCACCGCCGGAGATCATGCGTCGCACTTGCTCGATGTGTGAAAGACCCGACACGCGTGTGTCGGTAATTGGATAGATAGTCGGAAGGATAAATTTCAAGCTTGGATGTCGGAGAGCGCCTTGATCATCAGAAAGCAGTCTTCGCCGTTGTTGTAATACTTGGCAAGCCGCTGGACGACGGCGTAGCCCGAATCACGATATAGATCTTGAGCGGAGGTATTACTGACTCGAACTTCGAGGACGATCGTCGACACTTTACGCCGACGCAGCGCTTCTTCGACATGAGTGAGCAGTCGTTTCCCGATCTGCCGGCGTCTATGCTCGGGAGCTACGCCGATCGTTGTCAGATGCGCCGAGCCGTCTTCATTGACCAGCACGAAAACGAATCCGACCATCTCGCCTGATGGTGTTGCAACTCGGTAGCTGAGATTGCGGGGTTCGCTCAGAAGGTAATTGAAAGTATGTTTGGTGTAGTTCTCGCCATTGCGAAAGCAACGCACGTTCAGACGCAGAACCTCGCTCAGGTTCTTATCCGTTAACGGATGGACTTCGTATGCGGTCGGCGGAGCCGGGATTACAACCTCAGGCTCGCCTGTCTCGATCGGTACAAAGAAATTTCTAATCGTCTGAAGAACGGCCATAGAAAGATCTACTCGATAAACATGCAATCGCCGTAGCTATAAAACCGGTAACGCTCGGTGACCGCATGGTGATATGCATTCATTATAAGTTCGTGGCCGCCAAAAGTTGAAACTAATATCAGAAGCGAGCTCTGCGGCAGGTGAAAATTCGTCAGGAGCGCCCCGATCGCCTTGAATTTATAACCCGGCGTGATCGTCAGATCAGCCAGATCCGGCCCGGCGACGAATGTCTCATTGCGATTTAAGGCGCTCTCGAGCGCCCGCGTCGTCGTCGTCCCGACCGCGACGATGCGACGGTTTTCGCTTCGAGCAGAATTCAAGATCTCAGCAGCCTCTTCGCTTATTTCATATCTTTCGGGAAGCACAGCGTGGCTCGAGAGGTCATCGACACGGACCGGCTCGAACGTTCCATAGCCGACATGCAATGTGATCTCGACGACTTCCGTACCCTGCGATTTGATATTGCGGATCACATCTCCGGTGAAGTGCAAGCCCGCGGTCGGAGCGGCGATCGCTCCACTGGATCGAGCATAGACCGTTTGGTAGCGTGCTCGATCGGTGTCGAGCGAATCATCCGGGCGTTTGATGTAAGGCGGCAAAGGCGTGCGTCCGACGCGGGCAAGCACGTCGTCGAATTCTCCGTCGTAATCGAACTTGATCACAACGCGCCCATCGTCGAGTTTCTCGGCTATCGTGCCGATCAGCTCATTGCCGAAGTCGATCCGTTTACCGACTGGAAGTCGACGCGCCGGTCGCGCGAGGGCTTCCCAGTTCGAATCACCAACCTCACGGATCAAGAAGATCTCAACCTTCGCACCGCTGTCGGATCTTCCGAACAGACGTGCAGGAAAAACTTTTGTATTGTTCAGGACGAGAACATCGCTGCGACCGAGATGCAATGGAAAGTTTACGAAGGCGTCATCCTGGACCGCTCCGCTGGCTCGATCGACGTGCAGCATCCGCGATGCCTCGCGTTCCGGTGATGGTTCTTGAGCGATGAGATCGTCCGGAAGTTCGTAGTCAAAGTCGCTAAGCCGCATCAAGAAAATTATTGTTCGTGGAACCCGTATCTAATATAATCCGATTATCGCAGACTCTAAACCTTTTCGGATAAGCCGTTAGCCCAGCCCACTTCAAATGCTGCGAATTTCTA
>Ga0068859_100007029_pt1 | contig 11426 bp, 10 predicted proteins | sample KBSSwiS22_FD_66585 | JGI IMG/M metagenome (GOLD analysis project Ga0068859, IMG submission 66585) | Switchgrass rhizosphere microbial communities from Kellogg Biological Station, Michigan, USA - KBS Switchgrass S2-2 | ecosystem: Host-associated > Plants > Roots > Rhizosphere > Soil ... | reverse complement strand
GTCGATTCGCTGCCCGGCAAGGTCGGAACGGTTACGGCGGCGAGCAAGGGAGCCTTGAACGAGGGTGCGGTTAAGGTCTTTGGTTCGACGTGGACAGCCTATCCTTTGGATGGGGAATTAGGTCTTGTCGAAGGTGAAAAAGTCGAGGTCGTCGAGGTGAAAGGGTCGTCGATCTATGTCAGGCGCGTTACGAATGAGCTTCCAGAATGGCGAAATGAAAAAATGTAAAATGAAAGACGTGCCTAACTATTAGTTTTTTACGATCAAGCGATCTCGGCCGTATCGTCTTCATCCACTTCTGCCTGATCAGCTGTGTCGTGAATCCCGCCCAAGTCTAGTATCTCAAGCTTTACGCCCTCTTCTCCCGGTTCAGGCAGGTCATCACCGGTAAACTTCGCGATCACAACTGTGATATTGTCCTCGCCGCCGTGCTCATTTGCCAGTGTTACTAGCTCGGTGCAAGCGTTCTGAAGCCCGTCGATGTTGTCGTTAACGATCTGCTGAATATCGGTCGCTGTTACCTTGTTCGAAAGTCCATCGCTGCAAAGCAGGAAAACGTCATTTTTGCACGGTTCGACCCTAGCGGAAACGGGATAGATCTCATTCTGCGCACCAAGCGCCTGCAGGATCACATTCTTTAATGTGTGTGTTTCTGCCTCTTCGGCTGAGATCTGCTGGGCGTCTATAAGCTGCTGAACGAGCGATTGGTCCTTGGTTACCTGATAGATATTGCCCTGACGTACGAGATAGGCACGACTATCGCCCACTTGAATAATGTCCGCAGATGTTGGGGTGATACCGACTCCGGTAAAGGTCGCGCCCATTCCCTGAAATTGTGGGTCGCTCCGGCCTTGCTGGTGAATAAGGTAGTTCGCAAATACCGTCGCATCGTAGAGCCTGGTGATCAGGTGATGATCTTGTTCCTCTGGCGTCAATGTGTCGTCGGTGTCTTCGTCGAGCATTTTTTCGCTGACGGTTTCGACTGCCATCGTGCTGGCGACCTCGCCGGCGAGGGCTCCGCCCATCCCGTCCGAGACAGCCATTACGACTCCGTTGCCATCGATGTCGAACTTCTGACTCTCGATCACAAATTCGCCGTCCTCCTGGTCACTCGTCCACGCTTTTGCGCCAGAGATGTTTAGGAGAAGGTAATTGTCCTCGTTGCCCTTTCGGACGCGGCCAATATGCGAGGTAGCATGTATCTCAACAGTGAACATATTCAATCCAGTCTTCAAAGTTTAGCGTTTTGTGCCATTTTTTCAAACACAAACCTTTGAATTCACGATTAACTTAGAGCTTGATCAAGATCTTCGATTATGTCTTCAACATCCTCAATGCCGACCGAGATCCGCACAAGTCCGTCAGTGATGCCCAGTTTATCACGAGTTTCCTTTGGAACGGATGCATGGGTCATCGATGCGGGATGAGAAATGAGGCTTTCAACACCACCCAGGCTTTCGCCCAAAGTACAAAGTTTTACGGATTCGAGTACCTTCTTTGCGTTCTCGAGTGAGCCTGTCTCAAACGAGACCATTCCGCCAAAGCCAGTCTGTTGGCGTTTGGCCAACTCATGCTGTGGATGCGAGACAAGGCCCGGATAATAAACTTTTTGGACTTTAGGATGCTCGGTAAGAAAGTTTGCGACGACCCGGCCGTTCTTATCATGGGCCTCCATGCGGACGGCAAGCGTTTTTGTGCCGCGTAAGACAAGGAATGAATCGAACGGCGAAAGGATGGCACCAATGCTGTTCTGCACAAAGCCAATCCACTCCGCGTCCTTTTCATCATTCAAGGCGACGAATCCGCCGACGCTGTCCGAATGACCATTCAAGTATTTCGTTGTCGAGTGAACGACAATATCCACGCCGTGCTCGATCGGGCGCTGAAAATACGGCGACATAAATGTGTTGTCGCAGATGACTTTGGCCCCGTTTGCGTGAGCGAGATCGGAGACGGCCTTGAGATCAGTGATCGTCATGATCGGGTTTGTCGGCGTTTCGACAAAGACCATTTTTGTGTTCGGTTTGAACGCTTTTTCAAGATTGGCGATGTCCGAGGTGTCGGCAAGGTCGAATTCAACGCCGTATTCGGACAATATGCGATTAAAGAGCCGAAAAGTGCCACCGTAAGTATTGTCGCCAAGAATGACGTGGTCACCGGATTTTACGAGCTTTAGAGCTGTGTCGATCGCCGCCATGCCAGATGCAAATGCAAAGCCGAACCGTGCATTTTCGAGTGCAGAAATATTTTTTTCGAGAGCCGAACGCGTCGGGTTTTGTGTGCGGGCATATTCGTAGCCCTTGTGTTTCCCGAGACCGTCCTGAGCGTAGGTAGATGTTTGATATATCGGAACGCTGACCGCTCCCGTAGCAATGTCAGGTTCGTTGCCTGCATGAATGGCGACGGTCGAAAAGCCCATAGTAATCGCGAAAAACCCAGTGTCCGAACTGTTGAGTCAGGGGGTGTATCAGTTATTCTAAGCTAATAAAACACTTAGTTTAACGCGAAATAATGGTATCTCGACGGTGTGAAAAATGCAAACAGTTGGGTTTTGAAACTCGCGGGTTACGCGGCATTAAACCGTGAGGCGATGCCGGACCGTTGCTCGTATTCATCGATCTTGGTTTCGTTTTGGAGTGTCAGGCCGATATCGTCGAGACCGTTAAGGAGACAATAGCGGCGAAATTCGTCGATCTCAAAGCCGGTGTTGAGTCCCTGGGCGTCCGTTACCGTTTTGTTTGCAAGGTCAATTGTTAATGAGTAATCCTCGACCGCTTTGGCGTTTTCAACGATGCGCTCAACGATCTCCTCGTCGAGCCGGACGGGCACCAAACCGTTTTTCAGGCTGTTATTGAAAAATATGTCGCCAAAGCTAGGAGCAATTACTGCTTTGAATCCGTAATCTGTCAAACTCCATGGAGCGTGTTCCCTCGATGAGCCGCAGCCGAAATTTGCTCCGGCGACCAAAATGGAAGCCCCGTTATAACGGGGGTTGTTGAGCACAAAATCCGTTTTTGGCGTCCCGTCGGTATTCAGACGCCAATCGTTGAACAAGAACGCCCCGTAACCAGTCCGTTCGATCCTAGTAAGAAACTGTTTCGGAATGATCTGATCGGTGTCGATGTTCGACTGAAAAAGCGGTGCGACCAAGCCTTCAAATGTAATAAATTTATCCACGATCAATCCTTAAACTTCCAGCCACGAACATCGACAAAATGCCCCGCGATCGCCGCTGCGGCGGCCATCATCGGCGAGACGAGATGTGTGCGGCCACCGCGGCCTTGACGGCCCTCAAAATTGCGATTGCTGGTCGATGCACAGCGTTCGCCTTCCTTTAAAATATCCTCATTCATCGCCAGGCACATGGAGCATCCAGCGTCACGCCATTCGAAGCCGGCGTTGACGAATATTCTCGCCAACCCTTCTTCCTCGGCTTGTCGCTTAATCTGCATCGAGCCCGGTACAACCATGGCATTGACGTGGCCGCTGACCACGTACCCTTTGACGACCTTGGCGGCTTCGCGAAGGTCCTCGATACGCGAATTTGTGCACGAGCCGATGAAAGCACGGTCGATCGTAATCTGATCTATCTTTTGAGCGGGCTCGAGGCCCATGTATTGATACATCCGTTCGAAGGATCTGCTTTCGTTCTCGTCCCGGGCATCGCTCAAATCGGGCACCTTGTCCGTGACCTTTACCGACATATCGGGCGAGGTGCCCCAAGTGACAAACGGTTCGAGCGTAGAGGCGTCGATATTAACAGACTTGCTATAGCCTGCATCGGCGTCGGTCGTAAGTGATCTCCATGCTTCAACGGACCGGTCCCACGCCTCGCCTTTTGGAGCGAACGGTTTGCCCTTTATGTATTCAAAAGTTTTTTCGTCCGGGGCGATCAGGCCTGCCTTTGCTCCGCCCTCGATACTCATATTGCAGACGGTCATCCGGCCTTCCATCGAGAGGCCGCGAATGGTCGCTCCGGTATATTCGATGACGTGCCCTGCGGCACCGCCAGCGCCAATCTTGTTTATTATCCCGAGGATCACGTCCTTTGCCGTGACTCCGAACGGGAGATCGCCATCGACATTAATGCGAAAATTCTTTGCCCTGTCCTGTTGCAGGCACTGCGTCGCAAACACATGCTCGACTTCGCTCGTTCCAATGCCGAATGCCAAAGCTCCAAATGCACCGTGCGTCGAGGTGTGCGAATCGCCACAGACGATCGTCATCCCAGGCTGGGTCAGTCCCTGCTCAGGGCCGAAAACGTGGATGATACCCTGCTCGATACGGTCGAGATCGTAGAGTTTTACGCCAAATTCGCGGCAATTTTCGCGCAAGGTTGCGACCTGCTGGGCGGCGATCGGATCCTTGAAAGGCAACTCACGGTTTATTGTCGGAATGGCATGGTCGATCGTTCCGAAAGTGAGCTCCGGACGCCTTAATTTACGCCCTGCGAGCCGAAGTCCCTCAAACGCCTGCGGACTTGTTACCTCATGGATCAAATGCAGGTCGACGTACAACAGCGACGGTTTTCCAGCCTCTTCGAGTACGAGATGCGAGTCCCAGATCTTATCGTAAAGCGTTTTCATTTTTAGCTAAACCGCGTGATATGAGTAGTTTGCATTAGCGAATTCAATGGCCCGGCTTGCCACCAGCGAACCCATTTCATCCGTCGAAACTATCATTTTACACCCGCCTTCTGCAATATCCGCGGTCCGATGGCCCTCGTCGAGCACCTTACTGATAGCGTTTTCGATAGCCACAGCGGCCGGCTCGTTTTTGCCGGTGTAGCGGAGAAGCATCGCGGTCGAGGCAATCGCACCGAGCGGGTTTGCGATGTTCTTTCCGGCGATCTCGGGAGCCGAGCCGTGCACCGGTTCATAGAGGTCGACATTACCGCCAATCGTCGCCGACGGCAGCATGCCGAGCGAGCCGGTCAAAACGGCAGCCTCGTCGGATAAGATGTCGCCGAATAGATTTTCAGTTAGGATCACGTCAAATTGGGTCGGGTTCGTGACGAGGTGCATTGCGCAGGCGTCGACAAATAAATGGTCGAGAGCAACGTCAGGATAATCAGCAGCGACACGCGTCACGGTTTGCCGCCAGAGCCGTGAGGTTTCGAGAACGTTTGCCTTGTCGACGGAGGTAAGTTTCTTGCGGCGACCGCGAGCGGACTGGAAGGCAACATGAGCGACGCGCTCAACCTCCGACACCGAGTACCGCATTGTATTGAAAGCCTCGGTGTCATCGTCGCTAAATCCGCGAGGCCCGCCAAAATACAGGCCGCCGAGCAATTCGCGGACGATCAGCAGATCTGTTCCCGCAAAGATCTCTTTTCGCAGAGGAGACGACCCGATAAGGGCCGGTATTGCCGCGGCGGGCCGCAAATTGGCAAATCCTCCAAGGGTCTTACGCAGCTTTAAGAGGCCGATTTCAGGGCGATCTTCCGGCAAAAGATCATCAAATTTGGGCGAGCCGACGGCACCGAGGAGAACCGCATGGCTGCCGATGCAAGCAAATTCCGTCTCTGGCGGAAAGGGAGAGCCCGTCGCTTTGATGGCCGCACCGCCGATCAGATGCTCCTCAGACTCGATCTGTATTTCAAATGCGGCAGCGACTTCATCGAGAACGTCGACGGCCTGGCGGCAAACTTCCGGGCCGATGCCGTCACCGGGTAAAACTGTGATCTTCATAAATTTCAGCTAATAAATTCAAGCAGCGATCGCTGCCGGTACGCGAACAGGTGCAAGCGCTAACAAGTCCTGATCGTAAACATTCTTCTTACGGTCGGCGAGGGCCACGAACCGAGGATATATCTCGGCTATATCTTCGTCGCCCAGGTTAAGTCCCAACTCCTGATAACGCGAGATCAAGGCGTGGCGTCCTGAATGCTTGCCGAGAACAATGCTGTTTTTGGGCACGCCGACCGACTCGGGCGTCATGATTTCGTAACAGAGCGGATTGCTCAATACGCCATGCTGGTGAATGCCTGCCTCGTGTGCAAAAGCATTCCTCCCAACGATCGCCTTATTCGGCTGCACACCGAAACCCACGATCGCCGTCAAGAGCTGGCTCGCCGGATAAAGCTGCGTCGTATCAATATTATTTTGATACGGCATCTTGTCCGCGCGGACCGCCATCGCCATCACCAACTCTTCGAGCGAGGCGTTGCCGGCGCGTTCGCCGACGCCGTTGATCGTGCATTCCACCTGTGTCGCACCTGCCTCGATCGCGGCCAGGCTGTTTGCAACCGCTAATCCAAGGTCGTTGTGGCAATGGACACTGATCGTGACGTTCTTGTCCCCTACAACCCGTTCCTTAACGGTCTTAATGAGATTGGCGTACTCGGACGGCAATGTATACCCGACCGTGTCGGGCACGTTGATCACGGTCGCTCCCTCGCTAACCGCAACGTCAAACACCTGACATAGAAAGTCGACATCGCTGCGGGTCGCGTCCTCAGCCGAGAATTCCACATCGTCTGTGCACTCTCGTGCGGTTCGGATCGCCCCTGCGGTCATCTCCAAAACCTCGTCGCGAGTTTTCTTTAGCTTAAATTCCAAATGGATGTCAGAGGTTGCGAGGAATACATGGATCCGTGAACGTCTAGCTGTTTTTAGGGCCTCGGCCGCCCGGAGAATGTCCGAGGGAACCGTTCGGCATAACCCCGCGATCGTGGTGTCGCGGCACTCATTCGCGACGGCTACGACCGAGCGAAAATCCCCTTCTGAGGCGAATGGAAAGCCGGCCTCTATCACATCCACGCCGAGCTTTTCCAGTTGACGAGCCATCGAAATTTTTTCCTCGAGATACATGGAGCAACCCGGGGACTGTTCGCCATCACGCAAGGTAGTGTCAAAGATCGCAATTTTTTTCGTGGTCATAGGTGTCTCCTAAAAAGGGCGGACGGTGCCCGCAAAAAGCCGGATTTAAGAGAATGTTATACATACTGACACATAATAAGTCAATATTATGTTACGTTGACTTGCATAAGTTTCCATTATGTAATTATAATGCCGATCAGCAACTCTGTGACTAACCGGCCGCCGAATGATCATCAAAATCGGTTTTGCAGGATGTAGAGAGGGAAAGATCAGTTTTCTAAGCAGATATGATATGGATATAAACCAACTAGAAGTACTCGTTACCGTTGCCCGCGAGCGGAGCTTTTCGAGAGCGGCAGAGGTTTTGAATCGTACGCAGCCGGCGATAAGTCAGGCCATCCGAAGGCTCGAGACCGAGATCGGCGAGAAGCTGTTTGACCGGTCGTCAAAGGACGGAACGCTGACGTTTGCAGGTGAGGTCTTACTTAGCCACGCGAAGCAGATGCTCAATTTGCGGCATAACGCCCATCAGGCGATCACCGAGATGCGCGACCTAAGGCACGGCAAGGTTTCGATCAGTGCAAACGAACATACGGTCTTTTACCTTTTACCCGTGATCGAGGAATTCCGAAAGCAGCATCCGCTGATCAAGATCGAGGTGCAGCGAGGTGTGGCCAGCCGCATCCCAAAACAGATCACTGCCCGCGAGGTCGAGCTTGGCGTCATCTCTTTTACGCCTAATGACGAATCTGTTCGTTCCACGCCCGTCATGAGTGATGAACTGGTTCTTGTCGTTTCGCCAAAGCACAAATTTGCGCACAGGACGGAGGTGTCGATCAAGGAGCTTGGAGATGAGATCTTCGTCGCTCACAATGCACTATCGCCGTACCGGCAAAAAGTGATCGAGTCGTTCGACAAGCACAAGACAAAGCTCAACATCGCCGTTGAGTTGCCGTCATTAGAGGCGATAAAGCGGCTTGTCGCGCGAGGCGTCGGTGTCGCGCTCGTTCCGCGGCTTACCGCCCGGGCGGAAACCTCGGCAGGAATACTCAAGGAACTTTCTGTAAAAGAGATGAAGCTCGAGCGTAAGCTGAACATCATCTATCGCCGAAATTCCGAGCTGTCTCATGCAGCGAAAGCCTTCCTCAAGATCGCTAAAGAGATCAGCACCAGGGGATAAGATTCCTCTATGTATTGTCTTTGGTTTGAGTTAGAATGTGAATCAAGTTAATCCTAGTAGTAAGGCGGAACATTATGGCTGAAACAGGTCTTGGTGGTGCTCCAACACCATCGGAACGTAGAACTTCGGAGCGAAAAAGACTGATCATCAATGTCCAGTTCGACGGCGGTGACGGTACCGGTGTGGCCAGTACTCGTGATATCGGCACGGGCGGACTATATATGTCGACGACGGCGATGCTGGACAAGGGCACGCCAATCGTGATGTCACTTGGTTTTGGCCCCAAAACAATGAGCATTAATGGCGTTGTCGTCTATTCAGATCCGGGATACGGCATTGGTGTTCGGTTCAAAGATCTGGACGAGGACGAGGAAATGATTCTTGCCGGCGAGTTGGCATTGTCCTAAACGGGAAAGCGTATGTTCGATCAGTTCACACTGGGCATTGAGGAAGAATTTCAGATCGTCGATCCGGCGACCCATGAGTTGAAATCGCATGTTTCCGAGATCCTGGACGAGGGGAAACTTCTGCTTGGGGAAAAGATCAAGCCGGAAATGATCCAGTCGATGATTGAGGTTGGAACGGGCGTCTGCGCAAACATTCAGGAAGCCCGTGAAGACCTGACAAAACTCCGCTGCATTATTTCCAGCCTCGCGCAGAAAAAGGGCATGGCGATCGTCGCCGCATCGACGCATCCTTTCTCAAAATGGTCGGAACAGGAGATTTACGACGGCGACAGGTATAAGTTGCTGGTTGACGAACTGCAAATGGTTGCGAGGAGCCTTTTGATATTTGGGCTCCACGTTCACGTCGGAGTGCCTGATCTCGAAAGGCGGATCAAGGTAATGAACGCCGCTCGATATTTTCTGCCGCATGTGCTGGCCCTGACAACGTCATCGCCGTTTTGGCTCGGCTTTAATACCGGCCTGAAATCTTATCGCTCAGAGGTTTTTAAGAAATTTCCGCGCACCGAGATCCCCGACACGTTCGAATCGTATCAGCAATTTCAGGCTTATGTTGACCTGCTGGTGAAGATGAATTGCATTCAGAACGGTTCAAAGATCTGGTGGGACGTGCGGCCGCATCACCTGTTTCCGACGCTCGAATTTCGGATCTGCGACATACCGACGCGGGTGGACGACACTATTGCCATCGCCGCTTTGTTCCAGGCGATTGTCGCAAAATTGATGGTGTTGATCGACAGCAATCTCGAATTTCACAATTATCATCGCCGTCTCATCTTGGAAAATAAATGGCGTGCGATCCGTTACGGCCTTGACGGTAATTTGCTCGATCTTGGAAAACAAAAGGAAGTGCCAGTCAAGGACCTGATCCGCGAACTTCTCGATTTTGTCGACGATGTTGTCGATCCACTCGACTCGCGCAAGGAGATCGAGCACATTCACACGATTCTCGAACGCGGCACTTCGGCGGATGATCAGCTTCGCGTTTTCGAAGAAACGGGCGGTGATTTCAACGCCGTCGTCGATATGTTGATGGTAAATACGCTGGAGAATGTGCCAGCTGAGTGTTTTGATTGACGAAGCCGTCTTAACGCCGAAAACGAAACGAAAATGCCGAGTAATCCTAAAGACCTTGCCGAGGTCGAGCTTTTCAAACTGCTTGACGAAGAAGAACTGAACGAATTTGCCGCCGTTGTTGACACCGAGACCATGACGGCAGGCGGGACAATATTCAACACCGGCGACCAGGGTGAATCGCTCTACATCGTTAAATCCGGCGAGGTCGAGCTTTTCATAAAGGATACGGCGGGGCAGAAGATCATCCTGAAGGTCGCGACGAGGGACGATCTTTTTGGCGAGATTTCGATGCTCGACAATCGGCCACGCTCGGCCACGGCGGTTTGCCTGCTGGACTGCGAGCTCTTTGTCCTAGACCGCGACGATCTGCTTCTTTTGTTCCAAAAACATCCTGATTCCGGCCTCAATATGCTTGCTGCGATATGCGGTATGCTACGCGAGGCAGATAATCTTCTGCGGACCCGCGTTGCACGAAACGTGAACGTCGAGATGGAGGAAAAGTTCTCGACACTCCAGCGGATATCCGACTGGATCGCCTGGTTCAGCGGCAGCATGCACTTTTTGATCATCAATGGCCTCTGGTTCGTTATTTGGATATCAATAAATACACTCCCGCTAGGTTTACCGCAATTCGACCCGTTTCCTTTTGGTCTGCTGACGATGATTGTCTCTCTCGAGGCAATTTTTCTATCGTGCTTTGTCCTCATAAGCCAGAATCGTCAGTCCGAAAAGGACCATATTCGTTCAGACGTGGAGTATGAGGTGAATGTTCAGGCCGAACTTGAAATTGCCCACCTGCATGAAAAGATCGACCATATTCACGAGCAGATGCTTGAGCGGTTCTCTCATTTGGAAAAGGTTCTTGCGAGAAAACAATAGGACATCGGCTGAGTTCGGTGAAATTGTGACCAGTGTCCCGTAAATACTGGACTATGGTTGCCGGCGCGACCGGCGTCTTTCCTTCTCAAATAATTCTAAAACTTTTGTACGAATCAACCTTTATATAATTATGTCGGAATTATTCCGTTCAGAGTGGTTAAACATAATTAAACGATGATTGACACGATTGTTCAAAACATGTTATATCTCTAAAGGCGTAGAACGTTCGAAATCCGCCTCACCGCCGATCCGGCAAAGACTCAAGGGACGAATACAATGCAAAAGAAAGGAATGAAATCGCAAGTAGGCGCGTCCGTAATGGAACTGCTCATTGTGCTGGTAATTATTGCCATTGTCGTTACATTTGCCGTCGCACAATTTGGCAAGTCCAGAGAGCACATTGAACGGCAGACAATCGCCAAGCAATTTAAGGTCGCCCTTGAGCGTTCCCGCTTTGATTCGGTTAAAAGGCGAGCGGAGAATTGTTCAGATATGTCGCGTGTCGAGATCACAAGCGCGAGCTCGTTCCGGTACCTTACGGATCTGAATCAGGATGGAACTTTAGATCCGGCGACCGAATACCGGACCGTCGATTTCGCAAGCCAGAGCACAGCCAGGATCGTGGGTACACCTACACCTACTTTTCCCATAACTATCCGTTTTGACATGAGAGGAAGCACATCCTCAGGACCATGCGGTTCTGAGGTCACGGCTAATACGCCGACAATTTTTTGCGAGGCGCCATGCTCAACAGTTACCGCGACCAACGCGTCCTCTGTCTATGTATCACCGACGGGAACGGTTGCTTTCCTAATGGGTGGCGAGGCCGTTCCTACGTTTAGTATTCCGACCGTTTCAAGTGTTTTAGCGAGCTTCGGGATCAATAATGAACTGTCCGTTTGGACCGGAACGCCACCAACGCCAACTCCTTACGGGACGCCCATCGGAGGAACCGCGACGCCGACGCCGACACCGAGTCCAACGCCGACAGACACACCGACGCCT
>Ga0068859_100007027_pt1 | contig 11427 bp, 10 predicted proteins | sample KBSSwiS22_FD_66585 | JGI IMG/M metagenome (GOLD analysis project Ga0068859, IMG submission 66585) | Switchgrass rhizosphere microbial communities from Kellogg Biological Station, Michigan, USA - KBS Switchgrass S2-2 | ecosystem: Host-associated > Plants > Roots > Rhizosphere > Soil ... | reverse complement strand
CAGCGCCGGCCACGGCGAAACCCGCTGCACCGCACCCTCGAACACCTGTCCACCGGCATCTGGGAACCACCACACACCACCGCCGCCTGAAGGGAAGGCCACCGCTTGGCCCAGCTCCGTGGGACGTCCCTAGGCGTCGCGGAACCGCAGGACCAGCGCGCCGGCGAGCAGCGCGGCGGCGGTCCAGGCCGCGAGCACGCCGAGGCCGGGCCACGGCGCCAGCGGCAGATCGGGCAGGTTGGTGGTCGCCTGGATCGCCAGCCCGGATTTCATCGGGCTGAGCTGATCGAGGCGGCGTTGCCAGTGCGGGTTGCTGACCGCCGCCGAGACGATCGGGAACAGGTAAAGCAGCCCGAGGACGACGCCGAGCGCGGCCGCGGTGTCGCGGACGGCCGCGGCGACGCCCACGGTCAGCAGGGCGATCAGGGCCAGGTAGAGGACCGAGCCTCCGGCGGCTCGCAGCACCTGGCCGTCGGCCAAACTCAGCCGGGGGAGCAGGAGCCGGCCCACCTGCAGCGAGCCCAGCACCGCGCCCGCCGCCGCGACCAGCACCGGGACCGTCACGGTGACGGCCTTCGTGGCCAGCAGGGTCAGCCGGCCCGGCACAGCGGTCAGGGTGACCCGGATCAGGCCGGTTCCGTACTCGGCGCCCACCGCCGTTGCAGCGAGGACGGCGACGACCGCCTGGCCGACCTGGACGCCGGTCAGGCTCAGCCTCGCCGTGTCAACGGGGCACTCGGTGCCTGGCCGGCAGTGGAAGGTGGCGGCCGCCGCCGCGCTGACCGCGATGGTCAGCACGACGACGACGGCGAGCAGCCAGGCCGGCCCCGCGACGGTGCGTTGTTTGGTCCACTCCGCGCGCAGCGCGCGTCCGAGGGCGGGCACGGCCGCGTTCACGCGTCCCGCCGCCGCAGCAGGAGGTAGGCGATCGCCAGTGCCACCGTCGCGTAGCCGCAGAGGACGGCGAAGCCGGCCCACGGCCCGAGCGGGAAGTAGGCGGGCGCGTCGTAGCGCGCCGTCACCTGCGCGTAGCGAGGGATCGTCTGCCCGATCGCGAAGCCCGCGGCCGGGGTGACCCGCAGCAGCCACTCCCGGGCGGAGTCCGGCAGCCCGGCTGCCGTGCCCAGCAGGTACGGCAGCACGATGCCGACGACGACGACGGCGGCGACGGCGGCGGCGCCGCGCCGCAGGATCACCCCGACGGCGAGGGCGAGCACCGAGCAGACGGCCAGTACCAGGGCGGTGCCGACGATCAGCCGCGCCTCGATGGCCCCGCTCACCGGCAGCACATAGAACCCCGAGTCGCGGGAGATTCTGACTCCCACTGGCACCGCGACGCCCACCGCCACCAGACCGGCGGCGAACGTGACCGCGCCGATCACGGTCGCCTTCGCGGCCAGCAGGCGGCCGCGGCTGGGTATGGCGGCGAGGGTGATCCGGATCAGTCCGCGCCGGTACTCGGCGGTCGCGAACATCGCGGCGACCACGATAAGCACGACCAGTCCGAGGAAGATCCCCGCGAGGTGGTCCCCGATCGTCGCCGTCGCGCCGGGACTCGTGCTGGCGGCGGGCACGGCCGGCGCGATGTCGCCGGAGCCGGTCACCGTGATCTGGCCGCCCGACGGCCGGTAGGAGCCGACCAACGGTCTGCCGTCCCGCAGCGGCGCCGGCCTGCCGTCGCCGTTGACGGCTCCGCCAGCCCAGTCGGCCCCGCCCACGGTGCCGGAGAGGGCGACGTGATCGAACGTGCCGGTCGCGGTGCTCGGGCCGCCCGTCGCCGAGGAGCCGCCGAAGGACTCGGTGAGGACCAGGACGCCAGGCGAGGTGGCGAACAGTCCCACCTGGACCGTGGCCGGCAGGCCAGTGAGGCGAGCGGTGGCGACCTTGGCCCAGGTCACGCCGTCGGAGGAGTCGTAGCCGGTGACGGTGTCGCCGGAACGGGTCAGCCGCAGCCACCGGGGCGAGGACCCGGTGACCGGGCCGGGCAGGCCAGCGGCGTCGTGCGTGAAGTTCCACTGCATCCGCGTGCCGTGGCCGCCGGTGGCCGTCATCGCCGCGTAGGCCGACCCGGGTGTCAGACCGTCCTTGATCAGGATGCCGGCCTTGGACCACGGCTGGGTCCCCACGGTCTCGCCGGAATCCTCCTGGCCGGCGGCGACCTGGCCGGGGTGGGAGGAGTAGCGGCCGGTCAGGTCCGTCATCCGGGCCGTGATCGTGCCGTCGCCGGTGAGCGTCCGGTGCGCGAAGTAGAACGCATCGGTGACCGCCTCGCCGTCCGGACCGGTCGGCAGCGGCTGGTAGCAAGCCTTGCCCGATGCGGTGCCGCACCCGATCGAGCCGCGGACGAGGAGCAGCCCGACCGCGTCGATCAGGGCGAGCCCGACAAGCACGGCGATGATCCAGCCGCGCAGCGTGCGGAACTTGGTCCACTCGGCCCGCAGCGCCCGCCCGAAACCTGGCGGTCCGGGCGGCTGGGTCGACGAGACGGGCGGCGGAAGCAGAGTCGCGGTCACCGGGCCGCCTCGTGCGTGGGCCGGCCCGCGTACTCGACGGTCTCGCGGGTGAGTTCCAGGTAGGCCCGTTCGAGACTGGCCTGCTCGGTGGCGACCTCGGTGAACGGCACACCGGCCGCGTTCAGGACGGCGACGACCTCGGACGCGGGCAGGCCGGCGATGGTCAGGGCCTCATGGCCGGCCGGGGTGACGTCACCGCCGGCGCGGTCCAGCGCCGCCGCGGCGGCCGCCGCGGCGCTCGTGCGCACTCGCACCCGGTCGCCAGCGGCGGCCGCCAGCAGCGCCGCGGTCGACGTGTCCGCGATCAGTTTGCCGCGACCGACGACGAGCAGTTGGTCGGCCATATCCTGCAGCTCGCTCATCAGGTGACTGGACACCAGCACCGTGCGGCCTTGGGCGGCCAGTGCCCGCAGGAGGCCGCGCATCCACACGATCCCTTCGGGATCCATGCCGTTGAACGGCTCGTCGAACATCAGGGCCGGCGGGTCACCGAGCAGCGCGGCGGCGATTCCGAGCCGCTGGCGCATTCCCAGCGAGAAGCCGCCGGCCTTGCGCCGTGCCACGCTCGCGAGCCCGACGACGTCGAGGACCTCGTCGACGCGGCGGACGCCCAGGCCCTGCGAGTGCGCCAGCCACAGCAGGTGGTTACGGGCGGTGCGCCCGGGCTGCGGCGCCGCCGCGTCCAGCAGCGACCCGACGAGGCGCAGCGGCTGTGGCACCGACGGGTACCGCCGGCCGCCGACCAGCGCGGTGCCGGCGTCGGGGGCGTCCAGCCCGAGGATCACCCGCATCGTCGTGGACTTGCCGGCACCGTTCGGCCCGACGAATCCGGTGACCCGGCCGGGGGCCACCGTGAATGTCATCCCGTCCAGCGCCGTCTTCCCGCCGAACCGTTTGTGCAGGCCGTCGACCTCGATTTTCGTATCCATGCCTGTGTTCTAGGGAGCGGGCGCTGACACGGCCCGAACAATGGCCGTTATCGCGTTGTTAGGCCCGGCAGGGCACCCTGGACGGATGACCAGGGTGCGCCGGACCGTGCGGATGCGGCTGACAGCGCTGTACAGCGTGCTGTTCGTGCTTTCCGCGGTCGTGCTGCTGGCTATCGCCAACGGGGTGGGGTCGACGACGGCGGTCTCGGCCACGGCCTCCTCGACCGGCGTGGCGCCGGGGTACCCGCCGCCGGTTGATCTTTCGGCCCGTCCGTCACCGGGCGCCCCGCATTCCGCCTCGCATGGCTACCTGGTCGGCTCGGCGGTCGCGCTGGGGGTGATGGCGGTGGTGTCGATCGCGGTCGGCTGGGTCGCCGCCGGGCGGGTGCTGCGTCCGCTGCGGGTGATGACGGCGGCCGCCCGCCGGATCTCGGCCGACAGCCTGCACGAGCGGCTGGAGATGACCGGCCCGGACGACGAGCTCAAGGACCTCTCGGACACGATCGACGCCCTGTTGGAACGCCTCGACGGGTCGTTCGCCGCCCAGCGCCGGTTCGTCGCCAACGCGTCCCACGAGCTGCGGACGCCGCTGGCCACGGTCCGGGCCCTCGTCGACGTCGCCGCCGCGAAACCGGGCCCGGTTCCCGCCGAGACGATCACCTTGGCCAGTCGGGTGAGGGTCGAGCTGGACCGCGTGGACGAGCTGCTCGACGGCCTGCTCGCGCTTGCCCGTGGCCAGCACGGGGCGCTGCCCGATCGGGCGGTCGTGTCCCTCGACGCGGCCGTCTCGGCTCGGCTCGACACCCGCGCCGAGCAGGCCGCGGGCCGCCGGCTGATGCTGCAACGCGTCCACAGCCTGGACGACACCGGCGTCGTCGCGAGCCGAGCGCTGCTGAGCAGGCTGATCGACAACCTGCTCGACAACGCGATTCTGCACAACCGCGACGGCGGCTGGATCCGGATCGCGACCGCCGTGTCCGGCCCGACCGCGTTGCTCGTCATCGAGAACGGTGGCGACGTGCTGACGCCCGAGCAGGTCGCCGAGCTCGCCCAGCCGTTTCGCCGGCTCGGCGTGGAGCGCACCGGGTCGGACGTCGCGGGCGCCGGTCTGGGCCTGTCGATCGTCGCCGCGATCGCCGAGGCGCATGGCGGCACGCTGGAGCTGCGCGCCCGCGCCGACGGCGGCCTGCGGGCGACTGTCGCGCTGCCCCGCGCGGCGGCCCGGGCACCCCAGGGAGCGCGGGGATGAGGGTGCTGATCGTCGAGGACGCTCGCCGGCTCGCCGCCGTGCTCGCCGAAGGGCTGCGCGACCAGGCGATCGCCGCGGACGTCGCGCACGACGGCTTGGCGGCCGCCGCGAAACTCGCCGTCACCAGCTACGACGTGGTCGTCCTCGACCGGGACCTGCCCGGCATTCACGGCGACACGCTCTGCCAGATGATCACCGCGCGCGAGGACCGGGTCATGATCCTCATGCTGACCGCCGCCGACGCGCCCATCGACCGGGTCAGCGGGCTTACGCTCGGCGCCGACGACTACCTGACCAAGCCGTTCCACTTCCCCGAGCTGGTGCTGCGCATCCGCGCGCTTGCCCGGCGGCGGCCCTCGGCGGCGCCGGCGACGCTGCGGGCCGCCGGCATCGAGCTGGACACGATCCGCCGGACGGTCAGCCGGGACGGCCGGCCGCTGGACCTGTCGGTCAAGGAGTTCGCGGTGCTGGAGGCCCTGTTGCGGGCGAGCCCGGCGTACCTGCGGGCCGAGGATTTGCTCGAACAGGTCTGGGACGAGCACGCCGACCCGTTCACCAACACCGTGCTGGTCACCATCGGCCGGCTGCGCCGCAAGCTCGGCGATCCGCCCGTCCTCACCAACACGCCCCGCGTCGGCTACCGCGTCGTCGACGCGGGCTAGCCCGCCCTGCTCCCGTCATGGCCGCCCGCCGACCCGCCGGGGGCCGGCCGGCCCGAACAGCGACATCCGCAGCCCGGGAAGCAGCTGGCGGACGAATTCATCGGCCGGCAGGCTCGCCATCGGTTCCAGCCGCAGCACGTAACGGGCGAAGATCACGCCGACCATCTGGGTGAGGAACGCCGCCACCCGGGCCGGCGCGTCGGCGCCGCCTAGATACTCGGCGAGCTGGTCGGCCATCTCGCGCTGGATGAGCTCCCGGAACAGCCGGGTCAGCTCGGGCTCGGTCACGATCGACGCCGCGAGAACCCGCAGCTGGGGGCCGAGTACCGGGTCCTCCCAGGCGGCGACCAGGGTGTGCAGGAGCCGCTCCGGGATGGTGGCCCGGTCCCCGGGCAGCGCGGCGCGCATGAGTTCTGCCGGGTTGGTGGCCAGGCCGAGCGCCGCGCCGAACAGGCCGCGTTTGGAGCCGAAGAAGTAGCTGATCAGCGCGACGTCGACGCCAGCCTCGGCGGCCACCGACCGCAACGTCACGGCACGGTACCCGTCGGTCAGGAACCGGCGCCGCGCGATCTCGAGGACCAGCCCGCGGGTGTCGGGGCTGCCGGGCCGCCGCCCGCGCGTCGTGTTCCTAGCCCGCTCGTTCCCAGCCCGCTCGGCGACCTCCACTTTATTCATCACCATTGAAATGGTGCCCGACCGGGTGCCACCTTGGCCAGCGTCAGCACCTGGACGGAAGGCCCTCGATGAACACCACGGTCCCACTGTCTCCCGCGACCCCACCCAATCCAGCGACTCCACCCGATCCCGCCGCGACCCCGGCGACTCCGATAACACGGAGTCAGGCTCCGGACGATGTCCCCCGCTCCGTGCTCCCCGTCGTCATGCTCGCCCTGTTCACCGTGGTCGCCGCGGTCGCGTCGCTCAACGTCGCGCTGCCGTCGATCGCCCGCGACACCCACGCGAGCCAGACCCAGCTCTCCTGGATCATCGACGGCTACGCGCTGCCATTCGCCGCGCTGCTGCTGCTCGGCGGGGCCGCGGGTGACCGGTACGGCCGGCGCCGAGCCCTCCTGGTCGGCCTCACGGTCTTCGGCGCGGGGTCGGCGGCGGCGATGACCGTCCACGACCCGCGCTGGCTCATCGCGATGCGTGCCGTGCTCGGTGTCGGGGCGGCCCTGGTGATGCCGGCGACCCTCTCCACGATCACCGCGACCTTCCCCCGCGAGCAGCGGGCACGCGCCGTCGGCGTCTGGGCTGGCGTCGCCGGAGCTGGCGCGATCGTCGGGGTGCTCACGTCCGGGCTGCTGCTGGAGCAGTGGTCGTGGCGCGCGGTCTTCGGGCTGAACGTCGCGCTCACGGTCATCGCCGTCGGCGCGGTGCTGCGGGTGATCCCGGAGTCGGCCGACCCAGCTGCCGCGCGGCTCGACTTCGTCGGCGCGGCACTCACCGTGGCCGGTCTGCTGGTCGCCGTCTACGCGGTCATCGAGGCGCCCGTCGAGGGGTGGAGCAGCACGCGGACGGTCGTCGGTCTCGCGGCCGGGTTGATCGTGCTCGCCGGTTTTGCCGGCTGGGAGCTGCGGCAGGCGAACCCGATGCTTGACCCGCGGCTGTTCGGCAACCGGGGGTTCGCGCTCGGCGCGCTGTCGATCACCTGTCAGTTCTTCGCGTTCTTCGGCTTCATCTTCCTGATCCTGCAGTACCTGCAGCTGGTGCACCGGGACAGCCCGCTGGTCGCCGCGCTGAGCCTGGTGCCGATGGCGCTCTCGATCGGGGCGAGCTCTCGGGGGCTCGCGCCGCGCCTGATCGGCCGGCTGGGTGCCCGGGTGGTGTGCGTGGCCGGGCTGGTGCTGGCGGCCGTCGGCCTGCTCGTGTTGTCCCGCCTGGGTGTGACGAGTGGGTATGGGCTGGTGCTCGCCGGGCTGGTGCCGCTGGGCTTTGGGATGGGCCTGGCGATGACGCCCGCGACCACCGCCATCACGGACGCGCTGCCGGCCGCCAAGCAGGGCGTCGGTTCGGCGATGAACGACCTGTCCCGCGAGCTCGGCGGCGCCCTGGGCATCGCCGTGCTGGGCAGCATCCTGCAGTCGACCTACCGGGCCCACCTGCACCCCGCCGGCCTGCCGGCACCGCTCGCGGAGCACGCCCGGTCCTCGCTGGCCCTCGCCTCCCAGCTCGGCCCGGCGGTCGCGCACCAGGCCCAGGCCGCCTTCGTCGACGGGATGCGCACGGCCTTCCTCTGTGGCGCCGGAGTGATCGGCGCCGCCGCGGTCGCCGTCGCGGTCCTCCTGCCCTCCGCCAATGTCAGTCGGGGTTGCCTAGCGTCCAGCCGGGGCCGGAGCGTAGCCAGCCGGCGGAGGCCGCCGTTCCGCCGTCGACGCTGAGCGTCGTCCCGGTGATGTAGGCGGCTTGGTCGGAGCAGAGGAAGAGGGCCGCGTCGGCGATCTCGGTGGCGACGCCTTCGCGGCCTAGCGGAATGTAGTTCCGAACGCTGGGCAGCTGGCCCGCCGCGGGGTCGGGCAGCGCGTCGGGGTCGACGGGGCCGCGCATGATGCCGCGCACGCCGGCCGTGGCGGTCAGGTCGGGGGCGATCGCGTTGATCCGGATGCCGAGATCGGAGAGTTCCAGCGCCATCGTCCGGGTAAAGTTGATCATCCCGGCCTTGCAGGCGGCGTAGACGGCGTACATCGGCGCGGCGCGCAGGCCCTCGATGCTGGTGATGTTGACGATCGAACCGCCGCTGTGGCGCGGCTGGTTGAGCTCGCCCGCGGCGGCGACCGTCTGGGCGATCAACGGCGCCGCCGTCGACGTGGCGGCGAGCATGCTGACGAGGTTGATGTCGATGTGCCGGCGCCAGCTGCGCTCGTTCTGATCGAGGAACCGGCTCGCCTTCGCCCCGCCGGCGTTGTTGACGAGGATGTCGAGACGGCCGAACTCGGCGTGCGTCGCGGCGATGGCCTCGCTGAGCGCGGCGGTGTCCATGACGTTCGCAATCAGCTGGAGGGCGCAGCCGCCGTCCTTCTCGATCAGCTCGGCGGTGGCGGCCGCCCGGGTCGGGTCGATCTCGATCAGCCCGACGCGCACCCCGGCGCCGGCCAGACCGCGCGCGATCGCCTGCCCGATGCCGGCGCCCGCGCCGGTGACCACCGCTGCCTTGCCTGCCAACCCGAGATCGAAAGTCGTCGCCACCGGATCGACTCTAGCTTTCGGGGCCGTCAGTCGCCTCAGCCGTTGGGCCCGGCGACGAGACGCGGGAGGTCGGCGACGCTGGCGAGCAGGTGGGTGTGCGGGACGGCGCCGAGCGTGGTGGCGCTGACCTGGCCGGTGAGGACCCCGACGACGGCCGCCGCGCCCGCGTTGGTGCCGGCGAGCAGGTCGCGGACGGTGTCGCCCGCGACGAGTACCCGGCGCACGGCCGTCACCCCGGTGAGCTCCATCGCGTGGAAGATCATGTAAGGGGCCGGCCGGCCGGCCGCGACATCGTCGGCGCAGACGACCGCGTCCAGCAGCCCGTCGTCCCAGCCCAACGACGCCAGCAGCGGGCCGACCACCGAGCGGTCGAACCCGGTGGTGAGGGCGATCTTGATGCCGTGGGCCCGTAGCGTGCCGAGCGCCTCGACGACCCCGGGCATCGGAGCGGGCGGGCGGGTCCGGTAGGCAAGGTCCAGCCGGTCCCGGAAGTCGGCGAACACCCGTTCCACGACCGCCACGTCCAGCCCTGCCGGCTCGGCGTCGGGGTACCCGGGAGCGAGCAGCGCCCGGATGGCGGCCCGCTTGTCAGCGCCCATCCAGCGCTCGACATCGGCGTCGGACAGGACCAGGCCCGCGTCCTCGCCCGCCGACTCGACGGCGCTGCGCAGCGCGTCGTAGACGGCGCCGTGCTCCTCGACGGTCGTGCCGGCGATGTCGAAGACAGCGAGGTCGATACGGATCCGGTCGCTGCTGGCCCGGGCGGTGACGGCGTCGGTGGGCACGTGCTCACGATCCCTGGATCTCCGGGCGGGATGGTGGGCAGGACGTGAACAGCCACCGAACACCTTCCCCTGCCGGTGAGCAGCGCTTTCGCCCCACGGTCTCCGTCGGCCATCCTCGCCCTCATGCGGTTGGGCGCGTTGGATCTGGGCGAGTTCGACCTGGTGGTGGCCGGCGCGGGGGTCGTCGGTCTGGCGCACGCGGCGGAGGGGGTCCGCCGCGGGCTGCGGGTGGCGGTCGTCGAGCGCGACGCCTTCGCCCGCGGGGCGTCGGTGCGCAACTTCGGCCACGGCTGCGTCAGCGGTCAGGCCGGTAAGGCGCTCGGGTACGCGAAGGTCACCAGGCGGCGCTGGCTGGAGCTCGGTCGGCTCGCCGGCTTCTTCGCCGAGCCGACCGGGACGGTGGTCGTCGCGCGGTCCGTCGAGGAACTGGCCGTGCTCGACGAGTTCGCCGCCGCCGGGACGGTGCCCGCCGAGCGCCTGGACGCGGACGGGGTCCGCCGCCGCGTGCCGGTGCGGACGACGGCGCTGGCGGGCGGCGCGTTCCTGCCGCTGGACGTGCGGGTGAACCCGCGAGAGGCGGTCGGCGCGCTCGCCCGCTGGCTCGCGTCCGAGGGCGTCGCCTTCTTCTGGCGCACGGCCGCGCTCGGGGTCGCGGAGGGCGTGCTGCGTACCGGCCGCGGTGAGCTGGCCGCGCCCGCGATCGTGCTCGCCACCGGCCACGACCTGGACCTGCTCTTCCCGACGATCGCCGAGCGGGCCGGGGTACGGCGGTGCGCGCTACGGATGCTGCGGGTCGCCGGGCCTGCGTGGGGTGGGGGAGCTGGCCCGGCGCGCTTCGAGCCGGGCGTCCTTACCGGCCTGTCCTTACTGCGTTACGCCGGCTTCGCGGACTGCCCGTCGCTGCCGGCGCTGCGCGCCCGGTTCGAGACCGAGCGGCCGGACCTGCTCGCGGTCGACATGAACCTGATGTTCACCCAGCTGCCGGACGGTGACTTGATCATCGGGGATACCCACGAGCGGGCCGTCACCCATGCCCCCTTCCAGGTAGAAGCCGTCGACGACCTTGTGCTCGCGGAGACGGCGGCCCTGCTCGGGCTGCCGGTGGCCGAGTTCGCGGTGCGCGAGCGCTGGCGGGGCTACTACGCGACCGCGCCGGACCAGGAGTTCCTCGTCGAGAGCCCGCTGCCCGGAGTACGGGTCGTCGCGGTGACCACCGGTATCGGCATGACGACGTGTCACGGCCTGGCGGCCGAGGTCATCGACGGCCTGGTCTCGTGACCATTTTGCCGGCCAAGACGCTCGCAGCCTGGAAGTTTTCCCATCAACAGAACTGCGCTCAACTTCCGTATACCGGATGGTCATCCCTGCACGTCACCGTTTCGGCCGACAGTCCGACGGCGAATCGAGGAATCTCGCCGCGCCGGGACGAATAGATCTGGCCTTGGGGGGCTCGTGAAGTTTGTAGGGACTCGGCCGGTCGGCCGGCAGCTGCGCCTGGCTGCCGCCGGAACGGTCGTCGTGGGCCTGCTCGTCGCCGCCTGCGGTGGAGGTGGCAACTCGTCGGGTGGGGACTCGGCGTCCGGCGCCAAGGTGGACGCGTCGAAGGCGACGTCGGCCGCCGACTTCGGTGGCCTGGACCAGCTGATCGCCGCGGCCAAGAAGGAGGGTCAGCTCAACGTCATCACCCTCCCGCCGGACTGGGCGAACTACGGCGAGATCATCTCCAGCTTCTCGAAGAAATACGGCATCAAGATCAACAGTGCCAACCCGGATGGCTCCAGCGCCGACGAGATCAGCGCGGTCAAGCAGCTGAAGGGCCAGAACCGGGCGCCCGACGTGCTCGACGTCGGCAACTCCTTCGCCCTGCAGGCCGCGTCGGAGAACCTGCTCGCGCCGTACAAGGTCGCGAGCTGGAACGACATCGACAGCGCCCTGAAGGATCCGGACGGCAAGTGGTTCGCCGACTACGGCGGCTACGTCTCGATCGGCTATGACTCGAAGGTCATCACCGACCCGCCGAAGAGCTTCGCCGACCTGAAGAAGCCCGAGTACAAGGGCAAGGTCGCCATCAACGGCGACCCGACCCAGGCCGGCGCCGCGTTC
>Ga0068859_100007025_pt1 | contig 11429 bp, 7 predicted proteins | sample KBSSwiS22_FD_66585 | JGI IMG/M metagenome (GOLD analysis project Ga0068859, IMG submission 66585) | Switchgrass rhizosphere microbial communities from Kellogg Biological Station, Michigan, USA - KBS Switchgrass S2-2 | ecosystem: Host-associated > Plants > Roots > Rhizosphere > Soil ... | reverse complement strand
GGCCGTGTTTGCGTTTACAGCCGGCGTAACGTTGCTAACCGGAATTCTCTTCGGCTTGGCGCCTGCGCTTTCTGTCTCGCGCGTCAGAATGCGGGATGCACTCAAGCAGTCTGCGCGTGGCGGCGGTGAAAGCGGCGTGCGCCAACGTCTGCGCGATCTTCTGGTGGTCAGCGAGATTGCACTCTCACTCGTACTTCTCATTGGCGCGGGATTGCTGGTCAGTAGTTTTCTGCGCCTGCGTGACATAAACCCGGGTTTCGATGCGCAGAACGTCGTGACTACCAATCTCGGTCTTGCCAGGGCAAAGTACCCGGATGCCGAAAAACAGGCGCGCGCGTTTGGCGAAATAGTGGCGCGAGTAGGTTCAGCCCCGGGTGTCGAGGCGGCAGCAGTGATCTTTCCGTTACCCTTCAGTGGCACAACCGTGGCGAACACTTTTCTCATTGACGGCCGCCCTGCGGCGAGACCGGAAGACAAGCCTGAGGCCAACTACCGAGCCATCAGCGCTGATTACTTTAAAGTTATGCGCGTGCCGCTGCTGCAAGGACGCGCGTTCAACGAACGCGATGGCGCCAACGCGCCTCCCTCGATCATCGTCAACGAGTCGTTTACCCGCCGCTTCTTTGGAGATTCGGAGGTGCTGGGCCAGCACATAACGATCGAGCGTGCTGATGTCACAAAGCAAGTCAAAGCAGAGATTGTTGGCGTGGTCGGCGACGTGCGGCACGAAGGCCTCGACGCGCCGGCAGGCCCGGAATTTTACGTACCATATCAGCAGGCGCCTGAGGACGGAATGGCTTTGGTAGTTCGCACTTCGAGCGCCAACCTGGCTGCCGGCGTGCGCGATCCAATCAAAGGGTTCGACGCGGAGCAGTACATCCCGACCGTTCGACCGCTAACAGAGTTACTCTCTGCGTCGCTGGCCCGCCGCCGCTTCGACACGCTGCTGACGGGGCTGATTGCCGGCCTGGCTCTGCTGCTCGCTATGGTAGGCATCTTCGGTGTGACAGCCCATGCCGTCACGCAGCGCACGCGCGAGATAGGCGTGCGAATGGCCCTCGGCGCGCAGCCTCGCGATGTGTTGCGCCTCGTGTTGGGCCGGGGTTTACGGCTGACCTTGTATGGCATCGGAGTGGGTTTGGTGGCTGCGTTGGCATTGACGCGTGTGCTGGGCACGATGCTGTACGGCGTGACAGCGACGGATCCTTTGACCTTTATCGCTGTTTCTCTGGGACTCATCCTCGTAGCGCTATTGGCTTGCTACATCCCGGCGCGACGTGCAACAAAAGTGGACCCATTGATAGCACTCCGCTATGAGTGAACGCTCTTTCACCGGAGCTTCATACCTACTGAGGAAACACTGACCGCAGAATTGCGGCCAGTTTTCCTGGTATCTCCAAATATCAGAATTTGAAGTAAGACGTGACCGTGTGTGGCGTCCTGCACGTCTGTCTGCAATGTTGAACGACCAGGCTAACGGAACGATACGCACTTCGAATGATCGCAAAAGATAGAGGATTGAGCATGACAAGTCCGAAAGTATATCTGAAGCAAAACGTGCTGGTAGAGCCGCTAATCAACCAATGGTACGCATGGTCAGGACTTATTCCGCCTGTCACAGCGGCAATGTTCGTGGCCAATTCACATTTGAAGATCATGCAATCGTTTGTCGCTGCGCCCCAGACACACGTAGCGGCACTCAAGAATCCGGCGATGAGAGGCGGTCCATTTATAAGTTATGGAGCCGGCATGGTTGGGGAAATCAAAACCCTGATGGAGAAGACCACGCGCGAACAGTCACACCTGCTCGAACTGGCGACAGCTATTCAGCAACTTAGCAATACGCTAAATGAGGCGGACGGATCTTCGCTCGAGCCTTTCTATCAAAGGATTCCTCGCCCGCTCAAGGGTTTCGTCGAATTGATCTATGACCTGAACGGCAACCCTTCGTTTCGGTTCATTGAGGGCTTGCTATACAAGAGCGATCATTACCGTTCTTCATCGCAGAGCGTGGCCTTGTCTCTGGTCACCGAGGATGAACGTCCCTTCGCTTTGAGCTCTCCGATTCTAGCCGGTAATGGCCACCTGTTCCTGCCGGTCCCGTTCTCGTCACCTGACCTGGATGAGCTATTCCGAATGAAATCCGAGTCGCAGCCCTATCCTTATATAAAGAAGAGACTGGGTGTAGCAGATGAAGATGATTCACGCTTTTCCTCTTTCTTCACAGAGGAGCCGCCGCGGGAGTCTCCGAAATATGAGGGTGACGAGGTGAGAATTCGGTACTTCGGGCACGCCTGCATTTTGATCGAATCAAAGGGGGTCAGTATTTTGACTGATCCGGTCATTAGTTATGCCTATGATAATGATCTTTATCGCTATACATACGCAGACTTGCCGGAGACCATCGACTACGTGCTCATAACTCACAATCATCAGGATCACTGCCTGATTGAAACACTGCTTCAGCTCAGGCATAAGGTCCAGAACATCGTAGTGCCGAAAAATAACGCCGGGGCGCTGGTCGATCCGTGTCTCAAGTTAGCGTTGCAAAATATCGGCTTCAATCAGGTCATTGAAATAGATGAAATGGAGAGCATTGAGGTCGAGGGCGGATTCATAATGGGTCTACCTTTTCTTGGTGAGCACGCCGACCTGAACATCCGGACCAAAATCGCCTATTTGGTTAGCTTGAATAATAGGACCATTATGTGCGCGGCTGACTCCAATAACATCGATCCGGAGCTCTACCGCCATATTCACAAGCTAATCGGCGACATCGACGTGCTCAATTTGGGAATGGAATGCGACGGTGGGCCTCTTTCCTGGTTGTATGGCCCTCTTCTGACAAAGCCGCTCGCGCGGAAGCAGGATCAGTCCAGGAGATTAAACGGCTCGAACTACGAACGAGGGATCGAGATTGTCAATCAACTCAATCCAAAGCAGGTATACGTCTATGCAATGGGACAAGAACCCTGGTTAACTTACCTTACATCAATTCAATATACGTCTCAGTCTCGTCCGATTGTCGACTCAGACAGGTTGGTTGCAGACTGCGCGGGTCGCGGAATCACCGCGAAGAGATTATTCGGCCATGAAGAGATCTTTCTTTAAGGGGAGAACGCCAGAGTGATTCTCGATCAGAGGGAATCGTGCTGGCTGACGAAGCTCAGAGCAGTACGGCTGACGCCCTCATGATTTCAATCCTGCGCAAGGAACCGTTATCAGAGCCGAAAGCTTGAATTGATTAAGGGCAAACTGGCTGTGAGTAACAAATCCTGACTGGCACTCCGGTTGAACGGCCCATCCTCAGTTTAGATCAACGTAGCGGAGAGGGTGGAATGCTGAGAACGTTCATCCCGATAGCCTAAGAACGATCGCTACACTGGCAAGATCAATTCCAGTTCGAGCTATCACAGCGCCCGATTTCGCGCCGCCCGCCGGTGTTCGAGTTCACCACATTCAAGAAGTGAGCTAGTAATGAGTCAGAGCTTTATGAGGATCTGTTCGACTTGTTCTTGAGTGCCGTTGAGATCAACGATAGGTATTTACGTTCTGATCATCATGAGACATGGCTAAGATCGTATCTAATCGATCGTATCCATTCATCAGTGCAGAACGCAGGTGAACATATCAATATTAGCTGCGTAGATTCAGCCCACTAGACAACCCGCCTACCGAAACCCTCGCGACCTCTGCCTGGACTTTCCAACCTGGATATTCATCATCGACTTGAACGCGTATTGTCGGTCCTACCGCACGACGGCTTCATTATACTTACAAACCCCGACAGCAGCCGTTCACGTATTGGAATCGGTGTAGGTCTGATTCATCAATCCAAATAGACGTACCCGTGCGACAGATGTACCATTGAAGTCCCTTTCAGACTTAACCGAGTCGATATTGATTCGTGCGGCTAATACAAAGCAAGAGGTACTCGGACCAGTGAGGAATGGGCCACCGGTAATGTACGCATCTGTTTGCATACGGCTAGTAAAGGGCGATCGGTGAATTATTGACGAGGGGTAAAAAAAGGGGTAAATTTTTTTCCGCCTCTTTGAACCCTGCAATTTTCTTAGCGAGCGGGTGTGGCGCAACGGTAGCGCATCAGCTTCCCAAGCTGAGGGTTGCGGGTTCGAATCCCGTCGCCCGCTCCAAATTTACTTAGAAAAAACGCGTATCGCGTTCCCTCAACGAATCCTGTCCCAAGTCCTGTGATCCATAACCTCATCAGGTTCAAGTGTTCAAGTCACATGGTTGTGTTTGTTGTTGCAACTCTTCCTCCTTCTGCTTCATTCAATCGCTCCGCCTCCATTGGTCCGGTAATACCGGTCGGTTTGGTTCGACATAAATATCACCTGAAACATTGACATATTTGTCCTGCAAAACTAAACTAGCGACCCCTTGCAACTACTAACGAGTCTTTTTTCGGACACTCACAGTCCTCGATTGCTCCACCGTTAAGAGTGAGCTATCCGAAATAAATCTTCTCGAAATCCGAGAGTAAATACGAGTACCTCTCTCCCTTCGAGTGAACATAGGAGCCAAATCTATGAAGGGCCAACGCGACTCACTTCTAAAGAAAATTGCCTTGGAACCACGATATCGACGAGCCGTTCTGATTGGTGGCGCCGGTACAATTGTGATCATTACCTCCCACATCCTGGAACGGGCAACCGGCTCACATGCGTTATGGATTATTGTTCTTCTGGAGCTTGGCATTGCCGGCGTTATAGCAGCCATAGCCGAGTTTAGTTTGATCGAGCTCGCAAGGCAGAGTTTCGCGCAAGAGGCGCGACAGGATATGAGAATAATATCGCATTGCCTGGAACATCACCTCGTTGATGTCCTGCCTTCATCCCAGACAGAGAAAAATCTTGCTATTCACGAAATTAGTTCCGTTCTGGAAAGAAGCCGCCAGGAGATTCGCATGATGGTGTTTAATCTCCAGGATATACTCTCGGATACATTTTTACGTGGAACACTCAACCGTCTCCTGGACAACGACGACAACGTGAGCGTGAAGTTACTGTTGGTTGACCCGAAGGGCGACGCTGCACAGATACGTGCAACGGCAGAGGGAGCACAGGCAAGCCTATTTCATGCTTATCTTGGGTCGGATGTCTGTAGAATCTCAGGAATAGCCAACAACGCAAAGAACAAACAGAGGTTCAAAATTGAGGCGCGCTTTTGTGATGTTCTGCCTCACTTTTATATGCTGAGCACAGAAAGTGATCTGTTTCTCGAGCCGTGTCACCTAGCCTATCGTAAACGCCCTATCAAAGGCGATGTCCCCATTCTTCGATTTTCCAATCAATCAGCGATGTACGATATTGCGAAATCACATTTCGATTATATCTGGGATAGTCCAAAGATAAGTGCGCCTCGTAAGAATGGCTATATTCCAATCAGGACTTTGGAGGAAGTACTACCGGAGTTTGAACATCGGAAAAGGGACCGCAGAAAACAACAGTTACCCGTAGCTGAGGAAAGAAGAGAAAATAATAGAAGGAAAGCTAGCTGAAGATCCTCTGTAACTTCTCTTCTTGTAACTTACCTTTGGACCGGTTTTCACCTCGCACCTCCGCAGTAGGAAGTAGGATCCTGAATTTGAGGCTCGTCGTAATGATATCGCCTCCGCATATTCCTGAGTCGTAAACGCCATTGGCGCTAAACCAGCCGCACCATCCAGTGTTGACATTCGATGACCGACACGTCAAAGGATGGTGAAAGGAGTAAGACATCATGGATGAGAGTCTTTTGTTACAGCTCAAGTTGGGTGAGTCGTGGGCGCGCTCAGGCGCCGCCTGAGAACTAGGGTGGTCTGAAGACCTCGATGCAATAGAACCGCTCGTCAGCGCGGCGAAGGTCCACACTCGCTGCTCTGGCCGCTGGCTCATCTGATCTGGCGCGTGCCTCAGCGATACAGGGCAACACCGCACAAGTAAACAGAAGTACGAGGAGAGTTCTTTAAGTTGTAGCAAAACGCTGACAGCGATCGGCCCCTCCTGATCGAGGCGAAGCGCAAATACGCGAAATTGAAATGACACGTTTCCTTTCTGCCCTTACGAATAAAAGGATGAATACGCTGAATGGTCAAATGTTGACGTGCCGTCAAGCAAAGAATCTGTTGTGCTTGACGGCAAAATTAATTGGTTCACCTCACGACGCAGACCAGCGTTTTTGAAACGTTCTTCGCCAACCGGACATATTCTTTGGTAGCACTTTTGTTTCTTTGCGCTCTTGGGATTCCCTGGCGTACGTTTGCGATCAGACTCAAAGCAGAGCACAAGCGCAACTGGCACAAAGTTTTCGCGAAGGAAACCGTTTAGTTGCGAAACGGCATCAGCACCCAATGCTGGGAATCCCTGCCTTCTGCGGTCGCTTCGCATATAAGGCTGGCCAACTAGGCCTCGAGCTTTCGTCCCATCAAACCTTTCTTGCGTCTCAGACTGGAGTCTCCGTTGCGTCCTGTTACATCTTATCGGCCCTATTTCGGTTCCATCGCAGTAAGCCCGTATTGCGAGTTGGTGCGTTGGCTGCTCAACCGGCTCGGTATTCCTTATCGCGAAGAAAGCCACGTCCCCGTGTTTCACGTGTTTGCCGGACGACGCTACGGCGGCGGCAGCATTGTGCCGGTGCTGAACACCGGCGACGCGGTCCTCAGCGATGCGCGGCAGGTCGTGGACTATTACGAAGCGCGTTGTGCGAAAAATCAGAAACTGTTTCCGTCGGATCCGGTTAAGCGAGCAGAGACTAAGAAACTCTTTGACTTGGTCTTCGATGAGTTGGGCGTTTCAGTCAGAGCGTGGGCTTACGCTTATTTGCTCCCTTCAAGTCGCGCGGCTCTTCTTCGAATGTGGAGCGAAGGCGCGCCCCGCGGCGAACGCCTGCTGGCACCGCTTGTTTATCCGTTTCTGAAATTGGCGATGCGCCGCAGTTTAAAGCTCAAGCCCGAGACGGTGGCCGAGCAACGCCGGGTAATCGACGGTATTCTCGACCAAATTGAAGCGCGGTTGGCGGACGGCCGACGGTATCTGGTTGACGACCGCTTCACCGGGGCCGATTTGGCGCTGGTGACTTTGGCCTCTCCGCTAGTATTCCCGGGTGAATATGGCGGTCCAATGCCAACCCTCGCGGAGCTGCCGGCGGCGATGCGGGCCGACGTTGAGCAGTTTCGCCTGCGTCTCGCCGGCCAGTTCATCCTGCGCCTTTATCGTGAAGAGCGTCCTCCGCTCGTTCCCGACCTCGTCGCGATTGGGGAACACCAATCCGGCGACACCTGGAAGGATAAGTTATTGAACTTTGCGACTCGGCCCGGCTTGCTGCGTCCAATTTTTACGTTCCTTCGCAAAACGTTTCCGATCCTCATGCGGGGCAAGTTTGCGCTCCTGACGCGACACGCCGACGTTGTTGAAGTGTTAAGTCGCGACACCGATTTCACGATTGCCGAAGTCAACGAAGCCCGGTTCGCACTGGCCGACGGTCCGTTCATCTTAGGCATGGATCGCGGACCGCAATACGATACGGAGTCTGCCACGCTGCGGCAGGTTGTTCGTCCTGACGATCTCGAACGCATTCGTCGTTTGGTCAGGGAAAGCGCAGCCGAACTGGCAGCCGCAGCGCAACCGCACGGAAAGATCGACGTGGTGAATGGCCTGGTGCGCGTCGTGTCGATGAGGCTGGTCGGTTCTTATTTCGGCATTCCCGCGCCGGACGAACCCACCATGATGCGTTGGATGCGCGACATCTTTCGCGACCTCTTTGTGAATCCCGGCGGAAACACAGAGATCCATCGCGACCTCCTGCGCTCGGGCGCCGAACTGCGACATCACATGGATCTCGTAATCGCGGGACGTAAAGCTCGCCTTAGCGAACCTAACCAGCCTGACGATGTGCTGGGCCGCCTGCTCCTCTTGCAGGATGCCGAGCACGCCTGGCTGGATGATCGTTCGATCCGGCGAAATCTCGGCGGCATGATCGTTGGCGCGGTTGATACCACGTCAAAGTTTGCCACGCTGGCGATTGACGAATTGCTGCGACGGCCGGAGGCGTTCGCCGGCGCTCGTCGGGCGTCGCAAGCTGGTGAAATCGAATTCGTGCGAAAATATGTTTACGAAGCAGTTCGCTTCAATCCGCATCACCCGGTGCAAGCGCGGTTCTGCAAACACGAAACTGAAATAGCCGCCGGAACAAAGCGCGCGCGCAAGATTCCAGTCGGCACGTCAGTCTTGGTCGCCACGCTGTCCGCGATGTTTGACCCGCTAGCCTTTAGCGACCCCAAACAGTTTCGAGTGGACCGCGAGGTTGAGTATCTCCACTTCGGCTACGGCATGCATAGTTGCTTTGGTCGCGCAATAAACGGCGTGCAGATTCCGGAGTTGGTGGCGACGTTGCTTCGGTTGCCCAACCTGCGGCGGGCGCCAGGGCGCGACGGACGCGTCGTTATGGACGGCCCATTCCCGGAACGCTTAATTCTTGAATTCGACCGCAATTGAGACGCGAACAGAGTTAACGCTCAGGAGACTCGGAAATGAAACAAACTATTCTGACTTTCACTGCCAGGGTTAAGCCTAATCACGTCTCCCAGCTAAGGGAAGTGCTTGACGGAATGGGGAAAGACGTTGAGAACAACGGTCTGATTCCGTTTCCCAGGTTGAAGTTGCTGCATTTTTCCAGCCTGGTCCTCAACGTGGATCCCAACTACGGCGCCTACCTCGTGTTCGAAAACAACTTCGACGGTTTGCTCGATCCATACCTTGAAGAGCTTTACGCCCAAGCCTCGCCGGGTCTGCATGAAATTCTTAGTCACTGCGACGGGTATCCAGTTTCGAACTCACCAGACAAAGCCAAACTGCTGAGCTATCTAAGGCACCACGTGGTTAAGCCCAATGCGTATCACATAGGCAACGTCGGCAGAAGCGTGGTGCGGACGCACGATGAAGCCGATCTGCGCAACGCCATCGAAGATTTTCTTGATGATGTCGTTAAGCAGGGAAGCATCGGCTCGGCGGCGTCGATACGTCAAAGGGTGCAGGCGTTCGTGCAGAGTCAACCCGGGTTTGGCTGGGCGGCCAGTGTCCAACCGCGACAGACTGCGATGGAGCATTTCCTGCCGCGGCTGAAAATTGCCATTGTTGCGATTGTCGCGCTGCTGCTGTTGCCATTGTTAATTCCACTCGCAGTTATCTGGATCATTATGTTGCGCTGGAGTGAAACCCACGAGCCGCCACCCGCCGAACTGGATATCGACAATCACATCAGGAACCTTGTCACACGCGAAGATCGCACACACATTGTTCAGAATCATTTTGCCAGCATCACCATCGTCAAGCCCGGCACCTTCCGGCGCATAACTTTGCGTGGCGTGCTTTGGGTCGCCAACCTGATCGCGCGCACTTCGGACAAAGGCGAACTCAGCGGGATCCCCAGCATCCACTTTGCGCACTGGTCACTCATCGACAACGGTCGGCGTTTGCTGTTCCTGAGTAACTTCGACGGCAGTTGGGAAAACTATCTTGACGACTTCATCGACAAAGCGAGCACCGGGCTGACCGGCATCTGGACCAACACGATCGATTTTCCCAAGACTAGTTGGCTGGTGAAGGAGGGCGCGCGCGATGGTTCGCGTTTCAAGGCGCAGGCACGCGATAAACAGACCTACACAAATGTTTGGTACAGCGCCTATAAACAGTTAACCGTGCAAACAATCGACAACAACAGCCAGATCCGCGAAAACCTGTTTACCTCGCTCGATGACACTGCGATGCGCGACTGGCTCAGACGCTTCTGAAGTGAAAGGGACAAACCCGTGGCCGAACTCCAACCAGAAGATTTGCAGGACATTCAGGGAATCGTCATGAGTGGCTTTGGCCCTCTGCATTGCGCGAGCTACGTGATGCTCCGCGTGACTAACGCTGCAAACGCGCGCCGCTGGCTCGGGAGTATCGCGGATCAGATCACCACCAGCGAGCCGCCGCCGGAGGAAATCAAAGCTCTGAACGTGGCGCTCACTAGTCGCGGCTTAAAGAATTTGGGGCTTGATGCAGATACGCTCGCGACGTTCTCGCGGCCATTCTTGGAAGGCATGACAACCCCGCACCGCCAGCGTATCCTCGGCGACGCCGACGAGAACGGGCCCAAAGAGTGGGTTTGGGGCGGCAATAATGCAGAGGACCTTCCCGATGAAGCCAAAGCTGTCGACATCGTCTTGCTGATGTTTGCTGAAAACGAGGATCTGCTCAATGTGCTGCTGGCAGAGAGGCGTGCCGAATTTGCGCAGAGTGGTATTGAGGAATTGCGAACATTAAGTGCAGGGCGACAAGATGACAGTCACGAACACTTCGGTTTCGCTGACGGCATGGGCCAGCCCGCGATTGAGGGAACCTTCCAGGTGCAGAAGGCGGCGCCGCGAAACGTACTGAAGGCGGGCGAACTGTTGATGGGCTATACAAACGACTATGACAAGCCGGCTGACAGTCCAAGGGTCAGGGCGGCGCGTGATCCGAACGGGTTATTGTTACTGCCGCGCGCAGCCGCTGGTGCTGACGGTGCAACTTCCTCGCAAACCGCTTTTCATGATCTGGGACGCAACGGCACCTACCTTGTATTTCGTCAGTTGGCCCAGGATGTCGCGACGTTCCGGTGTTTTGTGGATGAAGCAACGCGAACCCATGACGGACAGTTAGACTCCGCTGCCCGCGACAGTCTGGCCGCGAAGATGGTGGGTCGTTGGCAGAACGGCGCGCCCCTTGTGTTGTCGCCGGATATAGACGATGCGGCCTTGAGTGATGCGGACGACTTTGGCTACCGCGACAGCGATGCGCATGGTTTCAAGTGTCCGATCGGTTCCCACATTCGGCGTTCCAATCCGCGTGATACGCTCGGCCCGGACGGCGGCACGGCGCTGAAAACGGCAAACCGTCATCGAATTTTGCGTCGCGGCCGATCTTACGGCCATCGTCCGAACGATCCCCGCGTGCCTGACAAAATCGATCGTGGTTTGCTTTTCCTCTGCCTGAACAGCGACATCGAGCGCCAATTTGAATTTGTGCAACAGACTTGGATCAACAATCCGGTTTTCGGTGGACTCAACGGCGAAGTCGATCCGCTAATCGGAAACATTAAGAAGACTGAGACATCTCCCGTCGATCCAGCTCAGACGGCCGGCGGAACACAGAGCGATGGCTTATTTACCATTCAGGTCGAGCCATTGCGAACGCGCATTCACGCTTTGAAACGCTTCGTGACAATGAAGGGGGGCGCCTACTTCTTCCTTCCCAGCATTCGCGCGCTGCGCTATCTGGCGAGTTTGTAGGGTGACGTGTTTTGACAATCCGATACTGAGCGCTTTAGTGATGCGAGCACGCGGCGTGCCCAACAGATTCCGGGATCAAGCTGCGCGGTGGTCTTTCAAGGGTAGTGCGTGGGCC
>Ga0068859_100007024_pt1 | contig 11431 bp, 7 predicted proteins | sample KBSSwiS22_FD_66585 | JGI IMG/M metagenome (GOLD analysis project Ga0068859, IMG submission 66585) | Switchgrass rhizosphere microbial communities from Kellogg Biological Station, Michigan, USA - KBS Switchgrass S2-2 | ecosystem: Host-associated > Plants > Roots > Rhizosphere > Soil ... | reverse complement strand
GAGAAGGCGCCGGGCACTCCGTTCGATCACGGCCGCTTTGAGCTGGTGGTCGAGAGTGTTGATGGAAGTTCAGTCGTCGATAGCGTGCCGGCGAATGGAGCCACGCTCGTTCAGATAAATTCCGGAAAAGCGAAACGAAGTTCGGCTCCGAAGCCCAAAGAGCTAATCATTTGCCGTAACTGCGATCGTCACGTATTTGCCGGCACGCGCGTTTGTCCCTTTTGCGAGGGCGATGTACCGGTACACGCGAAGCGTTATGAAAAGAACCTTAGGGAAGCAAGAAAAGCTTACCAACGACTTTTAAAACTCCTCCCCATCCGTCCACAGATTACACAGAAAGAATCTGCGTAATCCGTGGATAAAATCTTGTCGCAGTGAACGAGCAACCATGGATACTCGGGATTAGCGCCTCGCACAATGGCTCTGCGTGTCTGCTGAGAGGCGACGAGATCGTGGTTGCGATCCAGGAGGAACGGCTGTCGCGCTTCAAGCGACATCGCATTCGCGGCGCTGGTCCATCACAGGCGGTTGCGTATTGTCTCGACTACGCTCGTATAGAGCCGAGCGAATTGAGTCTCGTCGTGCTTTGCGTTCAGGGCCGCGTCAAAGACGAAATTCACGATATACGCCGCGAACCGCTGTTGAATGTCATCACGCATAACATTCCCACTTTAACTATTCCACATCACTACGGACATGCGTTCAGTGCCTTTGCGACTTCGGGCTTTAAGGAGTCGGCGGTTCTGGTCGTCGATGGCGCTGGTTCGCCGGTCCATGATTTCACTGCCGAAGAGCTGAAAGTTCTTAACAGCACGGTCGTCGACGGATGGGAGACGATTTCGCTGTACTACGCTTCGGGAACGGACATCGTGCCGCTCGAAAAGCACGTCGTCGAGCGTGGCGCGTGGCTCGTTATGCATGACGGTGAGATGCCTTCGTTCGGCAGTTTGGGTGGGATGTTTTCCGCAGCGGCTCAGCAGATATTTGGCGAAGCATCAGAAGCAGGCAAAGTGATGGGACTCGCGCCGTACGGACAAGCCGAGTTTCCAGCGAGCGACTTTTTCGAAGTATCGAACAGAAGTTTTCACTTCAAAGACACGGTGCCGCTGCGTTTTCGACATCAGGAGCGGTGGCCCAACCGCACGAGCGAGTACGAGGCGCTGGCCGGTTCAGTGCAATCCGCACTCGAAGAGGCGCTGCTTTATCTCGTGAATCACATCCGCGAGTTGTCGGGCAGCGAGAATCTCTGTTACGCGGGCGGCGTAGCGCTGAACAGTGTTGCGAACGAAAGAATCATTCGTGAATCCGGTTTCAAGAACGTCTACATCATTCCGGCGGCTGAAGACAGCGGCGCTTCGATCGGCGCTGCTTACTATGGCCTCTGGCAACTCACGCAGCACAACTCTTTGCGACCACTACTGCACGACGCTCCCGGGCGCCGCTATTCACTCGCAGACATATCCGCGGCGGTTGACGGCAAACCAAATATCCGTGTGGCACACTCCAGCGACGTGCTCGCAGATGCGGTTGAGTTGTTATGCGACGACAAGATCATCGGCTGGTTTGACGGTGGCTCAGAACTCGGCCCAAGATCCCTCGGACAACGCAGCATTCTCTGCGATCCACGGCGGCCGGACGGGAAGGAAACTCTCAACCGGCGTGTGAAGATGCGCGAGGCTTTTCGTCCTTTCGCACCGGCGGTGCTGCTTGAAGAGGCGAAACATTGGTTTGAGTTTGGTGATACGACACCGGAAAGTCCATTCATGCTGCGAGTAGTCGCGGTGAATGAGGAGAGAAAAGACCTCGTGCCTGCAATCGTTCACGTCGATGGAACAGGGCGGGTGCAAACGTTAACTCGCGAAAACAACGGCCGGTTCTACGAGCTCGTGAAGAAATTTTACGAGCACACGGGAGTTCCGATGCTGCTGAACACTTCGTTCAATCGCATGGGTGAACCGATAATCGAGACTCCCGCGGACGCGATCGAGTGTTTGCTCAACACCGGTCTTGATTGTTGTGTCTTCGAAGATAGAATTGTATTCAAGGCGTAAACGGCAGTGTCAGATCCGGCCCATTTCAATCTGTTTTTGCTCCGGAATTTTCTGGATGCGGACGCGTGTGCAAATTTGAGAGCGGAGTTGAATTCGTCTCCAACAACGCAGGCGCCGGTCTACATCGAAGGTACTGAAGGCACGATTCACGAAAATATTCGCAAGACTACCAGTCTTCATCCTTCTGTCGAGACGAAGTCTCAGATTCATCAACGATTGTTCAGTCAGAAATCGGCCCTCGAAACTCACTTCCGTATGAATTTGAACGACTGTGAACCGCCTCAGTTCCTGCGTTATGAAAAGGGCGACTTCTTCGTTCGTCACCAGGATGGCAATACACATCAGCTCGATTTCGATCATCTGCGAGTTCGGCGCATTTCAATCGTTGTGTTCTTGAATGATTTTTCGGTTGAGCCCGAGGCGAATTGCTACAGCGGCGGCCTGCTCCAGTTTTACGATCAGCAGGGCTCGTATGGTCTACCAGGCGAAACCGGATTGCTGGTCGCATTCACTGCCGAAACTCTGCACGAAGTTTCACCGGTTACGTGCGGCGAGCGTTTCACGATCATCAGTTGGTTCAGGTGAAGAGAGGATTTCTCGCGCAAAGGCGCAAAGCCGCAAAGCGCTGCCGCGTTTCGAAGCTTTCCTTTGCGTCTTTGCGCCTTTGCGCGAGTAAATATTTCGTTGACAGGACCATCGTTTAGCATTACGCTGCGACGCGTTTCCCTCGTAACTGAAACCTTTTTCCAGCCGCAACGGTCTGCCCCGTTGTTGGCTCTCACTTGAAACTCTACGCTCCGACTATCGGGTGCCTCAATTAATTTTATGCAACCAAGGAGCGGCATTTTTAGTTATGCGCATCAGCCATAACGTTGGGAGAATATCCATGAATGATAAAAGTAGAATTAAGCCTGAGGTTCAACCGGAGATAGCACCGGAGATTAAACCCATTCCTGAAGTAGCGCCCGAGATACGGCCCATTCCCGAGATCGCGCCGGAGATCAAACCGATTCCTGAAGTTGCACCCGAAATCAGACCGATTCCCGAAGTGGCGCCGGAAATAAAGACCGAGATACGGCCGGAAATCGCACCGGAAATAAAGACCGAGATTCAGCCGGAAATCGCGCCGGACCCGTATAGGCAGCGGCCCATTCCCGAAGTCGCGCCGATCCCGGAAATCGCACCGGAGAAGGCACCACGGCCCATTCCCGAAATCTCGCCGGAAAGGGCACGACCCATCCCGGAAGTGGCTCCGCATCCTGAAATCGCACCGGAGAAGACCTCGCGACCCATCACGGAAGTCGCGCCGGATAGTCCAAAGAAATATTAAACATGTGAGAGGGCCGCGGGTATCAAGCAAGGCGGGCGCTTGAAACCTGCGGTCCTCTGCGGGGCATTCTCCAGCCGCGATGACAACAGAATCACTCAAACCGGTTGCCCTCGTCAGCATGCCGACTCTATCGGCACGCTTTCCATCTTTTCAACTCGCTTTACTCAAACCGACGCTGGAAAGAGAAGGTATTCCCGTGCAGACCTTCTCGCTCTTCATGTATTTCGGCACTCATGTCGGTTGGCGTATCAACGAAACACTCTCAGACGTCTATCCATGCATGTTGGGAGAATGGATCTGGACCAGGGCCGCCTTCGGCGACTTTGCGAACGACGACGAATACTTCCGCATCTATCGCAACAACCTCGAAGGTATCTGTCATAAGGCCGGCTGCACGCTCGACGACCTGCGACGTCTGCGCGAAACGGCGGCGCCTGCGTTCATCGACTTCTGTATCAAGAGCGTCGATTGGAGTCGCTTTGGCGTCATCGGTTTCTCAGTCGTCTTTCAACAGACTCTCGCGAGCATCGCATTAGCCCGAGCACTCAAACACCATTATCCGCACATTCCGATCATGATGGGCGGGGCCACCTTCGAAGACGACATCGCCGAAGAGATCATGAATGGTTGTCCGGAAGTGGATTACATTCACTGCGGCGACGCCGACGAAACACTTCCAAAAGCAATTCGGTGTCTCTACAACGGCCACTCGATGGCCGGTATGCCCGGCATGATGTGGCGCGACAACGGCCGCATCGCGTATGCGGGACGCGCGCCCAATCTCGCGGACATGAACAAGACTCCTACGCCCGACTTTGACGAGTATTTCTACGCGCGCAAGGAAGGTGGTTATCACAACTGCGATCAAGCGCAGGGAGTTTTGCTGCCGATCGAAACAGCGCGTGGGTGCTGGTGGGGTGTCAAGAACCACTGCACGTTTTGTGGACTGAATCGAGCGGGAATGGAGTTTCGCTCGAAGCGAGTTGATAACGTCATTCAACAAATCGATCAACTCTCGCGTCGCTACGGCATTCTTGATTTCAACGCGATCGATAACATCATCGCGCCGGAATACATCGATGACTTGTTCAATCAACTGAGTGCAGCGAATACCGACATTCGTATTCACTACGAGGTGCGGCCGAGCCTGTCGCGCGTGCAACTCAAGCAGATGCGCAAGGGTGGTTTGTTCTCGATTCAGCCGGGTGTGGAGAGTTTGTCGACGCACATTCTCAAGCTGATGAGAAAACACACCACGGGCGTGCGCAATCTCGAGTTGATCAAGTGGTCCACTTACTACGGCATCAACAATCTCTACAACATTCTGCTGCGTTTTCCGGGTGAAACACTCGAAGACTATCGCGCGCAGTGTGAAGTGATCTCGAAAATCCACCACTTTCAGGCGCCGTGGGCAATCGCGAAAGCGCGCGCCGATCGCGGCTCGCCGATGTACACCGAACCCGAGTCTCAATCAGTTACGCGGCTGGTCCCATCGCCTTGCTACGACTTCCTGTTCCCGAAAGATCGCTTCGATTTGAACCGTGTTTCCTACTACTTCGAGCACGAGATGGGGAACACGCTTGCGGATGACGAGTACAACGAGATCTTTGAGGCGGTAGATGTCTGGCAGTATCGCTGGAAACAACAACCGCGACCTTACCTGCGTTACCGAAAGGGCTGGGCGACGATTCGGATCGAAGATGGACGTAACTGTTCTCCGAAGGTCTCGACCTATTCGGATCTTTACGCCAACCTTTACGAGTACTGCGCGGATGCTCGCAGCCGTAAAGATATCTCGGCGAAGTTTGACGACGCTCCGTGGCTCGATGCAGCCCTCGAGGAGTTTGTCGCCAAAGACCTGATGGTCCATCTGGACAATCGCTATCTCAGCCTGGCGCTCCCCGAAAATCCTTATTACTGATGATGTTTCACGCAAAGACGCAAAGGAAGACGCAAAGCCGCAAAGAAGATTTTGAGTTCTTCTTTGCGCCTTTGTTTGGATCTTTGCGCCTTTGCGTGAAACAACTCTGCTCGCATTCATGAACGATGTTACGCGAAGCCCTTTCCACCACCCTCAGCTCATTGCCTGAGGATTTTCAATCAGAACGCGCCGAGTTGCTCGACATGCTGCAACGGCGCGGGATTCTCTATCGCTCCGACACGCAGCCGGTCCTCTCGCGCGATGGAACCTCGGCGCGCTGGATGCTCGACTCCCTCTCCGTAACGCTCTCGCCGAAAGGCGCGGGACTGGCAGGGAAGTGCATACTCGAACTCCTCAAACGGTTCGACGGTCGGCAGTTAGCCACTTACGGACTGACCGGTGTTCCGATCCTGCAATCATGCGTGCTTCAGGACAGTCGTTATCGTGGTCTATTGGTTCGCAAAGAACGAAAGCAGCACGGTTCGTGCAAGTTGATCGAGGGCGAGATCGATCCGTCTGAGCCTGTAATCATTATCGACGATTCGGTGAGTTCAGGAACCTGCATGACTGAAGTCACCGAGCGACTCGAATCGGCTGGTCTGCGCGTTGAGGGCGGCATCTGTCTGGTCCGTTTCGGGTGGCACAATGGTTACGCCCTCATGCAGGAGCGCGGTTATCACATGGAAGCGGTCTACGATATCTGGACCGACTTCATCGCCTACATGCCCGATGAAGACATGCCGCTGGCGAATCCCTCGAAGTGGTTTCCAGCGTTTGAGTGGCACACGGAAACAGCACCCGAGGGTTTGCATCCCGCTCAACTCGCGCGCGTCGTAGTTTCGGAATACTTATCGTCAGGAAAGCTTCTGCTCCCGCCGCAACACCTCGATAAGAACTACGACTCCGCAGGCGGCGCTTGGGTCAGCATTCGCTCGCGACAAAATCTTCATAAACGTCACGCACGCGGCGGGTTCTGGCACTTTCCGGGCGAGACGTGCGCGTCTGCAGCGGATGATGTGGTGATGGCTTCGTTGAGCACTGCCGCGAGTCTCGCGCGTGGTGACGAAGGATTGAGTATCGTCGATCAAAGTGCGTTTGCCGTGACGTTCTTTAGCGCGCTCGAACTATGCACGCCCGGTCAACTCGACAACGATCGTTACGGGATCGTGGTGCGCAGTCTGGAGCGACGCGAACGAATGGGCGGCGCGTTGCCGCGCATGCCGGGCATCGTCAACGAGTGGGCCCAGTTTCAACACGCCCGCATCAAGAACGCGAAGCTCGTTTCGTTTGAGCCTTACGAACTGTTTCGTCACGAAGTTGTAAAGGCGATTGAACCCGACGCGACGTGGCAACCGACTGGCGTACCCGCGCCGGAAAAACTTCCCTGGAACAAAGACAAGAACGTCTGCGGGCAGATCGCGGCACGCGCTCGCGACCTCGTTTTGGCCCATCTGTTTGGTAAGTCTGAAACTACATCGCAGTTGGCCGGCGACCTGCTGCCGAAGAATGTCGAGTCGTTGTATGTGACGATCTATATCGACGGGCATTTGCGGGGTTGCATGGGCCTCGCGGTCCGCGATCTTGATCAAGATTTGCACAAGATCGTCTCAGCCGCGCTTGATGACGAAAGATTTGATCCGGCGAAGCCGGTTGATGCTGATTCAGTAGCGGTTACGGTGTCGTTTCTCTTCGATCCACTCGAAATGGGACACGCTCCGCCCGAAGAAGTCGTTAACTACTATCGTCACGGCGATCAGACGTTGATGGTCTATCAGGGCAATAAAGTCGGCCTATTACTTCCGTTTGTCGCGTCGTTCTGGAATTACGACTCGGTAAATTTCGCGAAGGCAGTGATTCAAAAGGCGGGGCTAACTGAGCCGCCGTACAACTGGTGTCGATACGATTCTGCTACGTGGTTCGCGGGAAGCGAGGGCGTGTGGGGGACAGTCGGCGGTTTTGCTACAGCGCGACCAAATCTGCCGCCGATCAACGAACTGAGTGCGAAGCTAGGCAAGCTGCACCTGCGTTACCTACTCAAACATTTGCGAGACGACGGCACGTTCTATTCTGCGTATCAACCATTTCACAACCGTCTGCTCGAATACGTTGACGTGGCAAGACTTGCTCACGGCGCGTGGGTTCTGGCGCGCGCTTACAAAACGTTCGGCGGTGATGAAGTAAAAAACGCTGCCGGAAAAGTAATTGATGGTCTAGTTGAAAAGCTCCATCATGAGGGCGACGAAGTCTGGCTCACCCGCGATAATGATAGTCCTTCAGTGGCGGAACTTTCATTCCTGCTCCTGGCTCTCAGCTATCTACCTGAGAATGATTCGCGCCGTTCCCTGATGAAAGATCTCGCGAACACACTCTGGCGTTGTGTCGAGCTTCCACACGGTCGCATCACCACTCACAAAAATCCGGACACTCTATCACCCGATGCGTTTCAAGACTATTTTCCGGGCCAGGTCCTGCTTGCGCTCGCAACCGCGTGTGAAGCAAACGTCTCAACAATCGACGAAGAACGACTGCGACGCAGTTTTGAATACTACCGACATCGCTTTCGCTACAAGAGACACTTCGGACAAGTCACGTGGCTGCTCCAGGCGTTCAGTAAGTGGTGGCAAGTCACCGGCGACACGCAGTTTGCCGGCATGGTTTTCGAGATCGCCGACTGGCTGCTCGGGTATCAGCAGGACAAGACCGGCGCCTTCATCAACGATCACCAGTCAAACACCCCCGGTTACACCACCGGCGTCTATCTCGAAGGCATCGCCGCCGCCCTGAAAATAGAACAAGTCAGGAAGGGTGGCTTGCCCCCGCTCTCGCAACAGCGGGGGCAAGCCCCTCTTCCTGACTTGTTCTCTTCCAACAGGTCCAGTCGATATCAAGACTCTTTTGCGCACGGTCTTGCCTTCCTGGATCAACTCATCATCCAGGAACGAGATCGAGCCATACTTCCCAACCTCGACTTCGCTCTCGGCGGTCTGCGTCAGGGTCTTCACTACAGCGAGATCCGCACAGATTTCGTTCAGCATTCACTCTCAGCAATTCTCGAGTTCTCTCAAGGCGCAATTTGACTGTGCGGAGGTTTTCACGGTTTAATCAGCCGCGACGTATACTTGAGCCCGTCTAATTCCAGGAGAAACATACTTAGTGAGTCTTTTGCTTGAGGGAAAACGTGCGTTCATAACCGGTGGAACGCGCGGCATAGGTGCGGCGATTTGCGATATCTTTGCGCGTGAAGGCGCGGATGTGGCTTTCAGCTACAACTCGCGCGACGACCTCGCCGCCGAAATGAGTCAAAAGATCGAAGGTTACGGGCGTAAGGCCTTTAGCGCCAAAGTTTCGATCGTCGATCGCATCGCTATGAAGAAACTGACGCGTGAGCTGGTTGAGAAGTGGGGCGGGATCGACATACTCATCAACAACGCCGCCATTAATCGCGGCGACAACTTCGCCACCACCACCGATCGCGCCTGGGACGAAGTGATTCACACCAACGTCGACAGCCTGTTTGCGGTCACAAAGCCGATCTACAAACAGATGATCCGGCAGCGTAAAGGAATCATTCTCAACATCACTTCCATCGGTGCGATGCGCGCATTGCCGACTGCGGTCCATTATGCGACGTCGAAAGCGGCGATGATTGGTTTCACTAAGTGCTTGTCGCGTGAAGCGGCAACGTTTGGTGTGCGCGTGAATGCGATCGCGGCGGGGATCTTCGACACTGATCTTGCACAAGCATTGCCCGATCGACTGTTACAGATGCACGACTTCTGGACCTCAGCCGGCCGTCTCGGGCGTCCCGAAGAGCTCGCCGAATACGCTGCGTTCATGGTGAGTGAGCGAAACAGTTTTATGAACGGCGAGGTCGTGATCGTCGATGGTGGCGCCATTACTTAGCCGCGGATTCACGCGAATAAACGCAGATCAGCGTAAATCCGCATCAATCTGCGGCTTTAAATCTTTTCTCTAGCTCACGTACCGTTCGCGCAATCTCACCCAGTCGTCTGAACGCTGCGGTCGAGCGTAACCAATCTTTATTATCAAACGCGGGAATACCGGAGATCACTTTGCCGGCTGGTATGTCGTGACTCGTGGCGCTCTTGGCTGTTAACACCACATCGTCGCCGATGGTCAGGTGACCCGCGACACCTGCCTGGCCCGCGAGTATCACGCGGCTGCCGATATGCGAACTTCCCGCCAGTCCCACCTGCGCGCACAGCAACGAATCCTCTCCGACAGTACACGAGTGACCGATCTGCACGAGGTTGTCGATCTTCGAGCCGCGTCCGATCCGGCTCTCACCGACTGAAGCGCGATCGATCGTAGTCGCCGCGCCAATCTCTACGTCGTCTTCAATCACGACGCGTCCCGTTTGCGGAATCTTCAACCAGTGTTTTTCTTCGTCTTTGGCATAACCAAAACCATCACAACCGATTACCGCGTTGTTGTGGATGATCACGCGTTCGCCGATCACCGTACGTTCACGCACCGCGACGCCGGAATGTATGACTGAGCCACGGCCGATCGTGACGTCGTTGTAGACCGTCACGTTCGGATGAATGTGAACATCGTCGCCGATAAATGCGTTGCGCCCGATCACCGAGCACGCGCCGATTGCTACGCGTGCGGCGATGCGCGCGGTTGGATCGATAACCGCTGAAGGATGAATAAACAGCTCGAGCTCGGCTTCCGGATTGAATACTCTCAGCGCGCGCGTGTAGGCGAGATACGGATCCTTGACACGCAGTATCGCGATCTGTTTTTCAGTCGTTGCTTCTTCGCTGAGGTAGATCGCTGACGCGCGCGTGGTGTTTACGCGGGGCGTGTATCGCGGATTGGCGAGAAAAGTAACGTGTCCCTCGCCGGCCTCATCGAGGCCCGCAGCGCCGACGATCTCCAAATCATCTGTGGCGCTTTCAATTCGCGCGCCAGTCAGTTCAGCAAGTTCCGAAAGTCTCATACCCACCTCACATAATCGAAACCGGATCGATCTCCAGATTAACCGTTCGCAAGTTCATTCCACCATCCGCCGCCGCCCTGAGCGCCGCATCGGCAACTTCGCGCAAGTGCTTGCGACTGCGTGACTTTATCAGCAGTTGAAAACGATGCTCGCCTTTGAGCCGCGAGAGTGGCGCGGGCGCCGGACCAAGCACACGACACTTTCGTTCCGTGTTCGCCGCGTCGAGATGTTTACGCAGCTCAAGACTATCATTGCGCACGCGACCGAGATCCGGACCATGGACCAGCAAACTCGCGAGCGCTACAAACGGCGGATACGAATGATTCTGACGATAGCGCAGCTCCTCTTCATAGAAGCTTTCATAGTTCTGTGCACACGCGTGGCGCAAGGCATAGTGATACGGATGATACGTCTGAATCAGAACCCTGCCCGGTCGATCGCCGCGTCCGGCTCGTCCTGCAACCTGAGTGATGAGCTGAAAGGTCCTTTCCGCTGCTCGAAAGTCCGGCAACGCAAGTCCGACATCGACCGACACGACTCCGACCAGCGTGACATTCGGAAAATCATGACCCTTCGCGAGCATTTGCGTTCCGACGAGTGTGTCGATGCTGCCGGCGCTGAAATCAGCCAGCGACTGCTCGAACACTTTGCGTCGCGTGGTCGTGTCGCGATCGATACGCGCGACACGCAGGGCAGGGAAGAGCAGCCGCAGCATTTCCTCGAGTTGTTCCGTGCCCTCGCCAACGTAGTAGATGTACTTCTTGCCGCACGACGGGCAGACGTGCGGCACAGCTTCGCGATGGTTGCAGTAGTGACAGATGATGACACGCTCACTGCGGTGATAGGTGAGCGTAACATCGCAGTTTGGACACTGAACGGTCTCGCCGCACGAGCGACACAGAATGAAACTCGAATAGCCGCGACGATTGAGGAGGATGATCGACTGTTCGCCGCGTTCGTGCGTCTCGCGAATCGCCTCGAGCAGTTCGTCTGAAAAAACGCGTGGCTTGCCATGGCGCGCAAAGACCGTTCGCATGTCGATGATCTTCGCTGTGGCCATCGGACGCGCGCCGATACGCTCGGGCAAGTTGACGAGCGTGTACTTGCCCTTGCTCGCGTTATGAAACGACTCGAGCGAGGGCGTGGCGGAACCGAGCACAACC
>Ga0068859_100007023_pt1 | contig 11431 bp, 6 predicted proteins | sample KBSSwiS22_FD_66585 | JGI IMG/M metagenome (GOLD analysis project Ga0068859, IMG submission 66585) | Switchgrass rhizosphere microbial communities from Kellogg Biological Station, Michigan, USA - KBS Switchgrass S2-2 | ecosystem: Host-associated > Plants > Roots > Rhizosphere > Soil ... | reverse complement strand
GTTGGCCATGTGGGTCATCGATTGGCCTTCGATGTTCAGGACCTTGTTGTACTGCTCGACGGCAACTTCGTAGCGGGCGCGGACCTCGCGCTCGTTCAGGACCTTGTACTTGTCGAAGGTCTTGAGCACGTCCGGCTTCACGAGCTCGGTCAGCGCGTCCACCGTGTTGCGATGGTTGAGCAGTCCCCGCCGGGCGGCTTCGTCTTGCCATTCCTGCGAGTAGCCGTTCCCGTTGAAGATGATCCGTTTGTGCTCCTTGATCAGTCGGTTCAGGAGCTTCGCCACGGCTTCTTCGAGCTTCTCGCCGCCGCGCATCGCGGTTTCGAGCTCGGTCGCGATCGCGTCGAGCGATTCGGCGACGGCGACGTTCAGGCAGATGTTCGGGAACGCGATCGACTGAGACGACCCGACCGCGCGGAACTCGAACTTGTTTCCCGTGAAGGCGAACGGCGACGTCCGGTTGCGGTCTCCCGCGTCGCGCGGAAGCTGCGGCAGCACCGAGACGCCCGTGTGGAGGATCCCGCCCTCCTTGGTCCCCGTCGCCCCGCCCTTTTCGATCTGCGCGAAGATGTCGGTCAGCATGTCGCCGAGAAAGATCGAGATGATCGCCGGCGGCGCTTCGTTGGCTCCCAGGCGATGGTCGTTCCCCGCGAATGCGATCGACATCCGCAGCAGTCCTTGGAACTTGTCGACCGCGCGAAGGACCGCGGAGCAGAAGACCAGGAATTGAATGTTGTCGTGCGGCGTGTCGCCGGGATTGAGGAGGTTGTTCCCCTCGTCGTCCGACATCGACCAGTTCAGGTGCTTGCCCGATCCGTTCACGCCGGCGAAGGGCTTTTCGTGGAGAAGGCACGCCATCCCGTACTTCGGCGCGACGCGCTTCAACACTTCCATCATCATCATTTGATGGTCGGTCGCGACGTTCGCGTTTTCGAAAATCGGAGCCACCTCGTACTGGCTAGGCGCGACCTCGTTGTGCCGCGTCTTCACCGGCACGCCGACTTTGTAGAGCAGCTGCTCGACTTCCATCATGAACGCGAGCACGCGCTCGGGGATGTGGCCGAAGTACTGGTCTTCCATCTCTTGGCCCTTCGGCGGCTTGGCGCCGAAGAGGGTCCGCCCGGCCAGGGTGAGGTCGGGACGCGAGAAGAAGAAGTGGCGGTCGATCAGGAAGTATTCCTGCTCGGGACCGCAGGTCGCGGCCACGCGCTCGGCTTTCGACCCGAACAGCTTCAGGATGCGGATGGCCTGCGTCGACAGCGCTTCCATCGAGCGGAGCAGCGGCGTCTTCTTGTCGAGCGCTTCGCCGGTCCAGCTCACGAACGCCGTGGGGATGACCAGGGTCGCGCCGTTGGGGCTTTCGAGAAGCCACGGCGGCGAGGTCGGGTCCCACGCCGTGTAGCCGCGGGCCTCGAAGGTCGATCGCATCCCTCCCGACGGGAAGCTCGACGCGTCGGGCTCGCCCTTGATCAGCTCTTTGCCGGAGAACTCGGCGACCGCCTTGCCGTCGGGCGTCGGTGCGTAGAACGAGTCGTGCTTCTCGGCGGTCAGACCCGTCATCGGCTGGAACCAGTGCGTGTAGTGGGTCGCTCCGCGCTCGACCGCCCAGTCCTTCATCGCCGACGCCACGGCGTCCGCGATGGGAAGCGTCAAGGGCTCGCCTTTGGTGATCGTGCGGCGAAGGGCACGGTACACGGTCTTGGGAAGGCGGCCGCTTTGGACCTCGTCGTTGAACACGAGGCTGCCGAAGGTCGAAGGGGTGATGATGGGTCGCTCCAATCCGCGACCCTCGGAGACCGCCCAGTCCCTGATGGCCTTGATCGCCTCACGAGACGCCGAAGAACCCATGGCCCCGTCCTTTCTGATCGAAAAGAATGCGGGATTATGACAATCGGCGTTCATTGCGACAAGAGCGCGCGCGCCCGAAAGTTGCCGCCCCGGGCCGCCAGGTTAATCTTCTGAGAGTATGGGTTGTCGATGAAGCGCCGCGGGCTGATCGCCCTCGTTTCGTGTTGCTGGCTCGCGACGGCGGCCGCAGCCGGGGTGCGCAGTGCCGCGCTCGGCTTGTACCTGGACGGGATGACGGAAGAGATCGCCCTGCGTGAGGTCGGGCGCGGCGGCGTTCCCGAGCTGCTTGCGCTGCTCGACGACCCGGCGTTCCCACGGCACGACAACGTGATGGCGTTTTTGGCCTACCTCGGCGGCCCCGAGACCACGGCGGCGCTATCGCCGCGTCTGTACGCACACGGACCGGCGAGCAACTCGCCCGAAGACGTGCGTGCGTTCCTCCTCGTGCCGCACGCGCTGGGGCACATCGCCCGGCGCGGCGACCGCGCGGCGCTCGACGCGCTCCTGGGCGTGACGGTAGGTCGTGGGGTGAGCGGCGCTTCGCGGGTTCACCCCGATCTCCTCGATGCGGTGCTCCCGGCGTTGGCGATCGCGGACACGGTCGAAGCGCGCGAGCGTTTGGCCGCCATCGCCGAGGGAAGGATCGTTCCGGACCCCGGCCGCCCGGAAATGGCCTCACGCGCGAGGCAGGCGCTCGCTGCCGCGACGGACGCGACGGCCCCCGGAGGCGGCGCCGGCGCTCCCCCGGCGTTGACGGCGGCGGATCCCGCGAGCGCGACGCACGAGCACGCGCTGACGTATTCCAACCATGCTCATGTCGCAAGCCCCATGACGACCTCTCGGCTCGACGAGGTGTTCGCGGAGGCGACGCGCCGGGCGGCGACGGCGGACACCGCGGCCGACGTGGCGTGCTGCACGGTCCTGTCGCGCTCGGGAAATGGCGCCACGTTCGGAAATCAGAGCGACGGCCGCGACACCATCAACGATGCGGCGACGCTCAACACGGTGTTGAACGAGGACAGCGGGCGCGTGAAGATCGTCACCGCGATCAACTACTGCAACGGGACCGGGACGAACATCATCGGCTGCTCGTATTCGCCCGGGAACAGCATGGTGCTCGTCCGGATGTCGAGCTTGAACCACGAGTCGGTGCTGTGGTTCCACGAGTACGGACACAACGTGGGACTGGGCCACTCGGGCAGCGCGTCCGCCCTGATGTACGCGATCGACAACGGCTCGAACAACACGCTGTCGAGCGCGGAGTGCGCAGTCTTCCACGCGCCGGCGCCGGCCGCGCGGGCCATCGTCTCCGCCAGCGGTACCTGTACCGACGACGGCGACCAGCTCGCCGATCCGATCGACAACTGCCCTCTGGTCGCGAACGCAACTCAAGTCGACACCGACGGCGACGGCCTCGGGGATGCGTGCGATGCCGGTGTCGTGGGCTCCGACATCGACCTGTCGGGACGCGTCGACGGCCTCGACCTCTTCCGCCTCGGCCGCGCATTCGGAGCGTCGGTCGGCGACCCGCTCTACGACATCGCCGCCGACATCAACCACAGCGGCCGCGTGGACGGCAACGACCTCGCCCTGCTCGCCTCCGACTTCGGGAAGTAGGGGACAGTCCCCTTTCTCTTACAAATTCAATCCCTCCTTTGATTCCTCTCTGCGGCACGCTCGTGCCGCGGGATCCCTCGCATCTAGGGAATGAACGCGAACGATCCAGATGGCCGCTTCGAGGAACGAAGGAAACAGGCTGAGTCGAATTTGTAAGAAAAAGGGGACTGTCCCCTAGACGCCGAACTCGTCGGCGCGCCAGGTGAGGCCGAGCTCGGAGGGGGGGGCCATGTAGCCGGCGAGGGCGGAGGCGGCGACGACGGCGGGGCTGGCGAGAAAGCCTTCGCCCCCTACGCCCATGCGGTTTTGCCAGTTGCGATTGAAGGATGTGATCGCGCGCTGGCCGGGGGCGAGCGCATCGGGGCCTTGGCCGAAGCAGGGGCCGCACCACGAGTCGCGGATGCGGCCACCGGCGCCGCGCAGGACGTCGGCGATCGACGCGCCGCCGAGCCGGGGCTCGCGAGCTTCGATCATGCGGGCGACCCCGCCGCTTCCGGGAAAGACGACGAAGTCTTTCGTCGCCTTGGCGAGCCCGATGCGCTTGGCCGCATGGAGCACCAGCGCCGCCTGCAGCAAATCGTCGTAGCTGCCGTTGGTGCACGACCCGATGTAGGCCTTGTCGAACGAGATCCGTTCCTTGGCGACCTCTTCGGCCGGGAAGGCGTTGCCGGGGGAGAACGGCTTGGCGATCATCGGGACGACCGCGGTCAGGTCCAGCGTCTCGTCGATGGCGAACCGCGCGTCGGCACCCGGCGCGATGACGGGGTAGGGGAGCCGGGTCATCCCCTTGGCGTCGTACCACGCGTAGGTGATCGCGTCAGCCGCGAAGATGCCGTTGTACGACTCGGCCTCGGCCATCATGTTGGCGATGGTGTTCCGGTAGGCGATCGGAAGCTGCGCGGCCTGGTCGACGAACTCGACCGACATGCCCTGCGACTGTTTCGTGCCCCACCGCTCGAGCAGCTTGAGCACGATGTCCTTCCCCGAGACCCACGGCTGGAGCGTTCCCGAAAAGACCACGCGGCGCGCCTGCGGCACCGTGGTGTAGACGTACCCGGTCGACCACCCGAAGCCCAGCGTGGTCGAGCCCACGCCGATGCCGATCGCGCCGTAGGCGCCGTAAGCGCGGCTGTGCGAGTCGGCCCCCGGGATGAACTGCCCCGGGTAGACCAGCCCCTGCTCCGGGAAGTAGAAGTGGAAGATCCCGTCGCCGGGGGTGGCGTAGTACGGCTTCTCCATCCCCTGTAGCGCGGCGAACGCGCGGCCGATCCCGGTCTGACGGTCGTCGGATTCCTTGCCGGTGAAGACGAAGTGGTCGTTCGCCACGGCCGCCTGGCGCGGGAAGATCGAGCGGCCCCCCGTGATCTGGTTGAACGTGTGAATGGCGAACGGCGCGGTGCCGTCGGAGGCCGGGAGCAAGTCGGCGTAGACGCGGAGCGTAGCGCCCGGAGCGACCTCGGCTTTCTTGTCGACGCGGTGCGCCCAGAGGATTTGCTCGGTCGTCGTGAGCGTGCGCGCCGTGGCGGGATCCGGCCAGACGATCGCGGGCGCCGTCTTGGTCGCTTCGCGGAACTCTCGGCGCCCCATCGCGAAGATCCCGCCCGACCGGCGGATCTCGTCTTCCTTCGGGGTCAGCGGAACCGGCTCGTAGGGTTTGCCTTGCGTTACGTTCACGAGCGCGCGCGAGACGGGGTCGTACGTGAAGACGTCGTCGTCGGCCGCGTCCGCGACGGCCTCGGGCGACTGCACCACCTGCAGCCCAAGATTGAAGGAGTTGCGCCGGAAGATGTCGCCCATGTTGTTGCCGCAGACGACGACCATCTCGAGCCCGGCTTCCTCGGCGACCCCCTTCAAGCCCGCGGGACTCATCTCGCGCGACGAGCCGATGGCGAAGCGATCGCCCGCGATCACGAAGGTCGCGCCGGCGTGCACGCGCTGCCGGAAGTCGGGCATCAGGTAGCGGAACGAGCCCGCCTTCCATCGCTCGTCGAGCGTTTCGAGGCTCTCGGAGACGCAGTCGGCCGCGGGTGTGATCTGATCGGTGTCGATCGCGTCGCGCTTCTTCCCCGGCCGCTTCGGGTCCCAAAAGATCAATGCGCGGCCGCGGAGCAGGCTCGTCGATTCCGTCGCGCCCGCCAAATCCGTAGCTTTCGGTCCGGGAAGGGTGTCGAGCGTCACGCCCGGCTTCAAGCGCGCGGGCTCGATGACGTGCAGGGTCTTGTCGGTCACGCGCCAAGTATAGATGGCGGACCGGCCGGCGTCGGCCCATGAACGCGCGTGGCCTCCTCGAGAACCCCCCAGAACGAACGGAAGGCCTGGCCCGTCGCGCGCGACATGCCGATCTCGCACGTCCGGCTGGACGAGACGTAGCGGTCGCAAGCGCGCGCGGTCAGCTCGCGCGCCTCGGCGCGCGTGGCGGCTTCAGTCAACTCGGGGTGGGTGAATCCTCGGTCGCCCGCAAAACCGCAGCACCCCGCTTCCACCGGAACGACGACCTCGTCGGCGCACGCCCGCATCGTGGCCACGAGCTTTGCGGTGAGGCCGAGCTTCACCACGGAGCAGACCGGGTGAATGGCGACGCGGGAGATGCGCCGCTCGATCGACAAACGGGGAAGCAGCGTGTCGTGCGCCCACGGGATCGAGTCCATGATCGTCATCGAGCCCAACCGCTGCCGATTCGGCGCCGTGAGCGCGGGGCCGCACGTGGCGAACGACCACGAGCACGGGCTGGTGTCGACGACGAGCGGCAAGCGTCCGTGATCGGTCCATTCCCACGCCCGCTCGATTGCACGGTTCGCGGACGCGGCGTGCGCGGACGTGAAGCCCTTCGAAGAGAACGGCATCCCACAGCAAACGCCGCCGACGTCGCGCGGGATGTGGGCCGGCCGGCCGGCCCGCGCGGCGACGTCGACGATCGCCCGCGCCAAGTGCTCCTCGCCCAGCACCCGTGTCACACAACTCGGAAAGTAGACGGCTGCGGCGCCCTCCCGGCCGCGTGTGAGGGGAAGGGACCCGGCGGGCCCTTTCAGCTCTTTTCTGAGGATGGGCAGCGCGAGCGCCGCGCGAGACACGGCCTCGACGGTCGAAAACGCGCGCGCCGCGAGGACGGCGCCCGCGCGCGCGATCGGTCCGTGACGTTCCGCTCGAAGCTTCTTGACCAGAGCGCCCGTGTCGATCGCGACGGGGCACGCGGTCGCGCACAGACCGTCGGTCGCGCACGTGGCGTCCATCTCGTAGTCGAATCCGTCGTCCAGCGCGCGCAGGCCCGCTTGGTCGCCGGCGGCTTGCCGCCTCGCCTGCTCGCGACGCAGCACGATGCGCTGGCGCGGCGTCAACGTCAGGTCGCGGCTCGGGCACTTCGATTCACAAAACCCGCACTCGATGCAGCGGTCGACCTCGTCTTCGACTCGGGGGAGCGACTTCAGGTTCGTCAGATGCACGCGCGGGTCGTCGTTGAGCAGAACGCCGGGGTTCAAGATGCAGTCGGGGTCGATCAGCCGCTTGACCTCGCGCATGACCCCGTACGCGTCGCTCCCCCACTCGCGCTCGACGAAGGGCGCCATGTTGCGCCCGGTGCCGTGCTCGGCCTTCAAGGCACCGTCATGCCGGTCGACGACCATCGCGACCAAGTCGTCGGTGAACCGCTCGTACTGGTCGATCGACGCACGATCGTTGAACGACTGGCTGATGATGAAGTGGATGTTCCCGTCCTTCGCGTGACCGAAAACGATCCCGTCCGGATAGCCGTGCTTCACCAACAAGTGCTGGAGCTCGGTCACGCCGGGGGCGAGGTGCTCGGGCGGAAAGGCGACGTCCTCGAAGATCAACGACGTGCCCAGCGGGCGCATCGCGCCGATCGTCGCCGTCAGCCCCTTGCGGGCGGCCCACAGCCGATGCTGGGAGAGGGGGTCGCGCGTGAACTCGGGTGGTGCGAGAAGCCCCAGACGCGGTGCGAGCGCGGCAAACTCACGCTCGGCCCCGGCGAGCGCGTCGGAGGCCGCCGATTGATACTCGGCGAGGATCGCCGCGGCCGAGGGCGAAAGGCTTCCGACCAGCTCGGGGATGCCGGGGCGCCCTTCGACCGACGTGAGAGACGAGCGGTCCATCAGCTCGAGCGCCTTGGCCCCGGAGCGCCGCAAGGGGTCGATCGCCTCGCACGCCGCCGGAACGCTGGGGAATAGAAGAAGCCCGGTCGACTTCAGCGGCAGATCGGGGACGGTGCGAAAGACCGCCTCCGCGATGAACCCGAGCGTTCCCTCCGAGCCCACCAGGAGGTGCCAGAGGATCGAAAGCGGTGTGTCGAAGTCGAGGAAGGCGTTGAGGGAGTAGCCCATCGTGTTCTTGATGCGGTATTTCGAGCGGATGCGGGCCACCAGCGCCCCGTCCCCTTCGATCCGCGCCTTCAAGGCCATCAGGCCGCGGGCCAAGGACGGCTCGGCGCTCGCGAGCGCGGCCTCGGCTTCGGGAGCGGACGTGTCGATCTCGGTCCCCGAGGGCAGGACGAAGCGCAGCGATTCCAGCGTGCGGTACGCGTTGTCGGCCGTGCCGCAGCACATCCCGGACGAGTTGTTCGCGACGATTCCCCCGATCATGCAGGAGTCGATCGACGCCGGGTCGGGACCGAGCTTGGCGCCGAGCGGCGCCAGGTGGGCGTTGACCTTCCCGCCGATGACCCCGGGCCCGACACGGACACGGGACCCGCCGTCGAGGATCTCCAGGGCTCGCCAGTGACGCGAGACGTCGACGAGCACGCCGGCGGTCACCGCCTGACCCGACAGCGACGTTCCGGCGGCGCGGAAGGTCAGCGCGATCTTTTCGCGCCGGCTCCACGCCAAGAGCGCCTTGAGCTCCCCGATGTCCCTGGGCCGGACGACGGCAGCCGGGGTCAAGGTGTAGAAGCTCGCGTCGCTTGCGTAGACCGCCAGGTCCAGCGGCCGGGTCAGCACGCGGGACGCGGGGAGGATGGCGGCGAGGCTCGTCCCGACGGTCACGACAGACAGCCTAACGCGGTTTGCCGGCGCCTTCGCGCAAGGTAGAGTGGCGCCATGAGCACGCTCCTTTCGGTGCTTTTGGGGGTCGGCCTATCCGCCGCGTGCGGATTCCGGATCTTCGTTCCGTTCCTGCTCGTGGGGATCGCCGCGCGAACGGGTCACCTCGTGCTGGGTCCTTCGTTCGGCTGGATGTCGTCCACCCCTGCGCTCGTCGCGTTTTGCGCGGCGACCGTCCTCGAAGTCGCCGCCTACTACATCCCGTGGCTCGACCATCTTCTCGACGTGATCGCAAGTCCCGCGGCGGTGATCGCCGGCATGGTCATGACGGCCTCTGTCGTCACGGGGCTCGATCCGATGATGCGGTGGACCCTCGCCTTGATCGCCGGCGGCGGGATCGCCGCGACCGTCCAGGCGCTGAGCGTGGGGACGCGAAAGCTCTCGCTCGTCACGACCGGCGGCTTGGGCAACCCCATCGTCTCGACGTTCGAGCTGGCAGGATCGATCGCGCTCACCGTACTTGCGATCGCGGTGCCGCTCCTGGCGTTCGCGGTCATCGCGTGGGCGCTGTTTTTCGGCGTGCGCGTTCTCCTGCGCTGGCTGTCCGGACCGGGGAACGCCCCGGCATGAACACGCCGCGCAAGCTCGTCATGATCCCCGGCCCCGTCGAGGTGTCTCCTCGCGTGCGGGAGGCGTTTTCGGTCGCGCCGCCGGGACACTTGAGCCCCGAGGTCATCGAGGCGTTCGGCACGTCGCTGTCGCTCATGCGACGGGTCTGGCTCGCCGGCCCGTCCGCGCAGCCGTTCGTGGTCCCGGGGTCCGGCACGACCGCGATGGAGATGACGGTCGCCAACCTGATCGAGCCGGGCGACGCCGTGCTCGTGGTCAACACCGGCTACTTCTCCGACCGCATGGTCGAGATGTTGAAGCGCGCCGGGGCCGACGTGGTCGACCTGACCGCGGTTCCGGGCGAGGTGCCGAACGCGAGCCGCGCCGCCGGCGCCTTCGACGACTTCGCCCGTGCCGGGCGGCCGGTCAAGGCGCTGTTTGCGACCCATGTCGACACGTCGACGGGCGCCTTGTGCGATCCGAAGCCGCTCGCGGCGCTGGCGCGCGATCGCGGAGCGCTGTCGATCTTCGACGGCGTCTGCGCTACCGCTGCCGAGCGCTTCGAGATGGACGCGTGGGGAGCGGACGTCTACCTGACGGCGTCCCAAAAGGCGATCGGGCTGCCGGCCGGTCTCGCGCTGGCCGTCGTGAGTGAGCGTGCGCTCGCGGCGCGTGACGCGCGCCGCCAGCCGCCGCCGCTGTCGCACGACTGGCACGCGTGGCGTCCGGTCATGGAAGCCTACGAAGCCCGGAAGGGAGCGTATTTCGCGACGCCGCCGACGACCTTGATCCTGGCGCTGGCGGCCGGCCTGCAGGAAATCCTCAATTCCGGCATGGAGGCGCGCTTCGCCCTTCACGAGCGGGGCGCGCGCGCCATGCGTGCCGCCTGGACGGCCCTGGGGCTCCGGCCCGTCCCCGCGCGGGAGGCTCAGGCGGCGCATACGCTTTCGGCGCTGCGGTTTCCCGGCGGGGTCGACGCAACGCTCGTGGCGCGGGTCGCCGAGCGCGGCGTGAGCGTGGCGGGCGGCCTGCACCCGGCATTTCGCGGGGAATACTTCCGCGTCGGCCACATGGGGTATGCGTTGACGCGCGTCGACTACCTGATGCGCTGCGTGTCGGCGGTGGCCGGCGGGATCGCCAGCTTCGGCGTGCCGGTCGACGAAGCGGCGGCGATTCACGCAATGCTCTCGTCGCTCCAGGCGGAGGTTGCGACATGACGGTCTCGAAGGTTCGAGACGGGCTCTGGCGGTGGGTGACGCCCCACCCCGACTGGAAGCCCGAGTTCGACCGGCCTGACGGATGGGGTCACACCGTCGCCTCGGTCTACGCGGAGCTCGACGACGCGACCGTGCTCATCGACCCGCTGGTGCCGGCCGATGAGGGGGATCGAGAGCGGTTCTGGGGGGCGCTCGACCGCGACGTTTCCGAGCGGAACCAGACCGTGTTGATCCTCGTCGGTTGCGTCGACCACGGACGGAGCGCCGACGAGGTTGCCGAGCGCTACCGCGCGACGGGGCGCGAGGTCCGGATCGTCGGGGATGCCGCGATTCGCGCGGGGGTTTCTTGCCGGTTGGGCGCGACGTTTGAGGAAATCTCCCTTCCCGACGGACTGCGCACCGTTCCGATCATCGGCATGTCCCCCGGCGAGCGCGCTTTCGTGCTCGATCCCTGGCGGGCCGCGGTCTTTTCCGACGCCGTCATCGGCGCCGGCAATGGGCGGGTGCGCGTGGCTCCGCCGTCTTGGGGGGTGAAGACTCCCGAGGGGCGCGCCCTCTACGACCGCGAGTTCCGCCCGTCGATCGGCGCCGTCGCGGCCACCCGCCCCGACATCGTCTTGCCGTCGCACGGCGAAGCGATCCTGACCGGCGGAGCCGCGGCCCTCCGAGAAGCCGTCACCGCGCCGGCCTGGGGCAGCTAGGGGACAGTCCCCTTTTTCTTCCAAAAACGGTTCAGGGTCGCGGGATTGGGGTTCAGAGACTCCCAACTGCATCGACTTTGAAAGAAAAAGGGGACTGTCCCCTATTTGGAGCCGTTTGCTAAGATTTTGTGTTCGACCGGGGATTAGCTCGTAAGAGAGGATCTATGGCCACCAGCGATCTGTCACGCCTCCGCAACATCGGAATCAGCGCCCACATCGACTCGGGCAAGACGACGCTCACCGAGCGCATCTTGTTCTACACGCAGCGCATCCGCGTGATCCACGACGTCAAGGGGAAGGACGGCGTGGGTGCGAAGATGGATTCGATGGACCTGGAGCGCGAGCGCGGGATCACGATTCAGTCCGCCGCGACGCACTGCGAGTGGGACGGTCATCACATCAACATCATCGACACCCCGGGCCACGTCGACTTCACGATCGAGGTCGAGCG
>Ga0068859_100007022_pt1 | contig 11432 bp, 12 predicted proteins | sample KBSSwiS22_FD_66585 | JGI IMG/M metagenome (GOLD analysis project Ga0068859, IMG submission 66585) | Switchgrass rhizosphere microbial communities from Kellogg Biological Station, Michigan, USA - KBS Switchgrass S2-2 | ecosystem: Host-associated > Plants > Roots > Rhizosphere > Soil ... | reverse complement strand
CCCCGCTCATCATCATCAATTATGAGTTCAGCAATCAAGGCCCTCCGACTATTCAATGGCTAGGACACAAGAGTATTTCCGCTTACCGGCAATTTAAAATCCGAGCCGCGGCAGAAAAGATCGCAAAAGAGGCAGAGAAAAAGCGTCAGGAAGAACTCAGGCGCCAACAAGTTCTGATAGCAAAGCGTCCTGTGCATCGCAACAAGGCAGCAGCAGTACTAAAGCTTCTTCCGCTGGCGCCTGCGACGCCGCCGGCACAATACGACTTCAGCAAATATCTGAACAAAGACGTCTTGAACAATATCTACATCGGGCAGTTCTTGATGTTTACTGAAGAGTACGATCCGGAGGATGTAGCGACTTTTATGGCAGAACTTGATGCGTCAAAGCTGCTAAACGTCAGCCGACTGCGAGCGCCGTTGATGATGGCCCAATCGGCCTATCATCGGTCGTTCGAAAAAATCTGCTCGGCCAACAGGAGTATTCCCTGGGTCACGGTGCGTTACACTGAACCTGACATTGTTACTCGCAACGGTTGGGGCGTGGAGATAAGCAGGATTGAAGGAAAGACTTTTGAGTATCAGGTTCGCGAACCGTTTGCGCGATCTTTTCTCAACGCGCATAAGGGAATCAATAGCATAGATGGCATCGGCCAAATGCTAACCGGTGTTCACCAACTCGCGTATGATCGATTCAAATCGGACTTTAACAGATTTCTGGAGGCTGAGGGTTGTGACTCACTCGCCGTTCGCCAGTTTGAGGTGAATCTTTATCTCGCCACAGAATGGCTTTTACCACTACAGGAGCTTATCGAGCGACCAAAGACCGGACGTCCGTAATGTGTTACCTCCCACGCAGATAAGCAGCAACAAGGACAAGGCCATTTCCGAGACAACCAAAACCGCCCGCACGCGGTTGCGCCCAAGCCTTTCAAATAGCTGTTCGCTCTCAATTCTCAAAGTGGACTCAATCATGAGCTGATAGCTGTTAACCATGACATGCCTAATGGATTGAGTGATCAGCAGATCTTCAGTTTGCCAACAGCTGACGGCAAACAGCGAGGCTTGCGAGACATGGGGTTCGGACACGAGGGTAGGGACCCGAGGCAGACGATAAAGCGGCTAAGGCTGCTCAACAAGCACACGACGCAAAAGCCAATAACGACAAGAGCGGAGACAAACCAGGAGCAGGATCTTCAGGCGCGGGGTCTTCGAATGCTGGTAAAGACCAAGCGGCCCACGGCGATCACGGTGGCCACGAAAACTAGTTTCTCCCTCTTTGAAAACCAAGCCGTCATTGCGGCCTTATCGTTTGTATCTGGTCCAACGCGAAAAACGGAGGAGAGTGCGTGGAGACCGAGCGCTAAGCAGGCCGTTTCAATTGCATCTCGCGATGGTCTCACTCCGCTTCATGCTGAAGTTTCCAAAGGAAGTAACCAGTACTATCCTTCAGTTCACCTTCTTGCTTTAACTGCGCCACCCTTTCATGTATCAGGGCTACGCCGGCGGCAGCTAAGCCGGATATGATTGTTGGTATCGCCGCTCCCAAGAATGTCACGGCGTTCAGTCCCAGTAGACCAACTAGTATTCCTGCTTTTCTCAACGAACTACTCTGATTGATTCTCTTGACGGTTTTTGAAACATCGCTGAGAGCAGCATCGATTTGATTTTCTTGGATGTAGCGGACCTCATTCATAAATTCTTTTGTTGCGAAGGCTGATTTGATACGAGTGACTGAATCAAGCAAGGTCCTGCTAAAAGAAGCAAATTCATCGTGATTGTCATTCTTGACTTTGGAAATCGTTTCGACGTCCAAACCGTCAAGAAAAGGAAACTTCAATGAGAACAAGGCCTGAAGGTGATCGTCGGCGAGCCATCTGTAATTCTGATGAAAACAAGGCAGGGCATTAAAATAATCGGGCAAACTGATGCCATTCTTTAAAAACTCCAGCTCCATCTCTAAGGTCGGGATAAATGGTGCCATAAACGACGCTTCCCGTTCGCATATAACTTCGTCCAGGTCCAGAGATCCACCTCACAAATTCGTTCGGAATACTGTTGTAATCCCACCCGGCGTAAGCAATGTGATAGCCATTGTTTAATGTTTTAGTTGCGCTTGACCAATATAGGTTTGGACGATATAGGAGCGTCAAAGGTGAAGGACTGACCTTCTCAAGGTCGTTTATGACATCGTCATAGTACCCAGGTTTGTATCCTGACGTAGGAATCGGAATGTCCCTGTAGCCGGTTTCATCCTTGGTCCACTTACGGGTGTCTCGCAAAACCAGAGTATCGGCAACAAGGAATAACTTTTTGGCTAATACTTCGAAAGATTGAAAGCTGGAAACGTTCACGATTAAACTAAGACCGGGCTGGGCGGTTAGGGCAGCCGATAAAGCCGGGCTATTTGCTTGATACCAAAACTCAAGCAGGCCCGCGAAATCATCGGGATCGTGATCCACAAAATCAAAAAGATCTTGCTGTATTCTAGCCAGAAGCATCTTAGTTTCTCCGCTAATGCTCAGTCGCATCAGCACTAGAGCACGACCCGTTGGTAAACAGGACGCCCGATCTAATAACGAGCCATCCTCTGCACGCGGACATCGATCACAGACTCACAAACCGCCAAATACAAGACGAATCCTTACGGCCAGTTAATAGCAAGCACCACGGACGAAGGTCTGGAACTTGGTGAGTGTACGAGGACGCAGGGGCTCATGTGAGTTCAGGCCTTTAAACACGGCGGACGATAATCTCGCCAGGAAGAAAAAGTCAATCTGATCCGAGGTATGTGTGTCGAGAGGTTTCCTGGATACGGTCCGAAAACAAGAGCACAAGCATGGCACAGGAGGTATCTGAAAATTGCGCTGTCCAGATAATAGGTAGTGGCTGTCTTGCCAGGACTAGATGATTACAATGCACAAGTGAGATCGTTTGGCTTGACCGCATTCTTCACAATTCCTCAGCTTTTTCAAAGAATATCCACCATTGTATCCTCTGAAGGGAGTTTTACTAAACGCGTATCCTCTGAAGGGAGTTTTACTTCGTGAATTTTACCGACGAAAAGTACAATCGTTCTCGTTAGACCCTTGAGCTCTGTAACTTACGTTTTTTCGGTTGAATGGAGTTTTACTAGACCGGACGTCGATAGCTCAGATTGAGGTCTTTGGAAGCTTCCCTGCTTAAACTGCAAAATCATTTGGCGCAAAACGTTGCCAACCGAAAATCCTCGCGCTAACCTCAACTCTTACGAAGATGAGCGAAGGACATCGCCAGTTTTGCGGTGTCAATGTGTGATAGTTTGCGGTCAGTAAATCCAGGGCGAGAGCGGTAGCACGATTCTGAAGCCGAACTACCGCTCTCGGCGGAACGCAAGACCCACAAGTTTGCCTTCAGGCATGCGCCCCGAACTGTGTCCAGGTGTAAAGGAGCAATTATTAAGGCCCGAGGACATACCGACTAGTGAGTTGCGCCCGGTCAAATCGGGCGTCCCGGTTATCCTCTGGTTCGGCGCGCAGTGTAAGTGCAATTACACATAAATTCAAGAGCGCATCTTCGTCAGGAGTTGTGGCCTGATGGGACGCTCGCCGCGAAACAAGCCGATGATGCTGAGCCATAAACTGTTGGCGATTAGAAAGCGTCTGCGAATGAGCCAGACGGAGATGGCGCGGGCTCTGGAACTGAAGGTGCACTATTCCGCTGTTTCCAACTATGAACTCGGCACACGCGAGCCGGATATGCTCATCGTGCTGCGGTACGCAAGACTCGCGAACGTATCAATGGAAACGTTAGTTGATGACCAGTTGAACCTGCCGGAATAAGAATTTAAGCACCTGCTTCTGCGTGGGCGCGGAGGACGCTTAAGAAGGCGGCAGCGGCTGGTGAGAAGTTGGCGCTGCGACGATGGGCTGCCCAAAGGATGCGATTGTGTGTAAGCCCGCGCACCGGCACAGTCACTAACACTCCTCGCTCCAACTCTTCACGCACACACATCCGCGGCACGAATGCCAGACCAACACGCTTCTGCACAAATCTCTTAATCGTCTCGATCGTCGCGAGCTCGAGCGTGATGTTCAGCGGTGTGTGCTGACGTGCAAACGCCTCAATCACCTTCACGCGCGATCCGGACTTCACGTTGTGAGCCACAAACGATTCTTTTCCGAGATCCTTAATCTTCACTGACGGACGCGTGGCCAATGGGTGCTTCGGACTCAATATCAAAACCAACTCATCCTTCAGCAACGGAAATGCCTCCAGATCGCGATCGGCAGGTTCGGAAGCCATCAAGGCGAAGTCGATGTTGCGCTCCAGGACCTCACGCGGCAAACGGCTCGACACATACCGAAAGATCTCGACCTTAACTTCAGGGTGCTGCTCGCGAAACTTCAGAATCAACTCAGGCAGTAAATACAGCGACGTGCTCTCATTTGCTCCCACACGTATCAGTCCCCTCTTCAGGCTCTGCATCTCTGCAATCGCCTGGCCCACCTGATCGCGCAGACCAAGAATCCTTTGCGCGTAGTCATAAACCACTTTCCCGGCCTCAGTGAGCACAGGCATCTTCTGGGTCCGATCCAATAACGGCAAACCTATCTCTTCCTCGAGACGGCGAATGGCGATACTGACTGCCGGCTGCGTGCGAAAGACCTTGTCCGCAGCCTTGGAAAAGCTCTTTTCCTGCACGACTCGCGAGAAATATTCCAGTTGGGCCATTTCCATAGCTACTTTATTACCACATTCAAGTGCAGCCGTCGATGAATGGCGTTTATTATTATCTTAAAAGAATAAATTTTACAAACCCTCGGCGAGCGCGTTAGAGTTCCGGATCCAATAATGATTGCTCAACAACAGATACTTACTCAGCCATTAAGGCTCGACCCACGACCGACGGGCGCAGAGATGCTTGTCGAAGCGCTGGTCCATGAGGGCGTGAACTCGATCTTCGGCTATCCGGGCGGCGCGGTGCTTCACATCTACGACGAACTGTGGCGCGCACGCGATCGCATTACGCATTACCTGGTACGTCACGAGCAAGGCGCAGTACACATGGCGGAGGGTTATGCACGTGCAACCGGTCGAGTCGGGACGGTGCTCGTCACGTCTGGTCCAGGCGCCACCAATGCAGTGACCGGAATTGCCAACGCCTACATGGATTCAACGCCGCTCGTAGTGATCACCGGCCAGGTGCCCAAACACCTGATCGGCACGGATGCATTCCAGGAAGTCGACACTGTCGGCATCACACGGCCTTGCGTTAAGCACAACTATCTCGTTCGCGAGGCAAGCGATCTACCGGCAATCGTTTGCGAAGCGTTTCATCTGGCTCGCTCCGGGCGACCTGGACCAGTCGTGATTGACATTCCCAAGGACGTCAGCGCGGCTCGATCAAACTACTCGCGGTTGGACCACGTCAGCTTTCCCTTCTCTGCTGAGCCTGTGCCGGTAAATACAGACGCAGCGCGGCAAGCGATCGACTTAATACTCGCCGCGAAGCGACCGGTCTTATACGTCGGCGGCGGTATCACTCACTCGGGCGCGTTCGATTCCCTGCTCTCGTTTGCCGAGGCTTTGCGTCTTCCGGTGACGCCGACATTGATGGGCTTGGGAGGCTTTCCGAGTTCACATCCGCTGTGTTTGGGCATGCTCGGTATGCACGGGACTTACGCAGCCAACATGGCTGTTGCTGAATGCGATCTGCTGGTGGCGCTTGGAGTCAGGTTTGACGATCGCGTCACCGGCAAGCTGGCTACATTCGCACCACAAGCGCGCATCATTCACGTCGATATCGACCCGGCAAATATTGGCAAGAATGTTGCGCCATCACTTCCACTCGCCGGCGATGTCAAACAAGCCCTCGATCAGTTTCTCTCACTGGTCCAACAACAGAGTGCTGAAGAGCTGAGAAAATCAGTTGCAGAACGCGAACTCTGGTGGGACCAAATTCGGAACTGGCAACGACTCCAACCGCTTCGCTTCGATGGATCACAGGATCAGATCAAACCACAGACTGTAATTCGCGAACTGCACCGGCTGACTGAAGGCAAAGCGATCGTCACTACTGACGTAGGTCAGCACCAGATGTGGGTGGCTCAGTTTTATCCCTTTACGAAGTCACGACAACTGATCACCAGCGGTGGTCTCGGCACGATGGGTTTCGGTCTGCCTGCCGCCGTTGGAGCGCAACTCGCATTGCCTGGACAACTCGTGGTCGCAGTCGTTGGTGACGGCGGATTTCAGATGACGAATCAGGAACTGGCGACCGCGGTTCAATACGGACTTCCAGTCAAGATTTTGATCATGAACAACGGTTATCTCGGCATGGTGCGGCAGTGGCAGGAGATGTTCTATGACCGCACTTATTCTGAAGTCGACATTTCAGTGGCGCCTGATTTTGTGAAGCTCGCTGAAGCGTACGGCGCCGCCGGTTTTCGCGCGGAGAAACCGAGTGAGCTGGGCAATGTCCTGAAGGCGGCTCTGAACCACAAAGGCGTTGCTGTGGTGGATATCGTCGTTACTAAAGAGGAGAACGTGTTTCCAATCGTGCCCGCGGGTGCGAACGCGCGCGACATGATCACTCAGTAATGCGCCATACACTCTCAATAATCGTCGCTGACGAACCCGGCGAGTTATCGCGAATCGTGGGACTCTTCAGCGCGCGCGGTTTCAACATCGAGACGCTTTCTGTCGGTGAGAGTCTCGATACACGCTGGTCTCGCGTCACGATTGTCACACGCGGCGACGATCGCACTATTCACCAGATCGTCAAACAATGTGAACGACTGGCGCGCGTTCGCGAAGTGCAGGATGTAACTACGCGCCCGCATATCGAAAGAGAGATGGCCCTGATCACTGTGTCTGCAAGTGCGGGCGTGGATCGACAGGAGGTGCTAAGTCTCGTGAGTGTCTTTCGCGCGAAAGTAGTCGACATCTCGCACACGCAATTGATCGTTGAGGCTTCCGGCAATAAAGAAAAGATTGACACGTTCATCGAGCTGCTGCGCCCTATCGGCGTCACCGACATCACGCGCACCGGATACATCGCGATTAATAGACTCGCAGCTTCGTTAGGTGAAGAAGAAGTCTCGCGCAAAGACGCAAAGGCGCAAAGTGTTTGAACGGTTTTCTTTGCGACTTTGCGTGAGAAAACCTCTTTTGGAAAGGACGCTTTCGTAAATGAAGATTCACTACGACAAAGACGCCAACATAGACCTCCTGCGCGACAAACAGATCGCGGTCATTGGTTATGGCAGCCAGGGTTTCGCGCAGGCGAATAATCTAAAAGACTCCGGTTGCAATGTCACGGTTGGTCTACGTACCGGCAGTGTATCGTGGGAAAAGGCTGAGAACGCCGGCTTGAAAGTGTTGCCGGTGGCCCAGGCTGCCGCCGAAGCAGACCTCGTGATGATGCTCGTTCCGGATGAGCTCGCGCCCGACATTTACGCGCGCGAAGTTGCCGAGTCGATTACTCCCGGCAAGTATCTCGCCTTTTCTCACGGCTTCTCGATTCATTACAAGTTTATCGAGCCGCCGGCTGACGCGAATGTTTTCATGGTCGCACCGAAAGGTCCGGGCCATCTGGTGCGCCACGAATACAAGCGCGGCGCGGGCGTGCCGTGCCTGTTGGCGGTCAGTCAGGATCCAACCGGAGATACCGCTTCGATTGGTTTGGCCTATGCCTCAGCTATCGGCGGCGGACGCGCAGGAATCATCGAAACCACTTTTCGCGAAGAAACCGAAACCGATCTCTTCGGCGAACAAGCAGTGTTGTGCGGTGGTCTAACTTCGCTCATCAAAGCCGGTTTCGAAACCTTAACTGAAGCCGGCTACTCGCCCGAGATGGCCTACTTCGAGTGCTTGCACGAAATGAAACTGATTGTCGATCTACTCTACGAAGGCGGCATCTCCGAGATGCGTTATTCAATTTCCAACACGGCACAATATGGTGACATGACTCGCGGACCACTCGTCGTAAACGACGAAACCAAGCACCGTATGCAGGGTCTACTGGCTGAGATACAATCGGGAGCCTTCGCGCGTGATTGGATGAAGGAAGCAAGAGACGGACGGCCGCGCTTTCAACAGCTCGACCACGAGGCACGAGAACATCCGATCGAACGCGTCGGCGCTCGTTTGCGAGATATGATGCCGTGGTTGAGCCAGAGTAAACTGGTCGACAAGGCCAGCAATTGAGGGTGTCGAAAAACAATTACAAAGAGCGGGGGCAAGCCGCCCTTCCTGACTTGTTCGAGGGCGGAAAAGTGCGCAGTCACGCTGTCACCCGAGGTCTGGAGCGAATGCCGAATCGAGCGATGCTCCGTGCCGTCGGTTTCAATGACAGCGACTTTCAAAAGCCGATCATCGGAGTCGCCAATGGATACAGCACCGTTACACCTTGCAACGCCGGCTTGAACCGTCTCACCGATCGCGCTGTCTCCGTTCTTCAACAAGCCGGCACGATGCCGCAAACGTTCGGCACGATCACTGTCAGCGACGGCATCTCGCAAGGGACTGAAGGAATGAAGTATTCCCTCGTCTCGCGCGAGGTGATCGCGGATGCGATTGAAACTGTCTGCCAGGCACAGTCAGTCGATGGGCTGCTGGCCATCGGCGGCTGCGACAAAAACATGCCGGGCGCGATGATTGCGATCGCGCGTCTGAACATCCCAGCGATCTTTATTTATGGCGGCACAATTCGTCCGGGTCATTTCAACGGCGAAGACTTAACGATTGTGAGCGCGTTCGAAGCCGTGGGCCAATATTGCGCCGGTAAGATCAGCGAGGAACATCTCGTCGAGATCGAGCGCCGTGCTTGCCCCGGTATTGGTTCGTGTGGCGGCATGTTCACTGCCAACACGATGTCGTCAGCAATCGAAGCCATGGGTTTAGCGCTTCCCTACTCTGCGACGATGGCGGCTGATAGTGACGACGTGGTCCATAACGCCGCCGCTTCAGCCGAAACTCTCGCCCATGCCGTTCGAAAACAACTTCTGCCGCGGCAACTCCTAACTCGCGAGTCGTTCGAGAATGCGATCGCCGTTGTGATGGCAGTCGGTGGATCGACGAACGCAGTCCTGCACCTGCCGGCGATTGCTCATGCAGCGCAAGTAAAGTTGACACTCGACGACTTTGAAAGAATCCGTGAACGAGTGCCGGTGATTTGCAATCTAAAGCCTTCGGGAAAATACGTTGCGACAGATCTGCACGCGGCGGGTGGTATTCCCCAGGTGATGAAGATGTTATTGAGTCGAGGCTTGCTGCATGGTGATGCGCTCACGATCTCGGGCGAGACTGTCGCGCAAGTGCTCGCAGACGTGCCGGAGAATCCACGCGCTGACCAGGACGTGATTCGTCCATGGAACGATCCGCTTTATCTCGAGGGACACCTGGTGATTCTGCGCGGCAACCTCGCGCTCGAGGGTGCGGTGGCGAAAGTTTCCGGAGTGAAGAACAAAGTGATGACTGGTCCGGCGCGTGTGTTTGATTCCGAAGAGTCGTGCTTGCACACAATTCTTGCAGGGGAGATCAAACCGGGCGACGTGGTGGTGATTCGTTACGAAGGTCCGAAGGGTGGCCCGGGAATGCGAGAGATGCTGGCGCCGACGTCAGCGCTCATCGGCGCCGGACTCGGCGACTCAGTCGGTCTGATCACTGACGGTCGCTTTTCAGGAGGGACTTACGGAATGGTCGTCGGTCACGTTGCGCCTGAAGCGGCGGTCGGAGGCAATCTGGCGTTAGTTCAAGAAGGAGATTCGATCACGATCGATGCCGAGCGCCGATTGCTGCAACTCGACGTTCCCGACGACGAGTTGGCACGGCGACATGAAAAATGGCAACCGCCGGAACGAAGATACAAAACCGGCGTCCTCGCGAAATACGCCGCACTCGTAAGTAGCGCCAGCCTCGGCGCGGTCACCGATAAGTTTTAGCCGCGGATTTCACAGGTGAACGCGGATCAGAACACCCTGACTTGACCGTCTTCACTACCTTCCCCTAAAGTGACTCACTTCTATGGCGATACGTATTGAGAACCAGTATGAGGGCGCTTTACCGAAAGGCGCTTTGCAACAGATCGAGAACGCCTTTGATAGCCTGCCGCGCGAACACACACGCGGCATCGAGCGCATCCGGCTGGTGCCTTATATCACCGACCCGCGAATCAAGGGACAATTTCAGGCGACCGAGCTACCCGGACTTTATCATCCGCGTCAGGGCCCGAAAGGCGCGTGGCTCGAAATCGCGGTGAACGTCCTGTTGCCGTCTGACAAGCCGTTTCACAAGAAGATAATTCCGCGACTCTCGTTCAAGAGCAATCTCGTAGCGCTCGTGTTTTCACTCGTAGCACAGCATTACCACTTAACCCTCAAGCACTCGCTCAAGAAAACTCAACTCGAGCCGGCGGTGCGCGCATATACTGAGAAGCAGTTGAAGGCGTGGAACGAGAAGAAGCACAGCTTCAGAGCAAAGCTGTTCAAGCCACTGCAGCCTACGTTTGAGCGTTGGGCAAAGTCGTTGCAGAAGCGTGCTGCGGCCGAAAAGAAAAGGCAGGCGAATTAATCCTGCGCCGGCTCGTCATCGATCTCGTCAGCGACGGCCCTCAAGATCAACGCCACTTCCGCATCCGAAACCTGCGACGCCTTGAAGCGGACCTCGACATTGAAATCCTTATCCGGTGACGCGTATTTGAAAGTGTAAGGCTTGCTGTCCGGCACGACGCGCGGTCCCATCTCCTGACGCCGCACTTCCCGCGCATCGTTTCTATTCAAACCACGCGATGCGATCTCTTTCGCAAAACGTCGCATCGAGTCGTCGTCAGGCTGGCGCACGATCTGAAGCAACGACGACTTCGCGTTGATGTCAGCAGTGCGACAAACTTCCCGCACGTCATCAGGAATGCGCGCGATCGCGAGCGCCTCGCTGACAGTCGTCCTGCTCTTTCCAACTTTTCGCGCCACGTCATCGTGCGTGTAACCAAAACGCTCGCACAGTGCCAACAGTCCATCCGCCTCTTCCCAAACCGTGAGATCCTTGCGCTGCATGTTTTCAATCAACGCGATCTCAGCGACAGTGCCCTCGTCAACTTCCATCTCAACGCAGGGCACTTCCTTGAGTCCGGCTTTTTGTGCGGAACGCCAACGACGTTCACCGGCGATGATCATCCAGCGTCCGGTTAGTCGATTTGGTTTGACTAATAAAGGTTCGAGCACGCCCTTCTCCGCAATCGAGGCGGTCAGCTCGGTCAGGTCACCAAACTCCACGCGCGGCTGCTCCGGATTGGGATCCAGTTTGTCCACGGGGATCATTCTGCCGACCTGCGTCGGCCGGTGTTGTGAGAGTTCTTCGACGTAATGCGCGTCGTGGCGCATCTGAAGTCCGGTTGGCAATCCCCTCTTAGACACGGCTTATTACCTCTTCGCAAAGTTTTCCGTACTCAAT
>Ga0068859_100007019_pt1 | contig 11434 bp, 9 predicted proteins | sample KBSSwiS22_FD_66585 | JGI IMG/M metagenome (GOLD analysis project Ga0068859, IMG submission 66585) | Switchgrass rhizosphere microbial communities from Kellogg Biological Station, Michigan, USA - KBS Switchgrass S2-2 | ecosystem: Host-associated > Plants > Roots > Rhizosphere > Soil ... | reverse complement strand
CTGTGGAGGGCGCGGGCGTCAAGCTTCGCCGTGTGTTCGGATTCGAGGACACGACGGACTTCGACCCGTTCCTGCTGCTCGACGACTTTCGAAACGATCGCCCGCAGGACTACCTCAAGGGCTTCCCGTGGCACCCGCACCGCGGCATCGAGACCATCACCTACGTGCTGTCGGGCACCGTCGAGCACGGCGACAGCCTCGGCAACCGAGGCCTGCTCGGCGCCGGCGACGTCCAGTGGATGACGGCCGGTAGCGGCATCATCCACCAGGAGATGCCGCAAGGCGACGCGCAGGGACGGATGCACGGCTTCCAGCTTTGGGCCAATCTGCCCTCGTCGCTCAAGATGACCTCGCCGCGGTATCAAGACGTCAAGGGCGGCGACATCCCGGAGGTGATCGACGACGACGGGACGCGGGTACGGGTGGTGTGTGGCAGTTTCTGGGGACGTCGCGGCCCGGTGGACGGCATCGCGGCAGAACCGCAGTATCTCGACATCTCGATTCCGCCAGGCCGGCAGCGGACGTTGCCGATCGAGACGACCCGTCACGCATTCGCGTATGTGTTCGCCGGCGAGGGCGTGTTCGGCGATGCGTCGGCGCCGCGCGCGGTTCAGACCGACTTGCTCGAACGGCCCGATTTGGATCTGCTCGACGATACCCGGCTCACGACGGTGGGCAACCGATCGCTCGTGCTCTTCGATCGCGGCGATGAGATCCGCGTGCAAGCTGGCGAGCAGGGCGTACGGTTCCTGCTCGTCTCCGGCCGGCCGATCGAGGAGCCTGTCGCCTGGTACGGCCCGATCGTCATGAACACGTCGGACGAGATCCGGCAGGCGTTTGCGGAGTACCGCGCCGGTACATTCCTCCGGCACGGAGACGGGCGGAGCTGATGGACGCCTCTACTTGTCCGAGACCTTGGTCGGCGCGCGCATGGTCGCACCCTTCTTCTTCAGCGTCACGGCGAGGCGATCGGACGGCTTCACGCCATCAGGCAGCGTGTACGTAATCAGGTACTGGCTCGAGAGATCATCGGCGACCTGCTGCAGCGCTTTCGGCATGCCCGTCAGGGCGGCGACCTCGATGCGGCGTCCGCCGGATTGTTTGGAGCCGTCGCCCATGACCTGTGCACGTCCGGCCATATCCATCGCCGAGCCGACGCCGCCCGCCGAGCTGCTACCGCCCTCCATGGAGACGACGCTCATCATGGCCCGGCTGCGGCCGAGCTGATTCAGCACGTTCTGTGGTTCCTCGGCGCTGACCTGTTGGGTCTCGAGCGCGACGAGGACCATGACGGGCCGCTCGGGCTTCGCCTTCTCGAAGTTCTTCGCCATCTCGTAGACGCCCTCGGGCACCATCGTCTGGACGCGCTGTTGGCTGAGGGTCAGCCCGTTGACGCCCGCCATGAGCGCGTTGGGATCCGACGTGAAGTCCACGGCCGTGAAGTTGCGTTGGCCGACAACGATCAACGAAATCTCGGCGTCCTGGTACATCCGCTTGATGAAATCGGCGAGACCGGAGCGCACGGCGATCATCGGCACCAACGACTCTTCGACCATCAGAGCCAGACGGATCTTGGCGCGGGCCGGTACCACGGATGCAATGACGCGGTCCTTTCCGGCTTCTTTGATCGCAAAGTCGTCGGGCGTGAGGCCTGGGACCGCCTGTCCTTTGTCATCGACGACGGTGACGTACACCGTGCGCGACGTGTCCGCAGCGATCGCCGCATGAGCGGCCGCGAACGTGAACAGGAAGGTACCCAGCACAGCGGTGACGATCGATCGACGCATCACAGTCCTCCGGAATCCGACCGCCCGACTGGCAGCCAGGCTGTTCTCAAGGGGGAGGGCGAAATCCTAGCATGGCGGAGCAAGCCTTCGGTGCCTGACCCCATCCCTACTGATGCTCCGGATGCGTGCAGCCTTCAAAACGCGCCAACATCAGCCGTCCGTCGTCACCGAGCTCTTGGCGCAGTCCGACTTCGGTCGTGTAGTAACCCGCAATCGTCATACCTTTGATCGCCTCGAAGAACGCGACCCCGGCAGGTGCTTCCGGCCTGGCGCCGCCCGTGCCGGACAACCGGGTCAGCAGGTCAGTCTGTTGCGCGGGTGTGGCGCCGACGAAGGACTTGCCGAACAGCGCCCGGCTCCGCGTGTCGAGCCACGTGAGCCCTCCGAGGAACCTCCGCCGGTCGACGTTGGGTGCCGTGCGCAACACGACGTCGATGTACCGATCGACGTTCACCGCCTTGGCGCCTGGTGTCTCCGTGGCAGGCAGGATCAGATCGACGAGGACGCCCACCGTTCGGAATTGCTGCGGCGTGAGCACCTTCGGGACGAAGGCTGCGCCTTCGCTCGCGGCGGTCACGTGGGCATGGTCGGCCACTTGCTGCGCAAATGCCGTGAGGTGGGTCGCCCAGAGCGCGGACGCGGTGCCCGCAGCCATCGTGCGCAGGGCCTGGCGACGATTGACCGGGCTCACAGATCACCTCGCTTGATCGACTCGACCAGATAGTCCGTCGCGCGCCATGACAGCGCCAGAATCGTCAACGTCGGGTTCTTCTCGGTCGCGGTCGGAAATGCGGAGCCGTCAACCACGAACAGGTTCTTCACGTCGTGCATCTGGTTGAACGCGTTGAGGGCCGACCGCTTCGGATCCGCACCCATGCGGCAGGTGCCGTGCTCGTGGATGGCCGACCCATTGTGATCGAGAGCGGCCCGCTGGTATCCAACGAGTTCGCCGCCGGCCGCTTTCACGATCTCCTCGACGGTGTCGGCCATGTGCTGGGCCATGGCGAGTTCGTTCTCGCCGACGCGGTAGTCGATCTTTGCGAAGGGGACGCCGTAGCGATCGGCTCCGTTGCCCCCGACCGTGACACGGTTGTGGGCGTACGGCAGCACTTCACCGTACGGGTGAATCTCGAACCACGCCGGATGCCGGCGTTTGATTTCGCGTTTGAGCCCGGCGCCGAAGCCGGGTATCTGCTCGCTCCCTGCATGAGCGCCGCCGGCGCTCGCGCCCGTGTTCCAGAACTGCGCGCCAAAGCCGCGCAGGTATGGCCGTGTGTGACCCGGTCGATGATTGAACCGCGGCATGTAGATGTGCTCACCGCCGATGCCGCGATCGTTCCGCGTCGCCGTGCCGACGAGCGCGGGCAGGAAGCCCCGCACATGGAAGCGAATCTGCTCGCACAAGTAGCGGCCAATGACATCCGAGCTGTTGCCGATGCCGTTCGGATGCTGCCGCGACTTCGAGTTCAGGAGGATGCGGGTGGAATCGACGGTGCTCGCGCCGAGCACGATGACCTTGCCGCGCACCTGCCGCTCGGCCCCGGTTCGGCGGTCGAAGTACTGCACACCATTCGCGAGACCGCTCTCGTCGACGAGAATCCGCGCCGCAACCGCGTTCGAGCGGATTTCGAGCCGCCCCGTGCTGAGCGCGAACGGCAGCAAGTGATCGGCTGAACAGAAGAAAGAAGCCGTATCGCATCCCGAACCACACGCGCCACAGTAATGGCAGGGGGGAAATCCGCGCGTGGGCCGCGTCATGTTCGCGCGGCGCCCGGCGACGATGGGGATGCCAATCGAGGTGGCGGCCTTCTTCAGCAGCTGTTCACCACATCGAGGCGCGGGCGGCGGCTGGAGGAACTTGCTGCCCGGCAGCGAATCCGAGTCATCGTCTCCGCCGCACACCCCGATCAACTGTTCGACCTTGTCGTAGTACGGCGCGATGTCTCTGTAGGCGATCGGCCACGGAATCTCCCAGCCGTCACGCTCGGGTCCTCTGAAGTCGAGGTCGGACAGTCGCAGGCTGACACGGCCCCACACGTTCGTCTTGCCGCCATGGCCCCACACGCGCGTCAGGTCGAAGGGACGATTCGGCGGCGTGAAATACGGCTGCTCTTTCGTGTCGAGGTAGAAAGCCGGAGGGCCCTCGCCGCGGGCGCGCCGCTCGCGTGCTTCCCACGGCGTCACGTGCGTCCAGTACTTCGCGCGATCGAACTTCTCACCCGCGTCGAGAAGCAGGACGTCGATGCCCTGCTGCGTCAGATTCCACGCGGCCATGCCGCCGGAGGCGCCGCTGCCGATGACGATGACGGGATAGACCTTCGGCGCGGAGATGATCTGCATGCGTGCCCTCGGATGCCACGAAGCATCCCACAGGGCCCGCCGGCGCACAACCAGCTTTGTTCAGGCAGATCGGCTTCGATGCCCCTACAATGTGCGCACCCAGTTCGACCGTCGCATCGCGGGGGGATCACGTGAGGGTCGTCAAGAGCGTCATTACCGGGCTCGTCACCGCTATCCTCGCGCTCTTGGGATGGGTCGTGGTGAGTATCCTGTTCGGGCTTCGGTTCGTGGCATCGACTGGCGCCGGCGGGCTCGGCGCGGTGTCCAGCCCGATCCCGGGGCTGGGCGGCCTTATCGCCATGACGGTCGGCTTCGCCGGCGGTTTCTACTGGATGTGGAAACGCGCGTCAAAGAGAGTCACACCGTCATGAGTGCAGGGATCAATCCCACGGGCCGGTTCACCAATCGCGTCAGCGACTACGCGCGGTTTCGCCCCGGCTATCCGGACGCGCTGTTGGAAGCCCTCGAAGCCGGCGTTCCTCTGTCGCCCGACTACGTGGTCGCGGATATCGGCGCCGGAACTGGGATTTCCACATCGTTCCTGCTCCGCGCCGGATGGACGGTGATGGCCGTCGAGCCCAACGACGCCATGCGCGAGGCCGCGGAGGACTTTCTGGCAGGACGTCCGCACATGAAGAGCGTGCGCGGCACGGCCGAGGGCACGACTCTCCCTGATCGCTCTGTCGATCTCGTCGCGGCCGGCCAGGCCTTTCACTGGTTCAATCGCGACGCTGCCCGCGCGGAGTTTCAGCGCATCCTCCGCCCCGGCGGTCGCGTCGCGCTCTTCTGGAACGTCCGGCGTCCCGATGCCGATCCGTTCGCCGCAGCCTACGAGACCTTGCTTCAGACATACGGCACCGATTACCGGCAAGTCACGCAGCGAAACGTCGACGCCACGGTACTGAACGCGTTCTTCCAAGGTCCCTTCGAAACGCACGCATACCCGAACGTCCAGACATTCGATTTCGAGGGCCTTCAGGGACGCCTGCTGTCCTCGTCCTACGCACCCGCATCCGGCCACGCACAACACGAACCGATGCTGGCGGGACTGCGCCGAATCTTCGACCTCCACCAGCAGCAGGGACGCGTGCACTTCCTCTACGACACGCAGCTCTACCTCGGCGCCTTGACGTAGCCTGCGTCGAACCTTCGAACCCTCGAACCCTCCCTCCCTCGAACCGTCGTCCCTTCGAACCCTCGTCCCCACCTTCGTCCCGCAACCTTCCCAGCTCTCCCGTGTCTGTCACTCCGTGCACCTTGCCCCAGCCCGCGCGTATTGACCGACAGAAGGAATGATGCAGGACCTCCGCTACGCCTTGCGTAGGATTGCCGCTCATCGCTGGTTCTCCGCCGCAATCGTCGTCACGCTCGCGTTGGGCATCGGAATCAACGCAACGGTTTTCACCCTGTCCAACGCAGTGCTGTTCAAACCGCTGCCGTATCCGCACGGCAGTCGAATCGTGGTCGTGGTGAGTACCAGACCTGCGCAAAACCAGCAGCAGTTGAACGTCTCGTACCCGGACTTTCTGGACTTCCGCGCACAAACGACGGCCTTCGAACGCCTCGAAGCCAGGATCAATGACGACGGTGTGCTCACGGAGACCGCGATTCCCTCAGAGCGATTTCAGCTCGGTCGCGTGACGCCGGGCCTGTTCGCGCTCACCGGTGTCGCACCCGTCCTCGGCCGCACACTGACGGCAGACGACGAGCGTGCGGACGCGCCGCTGGCTCTCGTCATCGGTCATGGCGTGTGGCACAGCCGCTATCACGAGTCGACCGATGTCGTCGGACGCGCCGTACGCGTGAACGAGCAGCCGGCCACGATTGTTGGCGTCATGCCGGAGGGCTTCGCGTTTCCGAACAACGAGAAGCTGTGGCTTCCTCTCCGGCCGCAAGGCCGCGACCGTGACGCCCGCGACAATCGCTCGCTGCTGACGATCGGCCTGTTGAAGCCGGGCCAGTCGGTCGCGTCGGGGGCCCGCGATGCGCAGGCGACCGCCGAGCGTCTCGCGGCGGCGTACCCCGACACGAATCGTGAGATCCGCGCGAATGTCATGACATTCAACGAGCGGTTCAACGGGGGCAAGGCGCGAACGGTCTTTCAGTTGATGTTCTTCGCGGTCGCCCTCGTGTTGCTCGTCGCCTGCGCGAACGTCGCCAACATGATGCTCGGCGCGGCGCTGAAGCGGCATCACGAAGTGGCCATCCGCACCGCGCTCGGCGCCTCCCGGTGGCGGATCGTGCGTCAACTGCTCGTCGAGAGCGTGATCCTGAGTTTGATCGGCGGTCTCATCGGACTGGGGCTGACGATTCTGGGCGTGCATGCGTTCGACCTGGCCGTCGACGTGGAGACGACGGGCCGGCCGTCGTGGATCGTCTTCGCCGTCGACTATCGGGTCCTGGCCTACATCGCCGCGCTCTGCGTAGGTTGCGGCATCGTCTTTGGTCTGGCACCGGCGCTGCGCAGTTCGCGTGTCGATCTCACGCACGCCCTCAAGGAAGGTGGTCGAACAGGATCGGCGCGATCGAGCTGGTTGTCGGACGCGCTGGTGGTGCTGCAATTCACGATGGCCGTCGTCCTGCTGACCGCGTCGGGGCTCATGATGCGGAGCTTCGTCGCGGGCCAAAAGAAGAACACGTGGGTCCCTCGTGAGCACATCCTCAGCGCTCGCATCGTGTTGCCGGAGTCGCGATACGCGGACAAGGATGCGCGCCTTCGCTTTCTCGAAGGCGTGCTGCCCCGTCTCGCCGCATTGCCGGGAGTCACGCAGACAGCGCTCATGTCGAGCGCGCCCGGCCTCGGCGCGGAAAACCCGCGCTTCGAGCTCGACGGGCATCTCATCGACAGGCCGGCCGATCGTCCATCGGCACGCACCGTCGTCGTCTCGTCCGGATATTTTCCGCTGGTCGGTCTGCCGATTGCACGAGGCCGATCGTTCGAGTCGCTGGATGGCCGGCCGGGACACGAGGTCGCGATCGTGTCGCAGGCGTTTGTCGCCGCCCATTGGCCGAACGAGAACCCCTTGGGCAAACGGCTGCGCTTCAACAACGACGCCAAACCCGATCCGTGGATGACGGTGGTCGGTGTATCCGGCGATCTTGTTCAAGCCAGCGACCGAGCGATCGCCGAACCCGTGGTCTTCACGCCGTACGAACGCTCGGACGGCAACTACATGCTCGTGGCCGTCCGCACCGAGGGCGACGCCGCGGCCCTGACAAACGGCTTGCGCGCCGAGATGCAGGCGGCCGATCCGGATCTGCCACTCGCCAATGTCGCGACGCTCGATACCCAGCTCTCGTCGCAACTCTGGCCGTACCGGGTGTTCGGCACGCTCTTCTTCGTCTTCGCGATGACGGCCTTGCTCATGGCGGCTGTCGGGTTGTATGCCGTGATGTCACAGGCCACGCTCAGACGCACGCGGGAAATCGGTATTCGGATGGCTCTCGGCGCCACGCCTTACCGCGTTCTGAAAACGGTGATGACGCGAGGCATAGTGCAACTCGGCCTGGGCCTGGCTCTTGGTCTGGGCGCGGCGTTCGCCGCGACGGGCGCCATGCGATCGCTCCTCATTGGAGTCGAGCCCAGCGATCCACTGACATTTGGCATCGCCGCCGGAGTGCTGGTGACGACGGGCCTCATGGCGTGCTGGCTGCCGGCCCGGCGGGCGTCGGCGATTGCGCCGGTTCGTGCCCTCGCACAGCAGGATAGAACCTGACTGGTTCGACGGATGGAGCCCTGGACCTTTAGGTACATGGAGCCCCGGACCTTCAGGTCCGGGGTTCACCGCCCCCCGACCTGAAGGTCGGGGACTCTATCAGAACGTGAGGGTCTCACGGCCGCCCTCGTCTGCCATACTTCGGGAACCCGGTCCGCTCGCGTGCGGCCGGGTTCCCTTATGCCTTTCGTCGCCTGCACGTACGACCGCCACGCGGCGGCCATCCTCGCGATTCTGAACGACGCAATCCTGCACTCCACCGCGCTCTACGACTACAAACCGCGGTCGATCGACATGATGATCCCGTGGTTCGATGCGAAGGTGAAGGGCGGATTCCCCGTCATCGGTGTCGAGGACGACGATGGAACGCTGATGGGATTCGGATCGTTCGGGGTGTTCCGCGCCTGGCCGGCCTATAGGTACACCGTGGAACACTCGATCTACGTGGATGGCCGATACCGGCGGCGTGGGATCGGCCGCCGGCTGCTCGACGAACTGGTGCGGGTGGCGACCGCGCAGCATCTGCACGTCATGATCGGCGGCATCGACACCACGAACGCGGCCAGCATCGCCCTGCACGAACAGTGCGGTTTCGTGCCGTGCGGCGTCATTCGTCACGCCGGCTTCAAATTCGGCCGCTGGCTCGATCTCGCGTTCTACCAGAGGATCCTGGGGGACGCGAGACCGGCGCTCCTCGATGATCGCGGAAACCCGGTTTCGTAGTAACCTCTCGCCCACATGTCGATGGTGCCGCTGTATTTACTGGGCGCAGCCATACTCGCGCTCCTCGTCCTGATTCTGCGCTTCAAATTCAATCCGTTCCTGGCGCTGATTCTGACGTCGTTCGGGCTGGGCCTCGCGAATGGCATGGCGCCGGCGGCAGTTTTGAGCTCGATCCTCAAGGGCGCGGGTGACACCTACGGCAGCATCTTCCTGATCATCGTCGCAGGCGCGTCGATCGGAAAGCTCATCGAAGAGAGCGGGGCCGCCGTCTCCGTCAGCCGGACGTTCACCCGATTCTTCGGCGTGAAGCGCGTGCAGCTCGCCATGGTGTTGACCGGCTTTCTGGTCGGGCTGCCAATGTTCTACAACGCCGGGTTCCTGGTGTTGACGCCTCTTGTCTATGCGGTATCGGTCGAGACGGGCTTTCCGATCATTTACCTGGGCCTCCCGTTGTCCGCGGCACTCTCGGTCACACATGGGTTCGTCCCGCCGCACCCGGGCCCGACAACGATTGCCAACATCTTCCACGCGGATCTGAACCTCACGTTGCTCTACGGCGTCATTCTGGCGATTCCGGCGACATTGCTCGGCGGGCCGTTTCTCTCGCGCTTCATGCGCAACATGAAGAACGAACCGCCCCCCGGGTTCTACCAGCACCGCGAATTCCGCGAGGAACACCTTCCGTCGTTTGGCATCAGTCTGTTCACCATTCTCATTCCGGTTCTGCTGATGCTGATCGGCGCCATTGTCAACCTGACGGTTCCGGCGGGAAGCAAGATCTTGAAAGCGTCGGCGTTCCTGAGTGATGCGAACGTCGCGTTGATGATTGGCCTGTTCGTCGCGATGTGGACCCTTGGCATGCGCCGCGGCATGTCGATGGATGGCGTCATGAAGCTGGTCGTCGCCGCCGGCTCGAGCGTGGCGCTGCTGCTGTTGATCATCGCCTCGGGCGGGGGCTTCAAGCAGATCCTGCTCGACTCGGGCGTGGCGGATGTGATCAAGGCGCTTGCCGCTAGATCCGCGCTGTCGCCGCTCGTCCTCGCCTGGACCACCGCGGCGTTCGTTCGCTTCGCCGTCGGTTCGGCGACCGTCGCAGGCATCGCGGCCGCCGGCATCGTGCTGCCCATGATTCCTGGCAGCGGTGTCCGCCCGGAGCTCCTGGTCATCGCCGTGTCGAGTGGCAGCCTGATGTTCTCGCACCTGAACGACACGGGATTCTGGATGTTCAAGGAGTACTACAACGCCTCGGTGAAGCAGACGTTTCAGGTCTGGACGGTCATGGAATGCACGGTCGGCACCGTCGGCCTGATCGGCGTGCTCATCATGAACGCCATCGTCGGCCCGCCGCCGCCGAAGCCAGTGACACAGGTCACCATGCCGACCGCCGTCGTTGCGACCCGATGAACACCCCCCGACCTGAAGGTCGGGGCTCCACTGAAACTGCCCCTGTCGCCTGCGGCCTGTAGCCTGCAGCCCGATGTGTCATCATTCCGTTCGAGCATGCCTGACTCATCGCCCCGTTCGCCCGTGCCCGCCGGCCGCCGCCGGTTGGGAGAGATTCTGGTGGCCGGCGGTGCAGTGACCGCCGAGCAGCTCGAACGCGCACTGGCCGAGCAGCCCCGGTTGCAACTGCCTCTCGGCCAGACGCTGCTCCACCTCGGGTACACGACCGACGAGGTGATGCGGCAGGCGTTGAGTTCGCAGCTCGGGGTGCCCTACATCGATCTGCAGAACGTCATCATCGACCGGTCGCTCGGCGATCTGCTGGACCGCGATTTCGCGCGCCAGCACGCGCTCTTCCCCGTCGCGCGAATCGGGAAGACGCTGACCATCGCCATGGACGACCCGACGCAGACGGCCGTCGTCGAGGAACTGGCGGCGACCACACAGCATACGGTCACGGTGGTCACCTCGTCGCACGACGCCATCCAGCGATCGCTGGTGCGGCTGTACGAGAAACCGTCGACAAAGGGCAGTGCGCCCCTGCCCACGAGGCCTGCGCGCGCCGAGGCGCTGCCCGATGGGCCATTCGGACACGCGGTGCTGCTGGGCCTCGAAGCTGCGACGGTGTGGGACCTGTTGGCCGCGATCGATACCGGCCTGCCGTTCAGCGCGTTCGATCAGCTGGCACAGCGATCGGGATTGTCAGACACGCGCGCGGCCGAACTGGCCGACATCCCGGCAGACACACTCGTCGCGCGTCGCGCCCAGGGCCGTTTCACCCGCGACGAATCCGATCGCCTCGTCCGCGCCGCACGCGTCTTTGCCGCGACCCTGCCGGTGTTCGGCGGCGACCGCTCAACGGCGGTCGCCTGGCTGCTCAGCAGCCAGCCGACCCTCTCGAACGCCATCCCCCTCCAACTGGCCCGCACAGAACTGGGCGCCCAGGAAGTCGAAAAGGCCCTCGGAAGACTGAAGACGGTTGGTTAGAAGGTCCGAGGTCCGTTGGGCCGTTGGGCCGTTGAGATGTTGGTCCGTTGAGATGTTCAATGACCAATGACCAGATGGAATAGCCCGATGACCCGATAACCCAATGACCCGATGTATCGGTTATCGGCTCTGCTCGCTGTGATCGAGCGACTCGGTCGCGACGTTTGGCCTTGGCGCGGACGTCGGAGCGGTCGGGACGGCGGCCGGAGTGGCGCCCACCTTCGGCGGCCGATTGGCTGAGCGTGGCACGTAGCCCGATCCAGCGGCGGCGATGGCTTCTGGTGAGGTCTGGCGCGCGCGAGTAGAGCGTTCGGCCGCGACGGCGGTCTGACTACGAACGACGATCGATACGCGCCGGTTTCTCGGATCCATCGGGTTGTCCGGCACGCGAAGGTCAGTATCCGCAAAACCCCGGACGGCGCTGATTTGATTCTGCCT
>Ga0068859_100007018_pt1 | contig 11435 bp, 8 predicted proteins | sample KBSSwiS22_FD_66585 | JGI IMG/M metagenome (GOLD analysis project Ga0068859, IMG submission 66585) | Switchgrass rhizosphere microbial communities from Kellogg Biological Station, Michigan, USA - KBS Switchgrass S2-2 | ecosystem: Host-associated > Plants > Roots > Rhizosphere > Soil ... | reverse complement strand
TCCTGGCCGAGGAGGAGGCCGTTCTCGTCGGAGTGCCCCGAGTAATAGAAGATCATCTCCGTCCGGGCGCCGGGCGCGTGCGCCGCCGCGATCAGCCGCCTCATCCGGTCGAACCCATCGTGCACCGCCGACCGGCCGCCGTCGGTGATCACGATGGTGGATCCGTCGCCGAGGCCACCCAGGTCGGCGAGCACCCGCCGCATGGCCGCCCCGTCGGAGGCGGCGAAGCGCAGCGGCACCCGATCGGGGCCGCCCTGGCTGGCGCCCACGATCAGGGCGAAGCGATGGACCACCGTCTTGTCCGACGGGCTCCCGGGATCGGCCGCGCCGGCGACGCCGCCGGCCAACGCGATCAGCAGCGCGGTCGCCAGCAGCCCGATCTTCGTCGTCTTCATGATTGCCCTCGTCATCGTCGTGGTCCTCTTCGTGGTCATGGCTGTCACGGTCGGGGTGGTCTTCGTCGGCAAGACGGTCATGGCTTCCTCACGGTGAAGACCACCGCCTTGATGTCGGGCGGCGCGGCGGCGCGCCCGCTGGCGACGTCGGCCAGCACCGACGCGTCGAACGGCTGGTCCCCCGACAGGAACACGAACCGCTCGAAGCCGGGTGCCGCGTCCAGCTCGTACGACGACGGCAGCGCCGTCTCGCCGTCGGCGCTGAGATGCACCGCGGGCCCTGGTGCCGCGGGCAAGTGGTAGGTGACGTGCCCGGTGCCGTCGACCGAGGCCACCGCGCCGTATTGCCGGCCGGCGGCGACGTAGGCGAGCTGCAGCTCGTCACCGGCGCGCGTGGTCGCGCCGTCCTGCAGGCGCTCGACCTTGCCGGCGGCCTTGCGATATACGCGCAGGCTCGGGCGCAGACCTTTCACCCGCTCGCCGTCGTCGGCCGAGCCGGTGACGGGGCCGACGTCCTGGCTCGGCTGGCCGTGCTGGCCTGGCCCGAAGGCCCCGCCGCGCACGACCAAAATCAGCGCGACCGCCGCCGCCGCCAGCGCCGGCAGCCCGAAATGCAAGCGGAAGCCTGGCCGGACCGCGCGCGCCGAGGCCCTGGCGGCCACCCCTTCCGCGGCGGCTCGACCGAACCGCCGCTCGATCTCGGCGGCCATCTGCGAGGGCGGGTGGGCGCGGAGGATCTCGGCGTTCGACGCCTCCACACGCTCGAGGCGGGCGCGTCCTTCGGGCCCGGCCAGCAGGCGCGCGCGCACGGCCTCGGCGCGCTCGGAAGACAGGTCGCCCGCCGCCAGGCGCTCCACCCAGTAATCGGACACGACCTCGCCGGCCGAGGCCGAGGTCGAGGTCGAGGCGGACACGGAGGTGTGGGACGAGTCGGTGGCCGAGGATCCCTGCGCCAGCGGATGCTTCCCGGCCGTGTCGTTCTTGGCGTTCATGGTGTTGCTCCTTCTTGACGAACCTGCGGGGAATCGGAGGCCGAGATCGGCAAGCGCTCCGGCAGCCGCTCGCGCAACGTCCGCAGCCGCTTGCGTACACCCGAAACGGACAGCCCGACCTCGCGGGCGACCTCTTCCAGGGTCATCTGATCCACGTAGTGCATGACGGCGATCTCGAAGGTGGACTCGGCCTCGTCGCCGAAGATGCGGGTGAGCACGCGGCGCGCGACGGAGCGGCTCTCGCCGTCGGGCAGGGCCGCGGCGATGTCGAGGATCAGCCCGTCGCCCAGGTCTTCCTTGCGGCGGCGAGCGCTGCGCAGGCGGTTGAGGCACACGTTCGTGGCGACGCGCATGAACAGCGCCGCCGGGGCCGTGACCGTCAGGGTCTCGTGACGCCGCAGGACCTCGACGAATACGTCCTGCATGGCGTCCAGCGACCGCGCCTCGTCCCGCAGCAGCTTGCGGCACCGTCGCAGGACGAGCGGGCCGTATTGCCGGTAGGCTGCTTCGACATCAATCATGGTGCCGGTCTCGGAAGAGCTAACACCGGCCCCGCGGAAAGGTGTTACCGCGAAAAATGCGATTGCCGATGACCCGGCGAACCCCTCGGGCCGGCGGCGCGGCCGGCGGGGCGATTTAGCAGCAATCCCGTCGGGTTAGGACCTCGGGCCTCGGGCAACCGTTCTGGAGGAAGGCACTCGGAGCTCCGTGTAGCCCGAGGTTCTTTCTGCAGCCTGCTAGGTAGCGGTCCGCGCGCCTTGGGCCGCGGCGGCCGGGCCGGCGACGCTCGACGGAACGGTGAACCCGAGATCGCGGAGCGTGGAGCGCCAGAAGGTCGTCGGCTCGCCCGACGGGAAGTAGCGCTGGATGAATGCGTACGCATTCCTCGAGATGGTGTCGCGCAAGGCGTCGTTCTCCAGCTCGCGCAGGGAAGCCGCGGCCTCGGCCGGGGTCTCCGCCACCATGGCCGTGCGGCGATGCTCCATGGAGAAGTTGGCGCCGCGCGCGCTCCTGCCGACGACGACGATGCCGGTGGCCATCGACTCTTGCGGTGGCAGCGCGCAACCCTCGACCTCGGCCGAGGCCAGGAAGACCTGGGGGCGCAGCATCGCCTTGGCGAGCTCGGCCAAGGACAGGCCGTCGATCAGCTCGAAACGCCAATACGTCCCGCCGAGCGCCGCGTAGGCGGCCCGCGTCGCCTCGATGAACTCGGGGCCCTTCCGCGGGAACGCGAACACCAGGCCCGCCTCTCTCTCGGCTTGGGGCCGGAACGGAAAGCGCACGTCGTCCACGATGTTCGGGACGATGGGGATCTTCTTGCCGGAAAAAACCCGCTCACACTTCTCGAGCATGAACGGCGAGTCGGTCCACAACTGGACGTCGGACCGCATGTAGTCGAAATCGCGCGTCAAGAAGATCGGGACCTGCAGGTAAGCGATGGCCGGGCCCTTGACCTCGTCGATGAGCCGCGTGCAGATGTCCGGCACCAGACACACGTCGTCGGGGCGCCGATCGGCCCAGCGGATGAACGGCAGGTCGACGATGTTGAATCGACCGTAGCTATCCTTGCCCCCTGGCGTGGCCAGCACGGCCTCGACGCCCAGGGACCGAGCGAGCGCCGCGTGGCGCATGATGTTCAAGGTGCCGCCGAAGGCGTGGCGAGCGTACAACCTCGCGTCCACGATGAAGCGCCGAACGAGCCGCGAGTCGCGCAGGCGCGTCCGCGTCGCGAGCTCGAGGGCCATATCCTTCCACCCCGTCCCGCGCAGCTCCGGAATCAGAAACACGATTCGCATCTGGTCCTCAGCTCCGGACGAGGGCTCGCGGGTCGCGCTGCAAACAAACCTGCCAAACCTGCAAGATAAGCGTTGATTCTGGCAAAAGTGGTTACTGTGTAGCACAATCGCTCCCGCGGAACCAGCTATGGCAGAGGATCCCTACATCATCTTTGGCAGCCCCATTATCGACGAGGCGGAGATCCGCGCGGTCACCCGCACGCTCGAGACCTGCTGGATCGGCACCGGCCCGCGCACCCACGAGTTCGAGGCGGCCTTCGCCAACTACGTGGGCTCGAAGTTCGCGCTGGCCACGTCGTCGTGCACGGCCGCCCTGCACCTGTCCATGGTGGCGGCGGGGGTCGGTCCCGGTGACGAGGTCATCACGACGCCGATGACGTTCTGTGCGACGGCCAATGCGATCATTCACACCGGAGCGACTCCGGTGTTCGCCGATTGCGAGCGCGACACGATGAACATCGATCCGCGCGCGGTCGAGGCGGCCATCACGCCACGCACCAAGGCGATCGTGCCGGTCCACTTCGCCGGCCGCCCGGTCGACATGGACGCGATCGGCGCCATCGCGCGCCGCCACAACCTGCTGGTGATCGAGGACGCCGCGCACGCCATCGAGTCCACCCACAACGGGAAGAAGATCGGCGCGATCAGCCATCTCACCTGCTTCAGCTTCTACGTGACGAAGAACATGACCACCGGCGAAGGCGGCATGGTCACGACGAACGATCCGGAGCTGGCCAACAAGGTCAAGATCTACGGGCTGCACGGGCTCTCGGCGGACGCGTGGAGCCGCTTCTCCGACAAGGGCTACAAGCACTACGAGGTCGTGTTCCCCGGCTTCAAGTACAACCTGACCGACATGGCCTCGAGCCTGGGGCTCGCCCAGCTCCCGCGCCTCGAGGGTTGGCTGCGGCGGCGCAACGAGGTGTGGTCCCGCTATGACGAGGCGTTCGCCGACTTGCCGGTGACCCGTCCGGCCGCGCAGGCGCCGAATTCGGTCCATGCCCGCCACCTCTACACCCTGATGATCGAGGATCGGGCGCCGCTCAGTCGCGACGAGTTCATGGTCGAGATGCACCGGCGCCGCATCGGCACGGGCGTCCACTACCGCGCGCTGCACACGCACCCCGCCTACGTCGAGCGGTGGGGCTTCCGGCCCGAGCAGTTCCCCAACGCGGCCTGGATCGGGGACCGCACGGTGTCCCTTCCGCTCACGCCCAAGCTGACCGACGCCGACGTGACGCGCATCATCGCGAACGTGCGGGGCGCCCTCGGCGCCAAAGCCTGACGCGCCCTGAGCCGGCCGGCGCCGCCCGCCGACCCGCTCTACCACCTCGGTCCGGCCCGGCCGTCAGCGCAGGATGCCGAAGCGACGGAGGAGAAAGAAACCGGCCGCCGCGACGGCGAGGACCAGCACGACGTTCATGACGACGCTGGACTTGCGGGGTCCGGCGCTCGGCTTGCCCACGCCCGTGGCGCCGTGGGCGATGGACCGAAAGCCTCCCCGGAGCGAGCCCAGGGCTCCTCCGCCTCCGCCCTTGCTCTTGCCGCCGCTCCTCGATCGCCGTCGTTTGCGCGCCATGGGTGTGCTCCGTTTCAGTAGGTCTCGACCAGCGACACGACCCGGAGCGCCGCTCGGAAGGCCTCCGCGGTGGTCGAGGTGCGGGGCCGGAAGGTGGCGGTGACCGTCTCGCCCGGGAAGAGATCGAAGTCGTTGTCGTCGAACGCTCCATCGACCGCGACCGCCCCCGCGGCGTCAGTCGTCGACAGCATGACGTCCCGGGCATAGCGGCGCGAGGTCAGCCGGACGGTGAAGGCGCCGTCGGCGCGCGCCTCGACGTCCGCGTGCACCTCGGCGGCCGGCAAGGCCAGGTCCTTGGCCTTCACGAAGGTGAGCGTGTTGCGGCTGAGCCGGCGACCGGCCTCGGTCAGCTCGACGACCAGGATCACCGCCTTGGGATCGGCACCGCCCGCCAGGATGTCACGCTTCGGCACGGTCACGAGCACATGGCTCGCGTTGGGCGAGAGGCGCACGTCGTCGTCGCGCCGCCACACCTCGCGCCCGCTGAAGTCGAGCAGCCGCATCGACAGGTGCGCGGCCGTCGGTGTGCGCCGGTCCGAGACGCCCCACACCTTCACGGCCGCGCCGCTGCCCGAGCCTTCCTCGACCGGGCTCACCAGCACCGGCGCGAAGAAGCGGCGGGCCGCGTAGTGCAGGGCCTTCCACCGGCCGAAGTAGTCGATGCCGGACCACGACGCCACCGGCCAGCAGTCATCCAGCTGCCAGTAGAGGCTGCCCCAGTTGTGGCCCATCTGGCGGCGGTGAGCCTCGGCGGCGTACTTGATCACCGTGGCCTGCAGCACCTGACCGACGTACAGGAACGACGCGAAGTCCTTGGGCTGGCGGAAGTCGCGCAGCATGTACGTGCGGATCAGCTGGTTGCCGCGCGGGTGGCGCTGGTGGCTGGACATGACGGGGGACGTGATGTCCCAGTCGGCCGCCTTCGCGTAGCGGGCCACGGTCGCGAGCTCGGGGAACGACTGGAAGCCATACTCGCTCATGAAGCGCGACGTATTTTCGGCGTACTTCGTGTACGGCTCCTCGGCGTGCCACACGCCCCAGTAATGCATGTCGCCCCACCCCAGCTTGTTCGAACGCACGTCGTCCTCGTTCGCGCTCGGGCTGCTGCGCGTGTAGAAGCGGCCCGGATCCTCGGTGGCGACGACCCCCGGCAGGAGCACGTGGAACATCTCGCGGTAGTCGTGCCAGATCTGGGCCTGCGCCTTCTGGGACAGCGAGAACTTCACCTGCCAGCCCCACCCCTGCCAGGCAGCCTCGATCTCGTTGTTGCCGGCCCACAGCGCCAGCGACGGGTGGTTGCGGAGCCGGCGCACGTTCTCGACCGCCTCGGCGCGCACGTTGGCGACGAAGGCGGGGTCGCCCGGGTACATGCTGCAGGCGAACATGAAGTCCTGCCAGACCAGGAGCCCGAGCTCGTCGCACAGCTCGTAGAAGCGCTCGTCCTCGTAGACGCCGCCGCCCCACACCCGGAGCATGTTCATGTGCGCGTCGGCCGCGGCGTGCAGCAAGGCGCCGTAGCGGTCGGGCGTCACCCGCGGCAAGAAGCTGTCGGCGGGAACCCAGTTCGCGCCTTTCATGAAGACGGGCGCGCCGTTGACCTTGATGGTGAAGGTCTTGCCGGGCTCGCCGCGATCGCGATCGCGCACGTGCACGACCTCGATCGTACGCAGGCCGAAACGAATGCTGCGCGTGCCCAGCTCGCGGCCGTCCGCCGCCTCCAGCAAGCGCGTCTCGAACGTGTAGAGGCGCTGCGGACCGAGCCCGTTCGGCCACCACCTCTCCGGCCGATCGATGCGCATGGGGACGGACACGTCGCTGGCCCCGGCGGGCACGTTGGCGTCGACGACGACGGGGACGGGTCCCGCGGTGGCGGGAGCGCCGCCTTGCGGAGGCGGGGCCGCGGCGACCGGGGACGAGATCGTCACCTGGAGGCGAACGCGGCCGGCCCGCGCCGCCTGCACGCGGGCCTTCACCGTCAGCCGCGCCTGCTCGGCGTCGAGGTGATCCTGGAACACCTGAACGTCGGCGAGGCGGGCTCCGCTCCAGACCTCGGCGGTGACGGGACGCCAGATGCCGCTCGTGACGAAGCGCGGACCCCAGTCCCAGCCGAAGTGATAGGGAGCCTTGCGCGAGAACATGCTGACCATCTCGCGCGCCTGGTCGTTGACGGCGGGCAGGCGGTAGCCGAGCCGATCGTACGTCGGCTTGACGGTGGTGATCGGCGACCGAAACCGAACCGTGAGGACATTCTCGGGTCCCGCGGGCCCGCCCGCCGCGGGAACGAGCTGGGGCTTCACGTCGACCCGCCAGGTGCGGAACATGTTCGTGGCCCACAGGACCGACACGCCGTTGACCAGTACCTCGGCGTAGGTGTCGAGCCCGGCGAAGACCAGCTCGACGTGGTCGGCGGCACGCGCGGCCGCGTCGACCCGGAACGTGGTGCGGTACTCCCAGTCTTCGTTCTCGATCCAGGCCTGATCCTTCTCGTTCAGGCCGACGAACGGATCGGCGATCTTGCCGGCCGCGAACAGATCGGTGTGGACGCACCCGGGCACCGTGGCGGGCAGCCACGGTTCGGGGGGTCCACCCGAGCGCGCCACCCGCCGGAACGACCAGCCACCGAACACGACGCCGGGACCTGCGGACGTCGCCGGATTCGTGCCCGGCCCTCCGCTGGCGCCGCCGGCCGAAGCTCCCTCGGCGGCGACGGCTCCGCGCTGTGCGGAAGAGGCGCTGGCCAGCGCGATCGCCGCGAGCCCGGTCACGCGCAGCGGGAGGCCCGACCGGTCGAGGCGGTGGTGGCGCATGCGACCAACGGTACCTCGACCGCGGCCATTCAGGAATCTCGAGGCGACAGGAGGCGCCCGGCGCGTCTGCCGCGAGATCAGCTCCCCACGCCGACCTCGACGCCGACGAGGAGCATGTCGCCCCAGGCCATGAGGTGGCCGAACGCTTCGCCTCTCGTGTTGTTGAGGGGCAGCACGGCCCGCAGGTTCGCGCCCATGGTGAGGTGCGGGCGATCGACGAAGAGGTAGCGCGCCACCAAGGTCATCAACGCACCGGAGCCGCCGATGGCGCACGACCCATCACAACCGCTCGCGTAGGTCATGCCGAGGATTCCGGCGCCAACACCCAGGCCCAGCTCGACGCGGCCGTTCGTTCCGGGCAGCACCAGCCCTCCCTCGACTTGCACGTGGAGGTACCTCGTTTCGCTGCTGCCCGTCGATACGTAGAGACCACCCGCGACGGGGATGACGTAGGCGTACTGCCAGCGGTGGCGAAGCAAGCGCAGGGTGCCGCCGAAGCCAGCCTGAACGGGGTAAAGGGAGGTTTCCCGATCGCAGCACGGCGCCGCCGTGAGCGGGATGGCAAGCGGCGTCAGCTCGACGCCGATCCATTCCTGCTTCACCCGAGACGACGGTTCGGCCGTCGCTCCTCCGACATCGGCGCTGGCGCGCCCGAGGCACAGCGCGGTCGTAACGGTGAAAGCGGCTCCGGCCAGAACCAGCGCGAAGAGCCGGGCTCGGGAACGAGATGTGGATGGCGCCATGCCGGATCTTGTTGCATTCCTCATGCCGCTGCCGGCCTTGCTCGCTGGGCCCGCGGGTGCGCGGCGGATCATCGGCGCGGACCCGAGATCAGTCGAAAGCTCGACGAGGGCCGTTGAAGACTCGACGCCCGTGGGTTCTCGTCGCCCATCAGGGCAGCGCCGCGATCTCGGTCGCCGAGAGCGCTCGACGGTACACGCGACAATCGTCCAGCAGTCCGGCGAAGTAGGGGTCACCGGAGAAGAGCGATCGGCCGAAGTTGTTCGCGTCGGTCGCCCCGAGATCGCTCCAGTGCAGGGTCATCTTGGTGTTCGTCCCGGCGACCGCATGATCGATGTAGAGCGTGCCCGTGTAGGGCGAGCCGGCGCCGAGCGTGACCGCGAGGTGGTGCCACGCGTTCGTGGAAAGACCGGCCGGCGTAGTCATGTTGATCTGTTCCTCGCCGGTGTTCCCCTTGGTGGTGATACCGAAGCGGACCGACCCCGGGCTGCTCACGCCCTGGTGGGTCGTGAGGAACATGTACGTCGTGGGCTGCGCGCCGCTCGCCGGCGTCTTGCCGAAGTCGAAGACCCGTTGCCAGGTGCGGTCGGTGGTGACGTTCACCCAGCAAGCGATCGTGAACGCGCCCGGCGCCACCGTCGAGAGGCTGGGCAAGGACAGGTAGCCGCCCGCCGTGGAGCTCGCGCCCGCGAGAGCGACCGCGTGCGAACCGACCTTCGCCGTCGTCGAGAAAGAGGCCGTCCCGGAGCCCACGTTCGTCAGGGTCCCGTTGCGAGCGGTGCCGCCGAGCAGCGCCGAATCAGCGGCCGTGGTGCCGGACGATTCGTCGAGCTTGTACCAGAGCACCAGGTCGGGATCGGTCGCGGCGCCCCCGCCCCCCGCGCCTCCCGATCCCGTCATTCCACCCGAGGCGCTCGCGCCGGCGCTCCCGCCGCTTCCTCCCGGCTGTCCACCGGTGCTTCCCGTCGCGCCGCCGGATCCAGGCGGCCCGCCACCGCTCCCGGTGCTCGCGCCTCCGCCGGCTCCGCCCGTGCCCCCGGAACCAACCCTTCCGCCGGTCGCGCCCGTGGCGCCCGCACCCCCGCTGCTGCTCGCGCCGGCTCCGCCGCTGGCGGAGGAGCCTCCCGAAGACCCTGCCGTGGAGCCTCCCATGCTGCCGGCCATGGCACCTGCCCCACCGCTGCCCACCTTCCCGCCGGAGCCGCTCTCCCCGCCCGAGGCGCCCACGGAACCGCCGCTGGCCCCCAGGGAAGCCCCCGTCCCGGCCTGGACGGTCCCGCCCGTGCCTTCGTTTCCGAGGTCCGTCGCCGCGTCGAGCGTGGGCTCGTTGCAAAGACGGCAGGTCTCAGGAGCTGCGAAGCACGACATCACATCGGCGGCCGCGAGAACCACCGCGAGGTTCACGATCCGCCTGCCGGATTGAACCAGCTTCATGACATCTTCCTCGCCAGCGATCTCACGTCTGTGATCATCGATGGACCCGTGCGGCACCTGAAGCGCGCGGCGCCACAAACTGGAACGACGACCCGCGTCTGACGCTTCGGAGCCTTGCAGGCCCGCAGGTGGGACGAGGTCGCCCTTCGACCCCGGATCTCCCGGTTGGCGGTCTGGCGTGGGTGTGGCACGCTGGTCGCCGATGCAGGCGTCGCCCGCACACGACGGTGGCCCCTTGGTCGCGGCGGCGTCGGCCAGCACCGTCGGAGGCTTGTTCGCGGCGGCCGTGCGGCTGCATCCCGCGCGCATCGCCGTCGAGGGGACCGACGGGCGCCAGACGACCTACGGCGTCCTGGCCGAGCGGGTCGCGCGGCTGGCCGGCGTGCTCGCCGCCGCCGGGGCCGAGCGCGGCGCGCGGATCGCCGTGCTCTCCGAGAACCGCGCCGAGTACCTGGAGGTGTTCCTGGCCGCCGCCCTGACGGGGGCGATCGTCGCCTGCCAGAACTGGCGACTGGCGCCGGTCGAGCTGGCGCGCTGCCTCGAGCTGGTGGAGCCGACGATGACCTTCGTCTCGCCGCGCCACGCGGCGACGCTGGCCGCCCTGGGACGCCCCGGGACCCCGGTCGTCTTCGGCAGCGATGGCCTCGCGGACTACGAGCGCCGGCTGGCCGCCGCGCCGGCGTTCTCGCCGCCGCCAGGCGCCGGACCGGGCCCGGAGGATCCGCTGCTCATCCTCTACACGAGCGGCACGACCGGGACGCCGAAGGGCGCGGTCATCAGCCACCGCGCGGAGATCGCCCGCAACCTGGTCATCATGGCCGAGTACGGCATCAGCCCGGGCGAAACGTTCGCGGCCTGGTCGCCGCTTTATCACATGGGCGCCGTCGACTGGTCGCTGGGCGCGCTGATGTCCGGAGGCAAGGTCGTGATCGTCGACGGCTTCGACGCGGCCCGCCTGGCCCACGTCGTCGAGGCCGAGACGCTCGGCTGGCTGCTGCTCATGCCCGGGATGGTGGGTAAGTTTGCCGACGAGCTGGTCGCGCGCGGCGTGAACCCGAAAGGCGTCAAGCTGTGCGGCGTGATGGCGGATCTGGTGCCGCCCGCCGAGATCGCGCGCATCACCAGCCTGCTCCGGGCTCCTTACGCCAACACGTTCGGCGCGACGGAGACCGGCTGTCCCCCCTGCTCGTCGAACCGCATCCCGGTCGGCGTCGTTCCCACCCGGCTGTCCAAGGAGCAGAGCCCGTTCTGCGAGGTGAGGCTCGTCGACGCAGACGACCGCGACGTCCCCGACGGCACGCCGGGCGAGCTGTGCCTGCGTGGCCCCACGCTGTTCTCCGGCTACTTCCGTGCGGAGGCCGTGAACGCGCACGAGTTCCGGGGCGGGTGGTTTCACATGGGCGACGTGTTCGTGCGCCACCCCGACGGCACGCTCGACTTCGTCGATCGAGTGAAGTACCTGATCAAGTCGGGCGGAGAGAACATCTATCCCGCCGAGATCGAGCGCGTGCTGCTGCAGGACGGGCGCGTGGCCGACGCCGCCGTCGTGCGCCGGCCCGACGCCAGGTGGGGCGAGGTCCCGATCGCCTTCGTGGCTCGCCGCGATCCAACGTTGAGCGCCGACGACCTGCAACGCCTCTGCCGGCGAGAGCTCGCCGGCTACAAGCAACCGAAGGCGATCGTCTTCATCG
>Ga0068859_100007015_pt1 | contig 11438 bp, 9 predicted proteins | sample KBSSwiS22_FD_66585 | JGI IMG/M metagenome (GOLD analysis project Ga0068859, IMG submission 66585) | Switchgrass rhizosphere microbial communities from Kellogg Biological Station, Michigan, USA - KBS Switchgrass S2-2 | ecosystem: Host-associated > Plants > Roots > Rhizosphere > Soil ... | reverse complement strand
CTGTTTACGCGCGCCGCGCAACTGGCGGGGGTCTGACCGGCGATCGTTTCACCCCCTGCGCCTGGTGTCCGCCGCGATGCCATCTTCGCGCGGTTGACCGGGTGGGTGGCGCGGCGTAGCGAGTGGGGCCAATCGGTGGGAGAAGACGGAAATGGAGCTCGACGGCGGCTGCTACTGCGGCGCGGTGCGCTATCATATCTCGGGTGAGCCGGTTACGCGCGGCTTGTGATTCTGCCGCGAATGTCAGCACGTCTCGAGCGGTGGCTTCGGGGCGATCATGGCTTTCCCCAACGCGGCATTCACCTACACCAAGGGCGAGCCCAAGCGCTTCACCCGCACCGACCTGGAGGTTGCCGCAACGCGCGAGTTCTGCGGCGATTGCGGCGTGCAGCTGACCACGCGCTCGCCGCGCGCTCCCGGGATGGCGCTGGTCAAGGTGGGCACGCTGGATGACCCCGACCAATTCGGCATGCCCGATGTCGCGATCTACATCGACGAGAAGCGCGCCTATCACGTCGTGCCCGAAGGGGTCGCTGCGTTCGAGGGCCGGCCGCAGCGCCGCTGAGTGCCCGTCGCCACGACAGCGGAAGGGAGTTCATGCGGGAGAGCTATGATTACGTGATCGTCGGCTCGGGCTCGGCCGGCGCGGTGCTCGCCAACCGGCTCTCCGCCTCCGGCCGTCACCAGGTGCTCCTGCTGGAGGCGGGCGGCGACGACGGCAACTTCTGGATAAACGTGCCGCTGGCGATGATGCGCGTGATCGCCGGCAAGCGTCATGCCTGGTACCATTCGGTGAGCCGCGGCCCCGCCACCGCCGGGCGCCGCGTCGCGCTGGTGCAGGGCAAGACGCTCGGCGGGAGCAGCGCCATCAACGGCATGCTCTATGTCCGCGGTCAGCGCGAGGACTATGACGGCTGGCGCGATGCGGGCTGCCCCGGCTGGGGCTGGGACGACGTGCTGCCGCTGTTCAAGCGGTCGGAGTCGCTTGCCCGCGGTGGCGACGATGCCTGCCACGGCCGCACTGGCGAGCTCCGGCTCAGCTGGATGGACGACCTGCCGCCGGTCTCCCGCGCGGCGATGGAGGCGATCCAGCAGTACGGCCTGCCGTTCAACCCGGACATCAATTGCGGCAACCAGGACGGTGTCGGCTATCTGCTCGCGACGATCCACCACGGCCGGCGCCAGTCGACCGCGCGGGCCTTTCTCCACCCGCTGCGCGGGAGGCGGCCCAACCTCACCATCGTGCGCCATGCGAATGTCGACCGCATCCTGATCGAGGATGGCGCGGCGATCGGCGTCGAGGCGCGCCTGCCCGAAGGCACGCGCCGCTTCCTCGCAGGGCGCGAGACGGTGATCGCCGCTGGGGCGCTCGGTTCGCCGATGCTGCTGGAGCGCTCGGGGATCGGCGACGCCGAGCGGCTCCGAAGCCTCGGCATCAGCCCGGTCGCGGACCTGCCGGAGGTCGGCCGCAACCTGCAGGACCACCTGTTCGGTCACCTCAAGTTCACGGTGCGCCGGGGCGACCAGAGCATCAACCGCCAGCTCTCATCGACCCCGCGCATGGGGCTGGCGCTGGCGCAGTGGCTGGTGACGGGGAGGGGGGTGCTCGCCACCTCGACCTCGCATTTCTGCGGCTTCTTTCGCTCCTCGCCCGACCAGCCGCGCAGCGACCTGCAGCTGGCGATGCGGCCCTACACGATCACGGCCGATGCGCGCGGGGTGGTCGGGCCGGACAAGGTGCCGGGCATTACCCTTTCCGCGATCCAGACCCGGCCATGGAGCCGGGGTAGCGTCCATGTGACCTCGGCCGATCCCGATGCGGCGGCCGCGCTGGACATGGGCCACCTCACCGATGACCGGGACGTGGCGGTCCTCGCCAACGGGTTGCGCCAGTTGCGCGCGATGGCGGCAATGCCCGCGCTGGCCGACTATATCGTGTCCGAAACCGAGCCTGGCCCGGACCAGACCGACGATGCCGCGCTCGAACGCTATCTGCGGCGCAGCGTGCAGTCGGTCGCGCATCCGGTCGGGACGGTCCGCATGGGCGCCGAGGCGGCCGCGCCGCTGACGCCGCGGCTGGCGCTGCGTGGGGTGGGCAGGCTGCGCGTGGCCGATGCCTCCATCATGCCGCGGATCACCTCGGGCAACACCAATGCCGCCGCGATCATGATCGGGGAAAAGGCCTCCGACATGCTTCTGGCCGACGCTGGCTGAGGCCGACCGCACAACCCTCCCACCAGACCCGCCTGACGAGGATCACCGATGCCCGCACCCCGACTGTTCCAGCCCCTCGACCTTGGCGGACTTCCCCTCGCCAACCGCATCGTGATTGCGCCGATGTGCCAGTATTCGGCGGTGGATGGGGCGATGACCGACTGGCACGTGATCCACCTCGGCCACCTCGCCCTGTCGGGCGCGGCGATGCTGACGATCGAGGCGACAGCGGTCGAACCCGAGGGGCGCATCAGCTATGCCGATGTCGGCTTGTGGGACGATGCCACCGAAGCGGCGATGGCCCGTACGCTCGAGGCGGTGCGCCGCTGGTCCGATATGCCGATCGCGGTGCAGCTGGCCCATGCCGGGCGCAAGGCCTCGGGCGAGAAGCCGTGGCTCGGCCGCCGCCAGCTCGCGCCCGATGCGCCGAACGGCTGGCAGACGGTCGCCCCTTCGCCGCTGCCCTATGCGGCGGACGAAATGCGACCCGTCGCACTCGACGCCGCCGGGCTGGCGCGCATCCGCACGGCCTTTGCCGACAGCGCGCGTCGGGCCGCGCGCCTCGGTCTGGATTGCGTGCAGATCCACGCCGCGCACGGCTACCTGCTCCACCAGTTCCTCTCACCGCTTTCGAACGAGCGCACCGACGAATATGGCGGGAGCCTCGAGAACCGCATGCGCTTCCCGCTCGAGGTGTTCGAGGCGGTGCGCGATGCCTTCCCGGGGGGCCCGGTAACGGTGCGCGTCTCCGGCTCGGACTGGGTCGAGGGCGGATGGGACATCGACCAGACGATCGCCTTCTCCCGGGCCCTGCAGGCGCGCGGCTGCGCCGCCATCGACATGTCGGGCGGCGGGGCCGATCCGCGCCAGCGCCTGCCGATCGGCCCGAGCTACCAGGTGCCGCTCGCCCGCGCGGTCCGGCAAGCGGCGCCGGGACTGGTGGTGTTCGCCGTTGGCCTCATCACCGAGTTCGAGCAGGCGGAGGCGATCGTGGGCACGGGTGACGCCGACGTGGTCGGGCTGGCCCGCGCGATCCTCTACGATCCGCGCTGGCCGTGGCACGCGGCCGCGCATCTCGGCGCCACGGTCAAGGCGCCGCCGCAATACCTGCGCTGCCAGCCTGCGCGCTATCCCAAGCTGTTCGACGCGTCGTAGAACGGCGGGCGGCGAGCTGGAGCTTCAGCCGCGGCCGATGTAGGGCATGTTCGTGGCCATGACGGTCATGAACTGCACATTCGCGTCGAGTGGTAGGCCCGCCATCATCCCAATGGCATCTGCCACCGCGGCAAGGTCCATTGCCGGCTCGGGCACGATCCGCCCGTCCGGCTGCATCGCGCCGCGCGTGACCGCCGCGACCATCTCGGTCGCGGCATTGCCGATGTCGATCTGCCCGCAGGCGATCCCATAGGCCCGTCCATCGAGCGAGGTCTGCTTGGTGAGCCCGGTAATCGCATGCTTGGTTGCGGTGTAGGCGACGCCGCGCGGCCGTGGGCTGTGCGCGGCGATCGAACCGTTGTTGATGATCCGCCCGCCCATCGGATCCTGTGCCTTCATCATCCGCATCGCCTGCTGGGTGCAGAGGAACGCCGCGGTGAGATTGGTGTCGACCACCCGCTGCCAATCAGCCAGCGGCAGGTCCTCCAGCGGCACGGGCCGCGCGCCGATGCCGGCATTGTTGAACAGCAGGTCGAGCCGGCCGAACCGGCTCCTGACTGCCCCGAACAGGGCCTCGATCGCGGCGGGATCGGTGATGTCGGCGACGTGCGGGTGCGCCGTGCCGCCCGCGCTCCGGATCGCCGCGGCCGCCGCCTCGAGCGGTTCGGGCCGCCGTCCGGTCAGCACCAGCGCGAACCCCATCTCGGCCAGCCGTTCCGCCGCTGCCCGGCCGATGCCGGTTCCGCCGCCGGTGATCAGGGCGACCCGCTGCTGCGCCATGCTTGCTCCTCGCGGCCCGCCAGCGGGCCTCTTGCCTGGCAGGTTGGCTACAGTGGCCCGTCTGACGCGTCAACGAATGGGGGCACCCGAGTGATGAGAGCCGCAGCGGCAATTTCAAATTGACCCCCGGCGAGCCATCGACGAAGGCTCAGGCAAATACCTCGGAACCCGCGCCGCCAGTCCGGCGCCACAGCGAAACAACACCGACGGTGAGTTATGGAGAGCAGCATGGCGGGCGAGGCCCTCTCGGGCATCAGGGTAATCGACTTTTCCCGTTATCGGACGGGAGCCCAGGCCAGCCAGCTCTTCGCCGATTTCGGGGCAGACGTCATCCATGTAGAGCCCGTGGGCGGCACCGCGCTGCGGAAGGAGGCAGCGTGGCCGTTCTGGGGGCGCGGCAAGCGTGCCATCCAGCTCGATCTGCGCGATCCTGCTGATCTGGAGATCGCGCAGGGGCTGTGCCGTTCGGCGGACGTGGTGATCGAGACCTTCCGCCCCGGCGTCGCCGATGAGATCGGCATCGGCTACGAGGCGATGTCGCGCGACAACCCCGGCCTCGTCCACTGCTCGATCACGGCCTTCGGCACCCAGGGGCCGCTGGTCGGAGTCAAGGGCTACGAGGGCGTGGTCGCGGCGAAACTCGGCGCCTTCACGTCGGTGGCGGACATGTCGCCCTCGCCGGCCGAAACCGCCTTCATCTCTGCCGCCTATTGCTCCTATCCGGCCAGCCAACTCGCCATCCAGGGCATTCTGGCAGCGCTGATGATGCGGGAGGACAGTGGAAAGGGGCAGAAGGTCGACGTCTCGATGGCACAGGCCATGACCGTCCATGATACTCTTGGCTGGTTTTCCCGCGTGCTCGCCATGCGCTTCGAGGACGGGTTCGCTGCAGTTCCGCGAGTGATTGACGGTATCCCGACCGGCGGCCTGTCGTTCAGGCTGCTGATCGCGCTGAGCAAGGACGGTCGCTGGCTGCAATTCTCGCAGACGACGCCACGCCTGTTCCGGGCCATGATGAAGATGTTCGATCTGGAGTGGATGTTCGAGGACGAGCGGTTCGCAACGGCGCCGGATTTCGACGACGTGGCGGTCCGGAAGGAATACTGGGAAATTCTGCTCGCCAAGGTGCGCGAGAAAACGGTGGCGGAGTGGCGGGCCGAATTCGATCGCGACACCAATGTCTGGGCGGAAGTCTTCTCGAAGGACTCCGAAATCCTCCACCATCCGCAAATGGTCTGGAACCGGATGGTCGCGACCATTCCCGATCCGGACCTCGGGCCGGTAACGCAGCCCGGTCCGATCGCGCGCCTTGACGGAACGCCCGCGCGGCTGGAGCGCAGCGCGCCCGCCTTGGGCGAGCATGATGCCGCAATCCGCGCCGAACTGGTGGCGCAGGCGGTGAACGGCGATCGGGCCGTGGCGGGTGCCACAGGCGGCACGAACGATGGCGCGCCGCTGGCCGGGTGCACGATCGTCGAACTCGGCACCTATTACGCCGCGCCCTTTGCTTCCACGCTGATGGCCGAACTGGGCGCACGCGTGATCAAGCTGGAGCAGACCGACGGCGACCCTCATCGCACCATGCTGCCCTTCCCCGAACTGTCCGGGCTGAAGGTGCTGCAGGGCAAGGAAAGTCTCGGCGTCGATCTCGGCACTCCGGAAGGGCGCGAAATCGCCTATCGGATCATCGCGAAAGCGGATGTGGTGCTGCAATCGTTCCGCGCGGGCGCGGCCGAGCGCCTCGGCCTCGACGCGGCCACGTTGCTGGCGCTCAACCCTGATCTCGTCTACCACGCCGCGCCCGGATACGGGGAGGATGGCCCGTGCGGCAAACGCCCGGCCTTCGCCCCCACGGCCGGGGCGGGCGCCGGCCTGGCCTGGCGCAACGCCGGCGCTTCGGTGAGAATGGGGCCGGACCTCACGCTGGACGAGGTCAAGCGGGGCGCCATGCAGTTGGCGACCGCAGTGATGGGCGTCGGCAATTCGGACGGTATTTCTGCCGTCACCGCCGCCAGCGCGATGATTCTGGGCATCTACGCGCGCAAACGGGGTCATGGCGGGCAGAAGATCCTCACCTCGATGCTGTCGAGCACGGCTCACTCGCTGGGTGAGATCATGGTCGAATATGCCGATCATCCTCCTTTTGCCGTTGCCGACCACGAGTTGCGCGGCTTCTCGTCGCTGTACCGCCTCTATCGCGGGTCGGATGGCTGGCTGTTCTTCGCCGCGCCCAAGGAGAAGGAATGGCGCGCCTTCCTCGCCGCCGTGCCGGAGGCGGCGGAGCTTGCCGGGGACCAGCGCTTCGCCACTGCCGCCGACCGGGCCGAGCATGACGCGGCCCTCGTCGAGAAGCTGGCAGAGCTGTTCGCCGCCCGTGCGCCCCAGGACTGGGAGCAGCTCCTCGCCGCTGCAGACGTGGCCTGCGTGGCCTGCGCCCCCGCCCCGGTGGAGGCAAATTACCAGGATGAGGGCAGCGTGGGCGACCTCTGCGGCTATGTGACCGACGGCCATCACGCCATTCTCGATGATGTGATCCGGCTAACGCCGCTGGTCCGTTTCTCCGAAGCGGCCGGGGTGACCGGTAACGCCGGTCTCGTGGGTGAGGAGACCACCAAGATCCTCAAGGAGTTCGGCTACGGCGCCGAGGAGATTGCCCGTCTCGAAGAAGCCGGGGTGATCGTCGCGAATTGACCGGACTCGGAGCGGTGCGGGACAGGCGGGCGAACGTCCGCCCGCCCGCGCCGGGGATCAGTGATGATGATGGTGCGCGTGGTGGAAGCCGTTCGCCTTCTGGCGCCACTTGTCGCGCAGGATGACGGCGAGCGCCTCGGCCAGGTCCCCCTTGGGGGCCTTCTGGGTCAAGCCCGCGATGACGGTGGGCAGGCAGGCGCGCACTTCGTCGTTGGGGCCGGGCAGGGCGATGATCCTCGCGCCGTCGAGCTCGCCGACCGCGATCCGGATGGCGTCCTTCACGTGGCGGCCCTTGCCCTTCTCGAAGGTGCAGATGACGGGCGTGGCCGCGCCCGGGTCCAGCATGAGAACCGCTTCCACCGTGCAGTCCTTCGCCTCGGCGCCGACCCCACCAGTCGTGAACACGATGCCGTAGCCATTGCTCACCGCGCGGCGAATCGAGCCGGCGATCAGGTCGATGTCATCGCTGAGCGTGCCGCCGAACGCGGAAGTGAAGCCCGCTTCGACCATCTGCTCCGCGATCGTCGCGGTGTTGGTATCCTTGACCTGCCCCGATTTCACCTCCGCGCCCGTGGCGAAGGTGATTGTCCGGCGTGACCAGCGATCGAGGATTTCGGCCGACATCCGCTCCGCCACGATCAGCGCGGCATTGGCCTGTTCGGCATCGGCGGCGATCCAGCCGAGCATTCCTTCCGAGCGGATCTTGGCATCGGCGTCCACGCGAACGCCCGGCATTGCGCCGAGCCGCGCCATCAGCGGGGCCTGCTTGTCGATGATCTGGTGCGGATAGATCCGGTCGCGCAGGATGTCGAAGGTCAGCGTCCGGTCGAGGTAATCGGTCACGAAGACCTCGCTGACCTCCATCTCCAGCACCTCGGCGATCGCGGCGGCAAGGTCGTTGAGGTTCGCGTCGTCGAGATCGACGCCGACGAACTTCAGTTCGTTCTTCTTCAGAAGATCAAATTCCATGTCCGCTCTCTTGGTTCGGTGACCGGCGTGGCCGGCGAGGAGCATGACCGGCCCCCCGCCGGCCCGGTAGTCAGAAGGTCAGCCCGTGCCTGGCTGGATCGATCCCGCGCTGCTTGAGCCACAGCGGCAGCCGCTCCGCGATCACGTCCTGGCACTGCGCCGCCTTCTCGCGCAGGTGCTGCGCCATCGACGGGGAGGCATTGATGCTGCCGTAAGTGCCATCGAAGCAGATCAGCTTGTCGGTCCCGCCCTTCTGCTTGGCCCACTCGACCGCGCTGAACAGGTCCTGCTCGACGTGCGACTGGTCGACGAACAGGATGTTCGACGGGTCCCGCCGCAGCGCCTCGGCCATGTCCTCGTTGGCGATGACGACCGGGTACATCATCGGCATCGCGGCCATGCCAAGGCCGATCAGCCCCTGGTTGAGCACCACGGCCTTGATCGCGGGCGTCGCCGCGCCGCGCATCAGGGCCGTCAGCTCCGACGTATCATCGTTGAGATCGTACCAGTCCTTCTGCGAATACCAGAGCTGGCCGAAGATCATCCCGCCGGCATGGACGTAATAGGGCCACTTGCCGCCATCGATGATCGGAATGCATTCCTCGATGCTGCGCAGCAGCGCCAGCATCTTGCCGTAGGAGCTGAGGATGTTGACCGTCACCCGTTCGCCCAGCGCGTGCAGGTCGTTGTCCGCCTCGATCCCGATGATCCCGTCGGGCGAACTGCACTGGTCGACCGTGAACGCCAGCTTGCTGCGGACGAACTCGGAATCGGCGATCGCGCGGGCCACGAAGTTGCCGCTGCGCGGGCCGAAGGTGAAGTGGAAGATCGAGCGCGTCTCGAACCGCGCATAGGACATGCCGAACGGCTTGGTCGCGCGGTCGATCACCCGGTGCGCGTAGATCTCGCGCGGGTCGTCGTAGTGGGTGTGGATGATCCACTTCGAGTTGTAGACCTTGGCGATGCCGTAGAGCGTGCCGATCTCGGTTTCGATCGGAACGCCCCGATCGAACGGGGTGGCGCCGCGGACCTTGCCCTTGAACGCTTCCTTGAACCCGTAGAACTCGATGATCTCATCGGCTTCCTTGGCCCCGAGCCAGGCGATGACGACGAGGCGCAGGTTGTCGTTGCCGGTCCGCTCCTCGACGACGTCGCGGACGGTCTTGATCATCTCGGCATAGGAGAAGCCGCCGAGGATGCCGAAGCCATGCTCCGAGCAGAGGATGTTGACGCTGTCGCCCGGCTTGATCATTGACATGTCGACGGTTTCGAGCACGGCGCGCGTCGCCGCGCGGATCGGCGAGACATCCTCGCCGCCGTGGTAGATCGCCTCGGGGATATCCGGGAACAGCTCGCGGACCTTGACCGAGACCATCCCGGCGATATCGACCGTGCGCTGGGTCGGCAGCGTCTTGGGGCCATAGACCGAGGGCATGACCACCGGCGGGTCGATCACGTTGTCGAACATTGCTTCAGCAACTTGCATCTCAAGCCTCCTGGTCAGCTGTCGGGGTGGGCGTCGCAGCGGCGGCGGCGGCAGCGGCGGCCACCGCGGCGGCGCGATCACGGCGCATGTTGGCCTTTTCCTCGGCGATACAGAACTCCGGATGGGCCGCGGCGACCTCGTCGCTCACGTCGAAGATGGTCATCGAGCTGTTGTACCACTGGTTCTTGCGCGGCGACTCGAGGTCGTGACCGAGGTGCGTCGTCAGCAGCCGGTGCACCGGCGCGAAGCAGTACATCAGGCAGCCGGACTGGACGCCGGTCTGCAGGGCGAGGTCCTGCATGGTCTGCGCCCCGCCGAGGATCGCGGCGGCAACTTCCTGCGCCGAGGTCAGGCTGCACGGGCAGATGGGCTGCGTCGGCGATACGCCCGCCCGCTCGATGAGCGCATTGATCGCAACGGGATCGATGCTGGCCGTGTCGAAGCCGAACGTGATCGGCTGCTCGCGCCGGTGCGCGAGGAGCGCGTCGTCATCGCAGACGTCCACGCAGCGGAAGCACGCGATGCACGTGTCGTTGTCGACCTTGGCAATGGCGCTCGACTTCGGCCCCTCCAGCACGATCGCCTTGGTCGGGCAGATATTCTCGCACAGATAGCAGCCGGTACAATTGTCCTCGATGACTTCGATTTCGTAATTAACAACCTTCATGGCGTTACCCCAGGCTCCGGTGGCTTGTGAACATGACCAGGTTCCGAGGAAGCGCTGTCATGATCTGGTTCTTCGTGTCAGGCGAAATGGCTAAGATCGTGGCTGCGGCTGCAGGTCAGTGCGTCCGCAGGGATTGGAGGTAATCGCGCAGGCAGTCGATCGCGCCGGGGATCGTGCCCCGTTCGCCGTGACCGCACAGCATGGCGTTCACCAGACCCCAGATCGAAAACACATAGTAGGTCGCGATTGCGTCGGGATCGCTGTTCGCGCGCACCACGCCCGTTTCGATGCAGCGTCGCAGGATACTGGCGACATTGTCGCACAACTGGCCCAACTCCTCATCAACCGTCGACCGCAGGTCCGGGTCGCCCGAGAAGATGGCCGCTGCCCCCAGTACCAGTTCCCCGCGGGTCGCCGGCGAATGGGCCTGGGCCCGATGCTTGGCGCAGAAATTCGCCCAGGTGTCCTCCAGATGGCGCTGGAGCCGGCTCCAGGCTTCCTCGCCAGAGGTTTCGGGCGACAGCGAAAGATCGGCCAGGAACATGTCGCGAGTGCCGCCCACCCGCAGCAGGTGCTGGGCCAGCGCGGTCTTGGTGCCGAAGTGATAGGCCACGATGCCACGGCTGTAGCCGGCGCGCAGACCGATCTCGTTGAGCGTCGCGCGCTCGTAGCCGTGCATGGAAAAGAGCTCCAGCGCAGCGATGCAGATCTTTTCCTTGGCGGCGGCGTTCCGCTCTTCCTGAGTGCGGGGGGCCTTGGTCAAACTGGCGCTAGGCTTCGACATCAGTGCTCCTTGCAATCCGCTTCCCGCCCGGTTTCGGGACCTCTAGCAAGCATGCTTGTGCGCAACAAGCAAGTTTGTTAGCCGGCCGTCGACCGACGATGGGATGCGCCTGTCCGGCGGCTTGCCGCCGGGCCGATCCTGCGTTTCCACCGGCAAGGACCGACGACATGACAGATACTACGGTAGACAAGGCGGAGCTTGCGCGCATCTTCAAGGCGCAGCGCGACAACCGCATCGCCCTCAAGCGCCGCGATGCGGACGGCCGCATCGCCCGCCTCGAAAGCCTGCGCGAGGTCATCCTCCGGCGCGTGGCCGATATCGAAGAGGCGCTGCACCTCGATCTGCGCAAGGCGAAGGCCGGGGTCCAGAACGGCGAGATCGCCGGCGTGCTGGGCGACATCGCCACGGCAGTCGCGGGTCTGGCCGACTGGATGAAGCCGGAACCGGTCGAACCTTCGCCGCACTTCGCCGGCAACGATACCTTCATCATGTACGAACCGCGCGGCGTCGTGCTGCTCTACGGGGCCTGGAACTTCCCGTTCGCCATGGTCTTTTCGCCGCTCGTGCCAATCGTTGCCGCGGGCAACGCCTGCATCGTCAAGCCGAACGAACTCCAGCCGCACACGTCGGCGCTCGTCGCCGAGATCATCGCGGAGGTCTTTCCCGAAAACGAGGTTGCCTGCCTCCAGGGC
>Ga0068859_100007011_pt1 | contig 11445 bp, 9 predicted proteins | sample KBSSwiS22_FD_66585 | JGI IMG/M metagenome (GOLD analysis project Ga0068859, IMG submission 66585) | Switchgrass rhizosphere microbial communities from Kellogg Biological Station, Michigan, USA - KBS Switchgrass S2-2 | ecosystem: Host-associated > Plants > Roots > Rhizosphere > Soil ... | reverse complement strand
CGCCCCCCTCCGCGACGGCGCTGGGCTCGTGGTGATGCATGACCGCCTCGGCCAGCACGAACGGCAGGCCCCACACCCCGAGCAGGTAGGCACCCACCAACCCGTGGCTCACGCCGAGCTCCTCCTTCTCGACGTCGCTCAGGGTGCGGCCGCTCTCGCGCGCCCTGTGAATCAGGGCGCCGTAAGCCTCCGGTTGGTAGCGGCTCAGCACCAGCTCGCCCACGTCGTGAACCAGGCCCGCCGTGAAGGCGGTGTCCGCGTTCTTGGGATCCTTGACCATCTGCCGGGCCAGCTGCGCGGTCATCAGCGACTGATCGCGCAGGCGATCCAGCGAGAACCCCGGCGCGGTCGGGCCGGTGTCGGCGGCGAAGACGTGCGCCACCAGCAAGAGACCCTTCAGGTTCTCGATGCCGAGGTACGACGCGGCCTTCAAGACCGAGCTCGTCTTCTGGGCCAGCCCGAAGTAGGCGGAGTTGACGAGCTGGAGGATCTTGATGCTCATCGCCGGATCCTTCTCGACGATCTTGGCGACGTCGGCGATCCCCGCGTCGGGGTTCTGCGTGGCCCGCGTGAGCTCGTGGTACACCGCCGGCAGGGATGGCAGCCGGTCGATGGAGCCGATGACGCGCCGGAGCTCCTCGTTCTGCAAGAGCGATTGAAAGATGCACGTGCGCTCGACCACCAGCCGCACCGTCTCGGCGTCGCACGGCTTGCTCAGAAACTGGTGGGCGACCGACACGACCCGCGCGATGGCCTCCCGCTCGGCGTGCCCCGACAGGACGATGCGGGCGGTCTGCGGATAGAGGTCCCGGACGCGCGTCAACAGCTCGGCGCCGTCGATGCCGGGCATGCGCATGTCCGAGACGATGACGTCGACCGGTTGTTTCTGGAGCTCCTCCAGGGCGGCCTTGCCCGACGGGAGGAAGACCATCTCCCACTGGTGTCGCTGGCGCCGCAGCAGGTTGCGCAGGCCATCGAGCACGTTCTGCTCGTCGTCGACGAACAGGATGCGGCGCTTGGCCGGCGCGCCTTGCGCGGCCACGATCAGGCGACTGGCTGTATTTTCACGGACGACCGTCACTGGTGTCGAGCTCCCTGGCGGGCTTCCCATGCGTCCCCCTCCGTCCTGGCCTTGCGTCCCTGGTCTCACATCGTCGCGCCACACACGTGACTTGAACCCAGATGGGCCTGTGGACGCGGACAGCGAGAGCGCGCCTCGGGTCTCAAGCCCCCGCGCGGCCCGCCGATGTGGGGCCTCGGCCCTAGTACACGCGCCGCATGAGCCAGCGCAGGAGCCGCAAGGTGCGGGCGCGGTACGGGAACATCAGCTCGCGCTGGATGAGCGGCGACACCAGCCCCAGGAGGGGATGGTCCTCGACGATGGTCTCGATTCGGCAGAACTGACGCAGCCCTTCGGGGCCGTGCCGGACGCCCAGGCCGCTGGCCTTCACCCCGCCGAGGGGCGCCTCCACCACGAAGTAGTTCACCAGGACGTCGTTCACGCACACCGAGCCAGCGACCATCTGGCGCGCGAAGGCTCGCCCGGCCGCCCGATCGCGGGTCCACACGCTTCCGGACAGGCCGAAGGGAGAGTCGTTGACCAGGCGCAGCGCCTCGGCGGCGTCCTTGACCCGGATGATGGGTACCACCGGTCCGAAGGTCTCTTCGTGGGCCACCGCCATGTCCGGCGACACCCTGTCGAGCACGGTCGGTTGAAAGAATCGGCCCGGCAGGTCGGCACGCCGCGCGCCTCCCGTCAGGACCCGCGCGCCTCGGCCGACCGCCTCGGCGATCTGCTGCTCCGCCCGGGCGACCTGGGGAGCGAACGTCACCGCTCCCATGTCGATTTCATCCTCCCGACGTCCAGGGTGGCTCGGGCCCTGCCGCAGAGCCTGAACCTCGGCCGCCAGCAGCGCGGCGAAGCGATCGGCCACCGGCTCCTCGACCAGCACGCGCTCGGTGCGGATGCAGACCTGGCCGCTGTGGGCGAACGCGCTCCACGCGGCGGCGCGCGCCGCCCGGGGAAGGTCCGCGTCCGCGAGGACGACCATGGGGGACTTGCCCCCCAGCTCCGTCACCGACGGGATCAGACGCTCGCCGCAACGGGCGGCGACCTGGCGGCCGACCTTCTGGCTGCCGGTGAAGAAGATCATGTCGCAGGCCTCGCACAGGGCCTGTCCGACGTCACCGCGGCCGGGGAGCACCTGAAAGATGTCCGCGGGCAGGTCGAGGGTGCGCCACAGCTCTGCCACCCGCAGCGACGTCAGCGGCGTGTGCTCCGACGGCTTCAGCACCACGGCGTTGCCGGCCATCAGCGGGGCCACGCAATCGGCGAAGTTGTTCAACAGTGGCCAGTTCCAGGGACCAATCACCCCCACCACGCCGCGGGCGTGCCGCACGACGCGCGCCCGCTTGAACGCGAACACGAAGGGGCGGCGGACCTCGTCGGCCAGCGCGCGCCGCCCGGCTCTCCCCGTGTAGAACCGCGTGAGCTCGAGGAGATAGAAGATCTCCCAGCCCTCGGCTTCGTGCAGGGGCTGTCCGCTCTCGGCCACCAGCGTCTCGGCCACCTTTCCGTCGTCGCGGATCGCGCGCGCCAAGCGGCGCAGCGCCCGCCCTCGTTCGCGCGCTCCTAGCGCCTCCCATGCCGGCTGGGCGGCGCGGGCGCGCGCCACCGCGGCCGCCACGTCGCTGGCGCCGGCAGCTGGGACTTGCGCGATGATGGCCCCGGTGGCCGGGTTCTCGATCGACAGAGGGCCCGCGGCGGCGGGCGGCGACCCGAGACCGAGCATCACCCGCTAGTTGTACGCCAGATCGGGGGCCTGCGGCGCCTTTTTGCCGAGTGTTGGGATAGTATTGAAAGGTGTCCCCTCCGGTTACCCGCAAGCTCCGGATCGTCGTGGCCAAGGCTGGCCTCGACGGGCACGATCGCGGGGCCAAGATCGTCGCGCGGGCCCTGGCCGACGCGGGACACGAGGTCATCTACACGGGCCTGCACCAGACGCCCGACATGATCGCGGCCACTGCCGTGCAGGAGTCGGCGGACGCCGTGGGCCTCTCGGTCATGTCGGGCGCGCACATGACGCTGTTCCCCGCCGTCCTCGCGGCGCTGCGCGCCCGCGGCGCCAACGATGTGGTCGTGTTCGGCGGCGGCATCATCCCCGCCCCGGACGCGGCCGAGCTGAAGGCGGCCGGCGTGGCCGCCATTTTTCCGCCCGGGGCCACCACGCACGACATCACCGCGTGGATCGAGACCGACCTGCGCCCGCGCGTCGCAAAAGGAGCCGCTGCGTGAGAAAGATCCCCATCCTGGCCCTGTCTTTGATGTCCGGCGCCGCGTCCCTGGCCGCCTTCCCCGGGCGGACCCTGGCGCTCGCGAACACCGAGACGGAAGAGGAGAGGATGTCCCGGGTGCTCCAGAGCGCCCTCGAAAAGCACGGCGGCGACGTGAACCGCTGCTTCGAGAAGGCGCTGGCCGACACGCTCGACGTGGCGGGCAAGGTCGAGCTGGCCTTCGACGTGGGCGACGAGGGCAAGGTGACGAAGGTGGTGGCCCTCGAGGGATCGGCGGCGTCGCCCGTCCTCATCGATTGCCTGCAAGAGACGACCATGGCCTGGTCGCTGCCCGGCGTGGCAGCCGGCGCGACCGTGATCCTGCCGCTTTCGTTCGAGGGGCAGTCGGCCCAGTTCTCGATCAAGGTCGCCGACGCCCCCGTGCGCGGCCCGGGTACCGGCGGGGGCAAAGGGAAGAAGGTCAAGCCGGGCGCGGCGGCCACCTTTTCGGTGAAGGTCCTCGTGGACGAGGCGACCATGCGCGCCCGCCAGGCGTCGCTGTCGTTGCTCACGATCGCGCCCGCCAACCGGATCGCCATGCACAAGCACCCCGGCGCCGAGCTGCTCTACGTCAAGAAAGGGCGGGCCCGCATCCTGGGGCCGAGCGGCGTCACCCCCGAGCTGCTGAACGAGGGCAGCGCCATCTTCATCCCGGAGCAGATGCCTCACGTCATCGAGAACATGGTCCGGTCGGCCCCCGTCGAGATCTTGCAGGTCTTCGTGCCGCCCGGACCCGAGCGCGTGTATCGGGACCCGTCCGACGAGAAGGGGCGCGCGGCGTTCGAGGTCATCCGCGATCCCCGGCAAGCCAAGGTGCCGGCGGGCGCCAAGTTCGCGGTGGCGTCGGTCGACAAGGCACCGGTGCGGGCGCTGGCTGGCGGACAAATCAAGGCCCGGGTGCTGCTCGACAGCGCCGCTACCGACTCCAAGGTGGCCGCCTCGGTGGTCGAGTTCGCCCCCGGCACCAAGATCGCGCGCCACACCCACGAGGGCGCGGCCGAGATCATCTACGTCTTCGACGGCGCGGGGGAGGTGGAGATCGGCAGCGAGAAGATCACGTTCGGACCGGAGCAGGTGATCCATATTCCCGAGGACCAGCCCCACGCGGTCCGCTTCAAAGGCGGCGAGAGGGCCACCGCGTTCCAGATCTTCGCGCCCGCCGGGGCCGAGCAGAAATACAAGGGCAAGGACTGAGGCGCACCGCCCACCGCGCCAGAGCGACACGACGACTCGATCACCCGACACGAACCCATGAACTTCGAGCTATCCGACGAACAGAAGGTCCTTCAGGGAGCGGTTCGCGAGCTGTGCGCCCGCGAGATCCTCCCGAACGCCGCCAAATGGGACCGCGAGGAGCGCTTCCCGCACGAGGTCATTCCCTCCATGGGGGCCATGGGGCTCCTTGGGATGCAGATCCCCGAGGAGTACGGCGGCGCCGGGATGAAGTTCTCGGACTACGTGATCGCGCTGGAGGAGGTCGCGCGCGCCGACGCCTCGGTCGGCCTCACCATGGCATCGCACAACTCGCTGTGCACGGGCCACATCTTCCTGGCCGGCAACGAGGAGCAGAAGCGAAAGTACCTGCCCCGTCTGGCGCGCGGCGAGGCGCTGGGCGGATGGGGCCTGACCGAGCCCGGATCGGGCTCCGACGCCGGCGCGGCCCGCGCGCGGGCCGTCCGCGTGGGCGATTCGTGGCGCCTTTCGGGGACCAAGACCTTCATCACCCAGGGCTCGGTGGGTGAGATCTACGTGGTGCTGGCCTCGACCGAGCCGAAGCTGGCGCAGAAGGGCCTGACCGCCTTCATCGTCGAGCGGGGGACGCCCGGGTTTCGCACGGGGAAGCGCATCGAGAAGATGGGGCTGCACGCGTCCGACACGACGGAGCTGATCCTCGAGGACGTCGAGCTGCCGGATTCGCAGCGGCTCGGCGACGTCAATCACGGCTTCTTCGACACGCTCAAGATCCTCGACAAGGGGCGCATCGGCATCGGGGCCTGGGCGGTCGGCATCGGGCGCGCGGCCTTCGAGGCGTCGCGCAAGTACGCCAAGGACCGCGTCCAGTTCGGCAAGGCCATCGCCGAGTTCCAGGGCATCCAGCACATGCTGGCCGACATGGCGACCGAGCTCGACGCGGCCCGGCTGCTGGTGTGGCGGGCGGCCGGCATGCAGGACCAGCACCTCAAGACCACCAAGCAGTCCTCCGTCGCGAAGTACTACGCGGCGCGCGCCACGATGCGCGCCTGCACGAACGCCATCCAGATTCACGGCGGCTACGGGTACTCGCGCGAGTTCGAGGTCGAGCGCTACCTGCGGGACGCGAAACTGGGCGAGATCGGGGAGGGCACCAACGAGGTGCAGAAGCTGGTGATCGCGCGCGAGCTCCTCGGCGAATGGATCGTGCGGGGCTGATCCGGGCCGGAGATCAGCGCGCGCTCGCGGCGCTGATTCGCGAGCTGGAGGAGGGGCGCGCCGATGCGGCCTCCGAGCTCCGCGCGCTCGCCGCCGGGCGGTCGCCCCCGTTCGTCGTCGGGATCACCGGGCCGGCCGGCGCGGGCAAGTCGACGCTGGTCGACGGGCTGGTCGAGCGCCTGCGAGCGCGCGGCGAGCGCGTCGGGATCGTCGCGGTCGATCCCTCGAGCGCCGCCGGGCGGACGACGGGCGCGGCGCCCGGAGCCGGGGGCGGCGCGGTGCTGGGCGACCGCGTGCGGATGCAGCGCCACGCGACCGACCCGGGAGTCTTCATTCGCTCGCTGGCCACCCGGGGCGCGCGGGGCGGCCTGTCGGCTGGTGCCGCCGACGTGATCGCGGCGCTCGGAGCGGCGGGGTACGGCACCGTGCTGCTCGAGACGGTGGGAGTGGGGCAGGCCGAGACCGACGTCGCCGACGCCGCCGACGTGGTGGTGCTGGTCCTGGTTCCCGGGCTTGGCGATGACGTGCAGGCGCTGAAGGCGGGGCTGCTCGAGATCGCCGACGTGCTGGTGGTGAACAAAGCCGATCGCGCCGACGCCGATCGGGCGGCGGGCGACCTGGCGGCCATGCTCGACATTCGACGGGCGGCCGGGGCCGGGGCGCCGCGCGACGGAGACGCGGGTCGGGCCGACGTCCCCATCCTGCGGACCGTCGCCACGAGCGGCGCCGGCCTGGATGAGCTGCTCGGGGTGATCGAGCTCTCGCGTGGGCCGCTCGCGCCAGCCCGGCGGCGCGCCCGCGCGATCGCGCGCATTCAGCAGGCAGCCCTGGCTCGGGTGGCGGACGAAGTCAGCGCGGCGCTCCAACCGGGTGGGCTCGGGGGATCCCTGGTGGACGATGTGGTCGAGGGTCGGACCGACCCGGCCGCGGCGGCGGAAGCTTTGATGTCGCGCCTGGGTAGGGGATACTAACGACGATGAAGAACAGGCGCCTGGCTTGGCTCACGCCCGCGTTTCCGGGGCTCATGGTGGCCGTCCTCGGTGTGGCGTGCGGCCTCGTCAGCTCGGACATCACGAAGGTGTCCTTCGATCTCCCCGCCAAATTTTACCGGTTCGACACCCGGGACTCCGGCTGGAAGGCGTCCGACACTATGAAGTTCGGCACTGTTCCCGCGATCTCGTGCACGACCGACGCCGATTGCTGCCCACCGGCCGTGGTCGCCCTCGGCCTCGATTGCTCGTCCATCGTCTGCGACGTGCCACCCGGCACCGCCACGTGCGCCTTCGCCCTGACCATCGAGACGCCCCCGCAGACCATCGACCTCAAGGCCGAAGTGCCCCAGGTCTCGGCGATCAGCAGCCAGAACATCATCGACATCGCCATCAGCAAGATCACTTACCAGGTCACCGAGAACACCCTGAACGTCGATCTGCCTCCCGTGGACCTGTTCCTGGCGGACAACGGGGCGACCTCCACCCTGGATCCGTCGGCCGTCCAGTTCGGAACGGTCCCGGTCATCCCCAAGATGACGAAGATCGACGACGGCAATGTGACCCTGCTGCAGCCGGCGGCGAAGGATGCCTTCAACAAGATCGGCCATCACCTGGGGACGCCGTTCGTCTTCATCGCTCGATCGCGGGTCCTGGTGGCGGGCGGCACGCCCGTACCGGCGGGCGCCCTCAGCATCACGGTCGGCGGCCGTCTGTCCGCGCAGCCTGGGCTGTGAGCGACCGGGCAGGGGGGGCGGCCCGAACCGCCGGCGATCACGACATCGGCACCGTCGACGCGGACGTGGTGATCGCCGGGGCCGGACCGGCCGGGGTGGCCACCGCGGTGGCGCTGGTGCGGCGGCGACCCGCGCTCGGCGGCGGCCGCGTCGTCTGCTTCGATCGGGCGCGGTTCCCGCGCGAAAAGCCCTGCGGCGGCGGCCTGACGGGGCATGCGCGGCGCGCGCTCGAAGAGCTCGGGCTAAACGTGCGGGTGCCCTTCGTCTCGTGTCGGTCCGGACGCATCGTGTACGGCGCCGAGAGCCGGCGCGTGGCGCTGGAGCGGCCGGTCGACGTCGTCCGCCGCGAGGACTTCGACGCGGATCTGGTGGCCCAGGCCCGCGCGCTCGGCGTGCGTATCATCGAGGGGGAGGGCGTCGCGGCGCACCACGTGGACCGGGCGGCACAGGTCGTCACCGTCGAGACGACTCGCGGCGCGCGCGTGCGCGCCCGCGTCCTGGTCGCGGCCGACGGGGCCGGGAGCCGCATTCGCAAGGAGCTGACCGACGGTGACGTCCGCGCGCCGGCGCGTCCCCTGCAGCTCTTCAAGCACGAGCTGGTCCTCGACGCACCCTCGACCGGCGGCGGTGGCCACGGAGTGGGGACAGGGTGGCCGGCCGAGATGACCTACGACTTCTCGCCGATGGACGAGGGCTTGCGCGGCTACGTCTGGCTCTTTCCGGTCGCCGGAGGCCGCTTGAACGTCGGGGCCATGCACACGCCGACCCGCAAGCTCGGCGGCGGCGAGATCACACGCATCCTGGCTCGGACTCTGGCCCGGCACGGCGTCTCGCTGCCGGGGGCGCGGGGCTGGCCGGCCTGGCCGTACGCCCCGTCGGCGTGCGTGGCGGTGCCCCACGTCCTGTGCGTGGGCGACGCCGCCGGGATCGACGCGCTCACCGGCGAGGGCATCGCCGTCGGCCTCGAGCACGGCCCGCTGGCCGCCGTGGCGATCGGCCGGGCCTTGGACCAGGGCGACTATGGGTTCACGGGCTACGCCGAGTCGATCCGGCGCGGCGTGGTCGGACGCGAGCTAGCGCTCGACGGGCGGCTCGCGCGGATGCTGTACGCGCGCGGCGGCCACCGCTTCTGGCTCTCGCTGGTGATGTTCGATCGACGGGTCGCCGACCTCTACGCCGCGCGCGTGTGCGGCTCGATGGTGCTGGCCGACAACAAGCGCCGCCTGGGCGTCGCGCTGGCGCGCCACGCGCTCGCCGCGCCGTCGCGACTGCGCCGCATGGCCGCGGCCAGGGCGGCGGCGCTTCCAAACTCTTAGTGCACGGACGCGCGCGCGAGCGTCAGGACGCGCCGACCGAGCTCTCGAGTCCCGTATCGGACAGTCCAGCCGGCGTCGCCGGCGATTCGTCACCGCCGTCGAGCGACTGGCGCGCGCCAGCGAGGCCGACGGGCGCCGAGGCCGACGGGCGCTGTGCCGGGGCGCCGGCGCCCTGGTTGATCCGGTCCTTCATCTCCTTGCCGACCTTGAAGAACGGGAGCCGCTTGGGCTTGACCTCGACCTTCTCTCCGGTCCGCGGGTTGCGGCCGGAGTAGGCGCCGTAGGAACGGAGCTCGAAGCTGCCGAGGCCGCGAATCTCGATGCGCTCCCCCCGGCACAGGGTCGCCTCGATGGAACCGAAGATCGCGTCTACGATGGACTCGGCTCGGGCGACCGGGATGTTCTGCCGCCGACTGAGCTCGCTGATCAGATCCGATTTCGTCATCGCCGCAAACTCCCCGATTACGGCCAGAAAGGTACCTCCGATCGAGGTGCCCGCGCAATCGGTTTCGAGCGTCGATTCGGGGCGAAATCGCCTGTAATATCCCAGAGCCGCGCGCGAGCGGCCGCATCCGGCCGTGCTCGGTGGTCGATCGCCATCGGGGCGCCGCCCGGGGCCTCGTGTCGGCCGTGGGACCCACGCCGTCAGCGCGGCCGGTGCTCTCCGAACACCCGCCGCAAGGCATCCGAGATCTCGCCCAGGGTGACCGTGGCCTTGACCGCCGCCACGATAGGCGGCATCAGGCTCTCCGTCCCGCGGGCCGCGGCCTCGATGCGCGCCAGCGCGGCCGTGACCGCGGCCTGGTCGCGGCTCGCGCGCAGGTCCCCGAGACGACGTCGCTGGGCCTGCTCGATGGCCGGATCGAGCCTGTGCAACACGACGCTCGCCGCGGAATCGGCACCCGGCGCGCCCGCGGGGTCAGCCGGGCCCGCGGCTGCACCCGCCGGATCATCCCGGAACCGGTTCTGTCCGACGACGATTCGGTCGCCGCGCTCCAACGCCTGCTGGTGGGCGAAGGCGCGCCGTTCGATCTCTCGTTGCGGGTACCCCGCCTCGATGGCGGCGATCATGCCGCCCATCGCCTCGACCCGCTCCAGGATCGCTTGTGCTCGCGTCTCGATCTCCGACGTCAGGGCTTCGATGGCGTAGGAGCCGCCCAGCGGATCGACCACGTCGGCGGCGCCGCTCTCGAACGCGAGGATTTGCTGCGTCCGCAGCGCCAGGCGGGCCGACGTCTCCGTGGGCAGGGCCAGCGCCTCGTCGAACCCGTTCGTGTGCAGCGACTGGGCGCCCCCCAGCACGGCGGCCAGCGCCTCGATGGTGGTCCGGACCACGTTGTTGAACGGTTGCTCGGCGGTGAGGGTCGAGCCCGCCGTCTGCGCGTGAAACCTCAGCATCTGGGAGCGGGGATCTTTGGCCCCGAACCGGTCGCGCATGATGCGGGCCCACAACCGCCGGGCCGCGCGAAACTTGGCGACCTCGTCCAGCAGGTGGGCGTGCGCGTTGAAGAAGAACGACAGCCGCGGCGCCACCTCGTCCACGGCCAGCCCCGCGCCGAGCGCCGCCTGCAGATAGGCGATGCCGTCGCCCAGAGTGAAGGCGACCTCCTGGACGGCGTCGGCCCCCGCCTCGCGCATGTGGTAACCGCTGACGCTGATGCTGTTCCAGCGGGGCAGCTCCGCGCGGCAAAAGGTCATGATGTCGGCACAGAGCCGCAGCGACGGCCCAGGCGGATAGATGTACGTCCCCCGGGCGATGTACTCCTTGAGGACGTCGTTCTGGACGGTCCCCGAGAGGGACGCCCGCGGGATGCCGCGCCGGTCGGCCACCGCGACGTAAAGAGCGAGCAGGATCGGCGCCGTGGCGTTGATGGTCATCGACGTCGACACGCTGTCGAGCGGCAGGCCGTCGAGGAGGACCTCCATGTCGGCGAGGCTGGTGATGGCGACGCCCGTGCGGCCGACCTCGCCCACCGCCAGCGCGTGGTCCGAGTCGCGGCCCATCTGGGTGGGCAGATCGAACGCCACCGACAGCCCCGTCTGACCCGACGCGAGCAGGAACTTGAAGCGGCCGTTGGTCTCCTCGGCCGAGCCGAAGCCGGCGTACTGGCGCATGGTCCAGGGCCGCGCGCGGTACATGGTCGGATGGATCCCGCGCGTGAAAGGGAAGGCGCCCGGCGCGCCCAGATCCCGGTCGGCCTCGAACGGCGGCGCCTGCGCCGCCAGCGAGCCGGCGTCGTAGACGGCCCGCAGCGGGACGCCGGCCGTCGTCTCGCGAGGGGTCCGATCGCTCGGAGCGCCAGCGGCAGGGGGACGCTCGGCCATGCTCACCCGAAGGCGATCTCGGGCACCGGCTGCCGCACCACCAGCGTGGGCTCGGTCTTGGCCTGGATCTCGTCGACGGAGATCCCGGGCGCGCGTTCGACCAGCACCAGGCCCTCGGGCGCCACGTCGAGCACCGCCAGATCGGTGATGATCCGGTGCACGGCGCCGAGGGCCGTCAGCGGCAAGGTGCAGCGACGCAGGATCTTCTTCTCGTCGCCCTTGGCGACGTGCTCCATCATCACGATCACGCGCTTGGCGGCGGCCACCAGGTCCATCGCGCCGCCCATCCCCTTCACCATCTTTCCGGGGATCATCCAGTTGGCGAGGTCCCCGTTC
>Ga0068859_100007004_pt1 | contig 11449 bp, 12 predicted proteins | sample KBSSwiS22_FD_66585 | JGI IMG/M metagenome (GOLD analysis project Ga0068859, IMG submission 66585) | Switchgrass rhizosphere microbial communities from Kellogg Biological Station, Michigan, USA - KBS Switchgrass S2-2 | ecosystem: Host-associated > Plants > Roots > Rhizosphere > Soil ... | reverse complement strand
GATGAACGCGACGAACGAGGACGGCTTCCCCGAGAAGCTCGAGTGGCTCTACGAGGGGTACGACATCGGCGATGCCGCGGGGACGAAGGTCAAGTACCTGAGGCGCCTCCCGAGGGATCCGATGACCGGGAAGGCCGAGTGGGCGACGCGCTCCTCGCGCGACGAGCCGGGCTCGTTCGGGACCGACGGGGTCAACATCTTCGACGTGCGCACGACGAGCGAAGCGGTCGCTCTGGACGGGACACCCTATGCGAAGTGGTGAGCGCCGGAAGAGCGCCGCGGGGTTCACGCTGGTCGAGCTGCTCGTGGTGTGCGCGATCATCGGGATCCTCGCCTCGGTCGCCGTGGGGAACTACCGCCGCAGCATCGTGAAGGCGAAGGAGGCGGCGCTCCAGCAGGACCTCTACACGATGCGCACGCTCATCAACCAGTACTTCGCCGACAAGGGGAAGTACCCCCAGGACCTCAGCTCGCTGGTCGAGGACCACTACCTCCAGGCGATCCCGCGGGACCCGATCACCGAGAGCGCGGAGACGTGGGTCACGATCGCGGCGGAGATCAGCGAAGAGGACATCTCCACCGAGCCCGGCATCGCCGACGTGAAGAGCGGCGCCGAGGGCACGTCGCTCGACGGACGGGCGTATGCGGATTTCTGACGAGAGGAGAGGGATCATGGACAGGGGAAAAACCGCGCTCGTGGGAGCGCTCACGATCGCGGCCGCCGCAATGCTCATCGGCTGCGAGGACACGCCGCTCACGCCGGGCGAAGATTGGACGATCGGCGTCGTCGCGCAGCCGTCGGTCGTCACGATCGACGGAGGGACGGGGGAGGCGACGTCCACGATCGTCGCGACGGTCGCCAACGCCACGGGCGTCCCTCAGTCCGGTGTGTCGGTCATCTTCAGCAACGCGGGAGGCGAGCTGTCGTCCGGCGCTTCGGACGTCGAGACCGACGGCGCCGGTCGCGCGACCGCGACGCTGACGGTTCGCGACGGCGATCCGGACTCCATCGAGGTCACGGCGTCGTCGGGCGCCCTCAGCGGCACGGTGACGGTCACGAAATCCACGGCCCCCGTGAACGGCCAGCCGACCGCGGTCATCCAGGCGACACCCGCGGGCGAGCAGGTGACCGGGCAGCCCGTCGTCTTCGACGGGAGCGATTCGACCGACCCGGACGACGGCGACGTCATCACGATGTACCGCTGGCGCATCACCTCCACGAATCCCGACACCGGCGTCGCCAACCCGCGCGTCTTCGAAGGGCCCGGTCTCGCCAGCATCGGCATTCCCGGCGCCGGCGCGCCGGCTTTCACCAACATTCAGGACTTGACCGTGGAGCTCGCGGTGACCGACGACCCGACCGCCCCGACGAAGTTCGCCCTCGGGCGCCCGTTCAACTACCGCGCGTTCACGACGATCCCCTACAAGATCGTGGCGACGAGCTGCGCCTCGAACACGAAGCCGGTCGCCGTGATCGCGGGGCCGGAGACCCAGACCCGCAGCGCGGGCGGCCAGACCAGCGTCGCGATCGCCCTCGACGGGTCGCTCTCGTCCGACGTCGAGGGCCCGATCGCCTCGTACATCTGGGTCTGCGGGAACGGCGCGGCCCCGGTCAACTCCGCGGATCCGACGACGACGTGCACCTACACCGCCGGCGCGACCACGCGCACGTTCACCGCGTCGCTCCAGGTGAAAGACCAAGGGATCAACGGCGGCCAGTGCGTGCAGATCTCGAACCTCGACACGGTCACGATCACGGTGACGCCGTAGCGATGACGCGGAAGGGGAAGCGCGAAGGCGAGCGCGGCGCCCTCCTGGTCGCCGTCATGGCGGGGCTCGCCATCCTGATGATCCTCTCCGCGGTCGCGGTGCGGGAGTGGGGCCAAATCGTCCGGCGCGACAACGAGGCGGAGATGATGTTCCGCGCGCAGGACCTGGTGCGCGGCCTCCGCCGCTTCCAGAAGGACAAGGGGCGCCTCCCCAACGAGCTGAAGGAGCTGTCCGAGCCGGGGTCGAAGGGGCAGTACTTCGTGCGCCAGGTCTGGAAGGATCCGCTCGTGAAGGACGGCAAGTGGCAGCTCCTCTACGCGGGCCCGCAGGGAGGCGTGCTCGACCCGACGATGATGGTCGAGAACGGCACCGTGGACACGGGCGCCGGAACGAACCCGTTCGGGAGCGGCCAGGACGAGCAGGGCGGCCTGCGGTCGGTCGGCTCGATGAAGGGGAAGCCCGGCATGATGAACCCCGGCGGCGACCCGACCGGCCTTCCGATCGCCGGCGTGAAGACCAAGTGCAAGGAGCAGCCGTTCCGCGTCTACAAGCAGAAGACGCAGTACGCGGAGTGGGTCTTCTCCGTGTTCGACGCCGAGATCGGACAGGGGGCGGCTCCGGGCGTGCCGAATCCGGGAGCGCCAAATCCGGGAGGGGGCGTCGGTCAGCCGGGACAAGGGCTCAACAAGGGAGGCCCGGGGGGAAGCAAATGAGGCGCGTGGTAGACTCCGCCTCTCGATGACCGGCGCCTCGATCCGCAAGGAACGGCTTCCCAACGGGATCACCTTGCTGACCGAGCGCATGCCCCACGTGCGGTCGGTCTCCTTGGGCGTGTGGCTCCGCCGGGGCAGCCGGCACGAGCCCGCGGCGTTGAACGGCGCCTCCCACTTCATCGAGCACCTCGTCTTCAAGGGCACCGAGAATCGCTCGGCGCGCGACATCGCGCTCGCGGTGGACTCGATCGGCGGGCAGATGGACGCCTTCACCTCGAAGGAATACACCTGCTTCTACGCGAAGGTCCTCGACCGTAACCTCGAGGAGGCCGTGGATCTCCTCGCGGACATCGTGCTCCGGCCGCTGTTCGACCCCGAAGAGCTCGAGCGCGAGCGCAAGGTCATCGTCGAGGAGATCCGGATGGTCGAGGACTCCCCCGAGGAGCTCGTCTACGACCTCTTCTCGACCCATTTCTACCCGCGCCACCCGCTCGGACGGCCGATCCAGGGGACCGAGAAGACCGTCGGCGGGCTGTCGCGCGGGAGGCTCCTGCGCTACTTCCGCGACGTGTACGTCCCGGAGAACCTCCTCATCGTCGCGACCGGGAGCGTGAAGCACGCGACCCTGTCCCGGCAGGTGAAGAGGGCCTTCGGCGGGATGAAGCGGCGCCGGGCGGCTTCGGGGCGCGAGTCGGCCCCGCGTCCGCGCGGCGGTGTCGTGACCCGCGCCAAGAAAGAGCTGGAGCAGCTCCATCTCCTCCTCGGCCTCCCGGCGTTTCCCGAGAACGACACGCTGCGCTACCCGCTGTTCGTGCTCAACGCGCTGCTGGGCGGCACGATGTCCTCGCGCCTGTTCCAGAAGGTCCGCGAGGAGCGGGGGCTCGCCTACAGCGTCTACTCCGCCGTCAACGCGTTCCGCGACACGGGCGTCATGATGGTCTACGCGGGGACGAGCGCGAAGCAGGGGGACGAGCTGGTGCAGGTGATCCTCGACGAGGCGCGCACGCTGCGCAGCGCCGGCCCCGCCAAGGACGAGGTCGAGGTCGCGCGGGAGCACCTGAAGGGGAGCATCATGCTCTCGCAGGAATCGACCTCGAGCCGCATGTCGAACCTCGCGCGCCAGGAGATCTACCACGGCCGCCACCACACGCCGTCGCAGGTGCTCGAGCGGCTCGACCGCGTGAGCCGGGAGGACGTGCACAAGGTGGCGCGGCTCGTGTTCGCGCCGGGACCGGTCGCGCTCGCGGCGGTGGGCCGCACCAAGGAGCTGCGCGCGTCGCGCACCGGCGTTTCGCTGTGAGCGCCGTGGAGGTCCGCGTGATGCGGCTTCCGGGTACGGCCGATCTCCCCGCTCCCGAGCGAGCCTCTCCCGGCGCATCCGGGTTCGACCTCCGCGCGTCGGTCCCCGCCCCGGTGACGATCCCGCCGGGCGGACGCACGCTCGTTCCCACGGGGATCGCGATCGCGCTCCCCTCCGGCTACGAGGGGCAGGTGAGGCCGCGGAGCGGCTGGGCGCTCAAGCAGGGATGCACGCTCCTGAACTCCCCCGGCACGATCGACGCCGACTACCGCGGGGAGATCGGCGTCATCGTCGTCAACCACGGGACCGAGGCGGTCACGATCGCGCGGGGGGACCGCATCGCCCAGCTCGTGGTGGCCCGCCTCCCCGAGGTCACGATCGTCGCCGTGGACGAGCTCCCCGGCACCGAGCGGGGCGCGGGCGGATTCGGCCACACCGGGCGGGCCTGATGACCCGCGTCGTGCCCCTCGGGAGCGGGTCCTCGGGGAACGCGACGCTCGTCACGTTCGGCTCGAAGCGCATCCTGATCGACGCCGGTCTTTCGGCCCGGGAGCTCGCCCTGCGTCTCGCGGCGACCGGGACCGAGCCGGGGTCGCTCGACGCGATCCTGCTCTCGCACGAGCACCACGATCACGCGCGGGGGCTCGAGCGCTTCGCGGCGCGCCACCGGGTCCCGGTGTTCTCGACGCCCGAGGCGCTGGCCGCGCTGAACCTGTCGCCGATGCACCTCGCCGCGTGGCATCCGTTCGATCCGGGGCATCCCTTCGAGATCGAAGACGTCCGCGTCGAGCCGTTCCTCGTCCCACACGACGCGGTGAACCCGGTCGGCTTCGTGCTCGAGCGGGAGGGCGTGCGCGTGGGCGTGGCGACCGACCTGGGACATGCGACGACGCTCGTCGTCGAGCGCCTCAAGGGATGCCACGTGCTCCTCGTCGAGGCGAACCACGACGACGATCTGCTCGTGCGGGGCCCCTACCCGTGGGCGCTCAAGCAGCGGATCGGCGGGCGCCTCGGCCATCTCTCGAACGTCGAGGCGGCGGCGCTGATCGCGGCGGTGGCGGGGGACGATTGCCGCGCGGTGGTGCTCGCGCACCTCTCCGAGAGCAACAACACGGCCGCGCTCGCGCGTCGCGCGGTCAGCGAGGCGCTCTACCACGCCGGGCACAAGCGCTACGACATGCGGGTCGCCGAGCGGAGCCGTCCGACCCCGGAGGTCGTCCTGTGATCGCGCGCTACACGCGTCCGGAGATGGGCGCCCTGTGGACCGACGAGGCGCGCTACCGGGCGTGGCTTGCGGTGGAGATCGCGGTCACCGAGGCGCTGGCGCGGCGCGGCCTGGTGCCGCAGGCCGACCTCGCGGAGATCCAGGCGAAGCTCCCCGGTGCGCTCGATCTCGCGCGGATCGCCGCGATCGAGGCGGAGGTCAAGCACGACGTCATCGCCTTCGTGACCGCGGTCGCCGAGAAGGTCGGCCCCGCCGGGCGGCACCTCCACTACGGGCTCACCTCGTCCGACGTCGTGGACACGGCGCTCGCCCTGACGATGGTGCGGGCGGCGGATCTGCTCGTCCTCGGGGTCGACCGGCTCCTCGCCGTGCTCGAGCGCCAGGCGATGGCCCACAAGCGCACCGTCATGGTGGGCCGGACGCACGGGATCCACGCGGAGCCGTACACGCTCGGGCTCAAGTTCGTCTCCTGGCACCTCGAGGCGCGCCGGAACCGGGCGCGGCTCGTCGCGGCCCGCGAGGAAGTCCGGACGGGGAAGCTCTCGGGCGCGGTCGGAACCTACGCCCACCTCCACCCTTCGATCGAGGCCGAGGTCCTCACGGTCCTGGGGCTCGCGCCGGAGCCGCTCGCCACCCAGGTCATCCCGCGCGACCGGCACGCCGCCTACATGGCCGCCTTGGGCGTCCTCGCCTCGTCCCTCGACCGCATCGCGACCGAGATCCGCCACCTCCAGCGCACCGACGTGCGCGAGGTCGAGGAGCCGTTCGCCAAGGGGCAGAAGGGATCGTCCGCCATGCCCCACAAGAGGAATCCGATCGGGTGCGAGAACGTCTCGGGGCTCGCGCGCCTGGTCCGTTCCTACGTCCAGGCCGCGTTCGAGAACGTCCCGCTCTGGCACGAGCGCGACATCTCGCACTCCTCGGTCGAGCGGGTCGCCCTCCCCGACGCGACGATCCTGTGCGATTTCATGCTCCACAGGATGACCGGGATCCTCGACGGCCTCCTGGTCTACCCCGAGCGGATGGCCGAGAACCTCGCCCGCATGAAGGGCCTGGTCTTCTCGCAGGCGGTGCTCCTGGCGCTCAACGGCGCCGGGATGGCGCGCGAGCGGGCCTACGAGATCGTCCAGCGCGCGGCGATGCGGGTGTGGGAGGGGGCGGGAGGGCTCCAGGATCTTCTCCGCGCCGATCCCGACGTGCGGGCCGTCCTCTCCGAAGACGCCCTGGCCGCCTGCTTCGACGCCTCCCGCACGCTCCGCCACGTGGACGCGATCTACGCGCGCGCCTTCGAGAAGCCCGCGTGACGCGGTTGCTATAATCCCCGCCTGATGTGCGGCATCGTCGGAATCTTCGGCCACCCCGAAGCGGCGAAACTCTCCTACCTCGGACTCTACGCGCTCCAGCATCGCGGCCAGGAATCGGGGGGGATCGTCACCGCGGAGGGGACGCGCCTGTTCCGCCGCGCGGGGATGGGCCACATCGCCGACGTCTTCTCGAAGGACGTCTTGGACGAGCTCCCGGGGCCTGCTGCGATCGGCCACGTCCGCTACTCGACTGCGGGGGACAGTAACCCCGCGAACGCGCAGCCGTTCCTCCTCCAGCACCACCGGGGCCCGATCGCGGTCGCCCACAACGGGAACCTCGTGGATGCCGGCATCGTCCGGGACGAGCTCGAGGGCGACGGGGCGATCTTCCAGACGACGACCGACACCGAGGTCCTCCTCCACCTCATCGCGCGCTCCAAAGAGACCGACGTCGCGGATGCGATCGTCCACGCGGTCCGCCAGGTGCGGGGGGCCTACTCGCTCCTGTTCCTCGTGCCGGGGCGGATGATCGCGGTCCGGGACCCGATGGGCTTCCGGCCGCTGTCGATCGGGAAGGTCGACGGCGCCTACGTCATCGCGAGCGAGAGCTGCGCCTTCGACCTCCTGGGCGCCGAGAAGATCCGGGACGTCGAGCGCGGCGAGGTCGTTGTCGTGGACGTGGGCGGTCTCCACTCGTTCAAGCCGTTCTCGCCGACGCGGCCGGCGCCCTGCGCGTTCGAGCACGTCTACTTCGCGCGACCCGACTCGAACGTCTTCGGCCAATCGGTGCAGGCCGTCCGCAAGCGGCTCGGCGCCGAGCTGTGGAACGAGCACCCGGCGCAGGTGGACGTCATCGTCCCGGTGCCGGACTCGGGGACGTTCGCGGCTCTGGGATACGCGAACGCCTCCGGAATCCCGTTCGACATGGGGCTCGTGAGGAACCACTACGTCGGCCGGACGTTCATCGAGCCCTCGCAGTCGATCCGCAACTTCGGCGTGCGGGTGAAGCTGAACCCGGTGAAGGAGACCCTCCGCGGCCGGAGGATCGCGCTGATCGACGATTCGCTCGTGCGCGGGACGACGAGCAAGAAGATCGTCCAGATGTGCCGCGACGCCGGCGCCGCCGAGGTGCACCTCCGGATCTCCTGCCCGCCGACGATCGGACCCTGCTACTACGGCATCGACACCCCGCGGCGCGACGAGCTGATCGCCGCGTCGAAGTCGGTCGAGGGGATCCGCAAGTTCGTCGGCGCCGACTCGCTGGCGTATCTCAGCCTCGAAGGGATGATGAAGGCGATCGGCGGCGAGACGAGCGAGTACTGCACCGCGTGCTGGACCGACGACCACCCGGTGCCGCTGCCGCGCGCGGAGGAGGAGCAGCTCCGCCTCTTCGAGAAGTCGCGGCGCTAGTTGTCCGCCGGCAACCCGTCGCGGCGCGGTGGGGACCGCCCTCCGACGCGTCCGCGCTAGGATGAAGCTCCCATGAGCGATCCCAAGCGGCCCGGCCTCACGTACCGCGACGCGGGCGTGGACATCGATGCCCAGGACGAAGGGCTCCGCCGCATCAAGGCGATGCTCCACGCCACGCGGACCCCCGGCGTGCTCGCCGATCTCGGGTCGTTCGGCGGCATGTTCCGGCCGGATCTCGCCGGAATGACCGAGCCCGTGCTCGTCGCGTCGTGCGACGGCGTGGGAACCAAGCTCAAGGTCGCGCACCTGGCGGGCGTCCACCACACGATCGGCCGCGACCTCGTCAACCACTGCGTCAACGACATCCTCGTGCAGGGGGCGAAGCCGCTCTTCTTCCTCGATTACCTCGCGACCGGGGCGCTGTCCCCGGACGTCATGGCCCGGATCGTCGAGGGGGTCGCCACCGGCTGCAAGGAGAACGGCTGCGCGCTGCTGGGTGGTGAGACCGCGGAGATGCCGGGCTTCTACGGGGCGGGGGAGTACGACGTCGCGGGCTTCATCGTCGGCATCGTGGACAAGCCGAAGGCGCTGACGGGGTCGGGCATCAAGCCGGGCGACATCCTGGTCGGTCTCCCGTCGGCGGGGTTGCACACCAACGGTTACTCGCTCGCGCGGAAGATCTTCTTCGAGGTCGCTGGCAAGGGGGTGAACGATTCGGCGGAGGGGCTTTCCGGCACGATCGGCGAGGCCCTCCTCGCCGAGCACCGCTCGTACCTCCCGCAGCTTCGCGGCGCGCTCGATAGGGGGATGCTCCGCGGCCTCGCGCATATCACGGGCGGGGGGCTCACCGACAACGTCCCGCGCATCCTCCCCGAGGGGACCGCGGCGCGGATCGCGCGGGGGAGCTGGCCGGTCCCGCCCGTCTTCACGGCGATGCAAAGGCTCGGCGGGGTCGAAGACGGCGAGATGCTGCGGACCTTCAACATGGGGATCGGCATGGTGTGCGTCGTCGCGCCCGACCTCGTGCCGGCGCTCGAGGCGCACCTCGACGCCGTGGGCGAGCGCCACTTCGTCATCGGCGCGATCGTTCCCGGCGAGCGCAACGTCGTCTATGCCTGAGCGGCCCCGCCCGCGCGTCGGGATCCTCATCTCGGGGCGCGGGTCGAACATGGCGGCGCTGCTGGCCGCCATGAAGGACGGCCGCGTCGCCGCGGACCCCGTGGTCGTCGTCTCGAACGTGCCCGGCGCGGCGGGCCTCGAGCACGCGCAGGCGCAGGGTGTGGCGACCGCCGTCGTCGACCACAAGTCCACCAAGCCCCGCGACGCTCACGATCGCGCGGTGCTCGAGGTCTTGCGCCGGCACCGCGTCGATCTCGTCTGCCTCGCGGGGTACATGCGGTTGCTGAGCCCCACGTTCATCGAGGCGTACCGGGGCCGGATCCTGAACATCCACCCCTCGCTCCTCCCCGCGTTCCCGGGCCTCGACGCGCAGCGCCAGGCGCTCGAAGCAGGGGTCAAGGTCTCGGGGTGCACCGTCCACCTCGTGGACGAGACGCTCGATCACGGTCCCATCCTGCTGCAGAGCGCGGTGCCGGTCCTGCCGGACGACACGGTGGAGACCCTGTCCGCGCGCATCCTGGAGCAGGAGCACCGCCTCTACCCGGAAGCCCTCGCCCTCCTCGCCTCCCGCTGAGGTTGGACATGGACGAGCTCGCCCTGTACCGGGAGCCGGTGAGGCCCCCGCGTCTGACGCCGCGCGACCGCCTGGAGACGAAGGGGATCCGGTCGCTCGGACACGCCGACCTCGTGGAGCTGCTCTTGGGATCCGCCGAGGTCGCCGGCGCCCTCGTGCGGCGCCATGGTCTTTCGGGCCTCGCGCGGTTGGACGTCGCGGCATTGCGCCGGGAGCCGGGCGTCGGAGCGGCGCACGCGGCCCGCCTCGCCGCCGCCTTCGAGCTCTCCCGGCGCGCCCACGCGGCGATCGAGGAGAAACCCCGGATCGTGCGCCCACGCGACGCCTGGATGTGCGTGCGCGAGCTCGGCCCGCTCAAGAAGGAGCACCTCGTCGGCCTGTACCTCGACGCGCAGAACGGGCTCGTCCACAAGGAGACGATCTCGATCGGCTCCCTCAACACGACCCGCACCCACCCGCGCGAGATCCTCTACCCCGCGATCGAGCACCTGGCGCTCGGGTTCCTGCTCGTCCACAACCATCCGTCCGGCTCGGCCGACCCGTCCGACGAGGACGTCGAGTTCACGCGCGCGGTGCACCGGGCGGCGGAGACCTTGGGCATCGAGATGTACGACCACCTGATCGTCACGCGCGGGGGGTACACGAGCCTGAGGGAGCGGGGGGCGTTCTAGAGGTAGGATACGCGCCCATGCTGTTGCCGATCCTGCTCGCCGCCGCCACGGGCGCCGGTGTGCCCGCTCCGACCGCGGCGGAGGTGCGTGCGGTCGACGAGGCGCTCGTCGCGTGCGGCACGCGCCACACGCTGTCGTCGTGGACCGATCCGAAGCGCGGGATCGGCTGCGCGCGCGATCTCATCGTGAAGCGCTTCGAGGCCGCGGCCGCGAGAGACCCCAAGGCCAGGGTCGTCGTGGACAAGTTCGAGGCGACCTCGCCGCGCACGAAGGACGTGCCCGCGCCGCTCGAGAGCGTCTACCTCGTCCTCGAGGGCCAGGACCCCGAGCGCGCGAAGACCGCGATCGTGATCTCGGGGCACTACGACTCGATGTGCTCCGACATCATGGACTCGACGTGCGACGCGCCCGGCGCCGACGACGACGCGTCGGGGACCACGGTCGTCGTCGAGTCCGCGCGCCTCCTTTCGGGGCGTCCCCGCCGTGCCACGATCGTGCTCGCAGCCCTCGCGGGGGAGGAGCAGGGCCTCCTCGGCGGCAAGCGCCTCAAGGAGTGGCTCGAGACGGCGGGATACACGCTCGGCGCGATGCTCAACAACGACATCATCGGCGCGACCAACGGGGCTCCCGACACGCGGCCGCGCGTCTTCTCCGCGGACGATGCGACGATCCCGTCCCGCGGGTTGGGCCTCTGGCTCGAGGAGCAGCTCGGCAAGAAGGCGGTGCGCCTGGTCTTCCGCAACGACCGCTTCGGCCGCGGCGGCGATCACATCCCGTTCCTGGAGGCCGGCCTTCCCGCGGTGCGCTTCACCGAGCCGAAGGAGGACTACCGGCACCAGCACCAAACGCCTCGCGTCGAGGAGGGCGTCGAGTACGGCGACCTCCCGAAGTTCATGGACTTCGCCTTCCTCGCCCGCGCCGTGCGCCTCAACGCGGAGGCCGCCGATCGGCTGGCGCGCGCCCCGGCACCGCCCACCGAGGTGACGGTCGAGGGCGCCGTGAAGCCCGACGCGACCGTGACGTTTTCGGCACCGGCCGATCCCGCGCGCACCGGCTTCGAGATCCTCTCGCGCGATACGACCGAGGTCCGCTGGAGCGTCGTGAAGACCGTCGAGGCCGCGGGCCCCGTCGTCCTCCCCGGCCTCACGATCGACGACCGGGCCTACGCCGTCCGCGCGGTCGGCAAGGACGGCCTCACCTCGATCCCGGTGTTCGCCAAACCGATCGTGCGCCGCCCGGCCGGCTACGTCCCGTCTGCGACTCCCAAACCCTGAGGATCCCTTCATGTCGAATCGATTCTGGACCGCGCTTCTGATCGGTGCGGCGGCCACCGCCGCCGGAGCGCAGCAAGCTCCCACGCTCG
>Ga0068859_100007000_pt1 | contig 11451 bp, 8 predicted proteins | sample KBSSwiS22_FD_66585 | JGI IMG/M metagenome (GOLD analysis project Ga0068859, IMG submission 66585) | Switchgrass rhizosphere microbial communities from Kellogg Biological Station, Michigan, USA - KBS Switchgrass S2-2 | ecosystem: Host-associated > Plants > Roots > Rhizosphere > Soil ... | reverse complement strand
GCGACACGCCGATGCGCCAGTCGTAATTCCCCAGCCGGGGCGCCCGTGCCGGCCGATTGGCGACGAACACCAGCTTGCCGGCGTGCGCGCTCAATTGCCATTTGTCCGCGGGCGACATGGCGAAATCGAGCTCGCCATAGAGCGTGCCGACGCACGGAGTCAGATAATCGGGCGAGTAATAGAGCCGAGTCGAGAATCCGTGACTGCTGAGCCCGGCATAGAACTCGGTATAATGGACGGCGTGGTCGCGCAGGCGCGACGTATATTGAGAGCGTAGCACTCCAACGTCGAACGTCAGCGCCGAGTTCACGCGCTTGGCGAAGCCGATATTCCCCTGAACGTTGAGGATGCCGGTATCGCTGCCGGTGATGACCGCCGTCGCCGCCGCGCCCATATATAGGCCGCTCGTGTCGTCATAGCCGATATCGGCGGTCGCGACCGGACGGCTGTCGCTCAGCGTGCGGCCGCGGAAACGATAATCGCTTTCCACCCCGATGCTGGCGGAAACCTGCGCATGTGCCGGCAGACCGACCACACCCGTGGCGACCAATGCGCACGCGGCGAGCAGCCCGCGCTTATCAGCGTTGGCCGCGGCTGCGTCCGCCGATTGCCGCGATCGCGCAGTCGCAGTCGCATGCCGGCGTAGTGCGCAACAGGCTCGCGCAGGCGTCAACGGCACGATTCGGCGATCCGGTGACGAGTTTGATCGGCTCGCGCCGCTGGCGGATGAGCGCGAGCAGTCCCGAGACATGCGCTGCCGCGTAGGAACTGCCGTCCACAAGATACCATCTTCCCCCAGGTTCTGTCGTCGGTACGTCCTTGCCTGGCGCACCGTACACCAGGGGCGGCAGTGACGGCAAAGTCTGATCGGCGACCGCGACCACGCCGGCGAGCGACGCCGGGAACCCGCCCTTGGGCAGCTTGGGATCGAACGCCGCGACCACCGACACGCCACGTTCGATTGCAATGCCGATCAGCTTGGTGAGCAGCAGGTCGGTGGGACCGGCGAGGCTCATATTCACCACCTGCGCGCCATGCTCGATCGAATATTGCAGCGCTCGGGCAAGGCTCAGACTGTCGCACAAAGTGGTGCCGTCGGCGCTCGCCTGCCAACAGGCCCGCAGCGCGAGCAGCCGCGCTTCCGGCGCGATCCCCACGATTCCCACACCATTGCCTTCGCGCGCGGCGATCACGCCTGCGATGCCGGTACCGTGCTGCTCGGCGGTGCTGGCATGGCCGGTGACGAAGTCGATACGCGTCGCGAATTGCCCGCTCAGGTCGGGATGATCGGCCTCGACCTGGCTGTCGATCACTGCGACCGACACGCCGCGCCCGGTGGCGACGCGATGCAGATCGGCGAGCCGCCATGCGCCTGCCGACGGTTGCGTGGCGTACAGCGGGTCGAGGCGCTCGCCGCGTTGCGCTCCCATCGTGCGGAACATTGTCAGCGGCTGCGACCAGGCGACGTGGCGATCCTTGGAGACGCGTGCGATCGCATCGTCTGCCGAGGCACCGTCGGCAATCTCCATCACGAAGCAGTCGACGCCGAGGATCGGCATCGGCCAGCTGTCGACCACGGCAAGGCGGTTTGCGGCGGCGATCTGCTTCGCGACGCGCTGCCGCGCTTCGCGCGTCGCGGTGTCGCCATAGGTGCCGCCATAACCGCCGCGGGCACGGAAATGCTCGGGCGGCATGTGCAGCATCACCAGAATCCGCGTCCGAGTCTCCGGCGGGCTCGCTGCCTGCGCCGGCGACAGGACCGCGCACAGGCCGAGCAGGCAGGCGACCAGTGCCGCGAGATGACGTCGCATCGTCATGGTGCGGCACCGGGGTCGATCGGCTCGGCGAGCGAAACCGCCTTGTCGCCGTGCAGCGCCTGCAGCGCCGCGGGGCGCGCAGCCGGCGCGACGTCGAGCAGATAGGCCCCGGCAGCGGTCGGCCCGCCGACGAGCCGCACTTTGGCGCCGGACAGCACCCGGCGCATATCGGTCTCGCGCGCGCCATCGGCGAACATCACGATCACATTGCCCTTGGGCGCAGCCGCCGGGTTGCCGAGCGCGCGATAGTCGGCGGAGTTTGTCCGCTCGTGCGGCGCCAGCAGCGCGATCAGCACCGTCGCGGCGATCGCCTGTGCCGCGATGGCCCAGCCGAGCGGCACGCGGCGCCGGAACCAGACGATATTGGACGGCGCGCTCGGCTGTGCGGCAATGCGTGCCTGCATCTTCGCCCAGCCCTGGTCGACATCGAGTGCGAGGCTCGCGACATCAGCTTCGAGCTGATGCTCGGCATCGAGCTCGGCGCGGCACGCGGTGCAGCCTTCCAGGTGCGCCTCGACCAGTTCGCGCTCGGAGTCATCGAGTGCGCCATTGACATACCATGGCAGCAATCGCTGCGTCGTCGCATGGGCGTTCTCGTACAAGGGTATCGTGTTGCTCATCGTGAATCCTAGACCCAGTCCTCGAGCTCCCCGGCCAGACGGCGGCGCAGATGGCGCCTTGCGTGCAACATCCGCGTCTTCACCGTGCCGACCGGGCAGTCCATGATACTGGCGATTTCTGTATAACCCATTTCCTGGTGATAGGTGAGTTCGACGACCATGCGGTGATCGGGCGACAATTCGTCGATCGCACGGGCGAGCAACTGCTGGCGCCGCGCCTGCGCGGATTCGTCCTCCGGGCTCAGGTCGTCGGAGACCCGCTCCGCCCAGTCGCGATCCTCGATCGGCTCGTCCTGGCGGTTGAGCGCATTCATCGCCTTGCGATAGGCGATGCCGAAGATCCAGGTCGACAGCTTGCTGTTCCCGGCGAAGCTGTCGCCGCGTTCCCACACTACCATCAGCGTATCATTCAATACCTCCTCGATCAGCTGGGGCCGCCGCACCAGCCGTGCCAGGAACCGTACCAGGCGAGGGTGATAGGCGCGGTACAGCAGCTCGAACGCGGCGAGATCGCCGCGGCGGGCGCGCAGAAACCATTCGAGATCCTGCTCGCCGTTCGCTCTTGCCGGCGCCGATCGCCGGCCCTCTGGCTGCCCGCTCGCTTCGATCACTCGTCTACCCTCGCCATTAGTGGCACTTTCGGCCTGAAAGGTTCAACGGGCACGAAATCGACGCCAACCGGTCCGGCCGATCGCAAAAGGGGGAGGTGAATGAACCTCCGACCTGGAATCGCGGTCTAATGCATCGATGCCGCCTGCGCCACGCCGCCTCGAGATCCATTGCATCGGCAGCGCGCCGTGAACGCGACTGCGCGCTATTATCTCCGTCTCTATCGCGGCGCTGAGGGAGCGATCGCGCTCACAACTGTCGCGGCCATTGTCCAGGCGCTGCTCGGCCTTCCGATGAGCCTGTTGCTGCGGCGGCTGTTCGACCAGGACTTTTCACAATCGATCGCGTCGACCGCGGGTGTGGCGAGCGCTATCCTCGCACTCTATCTCGCCGGGGACGCGCTACAGCTGTGGCAGACGGACCGCGTGGTGCGACTGACCAAGGCAAGCATCGTCCAGCTGCGCGAACATCTGCTCGAAGCGATGTACCGCCTGCCGCGCGTGCATGACCGCGCGAGCGAGGTCGGGCGTGTCCAGGCGGCGCTGGTGCACGAAGTCGAGCGCGTCGATGCCCTGGGCAGCGGCGTGCTCGCCCGCATCGTGCCGGCGTCTCTGTCGGCCGCGGCGCTGTTTGCAGTGCTCGCGATCCTCAGCTGGCAGCTGTTCCTGATCGCATTGCTCGTGCTGCCGGTCACTTGGGGGCTGACGTTGTTGGTGCGCCGCCCGGCCCGCGCCAGCCTCGATCGGTTCCATCGTGCGCTCGAGGATGCGAGCGCGGGATCGCTCGCGGCGCTGCAGCGCGTCGACCTCGCGCGCATAACGGGCGCGGTGGCGCGCGAGCGCGCGACGCAGCGCGCGCATTTCGACGCGTTGCGCAGCGCCGGGCACCGCGTCGCGTGGATCCAGGCCGCGCTCGGACTAACCCAGATCGAAGTGTCGACCGCAGCGGGAATCGTCATTCTGGTGGTCGGTCGCAGCCTGGTGGGGAGCGGAACGCTCAGCTTCGGTACGCTGATCGCCTTCTACGTCGTGCTGGCCATGGTGCGCGCGCAGGTCTCGGCCGTGATCGTGACCTTGCCCGCGGTCGCGAGTGGCATTGCAGCGCTGCGCCGGCTCGACGCGCTGCTCGGCGAGACGGTCGAGCTGCCGTATCGCGGGACGCGTCCGATCGCGTTCGCGGGCAGGATCGCGCTCGAACGCGTCGCGTTCGACTATCGCGACCAGCCGGTGCTGCGCGACGCCAGCCTCATGCTCGATCCAGGCGAGATCGTCGCAGTCGCCGGCGCCAATGGCGCGGGCAAGACGACGATCGCGCGATTGGTGCTCGGCCTCGAACGTCCGGCCCACGGGCGGCTGTGCGCCGACGACCAGGACTATGACACCATCGATCTTGCCGACCTACGGGCGCGCACGGGTTATGCCGCCCAGGACCCCACGATCTTCGCGGCGACGCTGTACGACAATCTGACCTTCGGGCTCGACCACACGCCGGGCGAGATAGAGATCGCTGGCGCCCTCGATCTTGCCGGGGCGGAATTCGTCGCGCGGCTGCCCGAAGGTCGCGCGAGCTGGCTCGGCGACGACGGCGCCCGGCTGTCGGGCGGCGAGCGCCAGCGCTTGTCGATTGCGCGCGCGCTGCTGCGCGACCCGGTGCTGCTGATCCTCGACGAGCCGACCAATCATCTCGGCGCCGCCGAGACGCGCGCGATCCTCGCGCGTTTTCGTGCCGCGCGGCCGGAGGCGGCTATTCTGTTGATCAGCCACGATCCGGCGATGCTTGCCTGCGCCGATCGCATCTATTGGCTGGAGGATGGTGTGCTGCATGAGCGGTTTACCGCGCCGCAGCCATTGGTACCGCCAGCACGTACGCCCGTGGCGGTGCGCTAGACTTTGGTCGCAATTGACCCCATCCCGCTGCCTGCGCGAACGACGTAGCCGAGGGGATGGATGAAAGCTCTATATACGCCGGCACTCGCCGCACTGCTCACCACTGTTAGCGGTACCGCCTACGCACACCGCGTCGAGCGCGTCGACCACGGCGTGATCGTCACGCCCGATTCGCCGAACGCACGGCCGGTGCGCGTGCTCGTCTATGGGGACCGCGCGCTGCGCGTGTCGAGCGCCCCCGGCGGGCTCGACAGCCTGCCGCCAAGCCTGATGGTCGTGGCGCAGCCGCGGGGCGCGTTCACGATCGAGACCGGCCGCGACGCGGTGCTGGTCAAGACGGCCGGCGCTACGGCGACGATCGCCTTCGCCGACGGCGGCGTGCGCATCGTCGATGCCCAGGGCCGCCCACTGCTGGCCGAAGCGGCGCATGCCGCGCCGGTAGCCGCGGCGGTCGACGGCCAGACCTATTATCGCGTCACGCAGCGCTTCAACCCGGCAACCGACGAAGGCTTTTACGGGCTCGGCCAGCACCAGAACCGCCAGATGAATTATAACGGCGAAGACGTCGAGCTCGCCCAGCACAATATGGACATTGCCGTCCCCTTCGTCGTGTCGACGCGCAACTATGGGCTGTTGTGGGACAATGACGGGATCAGCCGGTTCGGCAATCCGCATGCCTACGCGCTCGCCGGCACCGATGGGCTCAAGGTCAGCAGCGGCGGCAAGCCCGGCTGGCGCGCCGATTATTATCTAGGCGATCGCCTCGCGGTCACCCGGCAGGAAGCGGCGATCGACTATCCGTTCATCCGCGACCAGGCGAAATGGCCCGAAGCGGCGAAGGCGCGCACCATCGCGTCGCCGCAAAATGGGCAGAACACCGCCGGCAATGCGGTCGGCAAGCAGCGCGTGGTGTGGAGCGGGACCTTGGTCTCGCCGAGCGCCGGGCTGCACCGCTTCCGGCTCTATTCCTCGAGCTATGTGAAGGTGTTCGCCAATGACCGGCTGGTGCTCGAGCGCTGGCGGCAGAACTGGAACCCCTGGTATCATAATTTCGACGTGCCGATGGCGGCGGGCAAGCCGGTCGCGCTGCGCATCGAATGGGAGCCCAATGCCGGCTATATCGCGCTGCTTCACAACGACCCGCAGCCCGAGAGCGCACGGCATTCGCTGACCTTCACCTCAGACGTCGCCAAGGGAACCGACTATTATGTCGTGACAGGTACCAGCGCCGACGAGGTTATCGCAGGTTATCGCACTTTGACCGGCAAGGCATCGCTGCTGCCGAAATGGGCGTTCGGCTTCTGGCAGAGCCGCCAGCGCTATGAGACGCAGGAACAGTTGCTCGGGGTGGTGCGCGAATATCGCAAGCGCGCGATCCCGCTCGATAATATCGTGCAGGATTGGTTCTATTGGCCCGAGGACCAATGGGGCAGCCACGCGTTCGACGCGCAGCGCTATCCCGATCCCAAGGGCATGGTCGACGCGATTCATGCGCTCAATGCGCGCGTGATGATCTCGGTCTGGCCCAAATTCTATCCGAACACCGAGAACGCCAAGGCGTTCGCGGCCAAGGGCTGGCTCTATCGCGGCAATCTCGTGGCGGGCAATCGCGACTGGGTCGGACCGGGCTATCCCAACACCGATTACGACGCTTATGCGCCCGGCGCGCGCGATCTGTATTTCGCGCAGATCAAGCCGGCGCTGGTCGACAAGGGCTTCGATGCCTGGTGGATGGACGCGACCGAGCCCGACATCCATTCGAACCTGTCGATCGAAGAGCGTATCGCGAACATGGGGCCGACGGCGTTCGGCCCCGCCGCGGCGCTGTTCAACAGCTATCCTCTGGTCCATGCGCAGGGCATGGCCGAGCATCTGCGCGCGGCACAGCCCGATCGCCGGCCGTTCATCCTGACGCGCTCGGGATTCGGCGGGCTGCAGCGTGCGAGCAGCGCGGTGTGGTCGGGCGACCTTGCCGCCCGCTGGGACGATCTCCACGACCAGATTTCGGCCGGCGTCAATCTGTCGCTCTCCGGGCTGCCTTATTGGACGCATGATATCGGCGGATTCGCGGTCGAGGATCGCTATGCCAAGGGCGATCCGGCGCACCTCGCCGAATGGCGCGAGCTCAACCTGCGCTGGTTCCAGTTCGGCGCCTTCTCGCCGCTATTCCGCAGCCACGGCGAATCTCCGAAGCGTGAGATCTATGAGATCGCGGCCGGCGATCCAGCGATGGCGGATGCGATGATCGGCTACGACCGGCTGCGCTATCGGCTGATGCCATACATCTACACCATCGGTGCCGATGCCGCGCTCAAGGACGGCACGATCATGCGCGGTCTGGCGATGGATTTCGCACACGACCGCGTCGCCTGGGGCGTGGACGACGAATATATGTTCGGCCCGGCATTCCTCGTCGCACCGGTAACACGCTTGGGAGCGCGGTCGCGCACGGTCTATCTGCCGGCGGGAACCGGCTGGTATGATTTCGCCGATGGCCGCTATTATCCGGGCGGGCGGAGCGTGACGATCACCGCGCCGCGCGAACGCATGCCGCTGCTGGTGCGGGCAGGAGCGATCGTGCCCACCGGACCGGCGATCCAATCGAGCGGTGAGCAGCCCGGAGGGGCACTCGTGCTCCACGTCTTCACGGGCGCGAACGGCGCGTTCGACCTGTATGAGGACGACGGCACTTCGACTGACTATGTCCGGGGGGCCTTCGCGCGTGTGCCGCTGCGCTGGGACGAAAAGGCGCAGGTGCTGACGATCGGACAGCGGCAGGGCAGTTACGCCGGCATGCCGGCGACGCGGGCGATATCGGTCCGCTTTCACGTGCCGGGCAAGCCTGAGGCGCCCGACATGGCCGACAATCCCGCTTTCGCCGTGACCTATTCGGGCGCCGAACAGAAGGTCAGGTTCCGCAGCTGAGGCCATACGGAAAATACTGGCCGCCAGCGTCGGGCTGGCGGCCAGTCCCCGGGGGGACTTCTAAAATCAGGCGGTGAGCGCCGACCTGGTGTTTCGGCGGCGATAGGTCGCACCGGCCAGGCCGAAGCCGGCAAGCATCATCGCCCAGGTCGCCGGTTCGGGCACCGCGGTTGCCGTCACCGAGATCGTAGAGAGCGCGCTGCTCGTGGGAGCATTGGCATTGCTCGGTGCGACGATATGATATTGATGCGTGACCGAATAGGGACCGGCCAGGCTCATGTTGAGCGACGTCGCGTCATATTTCGCGGTGTTCGGCGATGGGCCGACGAACAGGTTCGAGGCGAGCAGCGTGCCGCCGAAAAGTCCGTTCGCCGCGTCGAAGAACGTGCTCTCGGTGATCGACCACGCGCCGAGCAACTGGTTCTCGGTCAGGCCGCTGTCGAAAAAGCCGACGAGACTGGTGAGATTGTCGACCGTCACGAAGATGTCGAGGTTCGACGGCTGCGGCCCGGCGCCGCCGGTGTATTTGACGCTCACATTGCTGCCGAGCACGGCCGGATAGCCGCCGGTCGAACCCGTTGTGGTCGTCACCTTCAGATTGGGCGCGAGGGTCGCCGCCCAACTTGCGTCGGTTGGGTCGGTAGCGACGACCGTCAAAGGCCCGGCGCCATATTGATACGCGATATACACTGTCGCGTCGGCCGAATGGGCGGCGCCGATCGCAATCATGGCGCTCGCAAGCAATGCTGTTTTGAGATGCCTCATAACAATCCCCTTCCGCAAATCGACAGTTGAGCCCCGATCCCTCGAGCTGAAACGCAAGATAGCGGAGATGATCACACGGTGCGATGCTCTTTCGGTTTCAGTAATTATCGCATTGGTTCATTTTGGGAATGTGGCCAACGATCGCAGACTAACTTATTCACGAACCGTTTCGATGTCGAAACAGCTGCTACTCGACTTTAAGAATATGCGATAGCGCTAACACTTTACTTCACAGGTCTCGGTAGCGCTAACACCTCGCCGTCCCCGAGGTCGAGCGTCAGATCAGAATCATCAGCCGGACTTGTTCCGGCGTCCACTCTTCCCGGTGGACAGTCCTTCGGGTTCTGGTCCGAGCCTTCGGACCTGCGCCCAGTTCAGGTGTAATCAGGCCAAAGGCCGGCAGGCAGCTCGCTGCCTCGAGAAGATCGAGGTTAATGGCCGCGCAGCGGTCGACCGTGCCTGATCCATGACGAACGGCCAGTTCCCGTTGGAACCGAGGGACTTGAGATTGGTTAATCGGTCGAGCTTGTACATGCGACGAGTTCGAGTTTGTCTAGAACCGGGATCGATCATTCATGGCACGACAGCTTGCGATGCTGCAGGACGCGATGGTTTCGTCGCCTGCCCTACGACTGTGCTACTATGGAGTGCTGGGAATCGTCGGCGTGGCGGCGGTGATCGTTGCAGTCACCCCTGCGCTCGTTACGACTTGGTAGGTCGGCAATAGAGGCGACGCTCAGGCAGCCGGGACCGTCGGGCTTGGCCTAGACGGCCAGCCAATAAAACTACGCGACTGGCTTCCCCAGTGCAGGGAGCGGCACCGTCAAATAGCATGTGCGTCGGAGCAGGCCCGCGCCCGTTCTCTTCGATCTTCCCGCTTGCGTCGTATGGCCGCGCCGAGCGCTCCAAATCCAAAGAGCATCATCGCCCAGGTTGACGTCTCCGGCAAACTCAATGGGTGCCAGTCATAGAACAAGCCCAACGCTCCAAATGCGGAGCCTTGATTTCACTTTGCAGAACTTGCTCCCGCTGGAAACCCTGTCTTGAGCAGGCCATGCAGTCGCAATTCCCCATCGAACACCAGACATCCGAAATGGGTGTCGTGGCGGGGAATTTCCTGAGGTCAGACGGTCCTTCGGGAAACCGTGCATTCTGGCGCGGAGAGGGTGGGATTCGAACCCACGGTGGGCTTGCACCCACGGCGGTTTTCAAGACCGCTGCCTTAAACCACTCGGCCACCTCTCCGCGCGGCGGTCGCGCTAGCCCGTGATGGTGGCCGATGGCAAGCCGCGCTTATCGGACATCGCTGCTGCGGACATTGGCCCCGGTCCGCGCGGAGCGGTCGTAAGCGCCGACGGCGGTCGCCTTCTGCCGTGTCCTAAGAAACGCCCTTTCGGAATCGGGCCTCTGCCGGGGCAGCAGGACGGCGCGCATCGGCTATTGGACGGCCCTTCTTCTGGTCGACTCCCGGCTTTAGAACGTAAAATTCAACCCGAGCGATGCGGCATGATCGACATGGTCCTCACCGCCGCGGACGAAGAGATATTGGTTCATATATCCCGCTTCCGCTTGCACATGAGGAAGTACCGGCACGCGCAGCACAACGAGGTTGCGCATCCGGTCTTCGCCAACCTGGGCTTGAAAGCCCGTTCGATTGAACGCGACGAAGCTCTCGTGGCTCAACACGAGAGCGCCCCATTTGCGGCGGGTCCCTAACGGTATCTGGAACCGCACGAACGGTCGGGCGCGCCATGCTGTGCCTTGCTGCCCATCCCGCCAGCGCTCCTCGAGCCTGAACCGCAAGCTGAGAGTTCCCGGTCCCAGCTTCACAAGATCGTCCAATGTGATTTGCTGGCGACCCCGCCGCTCCAGTCGGGCGAAACGGCCGCCATTATAGAGAAGGTCGTGGGTATAACCCGCCCAAATTCCCAAATGTCGGCTGACGCGAGTGCCCAGCAACAAGTTGGTTTCGATCTCGTAGAGGCCTCCACGATCGTTGCCGAAACGCAGGATCGTTTCCTGCGACACTTTCACGCTATCGTTGAGACTGATCGTCGATGCGGCCGTGAGCCAAACCTGCTGATCGTCGCTCGCGAGGGCGCAGTGCGGCCACGCTAGCGCGGCCGCCGCAATGAACATTCCCGTGGTTCTGTGCCCCATTGGCCGCCGAGACCATGATTGTCACAAAAGTGCAATATCAACTTGCTCGCGACCACGAGCACGCCGGTTTCCTCGAAGGCTTCCAATGCCGCCACTGACGCGACCACAGACTCTAAAACCGGCATCTAGGCGAGCGAACATGCCATCGCTGGCGCAATTCGTCGCATCGCGCGATCGCCGCCGCGCCCGTCGTCGCATTTTATTCCGACCGTTACGCGCCCGGGACTTCATGCGCCTCCGCGGCTGTGTCACATTCGCGCGATGCGGGGAGTAGGCGTGATCCTGGGTCGACTGGCTGCACTGTCGGGCGCCGTGCTGTTGCTCGCGTTACCCGTCGGTTTCGCCGAAGGCGCGCCGGGCGAAGGGCAGGTCGGCTTCCCAGGCGCGGTTCCAGAATCCGATCCGGCGTTCCGTGCCTATCTCGACACGCTCGGCGCGCGGGCGCTGGCCGCGGGCGTCAGCCGCACGACGATCGACGCGGTGCTGCCGACGCTCACTTATAATCCGCGCGTGGTCGCGCTCGATCGCGCTCAGCCCGCCAGTAACAGCAACGCCGCGCCACCGCCGTTCGCGCCTTATCTCACCGCGCATGTCGACGCCGCGCGGATCGCGCAGGGCCGTGCCGCTTATGCGCGGCAACGCCAACGGCTCGCCGCGATCGAGCGCGAG
>Ga0068859_100006997_pt1 | contig 11454 bp, 11 predicted proteins | sample KBSSwiS22_FD_66585 | JGI IMG/M metagenome (GOLD analysis project Ga0068859, IMG submission 66585) | Switchgrass rhizosphere microbial communities from Kellogg Biological Station, Michigan, USA - KBS Switchgrass S2-2 | ecosystem: Host-associated > Plants > Roots > Rhizosphere > Soil ... | reverse complement strand
AGCGCGATCCGTCGGGACGGCCGGGCGCTGATCGCCAGCGCGAAGGCCAAGGGGGCGACGAGGTAGAACTGCCACTCGAGCGACACGCTCCACGCGGGGTCGAGGAACGCGCCGGGGGCGTTCGGAAGGACGCGCTCCGGCACGGCGCCGTTCAACATCACGGCGTGGAGCGCGGAGTGCCAGTGCACGTTCTGCCAGCCCGATTCGATGAGCCGTGTGAGATAGCTGACCTTGCGGGGCCCCAAGTAGGCGCCGGCGTGGGTGACGTTCCAGTGGTCGAGCAGCGAGATGGGGATCGCGACGAGAAACAGCGAGATGAACAGCGGGTAGAGGCGGAAGAACCGGCGTGTGAGGAACTGCCCGACCGACATGCGCGACTTGTCGAGCAGCAGGAAGATCACGAACGCGCTGATGACGATGAAGACGTCGACGGCGTAGCGTCCCTCCAGCAACAGCTCCGGGATCGCCGGAAGGGCCGAGGCGAGATACCCGGACGCCCACATCGCGTGACAGATCACGACCCAGAACGCGAGGTAGGCGCGGAACCCTTCGATCGCCTCGAGCCGGTGAGGGGAGGCAGCACCAGTCCGTGGGGTCACAGTCACTCCGAAACTTCCCCGGCGCCCCACGGTCCGCCGAAGGAAGGCTACGTTTCAGAGTGTAGCGAGTCCGCGGCTACGCGGTAGTGGGCTCGGAAGCCTCTGCCTCTTCCAGGTAGCGCGCCAGAATCTCTTGGGAATTTCCCTCGAAGCGGACGAACCGGACTCCGACGCCCCCCACCCGCCCCCACTGCGGGTGCTGGATACGGACGACCTCCGCCGTGACCCGGACGCGCTCGGCGCATCCCAGCGCCAGCTCGAGCCCGAGGACGTGACGCTCCGGGATCTCACCGAAGGTCTCGAGCAGCGCGCCGGTCAGGCTGATGTCCGCGATGCGCAGGGACTGCTCGGGCCGGGCGGAATGGGCCGTGCCGAGCGATCGCCGCCGCCGCCGGGCCGAGCCGCCGGCCGCCGGGTGCAGCGACGGGGCGGCCAGTCGCGCCAGGTGCTCCCTCACCGCGGCGGGGTGTGCGGGGAGAGTCAGGTCGGCGAGCTCCGCGGGGATCTGCACGTCGGGAACCGCGGGACAAACCATGATCCGCTCGCGCCCGAGGGTGCCCAAGAAGACACCCAGCCGGAGGACGACGCTGTGGGCGGGGCGATCGCACAGGATGAACGTCGCGGCGTCGAATTCTCGCGCCGAGGGTGCGGGCTGCCCATCATGCCACGTGCTCACCGTCGCGACGTCGTCGAGGCCGACGAGGAACACGTCCGCAAGAGAGCGACCGCCGCTCGACGAACCGATGAAAAGGCGAGGTCGGAGCGGCGAAGCCATTCCCTTCAATCTAGGCGGGCGGTCCGCGGAGTCAACCGCCGGCGCACCTCGGACGGCGCGAGCGCGACCACCACGACCTTGTCCTGGGACGACTCCCCGGCGACCAGGGTGACGGCCCCGGACGGCAGCTCCAGAGCGCGGACGAGCAACCGGACGACCGCCCGGTTCGCCTTGCCCTTTTCGGGAGGGGCCGCGACGGCCAGCTTCAACGCGCCACCGTGAGTGCCGACGATGGCGTCGCGCTTCGCCCCCGGCTTCACACGCAGGCGCAGCCGCGTGCCTTCGGGAACCGCCCGCAGCTCGAGGTCTTCCGGCAACTAGGCGTGGAGCGGCGCTCCGAGGCGCTCGTACAGCATGTTGCGGCGCATCGGGGTGAATCCGGCGTCGGTGACCGCGGCGACGATCTCGGGCTCGTTCATGTGGAACGTGGTCCCGGCCGACGAGACGACGTTCTCCTCGATCATCGTGCTGCCCATGTCGTTGACGCCGAAGGCGAGCGACGCCGCGCCGACTTTCGGCCCCTGCGTGACCCACGACGCCTGGATGTTCGGAATGTTGTCGAGGAACAGCCGCGCGACGGCCATCGTGCGGAGGTACTCCGCGGTGGTCGCCTCGACGCCCCCGAGCGCGGTGTGCCCGGGCTGGAAGGTCCAGCCGATGAACGCCGTGAACCCGCCGGTGCGGTCCTGCAGCTCGCGCAGGACGCGGAGGTGCTCGATCCGGTCGGCGTGCGACTCGACGTGGCCGAACATCATCGTCGCGGTCGACCGCATCCCGGCGCGATGCGCTTCTTCGTGAACCGTGAGCCATTCTTGGCTCGACGCCTTGTTCTTCATGAGGCGCTTGCGCACGTCGTCGACGAGGATCTCGGCACCACCGCCGGGGAGAGAGTCCATGCCCGCGGCGCGGAGACGCCGGAGCGTCTCGGCGATCGTCAGGCGAGACGCCTTGTGAATGTGGATCACCTCGGGGGCCGAAAGCGCGTGCAGCCAGAGATCGGGGAAGCGCTGCTTCAAGCGCGTGAACAGATCTTCGTAGTACTCGATCTTGAGCTTCGGGTTGTGGCCGCCTTGAAGGAGGATCTGGTTGCCGCCGAGCGCGTACGTCTCGGCGATCTTGTCTTCGATCACCTCCACGGGCAGGACGTACCCCTCGTCGTGGCCCGGCGCCCGGTAGAACGCGCAGAACGAGCAGAACGCGTTGCAGACGTTCGTGTAGTTGACGTTCCGGTCGATGATGTAGGTGACGACGCCGTCGTTGTGCATCCTCCGGCGGACCAGATCGGCCATCGCACCGAGCTCGGCCAAGCTGCGGTGGGTCAGAAGCTCCAGAGCCTCGACGGGGGCGATCCGCTCACCGGCGAGGACCTTCGACTCGATCGCGGTGCTCATGCGTGCGTCGTCCTGAACGACGCCAGCGTGACGGGCGGCACGACCTTGGTGACGCCCAAGGTGGCGGCCGTGGCGAGAAACCGCCGAAGCGCGGTCACCTCGAGATCGCCGAGCCGGTAGCGCATGGCATCGCGAAGGTAGGGGAGCGCGATCTCCGGGTATTGGCGGCCGTTCCAGGTGTAGTCGGCCGCGATCTCCGGAATCGCCGACGTTCCGGCCCGCCGCGACGCATGCAAGATCTCGTAGGTCTCGCGGTCGACGACGCCGGGCCGGCTCGCCCACACCGCGAACACGAACGGAAGCCCCGTGCGCGCCGTCCAAGCGCCGCCCAGATCGTAGGCGGTGGCCCCGGCCGGCAGCGGCTCGAACAGAGCCTTGTCGCCGATGCGCACGGCCGCGTCATGCTCTTCCAGGGCCAGGCGCAGGTCGCGCGGGCCGGCGGCGAACGTCGGCCGGACGCCCCACGACTCGGAGAACAGGACGCGCGCCAGCGCGTTCGACGTGCGCGACTCGGGGTCGAGGGCGACGCTCTTCACGTCCGCGATCGGCGTCTTTGCGACCAGGAGGACCGACCGGCAGTCCCCGAGGCTTCCGATCGCCAAACCGGGAACCACGACGAGCTCCGGAATGCTCGCCAGCTCGACGACGGGAAGCAGGGCGAGGTCGAGCTCGCCGGCCGCCATCCGGCTCGCCAGGACCGAGGGAACGTCGTAGGTGAGATCGAACCGGTCGCCGCCGAGGCCCTGCTCGATGCCGAACACGAGAGGCCGGGTGTTCAGGTACGAGACGGCGCCGACGCGAAGCTTCGCCATCTCCGGGGTTCAGGCGAGGGCGGGTTCGTCGAAGCGCTGGACGACGTTGTAGACGGAATCGCGCTGGATCGGCTCGCGTCCGGCGTCGCGGACCAAGCGGCAGAGATCGGCGACCGACAGGCCGACCGGGGTCTTGGCGCCGGCCATGTGGACGATCTTTTCTTCCTTGATCGTGCCGTCGATGTCGTCCGCGCCCATCGTGAGGCCGATCTGGGCGATGCGCGGAGAGATCATGATCCAGTACGCCTTGACGTGGTCGAAGTTGTCGAGCATCAGGCGCGAGACCGCGATCGTCATCAGGTCGTCGAAGCCGGTCGGACCCGGCAGATGAGAGATCTGCGTGTTCTCGGGGTGGAACGCGAGAGGGATGAAGCACATGAAGCCGCCGGTCTCGTCCTGCAGCGCGCGTAGCCGGCAGAGGTGCTCCACGCGCTCTTCGACCGTCTCGATGTGGCCGTAGAGCATGGTGGCGTTGCCCCGCAGGCCGTGCGCATGCGTGGCCCGCGCGACCTCGAGCCACCGCTCGGCCGAGATCTTCTTCGGGTACAGCTCGCGGCGCACGCGCTCGACCAAGACCTCGGCGCCGCCCCCCGGCAGGGAATTGACGCCGGCGGCCTTGAAGTCGTCGATGACGGTGTCGAGGTCCTTCTTGAACCGCTTCGCGAAGAAGTCGTACTCGGCGCAGGTGAACGCCTTGACGTGAATCCCCGGGGACAGCTCGTGGATCCCGCGCACGAGATCGAGGTAGAAGTCGTACGGGTAGTCGGGGTTGTGACCGCCGACGATGTGAACTTCGGTGATCGCGTCGCTGAGGTTCGACCGGACCTCGCCCAAGGCGCGCGTCAGATCCCAGGTCCAGCCCTGCTCCTTCGTCTTGTACGGGCGATAGAAGCCGCAGAACTTGCAGTCGACCGTGCAGACGTTGGTGGGGTTCAAGTGCATGTTGCGGACGAAGTACGCCGCGTTGCCGTTCTTCCGCTCGCGCACGACGTTCGCGAGCCCTCCCGTGGCGGTCAGCGCCCGTGAGCGGAAAAGCGCCACGCCGTCGTCGAACGAGAGGCGCTCGCCGCGCATCACCTTGTCGTGGATGCCCGACAGCCCCACGACCCCGGCCAGCGATTCGAGCACGTCGGACATGGCCGGGATTATAGGAGGCTCGCGGAACGAGCGTCAAAGTGGGCCCTATACTCGGGGCCCGTCCGAGGCGTGGGGGTCTTCGATGCGAAGGACCGCGGTCGCGTTTCTGGTTGTCGCGAGCCTGGTGATGCCGGCATGGGCGGCGGAGGAGGCACCCCCTCCGCCTCGCCGGCCCAAGGTCGTCCTCGTCCTGTCCGGCGGCGGCGCCCGCGGCAGCGCTCACATCGGCGTGATCAAGCAGCTCGAGGCCTATCACGTGCCCGTCGACATGGTCGTGGGGACGAGCATGGGATCGATCGTCGGCGGGCTGTACGCGTCGGGATGGTCGATCGAGGAGATCGAAAAGCAGATCTCGACGATCGACTGGGGCTCGGTCTTCAACGACAAGCTGCCCCGTCAGATCAAGTCCTTCCGGCGCAAGAGCGACGACGCGCGATTCCTGGTTCCCGTCAAGATGCGGTTCAAGGGGTACAAGCCCTACCTGCCGCCGGCCCTGCTCGGGGGGCAGAACATGGCGCTGCTCTTCCAAGCGATGGCGCTCGACGCGACCGGGGAGCAAGACTTCGACCGGTTCCCGATCCCGTACCGAGCCGTCGCGACCGATCTGTCCACCGGCGAGGTCGTCGTGCTCGGCAAAGGGTCGCTGTCCACCGCGATGCGGGCCAGCATGTCGGTCCCCGGCGTGTTCCCGCCGGTCGAGCTGGACGGCAAGCCCCTGACGGATGGCGGCATGGCGGCCAACTTCCCGATACGGATCGCCCGCGAGCTCGGAGCCGACGTCGTGATCGGCGTCGACATCACGACTCCGCTTCGCGGCAAAGAAGATCTCGGGAACCTGTTGACGCGGCTGGACCAGATGACGGGCCTGCTCACGACCAAAAACCGCGCCGAGGACATGATGGCGGTGCGTCCCGGCGACGTGATCATGATCCCGCAGCTCGGCGACATCTCGTTTTCGGATTTCACGAAAGCCGGCGAGGCGATCAAAGCCGGTGAGGCCGCCGCAGCGGCCGAGGAGACCCGGCTGCGGGCCCTGTCCGTGTCCGACGAGCAGTGGGCCGCGTACGCGGCCCGGCACGCCCGCAGGTCGTCGAGCGATCTCGTCGTCGACGAGGTGCGGATCCACAACACCGGCCCGCTCGCGGACGATGTCGTCAAGGAATTCGTCGACGTACCGCTGGGTGAGCCGCTCGACCAGAAGAAGCTGGTGCCTCAGCTCCTCAAGCTGTACGGAACCGACGTGTACGGCGTGATCCACCACGACTTCCAGCGGGAGAACGGAAAGGGCATCCTGACGATCGAGGCCCCACCCAAGCCGTACGGGCGCAACTCGCTCCAGTTCGGGTTCAATTTGAGCGACGACTTCGAGGGCGCGAGCGGGTTCAATCTCACGTTGAGCCACCTGATGAACCCGGTGAACCGGAAGGGCGGGGAGTGGCGCAACATCGTCCAGTTCGGCAAGAACTCGTTGCTCTCCACGGAGTTCTACCAGCCGCTCGATCCGGCGATGAAGTGGTTCGTCTCCCCATCCGTGTTCACCCGGCACGAGCAGGTCAGGCAGTACGACGCCGAGGGGCACGCGCTTGCCGAGTTCCGGGGAGCCGCCGCCTCCGCCCAGTTCGACGTCGGGCGCGTCTTCGGAAACTGGGGCCAGGTCTCGTTGGGCGCTTTTCGAGGCCGGGCGAAGGCCAAGCCCAGCGTCGGGCCCGCCACGCTCACCGGCGGCGCGCAGGACGACGGCGGAGTCGCCGCCGTCTTCTCCATGGACACGCTCGACGCGGTCACCTGGCCGCGGGACGGCGTGCGCATCTTCGCGACCTACCGGCGATCCTTCGACGAGCTGGGGGCGGTCCTCGAAGGAGATACGGCCCGGATCGAGGCCAACGCGGCGGGGACGATCGGCAGGAACATCCTGTTCGGGTCCGTCGAATTCGCGTCACCGGTCGGGGGAACGCCGACGCTGACGAGCGGCATCTCGCTCGGCGGCTTCCTGCGTCTATCGGGAATGAAGGACAACCAGCTCGTCGGCCCGAAAGGGGGGATCGTCCGCCTGCTCTACTACCGGGAGCTGACCAAGTTCGACATCGGCTCTCTGACGCAGCGGATGTACGCCGGGTTCTCTCTCGAGACCGGCAGCGTCTACGCCATCGGGGACGCGGTCACCTGGCCCTCGCTCCGATACGCGGGGTCGGTCTTCGTGGGCGCCGACACCGTGCTGGGGCCGGCCTATCTGGGCTACGGCTACTCCGAGGGCGGCTTCGACTCGGCGTACCTGGTGATCGGCCAGCGCTTCTAGAGTGCTACCTTAGCCGGCGTCGCCGGAGGGTCGGACGATGTGCGGCTTCATCGGTGTGATCGGCGCGCCGGGCGCAGTGCGCGAGATCTACGACGGACTCGTCGCCGTCCAGCACCGCGGCCAGGATGCGGCCGGGATCATCACCTACGACGGCGACCGCTTCCACCTGAAGAAAGGGGAAGGGCTCGTCCGCGACATCTTCACCGCCGCCAACGTCGCCCGGCTCAAGGGCGACCTGGCTCTCGGCCACGTGCGCTATCCCACCGTCGGCGGCGGCGGGGGCGAAGACGCGCAGCCGTTCACGGTCAACTACCCGTTCGGGATCGCGATGGCGCACAACGGCAACGTCGCGAACTACGACGACCTCCGGGGAGATCTCGAAAACGACTCGCTGCGGGTGCTGTACTCGGGCTGCGACGTCGAGGTGATCCTGAACGTCTTCGCCGGCGCGCTGGCGGCGGCCGCGGACGGGGTCTTCTCGCTCGACGCCTACCACGCCGCGGTCAAGGAGGTCTACCGCACGGTCCGCGGCGCCTACAGCGTGGTCGGCTTCGTCGCCGGGCACGGGCTGTTCGCGTTCCGCGACCCGTTCGGCATCAAGCCGATCGCCTTCGGGCGCCGGAAGACGGGCGATCGCTACGCCTATGCGGTGGCTTCCGAGAGCGTCGTGCTGTCCACGATCGACTACGAAGTCTTGCCTTGGGGCTCGCCCGGCGAGGCGCTGTTCATCGACCTTGCGGGCCACGTCAGCATGACGAAGGTGGCCGAGCCGAATCATCACCCGTGCGTCTTCGAGTTCGTCTACTTCGCTCGTCCGGATTCCTATCTCGAGGGGATCTCGGTGTACGAGTCCCGGATCCGGATGGGGGAGCGGTTGGCGGCGGTCTTTCGCGACGAGGGGCACACCGCCGACGTCGTCATCCCGATCCCGGACTCGGCGCGCACCGCGGCCCTCGCGATGGCCCAGCGGCTCGACATCCCGTACCGCGAAGGCCTGGTCAAGAATCGCTACGTCGGGCGCACGTTCATCATGCCCTCGGACGACGAGCGCAAGAGATCGCTCCGGCACAAGCTGAACGCCATCGGCGGGGAGTTTCGCGGGAAGGACGTGCTGCTCGTGGACGACTCGATCGTCCGCGGGAACACGAGCAAGCAGATCGTCCAGCTCGCGCGCCAGGCCGGCGCGAAGCGCGTGCTGTTCGCGTCGATGTCACCGCCGCTCGTCCACCCGTGCGTCTACGGCATCGACATGAGCACGCGCCGCGAGTTCATCGCCCGGGATCGCACGCCGGCCGAGGTCGCCCGCGAGATCGGCGCCGACGCGGTCATCTACCAGACGCTCGACGACCTCGTCGGCGCGGTGACCGAGCGCGAGCCGAGGATCACTCACATGTGCACCGCGTGCTTCTCGGGGCGGTATCCGACGGGCGACATCACCCCGAAGATGCTCCTCCAGATCGAGGACGCGCGCATCGCGCAAGAGCACTGAGTCCGATGCGCGCCCGACTCGACACCCCGCCGGACTTCTCGTTTCGCCACACCGTCGACAGTCATGGGTGGTGCGATCTCGCCCCCTTCACGACCTCGCCCGGGTACCGGTCGATCGCGACCGTCCTGGCCATGCCGGGCGGGGGAGCGCGGCATCTCGTCCTGCGTGACGACGGCGGAACGGTCGTCCTGGAGAGCCCCGGTGCCGCGGATGCCGCGACCCGTCGTGCGCTGGTCGCCGCGGGGCGGCGGGTGCTGGCGCTCGACGTCGACGTCGCGGGGTTCCACGAGGCCGTCCGGCGGGACCCGTCGTACCGGTGGATCGCCGAGACGCGGTCGGGGCGTCTCCTGCGGTCCCCGACGGCGTTCGAGGACGTCGTGAAGCTGGTGCTCACGACCAACTGCTCGTGGGCCTTCACCAAGAAGATGACCAGAACGCTCGTGGCCCGCTACGGCGAGACGACCGAGGACGGCGCGCGCTCGTTTCCGACGCCGCAGCGCCTGGCGCGTGTCGCCGAGCGGGAATACCGGCAGGCCGTCAAGGCCGGCTACCGGTCGCCCTATCTGCGGGAGCTGAGCCGCGCGGTCGCGGCCGGCGACGTCGATCCCGCCTCGTGGGACACCGATCCGCGCGACCCGGCGGTCTTGCGGAAGGAGATCGTCAAGCTGCCCGGCGTCGGGCCGTACGTCGCGGAGAACCTCTTGAAGTTCCTCGGCAAGCCCGACGGGCTCGCGCTCGATTCCGCGATTCGCGCGAAGTACTACGAGATGCACCACGGCGGCCGCCGCATCCAGGACCGCACGATCGAGCGGCGCATGGCGCCGTTGGGGCGCTGGGCCGGTCTCGCGCTGTGGTTCACGCTCTGGCGCGACTGGCAGGCGGAAGTCCTCGAGCGAAGTACCATGACGCCATGAACGCGCTCGACGTCGGGTTGGTCGTGATCCTCGCGATCGGCGCGGGGCTCGGTCTGGCGCGCGGTTTCGTGCGCATCCTGATCGGGATCCTCTCCCTGATCGTCGCGTTCGTGCTGGCGAGCCGCTACCAAGACCCGATCGCGCAGGTGCTCGTATCCCGGCACGTGGGCGAGGCCCCCGCGCGTATCGCGGCCTACGTTCTGATCTTCCTCGTGACGATGTTCGCGGGAGGACTCGTCGCCTGGGTCGTCGGCAAGATGCTGAAGATCGCGATGCTCTCGTGGGCCGACCGTCTGGCCGGATGCGCGTTCGGCGTCGTTGCGGCGCTCCTGGCCGCCGCTTTCATGGTTCACCCGATCGTCGCGTCGTCGCCGGGCGGATCGCGGCTCCTCGCGACGTCGAAGATCGCGCCCTACGTCGCCGTGGTCGCCGACGTCGTCAACGCGGCCACACCCGATGCGGTCGCGACCCGATACGAGAAGGGCATGGACGCGCTTCGCAAGGTCTGGCGGGGAGGCGAGCAGGCGGTCGACGAGGTGAAAAAACGGGTCGTCGCCGCTCCCGCCAAGAAGCCGTGACCGAGACCCTGGTCCCGCAGATCTCTCGCGAGGAGCTGGTCGCGCGGCTCCACGATCCGTCGCTGACGATCGTCAACGTGCTCGCCCGCGAAGCGTGGCGCGCGCAGCGCATTCCCGGATCGATCTCGCTCCCGGAGGCCGAGATCTCGGAGCAAGCCGCCCGCGTCCTGCCGGACCGCGACGCGGACATCGCCGTGTACTGCGCCAGCCCCACCTGACACGCCGGAGAGCGGGCCGTGCGCCTGCTCCACGATCTCGGCTACACGCGCGTGCGCGACTTCGACGGCGGCATCGCGGAGTGGACCGAAGCCGGCCTCCCCGTGGAGCGGGGAGACCTGCCGCTCGTCGCGTCGCGCCCCGAGCGGAGCGCACGCCCGCGCCCGAGCGCCTCCGAGCCGTCCCGCGCCGGGGTCCTGGCGTGGGTGTCACGCCGCTCGATCGGTACGCTTCTTTGGACCTGGCTTTCCATCAATCTCGTCTGCGGGGTCGTGTACTGGCTCGTCAGCTTCATCCCGGGACACGGGCTGCGCGAGCCCGCCCAGCCGATGGGACACGGCGCGGCCGCGCTCCTCGAATCGGTGTACTTCAGCTTCGTCACGGGGTTGTCGATCGGCTTCGGCGACATCGTCCCGGTGGGCGCGGTCCGGGTGCTCGCGGTGCTCCAGGGGGGCGTCTGCCTTCTCGTGTTCGGTGCGATCATCTCGAAGCTGGTCTCCGGACGCCAGGAAGAGCTCACCGAGGAAATCCACCACATCGCATTCGAGGACCGGCTCGGGAGAGTGCGTACGAACCTGCACCTCGTGGTCTCCGAGATCCAGCAGATCTCGGAGAGCTGCGGCGACGGCCGCCGGCCCTCCGCCGGCATGCAGGGGCGCATCGAGAGCGCCGCCGCGATCTTCAGCGGCGAGCTGCGCGCGGTGCACGACCTGCTCTACCGCCCGCAAACCTCGCCCGACGAGGACGTGCTCGAGTCCATCCTCGCCCACCTCGAAGGGGGTCTGCGGGACTTCAGGCAGCTGCTTGCGTGCATGAGCGACGAGCTGCGGCGGACGCCCTCGCTGGCCGCCAACGTACGCGTGCTCGCCCGGCTCGCCAACGAGATCTGCGGCGAGTGCGTGCCTCGCGAGCACGCCCCTCATCTCAAGGTGTGGATGGACCGGATCCAGGGGCACGCCCGGGAGCTGGCGTCGGCGCGCGCGTGAGCGCCGCCGCAAGTCCCGGGGCGGCTTCCGCGACCGGGGCGCCGTAGAAAGCGGGGACCGGCAGGTCACGCTCCCAGCGCGCATCCTCCGGAAACAGAGCGACGGTGTCCCAGACGATGGTGCCAGCGTCCACCTCTTCCTCCAGCGCGTAGCGGCCGGGGTCGGCGAGGAGGGCGCGGACGATGTCGGCCGACAAGACGCGGCGGTGATCCCAGTACTGAGCCACCCGCCGGTCCGAAAGGCGCGCCATGGCACCGGTGG
>Ga0068859_100006996_pt1 | contig 11454 bp, 3 predicted proteins | sample KBSSwiS22_FD_66585 | JGI IMG/M metagenome (GOLD analysis project Ga0068859, IMG submission 66585) | Switchgrass rhizosphere microbial communities from Kellogg Biological Station, Michigan, USA - KBS Switchgrass S2-2 | ecosystem: Host-associated > Plants > Roots > Rhizosphere > Soil ... | reverse complement strand
GCGGCGAACGCCGTCGAAGTCGCCGGCACAGTTGCCGCCGATGTCCTGCAGATCGCCATAGTAGTTAAAGGCGACGAAGTTGCCATTGGCGACGCACTGTTCGACCACGCTTTCAATTTCGTGGACGTTTCCAGGTGTCGTCGTGTAGTACCAGATCGCGCGACGATCATTCCGATAGTTCTGCAAGCCTTTGTCGAAAACGTCAATCCTTCCATTTCCACGCAGGATCGTGTCGGTTTCGTGATCGCCCCAGACGGACACTCCAATTCCGAGGTTCTCGAAGCCGGTGGTCGGGATCTTCTTCAATCCATTTGTTGCGGTGGACAGATAGAAGCGATCGTAAAGCTTTTTGAGGCGCGCGATCATCAAGCTCGGCTCGCCGCCTACGGCGGTGACGAAATTGGTCTTTCGCGCCAGCTCCTTCTCGATAAAATCGTCGAACTCCGCTTCATCCGTCGGAGCTTTGCTGTCGTCCATGTTTTCAGCAAAGAAGTAGCAGCCCTGGCAGCGTATGTTGCATACGTGGGTAAGGTCGAGGACGACACTTCTCAGAGTCCCCGCCGTCTTGACCGTTTCATACAGCCTGTCAAGAAAAGGGTCTTTCAAATATTGTTTCCATTCGCCGGCCATGGGATACCTCTTTCTCTCAGACGCCTGGATGTCTGCTCACCGTCTCAAACGGCAGTCTCGTCGTCGCAAGATTCGAATCCCAAATGCCGCCGCGGTCATACATGAAACGAACCTGGTGGTAGTGGCGGAGCCACTCCATTGTCACGTGAGCCACCCGCGGCTTGTGCTCGGCTCGTCGCCACACCTTTTCCACCATTGCTGCTTCAGCTGAACCAAGACGGCGAATACCGGACATAACGAGAGCGTCGACGCGAGGCTGCAGATCGGAGGCGGAGTTGTCGACGCCTTCGGGAACCGGCTCCATCTTGTCGAGAAACCGCATCATCCGGTGTTCGAACGCTTTTGGCTCGTAAAGCTTGTTGACCAGCCATTTGAATCCGATGGCGAGCTCTTCGCTCGATAATTGCGCTGGAACGAAATTCGTTCGACCCAACATGAACCCGGTTCCTGAATCCAGCCACAGGCGGCCTGCCTTCTCGAGTCGATCGAACAGGGGAGTGCCGGGGGGAGCCACCAGCGTGTTGAGAGCAAATACCGGGATCGGGGAAGCCATCGCGAATTCAAGCTGTCGTTCAAAAATGTCACGACCGTCAGAATCAAAGCCGACGATCATTCCCGCCAGGACGCCGATACCATGAGCCAGCATTTTTTCAACCTGCTCCACCAGGTTGACGTGCATGTTCTGCCGCTTCTTGGTTTCCCGAAGACTGTCCTCATTGGGAGTTTCAATGCCGACGAAACAGTGCGTCAATCCCGCGCGAGACCACAGCTGAAGCAGTTCGTCGTCGCGGGCAGAATCGATGGACACCTGCGTCCCGAACTTCACCAGGCCCGCGGACTGGCGCGAATTCCATTCTCGAATGCTGACAGCGAGCTCCTTGGCGTGGTTTCTGTAGACCGTCAGATTGTCGTCGGCGAAGAACACGGTTCGGTAACCGGACTGGTAGACGGCGTCCAGTTCGCGGCAAATGACGGGCACAGGCTTATGGCGTTGTTTCCTTCCCAGGAAAACGATGACATCGCAGAATTCACATTCGAACGGGCATCCCCGTGATGTTTGGACCGTCGCCATGATGGTTCGATCGTTGGGATAAAGATCCCATCGCGGCACCGAGGTGTGCGCCAGATCCGGCCTGTCTCCAACATACTCGTCCTTCCACTGCGACCGCCGGAGATCCGCAAAAAGTTCTTCAGCGACATTCTCCAACTCGCCAATGACGAGCACATCGCAGTACGGCCTCAGGAATTTTGGACTGAGACTGGCAAACGGACCGCCCATGATGACGACCTTGCCACGTTTGCGAAATTGGCGGCCAAGGCTGAGCATCCGATACACTTGACCCGCTTTTCCGGTGATGGCGACGAAGTCACAAGGCGTGTCCAGGTCGGCAGGCGTCAGTGACTCATCGCACAACGTGACGGAAAAATCCGGCGGGGCGAACATGGCGACCGTGGTGATCGCAAGGTCGCCATAGTGTTGAAGTCGAAGGCCCTCAGCAGCGAGCGCATCGAGCGTATAAAAGCTCGGGAAATCGTTGCGAGGGTTGACTACATATAGAGATTTCGACATCATTCACGCCCATCGAAGTTTCGTCGAAGTGGCGACCCTGAAACGGTCCTCATACTAACAACCGAGGTGTAACGGTGCAAGCTATTCGCGACCTATCGTTGCTCTCTCGTTGCAGATCACACAGGCGATGCACATGACCCACACAAAAGACATCTACGAAATTGGCGAAATGCCGCCATTGGGGCTGGTTCCTGATCTCATGTACGCAGCTGTCGTCCGAGCCGATCGGTATGGGCCGCCAAAACAGTCGATCAGAATCGAGCCCGTTCCTGTCCCCAAATGTGGAGACTCGCAGGTTCTCGTCCTGGTGATGGCTGCCGGCGTCAACTTCAATGCCATTTGGGCGGCGCTCGGATACCCCCTCGACGTGATCGCTATGCGACATAAGCGTGGTGAAACCGAGCCCTTTCATATTGGTGGCACGGAAGGCGCGGGCATTGTTTGGGCGGCGGGCCGCCGGGTTAAAAGCGTCAAGGTCGGCCAACATGTGATCGTGACCGGGTGCCATTATGACGAGCAAGCCTTTGACATTCGTATGGGCGCAGAGCCGGTCGCCTCGACATCGTTGACAGTCTGGGGTTACGAGGACAATTGGGGGTCATACGCCCAATTCACCGTGGTCGAGGAGTATCAGTGCTACCCCAAACCGGCGCACCTGACGTGGGAAGAAGCCTCGTCTTTCATGGTGTCTGGTGGAACGGCTTACCGGCAACTGACCCATTGGACGCCGCATACGGTTCGCCCCGGCGATCCCGTGCTGATTTGGGGCGGAGCGGGAGGGCTCGGTTCCTTTGCCATACAGATCACCCGGATGTTAGGGGGCATTCCCATCGCCGTTGTGTCTACCGAATCGAAGGCTGAGTACTGCAAACGACTTGGGGCCGCGGGTGTGATCAATCGCTCGGAATTCACTCATTGGGGGCGCATCCCTGACTTTGAAGAGACTCAGGCGTTTTCCGCGTGGTTGAAGGGCGCGCGCTCCTTTGGCGAGAAGTTCTGGCAGGTCCTGGGGCAGCGCCGCAATCCAAAAATCGTCTTTGAGCATCCCGGGCGCGATACGCTTCCCACCTCCGTCTTCATGTGCGACAACGCGGGAATGGTGGTCATCTGCGGAGGCACCTCGGGATACAACGGCGACGTCGATCTTCGTTTTCTTTGGATGCGGTCCAAGCGTCTTCAAGGCTCGCACAGCGCGAGTACGCAAGAGCTGGCTCAGATCAATTCGCTCGTTGCCCAGAAACTGCTGATGCCGTGCCTCGGCGAAGTGGTTCCCTTTCGGCAGATCGCAGAGCTTCACCAGACTGTCTACGAAAACCGGCAGGCGCCAGGAAAGCAAGCGGTGTTGGTCAACGCCCCAGAGCCGGGGCTCAGGAGCGTTTCGGCAAACTGACGCTAGAGGGGCGGAAGGTCCAAGTCGGCAAGCGCTTGTGACAATTCCTCATCAGGAATCTCTTCAAGAGCCCGTTCGGCCACCAGATCGGCCATCTCGGCAATTGTGGATTCGGCGCTGCAGCGTTCTTCAGCGACAACGCCGAACTCTTGTGTCAGGCGATCGAGCATCTGCCGCCGCAGACTCTCGGTGCCGCCCGATTCGCCGAAGCCTCGATCGACACTGACGATCTGCGCGCCCAGCACATCCTGCCAGATTCTTGCGATTCCTTTTTCAATCTCATTGCGCGGTTCGAGGCATTGATGCGAAAGGTTCTGAGCCGCGCGCGCTGCCTCTTCTGGCAAAGATGCTGCGTCGACCCAGTGGCGTCTTCGTTCAAAAGGATATGTGGGCAATGCGAGACGGCGGCGGTCCTCGTTGAAGTAGAGAGCGGAGCTGTCGATGTGAACGCCGGCAGTCCAAAGCTTGCCAACAGTCTGCAAAAGAACCTCGACGTCCGATTGCCCATCTTTGATATGGCGCATCGAAGACAGCACGACGCGCTGCCCGGATTGCGGGTACTGCCGTGCCAGCCCGCTCAGCGTTCTGCCGGGACCCACTTCGAGAAAAATACGATCGGTTCCAAGAAGAAGCTGGTCGAGCCCTGCTGCGAACCGCACGGTGTGGCGCAAATGAGCAGCCCAATACTGTGGATCCACCGCCTCTGCGTCCCGTATCCACGTCCCTGTGTAGTTCGACATGTACGGAATTCGAGGGCGCATCAGCGTCAACGTTCCGACGAATTTCATGAATTCATCCATGATCGGAGTGACGGAGGCAGAGTGGCCGGCTCGACCGACGTGTAACAGCCGCGTGTCGACATTACGACTCGAAAGTTTTTCCTGTAACTCCTTCACTGTCGCCACGGAACCAGAAACAACACAATGTGTCGGTGCATTGATTCCCGCGAGCGAGAGATCGGCGGTCAAAAGCGGCAGAACCTCGGATTCACCCAGTGAGATGCTGAGCATGGCACCTGCCGGGAGGGTCTCGAAGAGACGACCTCGAAAGACGACGAGTTTCAGAGCGTCTTCGAGTGTGAAAACCCCTGACAAACACGCAGCGACGTACTCGCCCAGACTGTGTCCGATCATCGATTCGGGTTGGACGCCAAGCCGCATCCACAAAACGGCGAGCGAATATTCCACCGCGAACAGGCCGGCCAATATCGCAACGGGCTGGTCGAGCGAAACCTGAGGGTTGTCGGGATAGACGGCCGACCTGAGATCGATTCCTTCCTGCGAACGTACGATCTCGCAACATCTATTAAATTCGTCTCGGAAGAAAATCTCAGACTCGTAAAGATGGCGCCCCATCTGGGCGTAGTGCGCGCCGGCGCCTGGAAACATGAAGACCACGGGTCTGTTTGCGGAGCCGGAAAAACCAGAAGAACATTTGGCAGGATCTTCATTGCCGAGGTACGCGACTGCCTCGCTCGCAGTCCGACACATTATGGACTTCCGATAGCCGAAGGTCTTTCGTCCCGCGTGGAGGCTATAGGCGACATCGGCGAGATTGACATCACTGTGGTGAATCAGATGATTCTTTAAGCTTGCCGCCATTTTTTCGAGAGCCTGTGCTGATTTTGCCGAAAAACTCAGGACTTGCGAGAGACGTGACTTGCGAGACTCGGCCGCTTCGGGGGCCTCTTCAACAACTGCGTGAGCGCTTGTTCCTGCCGGACCAATGGCCATGACGACCGCGCGCCTCGGAGTGGACGCGTCGACACACGGAATGATCCGGTGCTTGAGCGCCAGCGCGACGTTGATCAGGCCGGCAATGCCCTTGATCGAGCCCATATCTTCCGACGGGGCAGGCAACGAGGCGAGAGCACACGATTGATTGCGGCTCGTGCTGCATCCAGAGACCTCGCTCAACATTGACTCGATCGCGACTGCGCCAATGTCCGACCGCGTGTTCGTGATTTCGATGTAGGACTGCGTATCGGGCTGAATGCCCGCCCTTTGTTGAGACTCCGCGACAGCTTGAGCAACCCCACCAAAGCTCGAGCTCGTGAGATCGGTCTTCTCCATCCCGCTGCGGCCAGCGCCCGAGCCACGTATGACGGCTTGGATGGAGTCGCGGTTTGCGACAGCGTTCGCCAACGTTTTGAGCAGGACGAACCCCGCTCGCCAGTGGTGGCCTGCGTCGCGATCCGCCTCGACGCGTGGTTGCTTCAGGATGCCGACGCCGCCGGCGATCGCCATGTCGCATTCGCGATCTCGTAAGGATTGACACGCGAGATGCACCGAAGCGATGGACGAGCATTCCCCAGAACCAAGACAGAAACAGGGACCGTGCAGATTGAGCGTATGTGACACCCACAGCGGTGCCAGTTCGGGCGACGTGAGAGTCTTGATCGTGGATTCGTCGAAAGGTCTGAACGATTGACTGTGTGGAAGCAGGTGACGGCGGAAGTAATGATCGTCTGAATCGACGCTCGCATAAACGCCGATTCTTCCCTTGTAGCAGTCCGGATTATAAGAGGCGCTTTCCAGGGCCTCCCAAGCACATTCGAGCAACAATCGATGGGGCGGAGCCACGAGCGGCGCTTCGCGCGCGGAAATTCCAAAGAAATCGGCATCAAACCAGCTCAGATCGTTGGGGTCGTCCTCAGGAGCCGGCAATGACGGCGCGATGTCGTTACTCGTGATCGCGCGCCAGGAGGCATCAAGGTTCCGGTGTCCCAATAGCCTTCCAGACATCCCGATGATGGCAATGGGCTCGACGGCAGCAGGGAAGCTCATGGCGAGCCTTCGGCCGGCCGGAGCATTGCTTCCAGCTCGGTGAGTTCGTTGGTAATGGAGTCTTCCACTTGTTCAGACGACAGCCGACTCACCTCTAGAACGAGATCAGCCTGCTGTGTGTCTCGTGCCGCGCTGGCTGTCGCCTGAGGCAGATCCAGGTGCAGGATTGCTGTGAATATGTATCGCGTGAGATCGTCCACGGTGGGATGGTCGAACGCCAAGGTAGACGGCAAACGACAAGCAAGGGAGACTTCCAGACGATTCTTGAATTCGACGGCCATCAGAGAATCCATACCAAGGTCAAAGAAGCCTTGGTGATCGTCAGCTCTGTTTGCAGCATTGAGACCGACGACAGCCGCAAGCTCGGAAGAAATGCCCGACCGCAGCAGACTGAAGCGTTCTGCCACAGGAGCCCGTTCCAGCTGAGCGCGGAACGACGATTCCCTCAAAGGCGCCGACGAACTCTGCGTCACGCTGATCTGGTCGAAAAGAGGACGATGCTTTCGAGTCTCGTACAGGCGCTTGAAGACGTTCCAGTCGATGTCAGCCACCGCAACCTGACCGACGTCTGCAGTAAGAAGGCTGCTGAGCCTCTCGAGAGCCAGCCTTGGACGCAATGTCCTTACACCCATGGGGGCGAGCTGCTTGATCAAGTCTGCTCTGTCGTCGGAAGCCCACAAGCCCCAATTGATGGAGAGACCGGGCAATCCACAGCTTCTTCGATAGTGAGCTAACGTATCGAGAAACTGATTTGCCGCCGCGTACGCGCCTTGCCCCTTTGCGCCCCACAGCGAGACCATTGAGGAATACGCGACGAAGAAATCCAACGTCAGGTTCTTTGTGAATTCATGGAGAAGCCAGCCCCCAATGACCTTGGGCCGCAAGTCCGCAACAAACTCATCAACATGGATGTCGGCGAGTTCCAAAAAGCGGCCGGCGCCGGCAGCGTGAATCACACCGCGCAAAGGAAACTCAGATGCTTCGATTTGCTGGAAGACGCGCTGAAGCGCGTTGCCATCGGAGACATCCGCCTGCATCACCCGGATGTCGCAACCTGCGGACCTGAGCTTTGCAATGAGCGCTCGCGCTTGCAACGAGGGACTGCGGCGTCCCACGAGGACGATGTGCCGAGCCTCTTGCTCGCACATCCAAGCGGCGAGCTTCAGGCCCAAACTTCCCAAGCCGCCGGTGATGAGGTAGGTGCCACCCGAATGAAGGCTTTGTGGCACCGGCAGAGCCGACGCGTCCTGAACGATCCGCGCCCGGTAGACTGTGTGGTCCCGGAACGCAACGAATTCTTCCCGGCTCGGTTGTGAGACCGCCCGAATCACAGCTTCGGCCGCGTCATCGTGAGTGTCGAGAGGATCGAGGTCCACCAGCCCGCCCCATAGATCAGGAAACTCCAACGCGATAGTCTTGCCGAGACCCCAAAGCGGGGATTGAGACAGTCCGGGAATAGGCAGATGCTCCCCAACAGCCATCGCGCCACGAGTAAAGAACCAGATGGCTGGCGAAGACGGCGGGTGGTGCTGATTGAGCGCCTGAGTGAGAAAGAGAGAGCTTCCTAGTCCCGATGCGAAAGACCTCTCGAGATCCTGAGTTGTCAACGTCTGCGATTCTGGGCCATCCAAGCTCCACAGGTGAATCACCCCAGCTGTAGAGAGCAGACCGCTCGTTTCCTCAAACAGTTGTCTGAAGTGTGCGGGATTCCCGGGATTGATGAAGAAGTGTTGCTCGCCCCTTCTCTCGTAGCCCGCGGCAGGCTCGACGATTGTGCAAAACTGGCCTGTGGCTTCCAATCGCTGAGCGACACGCCGGCCAATTCCCTTGGCATCGGCCAAAATAACCCAATGCTTGGGCGTCGTTACCTCGACCGGTAACAGGGCGCGGCTGTTCTGCGCAACGACGACGGAGGGCGCCGACACGAACTTTGGATCTTCATCGGCAAGCCCCACCGTTGCGACGCTCTGAAATCCAGATTCCAGAAGAACGTCGCTCCACACGCTCAATGACGCCAAGGGATATGACGGCCTCAGGTTGTCATCGGCAAATTTCCACCAACCCTCTGTTAGACCGAAAACGAGATCTACCCAGGGGATTGGAAGAGTTCCTTCAAGAAGGATCAACAATCCGCCCGGTGACACCAAATCCCGCACGTGCGACACCGTTCGGCGCAAATCCGTTGTCGCATGCAGGACGTGAGCAGCAAAAACGATGTCAAAGCTATGGAGCTCGAACCCCTGCGGCGCGGCTTCCTGCTCGACGTCGAATATCTGGTAACTGACGAAAGGGTAGTCCTTGAACTTGTGTTGCGCTTTGGCCACAAACAACGGGGACACGTCAGTAAACACGTACTCTGCGGTCCTCGGTATGTGAGGCAGCACAGAAGCCGTTGTCCCTCCGGTGCCGGCGCCAATCTCGAGGATTCTCAAGCGCCGTTTGGACGGGGCCTGTGCGATGCCGTTCGTGATGGCTTCCTGCACGACCGTATTCATCGCTCGAGCAGCAGGGGAATTCTCATAGAATTGCGTCGCCGATGTCAGATCTCCGCCTGGGAAGATCAGTTCCAGCGGGTCGCGCCGTTCAGCCAGGACATCGCCGAGATAAGTTCCGCACCGATGGAGCAGCGTCATCTCGGCACGAGCATCGGGGAAGCGACTGACGAATTCCTCAAATTTGTGCTCGCGGTTGACATCCTGCGGGACCGCGACGACCTCCCAGTCGTTGCCGTTCTCTCGCACGACGCCGGCGTCGCGCATTATCTCGAACAATCGTTTCCACAACCGGCGATGCTTCTGCGACACTCCCATTGTCGCGGCCGCTTCACTCGCCGATAGTCGCTGACCAGGTCGAACCTCGATACCCGCATCCGCAAACGTCCTCAGGATGTAATCCACCGAAACGTCGTTCAGAACGTTATACGCTTCCATGAGCTGGCCGATTTGTGGTTCGGTGGCGGCCTTGGCGACGACAGGGCGAAGATTCGCGACAATCTGATCCGGGTTCAGCAAAAACCCGCCTGCGTCAGAGTTCTCGTGATTCCCATCGGCCGCTTGCCACTCCCACTTGTACAGACTGGGCTCAGACGCCGCGTGCTCATTTCGCAAGAGAGCGCCCCTTGCGACCCGCTTCAGTTGAACGCTCTCGAGCGTGGCCACGAGGTCGCCCTGAGGAGAGAAAAGCCGAAAATCGGCCTCTACGACAGAGGAGGCGGACCCGACGTCTTTCGAGGAGGATCCGAGCCTTGCTTCGCACCACAATTCGGTGAACGACCGCCGGACCGAGCGAATCTGCTGAATGGCCACGGGAACCCAAGCATCATCCTGCTGGGATTCAGGGAACATCGGGAGGAGTGCAAGAAAGCATGCGTTCAGCAAGACGGGATGCAGCAAGTAGTGGTCGGCGTCAAAACGAAGCGAATCTGGAAGCACAATGTGGGCGAAAGTAGTCACATCATGTCGCCAGAGTTTATGCACAGCCTGAAAATTCGCATCGATGCCGGCACGACTCAAAATGCGGCCGTAATCGGCGAGATCGATTTCTTCGGCACGGTTCATCTCCAGCAGAGAAGCTGTGATTGACGGGTGGATTGCAACTTCGTCGGAATTCCCGTCGGACACGACCGATCCTGACGCATGGCGTACCCAATCAGAGGCTCCATCTATCTCATCAGGAGAGAGGCTATAGATTTGAACCAGATGAGCGCCCGCTTCGCCAGCGCTCACGATGACTTGGACCGGTGTTTCCTTCTGATCATCGAGGATCAGTGGAGTTTCGAAATTGATGTTCCGGATGGCCACACCACCCACTCGCAGGATGGCTTCAGCCGCCGCCAGTGCCATCTCGATGAAGACACCAGCCGGTACGAGATTCATACCAAAAACACGATGCTGCTCTTGAAGACCCGGTGAATGCCTGCTGAGATCACATTCAAATTGGACGTCCCGAAGAGCAGATCGAACGCGCATGCCTAACAGCGGATGAAGGATATGTCCGTTCGCACTGGAAGCATTTCGATCTGCAGGCGTCATGTCCGGCCAGTGGCGGTGTCGCTGAAAAGGATAGGTCGGAAGCGCCACGTAATGATGATGGCGGTGTGATTCAAAATCGCGCCAGTTGACTTGAGCCCCTTGAGCATAAAGGCCGCCTAAAGACGTGAGCATTTGCTTCCAGTCGGAGCACCCTGGGCGGAGGCTGGGCAGCCAGTGTCCCATCTCTCCCGCCCAACACGCGCGGCCCAAGGCCAGCAGCGTCGGCTTCGGGCCGATCTCCACGAACGCCGCGGCCCCTTCGGCCTCCAACGTCGCGATCCCCTGCGCAAACTGGACCGGCCGCTGGACATGCTCCACCCAATAGTCCGCCGTCATCACTTCCTCATGCGCCGGTCCGCCCGTCACATTCGAGATCAGGCGCACCTGCGGACTCGAATACGTCACCCCTTTGGCGACCGCCAGAAACTCGCCCAACATCGGCGCCATCATGGCCGAATGAAACGCGTGCGACACCGTCAGCGGCTGACACTTCACGCCGCCGCGCGCCAGCTCGGCCACCACCGCGTCAGTCGCCGCGCGGACGCCCGCGATCACCACGTGCCGTGGCCCATTGATCGCCGCCACCGCGACCGCTTCGCCATGTTTCTCCAGGACCAGGTCCACCTCCCTCCGCTCGGCCAACACCGCCACCATCGTCCCTTCGGCCAGGCCCTGCATCAGTCGCCCGCGCGCACACACGAGCCGCGTGCCATCCTCCACGCTGAACACCCCACTCACGCACGCGGCGGCATACTCGCCGACGCTGTGCCCCATCACGAAACTGGGCTCGATCCCCCACGATCGCCAGACCGCCGCCAGGCCCACCGCTACCGCAAATAGCGCCGGCTGGGCATACCCGGTCTGATCGATCAGGTCGGCGTGGTCGTTGCCGTAGAGGACCGCGATCAACGACTCGCCCGTCATCGATCGCACGACCGCATCGCATCGATCGACCACGCGGCGAAATGTCGGCTGCGTGTCGTACAACTCCCGCCCCATCCCCGCATACTGCGATCCCTGGCCCGTAAATAAGAAAGCCACCTTGGG
>Ga0068859_100006995_pt1 | contig 11455 bp, 15 predicted proteins | sample KBSSwiS22_FD_66585 | JGI IMG/M metagenome (GOLD analysis project Ga0068859, IMG submission 66585) | Switchgrass rhizosphere microbial communities from Kellogg Biological Station, Michigan, USA - KBS Switchgrass S2-2 | ecosystem: Host-associated > Plants > Roots > Rhizosphere > Soil ... | reverse complement strand
CTTGGCACTGACGAAAAAATAATTTCTGAATTGGTTACATCACTGGCGCCAAATCCCGCAGGGCTCGCAGAGGTATAGCCATCACCATTGGGATCCAATACAAGACGTCCGGCCGGAGCGGTCGCAATCCTGTTAATGATGCCTGTATTTTGTGCATTTAGCTGAAAGCACAGGATTAACAAACCCGTAAAGATAAAAGTGAATGGATTCCTCATAAGGATATAGTTTGGATTTTGATAAAGAAGGCTGCTATTTACCCGGCTATTTATATAATCAGCTTCCTTCTTTTCCAAACACTTAAACGGGGTGGTTGCAGACAATATTACCGGGCGATATGCTTTATTTATAAGATCAGCCAATAAGAATAATTCGCTACGTAGAAACCGCTAATAACCATTAGGCCTGTACGCTAAATGGCAAGTTGTTATTCTACAAAATGCCAGCAAACGCCTGCTATATCAATAATGTTTACTTCTTTGCCATAAGGTTGTTCAGTCACCTGACCTATACGAATGCCAAATTTTTCCGGAAGTCCTTTGTCAATAACCTCATTCCTGAACAATACCGCATTGTCTACTTTCACGCTCACCATAAAATTCTCTGCAAATTCCTTGTTGTCGAATTTCTGCAGTATAAACCGGGAACCGTCTTTTTCAAAACCCACATACCCTCCTGCATCCCATTTGATGGCGAATCCGAGCTCCTGAAAAAATAGTTTGGATGATTCAAAATCGTTTCCCGACGGAACAAATGGTTCCAGTGATAAAAATTTCATCTGACAAGTTTTAATTGATATGATAAATGACCAAACGGAATCAATAAATCAATCCGACAACGATGTTAGGCCTGAGGATTATTTTATAACATCAAGATGTATCTTTTCTCCCTGGCCCAATGGAATAATGCCTGTTTTTCTTTTAAATATTTCCCATTCATCCATCAACTCTTTGAATTTGCCGGGATTTGATTTTGAGAGATCACGGGTTTCTCCCCAGTCTTTTTCTATGTTATACAGCGCAAAAGCAGATTCATCGAATGGATCACTGGTATTGGTTATTTTCCAATCCCCTTTTATCAACAGGCAACCGCCATAATGTTCCAGGCCGTAAACATAGTTCTTGTCATGAATGGCATCGCTTTCACCTTTTATAAATGAATAGAAAGATTGCCCCATCATCGGCTTAATCTCATGGTCGTGGTAAGTTTCAGGATAACTAAGTCCCGCCATTTCCAGGAATGTAGGTGCCAGGTCCATAACATTTATAAACGCATGTTGAATTCGCGCCGTTCTCTTCACCCCCTTGCCACAGATGATCAGCGGAGTATTGGTTCCTCCTTCGGTGGGGTATTCTTTAAATAGCTTAAATGGTGCAGCACCTGCCTGTGCCCACTGCGGTCCGTAGGAAACAAAGGAGTTCGCTTTCCCCATATTTTCGTAACTGTTATCATAGTTTTTCCGGAGGAAGGGGCCATTTTCAGCATCGTTGTAAAAATCTTCCGCAGCTGCTCCGTTATCTGACATAAAAACGATTAGCGTGTTATCGAACTGTTTTGAATCTTTAAGGAACTGTACCAGTTGACCAATATGCTGGTCGAGGTTTTCCACCATTGCGGCATACAACTCCATTTTCCGGGCTTCTGTCTTTTTCTCTGCTGCTGTTAGTTCAATCCAGGGTTTTATACTGTTCAGCCGCGGAGGCAGTTTTGCATCGTGGGGAATAATCCCTGTCTTTTTTTGTTGCTGGAACCGGAGCACTCTCAGTGAATCATACCCGATATCATATTTGCCTTTGTACCTGTTCAGCCATTCGTCCGGCACCTGCAGCGGCCAGTGCGGAGCCGTATAGGCGAGATAGCCAAAAAAGGGTCTATTTGCTTCCGCAGCTTTTATGAATCCTATCATTTTTTCTGTATACAGATCGGTCGAAAATTTATTCTCAGGGAAAAGAACAATCGTGCTATCCTGCAGATATTGGGTTGGCTGCTTTTCAAAAATGGGCTTATTACCAAAGTGATTGGCGGCGCCGCCCACGAGCGCAAAACTCTTTTCAAAACCCTGCGAAAAAGGAATAAAAGGGATGCTGCCGCCCAGATGCCATTTGCCTGCCATGAATGTTTGATATCCCCCGTCTTTTAATAACTGCGCAACTGTTACAACTCTATCCGTCAAATGACGTTCATAGCCAAGCTTACCCTGCCTGGGCGTGCCATTTACCGGAAACATACAACCCATGCCAGCTACATGGTTATTGTTGCCTGTTAGAACCATACTGCGGGTAGGTGCGCAAATGGGAGATGTATGAAACCTGTTGAATAAAAGACCAGTTGCGGCGAGGGCATCGATATTAGGCGTATGGATATCGCCACCAAAACAACCGATATCCGTATAACCAAGATCATCCGCAACAATCAATAATATATTAGGCCTGCGCGGTTGATCTGGCTTGGGTTCAGTTTTATAGCCGCTAAGACCTGCGAGTATAAAAAGCGGGAATAAAATAGCTTTGTTTTTCATGTTGCATTTTAATAAATATAGAAGGCGAACGGTGAGCTATGAATATCTTTAGGTTGCAAGGGCAAGGTAAGCCGTTATTGTCGTCCGCTGCATTTTCGCTTCATAGTAACCAGGTCTAAAATAGTAACTAACAAGAGGACCTGCACTGGCTTTTCGTACCTGTTTATTTCTTCCGTTTAACAATCCCGTTGTAAGCTGAAATAAGTGCTTCCATAACAATCTCCTTTGGAACTTTGCTGAGTTCGAATGTAGTAGCGCCTTTTTCACCCCATTTGTTCGGAACCGGATAAATATTCTCAGCATCCATTTCACAAAACAGGCGCTGTTCGGTGGTTGTCAAAAAAATATTGGCCGTATTATTTCGGGGTAAATAAGTAGCAAACATCCGTTTCCCGGGTACGCTAAAGCCCGTGCGATCAAAATGCGGCCGCTGCGCGGTGCCGTCAAAAGAAAGCGCCATGTTAATGAATATATCAGCTGTGACCATTTTTTTGTTTTATGAATCGTATTCTTTCGTTTAGAACTCGAGAAACATTTGATGATTTGGATTTGTGTGAGATGCCGAAATCCTGAAATCATGACTGCCAATAATGCGAAAACCGGTCTTTGTATAAAAATTAACTGCTCTTGCGTTTCCCTTCCACACATATAACCAAATACCCATTTGGCCATTCCTTTTTGAAAGATCAATATTAAATTGAAAAAGCTCCAGGCCCAATTTTAAATTATAATACGCTTTTAATAAATAGAGCCGTTCCAGTTTTGCAACATTTTCAACGGGACTGCCTGCATAGGGAAGATTGAAAATAATTTTGGAGTACCCGGCGGCCTCCTTGCCATGGTAAATGATATAATAAACATTTTCCGGGTTGCTCAATTCATCTTTTAAAACAGCACTACTATACTTTTCAGTCAGGTAACTATCTATGTCTGCCGGTTCAGCACTTGCCCCATGCGATTCCAAATAAGTGGTTTTTGCAATCTGAGCAAGTAATGCCGAATCGCTTTCGCTGACCCTGGTGATAGATACCATTCTTTGAATTGTGAAATAAAATTATGCACTTTTACCGAACCCGGGTTAACTGACCCTATACTAACAACTGCTCCTGAATAACCGCCCACCGCAAAACGCCAGCTTGTACAGGCGTCGATTAATTGTAAAAGTCAGTATGGCTTTGTATACAGTTGCGGCTGCTCAGTATCTGCTTACTTTTTGATCTCATTATAAATATGCATTACCGGTCTTCGTAAAATCTCTCTTCATACTGCCAGCAACACCGCTACATAATGGCAGATAGCAGCCACCAGTATGAAAAAATGCCAGACGGTATGGTGCCACCAGAACCGTTGCCATAAATAAAAAAAAATGCCAATGGTATACAATCCCGCTCCTATGAGAATAAAAATCAACACATCGGTCGGCAGCGAGGTAAAAAAGAGCTTGCCCCCGGTAACCAGTATCCATCCCATTGCAATGTAAATAATGATCGAGACAGCTTCAAATCGCCCTGTAAAAAATATTTTAAAGAAAGTTCCCAGCACGGTTAAACTCCACAATATTATTAATAGCGTAATACCGTAGGTGTTATCCAGGTAAATAAGCAGGAAAGGCGTGTAGGTGCCGGCAATCAGAAAATAAATACTGATATGATCAAAAATCTCCAGCACCCTTTTTATTCTTGGTTGCTGAATTCCATGGTACAACGTAGAAAAGGTGAACAGCATTAAAAAACAAAAACCATAGATGCTGCCACCCACAATACCGGGAACATTGGCATTTTTTGCAGCCAGGGCCGTAAGTATGGGAATGGTGATGATACCAAACAGCACTCCAAATGCATGAATGAGACTGTGTATCAGTTCCTGCTCTGCGGTGAAAGGGGTCTCTTTTGAATAGGTATTCACAGCTTGTCAAAACATTATGCAATAATGCATGCAAAAAGGTTGCCGCTGTCGAGATTTTGCCTATTTCATTTTGTCTTTCTTTAATTCATTGCTGTCCCTGTTGCTGCTGAACGAGTCCCTGAACATCTTCCAGCCATCCTTTGTTTTTTTCCAAAGCACAAGAAATTTGCCGCTGTCAAACACCTGTCCTTTTTCGTTTACAGATTCCCAGCGGCCTTCCTCCGTTACATAATCAATGGCATTGCCGTAAACAGCCGTGGTAACAAAATTTCCGTTTCTCAGCCCATAATTGTCATAAGCCGTCCTGAAAAATGCAGCCATGCCTTCTTTTCCGCAGGCTGGTGCTGTAAATGGCGCCATGATACAGGCATCTTCCGAATAGCGGTTGAGAAATAGGGAAGAATCGTTTTTAGCAAAGGACTCAAAATAAACGGCGTTGCTTCCGGCGATGGCTTTTTCTACTTCGCGCAAATCGTTATTCTTTTTTCCAGCACCCAAATTGCAGGAAATAAGAGCAACGAAAAACATTGAGCATGCAAAGAGCGTTTTTATTTCTGGCATAACAGTGCTTTTAATTTTGTGTGATATTATTGCTGAAACAAAATTATAATAACGTGAAACTGGCAAATTGTACGAACCGGAACGATCATACAAAAATGACCCGCTTTTTGCAGGTCATTTAAAAACTCAACACAGAAATGCGCGGATCAGCTAAGGTTTGTTTCGGCGCCAAATGCATGGTCGATAATTACCCTCCAGACACCATCTGCCTGGCGTTTCATAACCTCAACACCTCGGGCACTTACTTTTGTTTCCGCTCCTTCTGTAATACTCCACTCTGATCTTCCTACAGCCGTATCGCCCGATTGCAGGCAGTAGACTGTTTTGATTTCCATTTTTCCTTTTATGGCAAGGATGGCCTTTACTGCTGCTTCAAATTTTTCTTTGCCTGCCACCGGGTTACCGGGTTCGGCAACAATAACGCCATTTGCATCATACACCTGCAATACGGCATTGATATCGCCCGTGTTGAACGCAGCAGCCAGTGCACTGTGTACATCTTCCGCTCTTTTTGGTAAATTCATGTTCTTGATTTTATTGATGAATGATTGATAAGAAACTATTGTCCTCCAGCACCGCTTTTGAAAGCTGCCGTGCATTTTCATAAACTTTATTATAAAAAAATCCACCCATACTAATCCTTTTCACGCCAAGCCTGCCCAGTTCCCCGAAACCAGGAAGCCCCGGCATGCACATCACGTTGATGGGTAAACGGGTTGACTGCACCACCGCAGCAATATCTGTTGTGCCTACAATACCCGGCACAAAAATTCCGTCGCCCCCAGTCTTTTCATACATTTTTATCCTGGAAATGGTTTCTTCAAGCGCCTCCGGCATTCCCAGCAGGAAGGCATCTGTACGGATATTTAAAAATACCTGCAGATTTCTTTTCCTGATATTATCCGCAATCACAGCAATTGTTTCAGCAAACACCGTTGTATCTGCCAGGTGCCGCTGTGCTACCGGGATAGTGTCTTCAATATTGATTCCAACAACGCCCACGGCATGCAATTTTTCTATGTTTTGAGTAATGCCATCAACATTGCGGCCATAGCCGGCTTCCAAATCAACTGTAAAAGGAATAGTAACGTTTTCGATCACCCGCTTTGCAATCCGGAGAACGGTTTCAAAAGGTATTTGCTCGCCGTCTTCATACCCATTGGCGGCGGCAATGGCATGACTGGAAGTACCTATCGCCTGGTATCCGCTGGCGGCAAATATTTTTGCGCTTTCCACATCCCATATATTGCCGAGCAGGAAGGGAGCGTGATTGTTGTGGAGCCCTGAAAATTTCTGATAATTGTTCATACAGTCTGGTTTTTTTTTCTTTGATAACTTTTCACAAAGCTATCGCCGGCGCAAACCATGAAATTGTATGAAACGGAACAACTGGAATTAATCCTGTAAAACATGATTCACCGTGAACTTATTTTCCAGGTAAGCAGAGGGAGTAACACCAGTGAAGGATTTAAAATCCCTGATAAAATGCGACTGGTCGAAATATCCGCAGTCGTAAGCAATGCCGGTAAGCGACTGATTCTTCCTGGCAATCAGGCGCAGGCTTTGCTGAAACCGGTTTATTTTACCAACCAGTTTGGGAGAAAGACCGGTATAACGATTCAGCAGTTTGTTAAGATTACGGCCTGTCATATTGTGTGTAGAAGCAATTTCATTGATATTATTTTCATCGGGAACCCCATAAATGGTTGAAAGTATCCCCGCCACCCGATCTGCCTGGTAAGACCTTTTCTGGTTTGCAGCCAGTCTTTGCAGTAAGAATTTTTCCACCAGCGCTATCCTGGTTTGTTCGTTTGCTTCCAGCAGTTGCACATGCAACAACCTCACCGGCTGACCGAGTATATCAGCCGCATCAGCTACCATATTATTAAATTTACCAGGTTCATCATCTAAAAACAACCCGCCTGAATGCGTGCGAAACCGAATGCCGAACATTGTATGCCTGCCGCTCGACTTTACCTGCAGGGGCTGTGTGATTTGGCCCCAGAGTTCGATCTGCGGTGTTTTAAGAAATTGCCTGTCTACTTCCGATTCCCAAACGCCTTCTCCGAGATTAAAAATCATCTCCATATCTCCACAAGGGAATACAGTGTCTTCAAATACTGCACCTGAAGCCGACCTGAATACATAATAATATTTTATGTATGGCTGTAATGGATATGATGGTGCGTATTTTCTGAAGTCCATGAACGAGTTAATTTAACCGTCAAAGCTAATCCCTTCCACAACCGGGCAATTGTAAAAACGGAACTAAAAGTAAGCAGGTTTTTTCAAATTATGTTATGAGGAGAAACTGCATAATAATTTGTCAAATACCAATATTTTCTTCTAACAAAAGCTTGTAATAACCAAAAAGAAAAGCAGCTATCGTTAATGCCTGGGATTCTGCGTGGCAACCGGCATGGCTGCATCAACTGATCTCAGTTTTCTTTCACCGGCAATGCTTCTACGGGGCTTTGATAATGTTAAGTGCAATCCCTTAGCTTCCCTTGGATATTACTGACAGGATTTATGAAGGCTGTTCTATTTTTTCAAATATGCTGATGCGCGTGCTTTGTAATCAAATCAGGCACATGATACGCATCCTCATTGCAGCCAAACAAAAAATTTTTGGCCAGGCGCTTTCCAGGCTATTGTCCTCCGATCCATTGTTTGAAGTGACTGCCATCTGTGCCGATGATGCGGCGGCGCTTGCTGCCTCCTGGAACCAGCAACCGGATATTGTTTTACTGGATATGAACCAGGACTGCCAGTCGGCCATCAATGTTGTAAAAAAGCTTGTCGCCTGTTCAAAAGCCAAAATAATTGCCCTTTCAACCTACCCTGACCCGGGCTATGGAAATTATATGCTTGGTGCCGGAGCAACGGGTTATATCACCAAACTGGCCCCTGCAGCAGAAATGCTGCTGGCCGTACGTGAAGTAGCCAAGGGAAATGTTTACATCTGCAATGAAAGCAAGGGATTGCTCAGCGCCAATTCTTCTCTTTACGCCTTACGGGAAAGGCAACAGGCTGCGCAAAACAATGATCATAGGTCTGCCGGAACACCCGCCGGGAACCATTGGCACCAGATATTGCGCTTTACCAACTGATATACTATCGCCTAAAAATCATTCTTGTAGTAAACTTACAGATTTATGTCTCGTATAAATACGGCATGCCCGGTAAAAACCCTGGCTTCAAAACAGTGCAAAACTCCTATTTTTTTATATTCAAATCAGGTGTAGTTTTGAATCATCCCCCCTTTTTCCTGCGCTATGAAAACGTTGCCATTGTGATGCTCCGCACCCGGTTTGCTTTTTAATACCCTTTAAAATTCATTATCATGCGCCGCTCCCAACTTTTTGTAACCCCCTCTTCTGCCCTGGCAAAAATTCAACGCCTGTACAAGTTGCTGTTAAAGGAAAAAACACTATTCGAAGAAATGGCCTCCCATATCAATGATGGTGCGCTTCGTTGCATGGTGCTTTCGCTCGCCCAGCAAAACAACCAGTACGCTGCTGAACTTTCTTCTTATATAAAATGCACGGGTGGCCGCGATTTTCCGGCCTTTGTAATCGAAACTCCTCCAACTTCCATGCTGCCTGCTTCGCCGGCGGAAATCTATCCGGATGAGTCCGGGATTCTGGCTTTTTGCAGGAGCAATGAAAGAAAAATAATGCTGGCTTACCGGAAATTACTAAGTGAATCCCTGGTCTATGAAGGATTGCAAAAAATGGTCAGCTACCAATTAAGCGGAATCGTTGCCGCCTTCATGCAGCTGAAGCTGCTGAGTTCACTGAAAAAAGCATAACGTGGTCGGGCAACCGAAAAATCAGTAATTTGCCAGGCTGCACGCTGAGGCAGTCCTGAAGAGAATCTCCAACTGTGCAAAAACCATCCGTATCCGGGCGCTTTAAACGAATCATTTTCCCCCAACAGGGTCCTGCTTATCATTTCTCTTCGATCTTGTATCTTTTTATCAGCAATGCAGACAGGCTGGCCGCCCTCTTTTTTGTATAGTAAAGGTTGGCAATGTAGCCGTTAATAATGGATTGCAGCATGGTAAGCTCATTGCAATACTTTTTTAGTTGTAAAGAATCATGGCTGAGCAATTGCAAATGATCCAGGCTGATGCGGCCCGTTATCATTCGGGTCATGTCTTCTCGCAATGGATTCCTGGCAACTGTAAAGTCAAAAATATTGGTTGAATAGTCGAAGCATTTTTTAAACTGATCGTTATAGTATCCCGCTTGTGCCTGGGAAACCTTCACGTAATTGATATAATCTGTAATGCTGTCGGCAGTGGTTCGGTCTTCCACGAGCCGCATATTACCCGATCCGATTAATTGTGTAATGGTTCCTTCATTAAACAAAACCTGCGGCACTCCAATAGTATATCTTAAATAATACCGGTATGCCAGGCTATTGAGACTGTCGGTTGGGTGAAAATCTTTTAATAACAGGATAAGCGAATCCTGGCCCCGTATGTTTTTAAAAAGGCTCCTGGTTATTTCAGTTATCCGGGCGGTGTCTTCCCGCAGATCCGCCAGCATAGATACCATGTACTCTTTTTCTTTTTTGCTATCGCTGATATGTTCACGTAAAGTTTCCGCAAAAAAACCAGCGGTAACAGCAAGAAATATCATGACAAATTCAGATACATAGTCCTTCCATTTTTTGTTACCATGTACATGAGGATGATGCACTTCCATCTGTTGTTGTTTTGGGATTTCCCCGGCATCGGCCGGCTGATTGGGTTCTTCGCTCATACTGTGGATTCAGGCTAAAAGATAAAGGAAAAAGACAATAAACACGGATTGCAATTAAATGAAAGCCGTAGTCCAATCTGCCGGGCAAATAAACCGGTTCTCTGCCCCGGCGTTTGGCTGGCCCGTTTTGGCAACCGTTTACATAAAAAAGTCATGAACAGGAATCCCGGAAAAGAAAAGACCGTTAACAGTGAAACTGAAACACAGGTGGTAAATGCTGATCATGAAGCGGAAAAAGGAAATACAAAAGGAAGCACCCCTGGCGCCTTTTGATCCCCGACATAAGAAACCGGGTGATCAATCTTTGCAGGCGAACGAAGATCTGTTAAATGCCGTTAATGAGCAGGCCTTCAGCAGCCGGCATTGTTTTTAAGCTGGCAACAATAATAAGCCGAAAACCGAACCGAATAGGATCGGTGTAAAAGACTTTTTGGCAGTTTCAGGTTTTGGGTACTAATTTTGCCTAACAGCGTTAAATTATTTACAACTACTATTCATGGCCAGCAAAGACCGCATACAACGATTAAAGGACGACACCAGGAATAATATTCTTGATGCTTCCCTGGGGATCGTTAAAGAAGAAGGCTGGCCGGCTTTGAGTATGCGGAAAATCGCTGATAAAATAGAATATACGGCGCCGATCATCTACGAATATTTCAATAATAAAGAAGCTATCCTGCAGGAACTTACTCGCAGGGGTTACCAAAAACTGGCACAACAGATGACCGATGCCAGTAATCTTTTTACGGAACCCGATCGCCAATTGGAAGCTATGTGGCTGGCATACTGGAACTTTGCTTTCTCGGAAAAAGAGCTGTACCAGGTGATGTACGGGGTGCAGACAAATTGTTGTATGGGTGAAAATCCCTGCCTAATCATGAAAGGCCCTGAAACCCTGCTGCGTACCAAGATTGAAGAGCTGGTTCCCGCCGATAAAAGATCAAAGGAATATATAGACAGGAGATATTATACTTTCTGGTCGGTGGTGCATGGTTTAATATCCATCAATATGACAAGGCAGCTGGTGCCGGAGGAAATAAATCGCCAGGTACTGAAGGACGCTATCAGCGGCATGATCAATGTTATTAAAACCTGATTTTTTTTGCCCATTTACTTAACAGTGTTAAATAATTTAATATAATTAAATATTCATTCTAAAAATCAACTATCATGTCTAAGTTAAAAAACAAAGTAGCCATCGTAACAGGCGCTTCAAAAGGAATCGGCGCCGGCATTGCAAAAGCCTATGGTAAAGAAGGCGCGTCTGTGGTCGTTAACTATTCTACCGACAAAACCGGGGCAGAAAAAGTAGTAAATGAAATAGTCGCATCTGGTGGCAAGGCGATTGCCGTACAAGCCAATGTTGCCCGGGCGGGAGATGTAAAAAAATTGTTCGCCGAGACTAAAAACGCCTACGGGAAACTGGATATCCTGGTCAACAATGCAGGCGTTTTTAAGTTCGAACCGCTGGAAGCTGTAACCGAGGAAGAATTTCATCGCCAGTTTAACACAAATGTGCTGGGAACCATTCTTGCTACCCAGGAAGCCCTTCAGCATTTTAATGGCGATGGCGGCAGTGTAATTAATATCAGTTCGGTGGTAAGCGATAACCCATTGGCGAACTCGGTGGTATATTCCGCCACTAAAGGAGCCGTGGACACTATTGCTATTGGCCTGTCGAAGGAACTGGGGCACAAAAATATCC
>Ga0068859_100006994_pt1 | contig 11456 bp, 5 predicted proteins | sample KBSSwiS22_FD_66585 | JGI IMG/M metagenome (GOLD analysis project Ga0068859, IMG submission 66585) | Switchgrass rhizosphere microbial communities from Kellogg Biological Station, Michigan, USA - KBS Switchgrass S2-2 | ecosystem: Host-associated > Plants > Roots > Rhizosphere > Soil ... | reverse complement strand
TCTGATAGGTATCACTTTGCAGGCACTCTTCCCACATTGTAGAAAGAAATACCAGGTGAACCTCGTGCCCAAGATATTCCTGTGTGATCTGAAATTCGGGCATCAATGCAGTTTGCTTTAACGCACCAAACAGTGGACTGAAAGGTTCTCTTGGTTGAAAGTCGATGGGGCCGTTCTTTACCTGGATGATGACATTATCACGAAACTTGCCATCAAGCGTAATGAATTCATTGAAGGCTTGTTTTGCACGGTCTTTGTCATTAGGGCTGTACACAAATGCACGCCACATTACTATGCCGCCGTACTTTCCCAAAGCATCGGCCAGCATATTGGCCCCATCAGCGTGGGTACGGCCATAATCCTGCGGGCCGGGCTGACCTTCGCTACTGGCTTTCACCAAAAAACCGCCAAAGTCTGGTATAAGATTGTATATCTCCATGGCTTTGTCTTTCCACCAATTAATTACAGCAGCATCCAAAGGATCTGAAGTTTTTAAACCACCGAGTAAAGCGGGTGATGAAAATTTTACAGACAGGTATGTTTTAACGCCATAAGGCCTAAGCACTTCTGCAATTGCTTTTACACGAAGAAGATAACCAGTTGTCAACATTAATGGCGAGGCATTTACATTATTTAGCACCGCAGCATTAATACCAATGGATGCATTTGCACGTGCATATTCCTGCCAAAGTATCTTATCATTTTCCGTAACTGTCAAAGAACTGTCCTTATGCCAGAAGATAGATTGTCCTGCATAGCCACGTTCTATAGATCCGTTAGGGTTATCCCAGTGGTTTAATATTCTTACTTCATAAGAAGGGTTACTTGCGAAGCCGCCAGTTGACTGACCTGTTTGCTGCCTGCGTAATAATTCAAATGTGCCATACAAAATTCCCAGTTCCGTAGTAGCGTCTATTCCATACTGTGATATTCGGAACCCATCATTTTTAATGGCATTATCTTTCTTAATGGAAAGCAATACAGTTGCACCGGGTTTCCCCTGCCAGCCCTGCTGCAATTCCTTAATGGCGATAGTTACAGTAGCAGATCTGTTAGTACTGATCACGTTTACTGGAGTTGGTGTTTTTTTTCTAAGCCATAGCTGGTGAGCCTCCTGTGCATAAACCACTGGCAGTAAGAACAACAGTAAAAAATTAATACAGATCGCCTTCATAATTTTATTTTGTATTGCGTAAAAATTTATTTCCTCTTATACCTGCAATCATTTTACTGAACATTGCACCTCACTTAAAATATCATTCAAACTTTATCCCGTCAATTTCTGCCGATCCGTTATTTTTCCAAATGATACCGTAAGTATTGCACATCAGCAGTGCAAACCCTGTGAGAACAAAAAAGCAATGTCTTTTCATCTTATGCAAGTTTAAGTTTATGGTTTTTGATAATGCCCTGTGTTTAATTTATTTTGTTGAAGAAATGTTATCCGTGATATGGAAATAATCGAAATCAGCAAATCCTCCTGTATTTTTTGTAGCATAGTTAAACAATGCAAACCGGTAGCCGATGAATTGCGGAATGGTATATGCCATTTTAAGTGTAGTGCCTAATGCAGTCCAGTTATTACCATCAAGACTGTAAAAGAAATTTGCCACATCCTCTTTATTAATAAAACTACATTCTGCTTTAAAGAAGACAGTATTTTGATTCAAAGGGATAGTTGCCGTCTCTTCAGCTTTGCCTGTGCCTGCGTTAATCATTACAATACTTTTATCATTGGCATTTATTTTCACTCCAGCCAATCCATAATTCTTTTGCAGCAATCCCAATCCTGCAAGATCTCCGTCTTTCATATTGGAAACATCAAGCGAGATCATACCTGAGCATACCGGCCCGATGGTGCGTTGTGTCAATGTATTTCTTGTTAATAGAAAAGAAGTATCGATCCTTCCCGTTTTTAAACGCAGAAACCCTTTTCTTTCTTTAACCGACCACAAACTGTTGTCGGGATTATGATTCCATTGCCATACTAACGGTAACGCAGGATCGTTTTTCTTACGGTTAAATTCATCTGAGTTTACAATGCCCGGAATCAGGCTTTTGTTAGCTGGCAAATTCAATGCAGCAGGCACTTTACCATTTACACCCAGCACCGGCCAGCCCTCTTCCCATTTAACAGGAACGAGATAAGGAATGCGGCCAACAGATCCATAATCCCTGAACAGGTAGGCGTACCAGTTACCATCAGGCGTATCAATCAGTCCGCCCTGTGCAACGCCCATATCCTGCAACGCAACCCTGCCCTCCCACGGGCCTGTAATTTTATCTGCACGATGAATAAGCACGGTACGCATTCCACCCCGTGGCCATACAATATTGAATAAATAATATTTACCGTTTACTTTAAAAAGCTGCGACCCTTCTGCTTTAAGGCCAACATTATCACCTGCAGGCGCACTGGCATTTTCAATCAATACCCGTTCTGTTTCAGGTTTCACATCAGAAAGATCAGCGTTTAATTCAAATATGCGTAGTTTACCTGCCCCGGTAATTAAATAGACTTTACCATCATCATCAAAAAAAATGGAATGGTCATGATAAGAGGGTTTGAATGAAACCGTTTTCCACCGGCCTTTCTCAATATTTTTTGTGGAGTAGATATAAGTTTTACCCGTGGTTTGTGCAAATGTGGAAACATAGAACATACCATTGTGGTAACGGAGGCAGCTTGCCCATGAACCTCTGCCATAGGTACTCTTGCCATTGGTAAGATTTAATTCATCCATATTGGCCAGTGTATCGTAAGCATAATTTACCAGCTTCCAGTTTACCAGGTCTTTCGACTTCATGATGGGCACACCCGGGCTCATGTGCATGGTAGTGCTGCTCATGTAATACGTATCGCCCGTACGCAGCATGGACATGTCGGGCACGTCTGCAAAAATGATAGGATTTTTTGCTTTTGCATTTTTCTGTGCCAATAAGGAAGTAAAAACGATCATCACTGCAATAACTGTTAGCCCCCAATATTTTTTCATTGTATTTTATTTGATAGTAAATGAATAAGTCTTTCCGGCTGCTGTTGCAATATCATATAAGAATGTTCTTTTTAGATCTGTTGCTCCTATTGTTGCTTTTGAAGAGATCACGGCTTCTTTAGTTGCAGTTACCTGGTAAAAAGGATTAGTGTTTTCACCATTGGCCGCCTTCATAGTGCCGTTGGTTGCAACAAGTTCGTTAGGAACCCTTAACCGCAGGTTACCGCCAATGAAAGAACGAACAATCACCTTAACGAGTTTACTATCTTTCCATTCCATCAGTACAATTTCAAAACCGCCTTTGGCTTTAAGGCCTGCAACAAAGCCATGTTGTTGCCACGCATCCGGTAAAGCTGGCAATAAATGAACTGCGCCATCTGCACTTTGCATCAGCATCTCCGCAATGCCAGACGTGCAGCCAAAATTACCATCGATCTGAAATGGAGGATGTGCATCAAAAAGATTATTGTAAGTACCGCCGCCACCGGCATTGACACCTAATGGAGTTAACTGATTTTGAATTAATTTATACGCATGATTGCCATCCTGCATCCTTGCCCACCAGTTTACTTTCCATCCCATACTCCATCCGGTAGAAACATCACCACGTTGTAACAAGGTATTTCTTGCTGCACTAAACAACAGCGGAGTACGATAAGGAGATATTTGATTGGAAGGAAATAGTCCATACAGATGAGAAATATGGCGGTGATTATCTTTTGGGTCATCAATATCGTCTAACCATTCCTGTAACTGGCCATATCGGCCCACATGCATCGGAGCCAGGCGGCTACGCATCTGCGTTAGTGTATCGATGAACGTTGCATCTTTCTTCAAAATTTTTGCAGCACTGATGGTGGCACTAAGCACATCAAATACAATTTGATTGCTCATGGTGGTACCCACATCAAGCGAAGAGCCCTGGTGAGCTGCCGGGGCATTTTCAGGAGATTCGTCAGGATTGATGACCAACCAGTGATCAGTGGGATGTTCTACCAGGAAATCAACATAAAATGTTGCTGCACCTTTTAAAACGGGGTACACTGTTGCCAGAAACTTTTTGTCGCCAGTATATAAATAATGATCCCACAGATGCTGGCTCGTCCAACCGCCACCCTGGTTCCATAATCCCCAAAAAGCGCCGTCAACAGCGCCTGTAGCCCGCCAGATATCTGTATTGTGATGCGCCATCCAACCTCTTGCACCGTACATATCTTTTGCTGTTTGTGTTCCGGCAACAGCAAGTTCTTTCACCATTTGTAAGAAAGGTTCGTGCAATTCAGACAAGTTAGTTTTCTCTGCCGGCCAGTAATTCATTTCGGCATTGATGTTGATTGTGTACTTGCTATCCCAGGCTGGATATAATTTATTATTCCAAATGCCCTGTAGGTTGGCAGGTTGTCCGCCGGGTTGCGAAGACGAGATGAGTAAGTAACGGCCAAATTGAAAATAGAGTGCAGCAAACTGCGGATCGTTAGTGGAATGAAAATTCTTTAACCTTTCATTTGTTGGAAGATCTGGAGCCGCTGTGATTCCTAAATTTAATTTAACCCGGTTAAAATATTTTTGATACGCTGTAACATGTGCTTTTAAAATTGTTGCAAAAGATCTAACGCTTGCTTTGGCAAGATATGATGCGGCCCTTTCATTTTCATCTCCGCTCACATCAAGATAGTTATTAAAGTTGGTGGCAATAGAAATGTAAATGGTTACTTCATTGGCATTTTTTACAATGATAGAAGTATCGGTAGCACTTACTGTTCCGCCATTGGTTTTAAAATCAGCAATGCCTTTGTAACGAACCATTCCCTTCACCCCTTCATGATCGATAGTAGTTGCGGCAAAAGTTAATTGTTTGGACAATGTTGTTTTCACTTCCACTTTTGGCTGAGGAGAAGAATAAAAAGCAGTGAAAGAAATGCTGTTTGGCTTACTCGCTGTTAAATGCATCACCATTACCCTGTCAGTAAAAGACGCAATGGCTTCTCTTGTATAAGTTACGTCATCAACGGTGTACCTTGTTTTTGAAACAGCTTTTTCAATATCCAGTTCCCTGTAATAATTACTGTAATTATCCTGGCCTGGAAAAGCCAGATGTAATTCGCCTGCAGGTTCAAACATCTGGCCATGCGATGTTTTGCTGATGATAACTTTATTCGCCAGTTGTTCGGCTTGTTTTTGTTTTCCTTCCAGTATCAATTTTCTTATTGCATTCAGTGAATCTAGTGCCAGCGGGTTATCATTGCGGTTTGGCCCGCCGCTCCATAAAGTATGTTCGTTTAATTGAATGGTTTCTGTATCAACATTCCCATAAATCATCGCACCCAATCTTCCATTGCCAACAGGCAAAGCGTTTTCCCATGTTTTACCAGATGGTGTGTTGTACCATAGTTTTAAATTATCATTATTTTGAGAAAAGCAAGCAGATGACGCCAGCAAAAAAATAATTACCAGGTTTTGTTTCATTACTATTCAATTTTATTCCAGAATACAATTGTTTGATTAACCTGGTGAATTTAGAATTCTTGATTGGAAGCCTAATTCACGGATTATTTATCAGTCCTGAATGGTGATGCAGGTAATCCCTCTTTGTTAAATAAATTCGGATTTACAGGATTATCAGCCCATGCATATCGCACGAACTTTGGATGCTGGATATCATCATTCCACACAATTATTTTATCTCCATCAATTTTTGCTTTGGCCCACACAAATTTTTTATCAGCACCAGCAATAGCAAACTCATTAAGTTCGTCACCATCATTTGTAATTAATCCGCCTCCAACATTACTAAACATGATGATAATTTTATTGCCTTCTGTTGTTGAAGATTGATATATTGGCCCGGAGAAAACGAGGTTTTCATTGTAGACGATCTTTTGGGCGGCTAATGCCAAACGTTCTCCTACTTCTTTTTTATTGTCAGGATGTATGTCATTCCACTCGCCGAGATCAATTGCTACCGCCATTGCTGCGTTAGGTATAGATAATGATTTCAACTGCGCCTCTCTTAAAGAAGCCCACTGACTCTCTGACGGAAGATAATTGAAATCCATGTAATTTGGTAATTGTACATATAAAAATGGCAACTGGCCCTGCTGCCATTTATTGCGCCAGTCGTTTATTAATGCTGGTTGCAGTTTTGCATACTCATCAGATCTTCCCGAATTACTTTCGCCCTGGTACCATAAAAAGCCTTTTATAGCATAGTTTATAACTGGCGCCAGCATTGCATTGTATAGTGCCGATGGTTGACTTTGTGCATTTATTCCTCCGCCACCAAATCCATTGCGGGGGATGTATACTTCTCCAACTTTATATTGCCATGTTCCTTTCAGGTCGATTGTATCTTTACCAGTAAATAAACAATAAGGTTTATCTGAAACAAATCCCCCTTTGCCTGCAGTGTTTGTAACCTTTATTACAAAAATATTTTTGCCCGCCTTTAATACATCTGAAGGAACAGTATATCTTCTTTGGGGATACTGATAAGTTGTATTGCCAACCTGTTTACCATTAATATATAACACGTCTGCATCCACTATTCTTCCTAAAAAAACTTTTGCTGTTCTTCCTGTCATTGATGCGGGAATCTCAATTTCCTTTCTGTACCACACTACACCATTTAAATCCTTTATCCCCTGATCTTCCCAATAACCAGGAATATTTATATTATGCCATCCTTTGGGTAGATAGGAAACATCATACCAGGGAGTGGGACCAGTCAACCCCTTGTCAACCTGTTGTGATCGGTTAGGGTTACCCGAAAATCTTCTTCTTGCCACACTATTGATATAGCCTGTGTCTTTATTTTTTTGAATGATTGATTGCAAGGCCGGAAATTCTTTGTAGCCTTCTTCACTTATCCATGCTTCAATTGGTGAACCGCCAACACTGGAGTTAATTAGACCTATAGGTATGTGATATTTTTCGTAAATCTTTTTTGCAAAAAAATATGCCACGGCCGAAAACGGTCTTACATCCTCTCCAACTGCAGACTTCCAGTTTCCAGGAGGCAGATCAGGTTCAGGCCCTTGTAAACTGGCAACTGTAGGTACCCAAAACTGCCTGATCTGCGGGTAATTTGCCTCAGCAATATCATTGGCATATTTTATATCATGAATATTCATTTGATGCACCATATTAGATTGCCCCGAACATATCCACACATCCCCAACTAATATTTCTTTTAATGAAATTTTATTACTGCCTGTAATATTCATTGTATATGGACCACCTGCCTGCATTGCCGGTAATGTTATTAACCATCTGCCATCCGCAGCGGTTGTCATTTTATATGTTTTGTTATTAAACTTCACAGTCACTTTTTCATCCTTTGCAGCCCATCCCCAAATTTTTATTGGGACATTTCTTTGTAATACCATACTGTCCCTTATGATGACAGGTAATTTAACCTGTCCTGTCGCTGGCTTAAAAAAAAGAAGAAGCATAGCATTAAATACTAAAAACTGAATTTTCATTTTTGCTGGTATTTTGTTGTAACCGCTAATGCGATAAAACAATACTATTGCCATTGGATTCGCAACTAAAATGATGCGATGTTCGCCCGGCAACAGGATTTAAAATTTCTCTCAAATAATTCAATTACTATTATTGCTTTAAAGCAAGCACTTTATAGAATGCCGGCTTTGGTTTAAAATCCCTGTCGAACAGCAATGGATAATTTGTTCTCCCTGCAACGGGCCATCCATTCAGCCAGCTTTGCCCATCATTAACTCCCCAAAAAGCCACTCTGCCAATCTTGCCTTTATATTTCAGGAAAAGTTTGAATAACGCCTCATAATCCGCAGCCAGTTTTTGCTGAACACTATCCGGTAAACCGTTTTTATATGGATTTAAAGAAGAGTCTCCTATCATGCGCTGATTAACATCGGCTCCCTGTAAACTCCGTGGCAACACTTCAATGTCGAGTTCTGTAAACATTACTTTTATACCGAGTGCCGAATATTGGAGGATACTTTCTTCAATCTCTTTTAAGGGAATTCTACCCAGGTGCCAATGTCCCTGTATTCCTACACCATCAATGCGCACCCCAGCTACCTGAATTTTTTTAATCAGGGCAATACAACCGGCACGTTTAGCAGGTTGTTCATTGCCATAATCATTATAGTACAACTGAGTATTAGGTGCTGACGACTGTGCTATGCGAAATGCTTCAGTAACAAAGTCGCCCCCGAGTTTTTGAAAAAAAATAGATTTACGCATGGTACCGTCATCATTCAATGCTTCATTTACCACATCCCACGAATATACTTTTCCATCATAACGAGAAGCAACAGTTTTGATATGATCTGTAAAGAAAGTTCTAAAGGAATCCACACTTTGTATTCTGCGTACAAATGCAGGTAACTGGCTATGCCATATCAAAGTGTGTGCATTCACTTTTATATTATTCTTTTGGCAATATGCCACCATTTTATCAGCCATATCAAAATTATAAACCGCCCATTGGGGATGAATAACCTGGGCTTTCATGATATTTTCTGGCGTAGCCATATTAAATTGCTGAAGAATTAACAAAGCTGCCCGGGGATCCCTTTCTTCTATTTGTACTGCGTTAAGAGCTGTGCCAATTCCAAAATCATTTTTAAAAGCCTCTTTTAATGAGGATGAATTTTTTGATGTAGTAATTTTCTTTCCTGACGTACAAGCCGCTGTGATCAGGCATAAACAACATGTTGTTACAAAAAAAGAAATTCGTGACACTGCTATTATTTTAATTTTTTAGATTATTTATTAGTTGTCTCAGGAGGGCCGAGGTAACTTTGTTTTACAGTTCCAAAATCCAGCACTAGTTTTTGCAGTACAACACCACTGTTTACCATCCAATATTTAATGGTATGTTTTCCAGCATTCATTATTTTATGCATTGAAGTTTTGATAATAATATTTTCACTCACCCATTTGTTCCAGATACCATTGATTGAAGTTTTGTCTTCTTTATTTATACTGAAGATCTGTGGCGACTCGTTATCAACTGAAACTGCATATTGTAACCCTTCTGGTGTGTTATGGAAATTAAGCGTTGGTGAGAAATAAGCGTTTATTGTAAATTCTCCTGTACTGTAAGTATATATTTCGTATTCAACATGCGCTGTATTACTTAATGGTTGCTGCTCGCCTGCCGTGACGGGAAAAGATGTAACTGCAGAGCCTGTTCTACCAAGATCAGGTAGTATCTTCCAGGTAATTCCGTTTGCATTAATTGCTTTAGTGAAGTGGTCTGCTGCGATAGATATGTACTTGTTCGTTTCAAAAAGTAAATTGTACTTCGCATTCAGCGGGTAGGTTGCTTTTTTAGATGTTTCAGTTGTATCTGCTATAGCCTGTACTGAGTCAGCAGTAACATATTTCACGTCCGGCATTCTTTGTACGCGGGGTTCCTGCCAGGAGGTGTAACCAATATGTTTCTGACTCATCATATAGTTCCACTTGCCGTTATTCAACTGGTGGTATTCCTGTGTTATTAAAGAATCCCTGCTATACAACTGTTTTACTTTATCTGCATACTGGTTGGCTTCTGCCCATTTGTGGTCATATGCTCTCTTATTCAACGCAACATTGTAATACATTTCATTTAGATTGGCACAGGCCTTTACAGGATGTAATACCAACTGAAAATAAGCGTCTTTATATTCAATCGGTAAAAGTTTATTTATACTTTCTGCCTTTTGTAATAGTTGATTGTATTCATTCAACACGCTGCTCCATTCGCTGTAATTAAAACTATAGGTATTCGCATCCAGCATTTCCGGCTTTCTTCTCCCATTGTACTTACCATACTTTGCCAGTATATCTCCTATTTCGGTTGCATGTTCGTATCCAAATTGTGCAGCAGCCCATTGCTCCGTATAATTTTGCAGATCTTCGGCGCCAATCTTTTCCGGGTTCCACGCATAATCTAAAAAGAAAGAAATGGGGAATTCCATTGGTTTAATATCTCCCACATTTACAATCCATATTTGTCTCACGTTGTATTCATAAGCCATATGCATTTGTTCCCATATTTTTGGAAGAGGATTTGTATTTAGCCATTTATAATTTCTTGGTCCGCCTACATAATCGAAATGGTAATAGATGCCGTAACCACCTTTACGTGGCTTTTCCTCCAGCTTTGGCAATTTGCGGATATTCCCCCAATTGTCGTCACACAACAACAATATAACGTCATCGGGTACCCGCATACCTTTGTCATAATAGTCCTGTACTTCTTTGTACAAGGCCCACAACTGCGGCGTTTGCGAGGCGGATTTACCAGTTACTTCTTCAATAATTTGCCGTTGATCTTTTACGATCCTTTCAAGGAGTTCGGTTGCAGTTTTTTCGCTCATAGGCTTATCTCCATCACCCCTCATGCCTATTGTAACCAGGCTTTCGTGCGTACCCATATTTTCAATTCCCTTTTTCCAAAAGGCATCAAGTTTTACTTCATTACTGTCATAGTCCCACTGACCTGAGCCATACCGCTTCCATTCCTGTTGTGCACGCAGCATTGGTTCATGATGTGATGTACCCATTACAATACCCCACTCATCAGCTTTTACCGGATTGAGTGTATCATCGTCATTAAAAGCATTATTCCACATGGCCGGCCATAAATAATTCCCTTTAAGGCGTAGTATGAGTTCAAATATCTTTTCATACACGTTATGATTAACGCCGCCAAATTTTTCCTTTGTCCACCCGGAAAATGCTGGCGCCTCATCATTGATAAATATACCCCGGTATTTTACTTTTGGAGCATCGCTGATAATTGTATTGGTACTAATATAAAGTGCAGGTTGTTTTTTTACCGGAACATCCGCCCACCAGTACCAGGGAGATACACCGATTTGTTTTGACAATTCAAATACCCCATAGGCAGTTCCCCTTCTATCGCTGCCGGTAATAGCAAGAATGTTTTGCACAGGCAAAGATTCAGTTCCAGTATTTATCGATTGGATTTTATATGCCTCCCACTTACCATTAATGCCTGCTGCGTTTATTTTTTTCTTCGCAATCAGTTCTTTAATAAATACTGAATTAGTAATACTTCCTATTGCTATAACAGTTTTGTAAGATTTATCTGCTTTATAAATGAGTGGGAGTTTTTTGCCTGTTACCATTTCCACATCAGCCCGGAATAATGCCGCAGCTTTTTTTACTAGCTCAAAATCATTTTCATCAACATAAATTACTGCATCAGTAATGGAGAAAGAATTAGGAGTTTGTTTAACGGAAATAACCTGCTGTGCATGTATGCGTACACACGAGACAAAAACAAAAAGCAATATCAGTAAGTACGTTCTTTTCATTTTTTCTATTTATTGAATTATCATGAAATTTTATCTTCAATGTGAAAAAAATCGAAATCGGCATAACCACCTGTATGGCTGATGCATAGTTAAATAATGCAAAACGATAGCCCATAAACTGTGGTATGGTATACGTCATCTTAAG
>Ga0068859_100006993_pt1 | contig 11457 bp, 11 predicted proteins | sample KBSSwiS22_FD_66585 | JGI IMG/M metagenome (GOLD analysis project Ga0068859, IMG submission 66585) | Switchgrass rhizosphere microbial communities from Kellogg Biological Station, Michigan, USA - KBS Switchgrass S2-2 | ecosystem: Host-associated > Plants > Roots > Rhizosphere > Soil ... | reverse complement strand
TCAAGGAACTCTGGTGGGTTAACTGGCCACGGGTGATGCATTGATCGAGTTGGAACGATCGAACAGAGTGAATCTCTGTGGCATAAAGTCCCTCGAGTAAGCCCATTTTCAATGACAACTGGAGGTCGGCATTGGCAGCAATTCGGATTTTAGATGGTGAATCTATTGAAAGCGCCCTTCGACGATTCAAGAGACAGGTGCAGCAAGAGGGCATCATCAAAGAGATTAAGAAGCATGCGTTTTATCTGAAACCCGGGGAAAGAAAACGTCTCAAAAGTAAGTTGGCCCAGAAACTCAAACGAAAGAAGGTTCGGCGATTTCCCGACTCGGACTCCAAGGCGCCTTCGCGATCCCAGTAGTCGTTATGCAACGCGTCAATCTGGACCGGCAGTCTTCTGGCTGCTAGGTCCAATCTGAGATTTTGCGATTTTGGGTTTGAGTTGTCCGATCGTCCATTTTCAAAATCCAACCCCCTATTGTCAGGCAACTATATTCCTGCCCTGACTCAGGAGGGCCATCGCGTGCCCTCAAAATCTAGACTGATTGAGCAAAGCTCGTATCGGCTCCGGACTTTTTAATGATTCTTTGACGAGTTTCGTCTTCCTTGTTGTCGGCGGGGAATCGAACCCACATGACCTTGGTGGCGCGTCGAACCGGACTTCTGGCCCGATTTTTCACCGCGGTGGGCAGGTGCGGAGGACCCACTTTCGCGCTGATCCGGAGGAGCATTCAGCTCGAGTGACGGGCTTTCCACGACCGTTTTGACGGCATCGTCATTTCCGGGAGGCAGTTCGCCCTGTGCGAGCTCAGCCTTGCTTAGAGCAGCCTCCAAGCGCCCGATCGTTTCTGCGAACAATTCGATTTTTTGACGGGTCTTCGTGATGCGCGACTCCGAATGCAGCTGGCCGATCATGTCGGTGTACGTCCGGTGCAGCGCTTTCACGCTATCAATCTTCGATTGCAAATTCAGAGGTGTGTCGGTCTTGAGCAGGGGAGCGAAACTGCTCCTGACCAGATTCCATTCCAATTTGGAGCACAGGGCGCGCGCCTTGTTGAGATCTACCATCGGGGCTCTTGTCATATATCGTCACTTTCTTGCTGATGAAATTGGGTAAATCGGGGGAGAGCGCCTTCTTTTAGACGGGTGCCTTGCCGGCGCGATCAGCACCGTAACCCCAGCGGCGCTTCGATTCAGCCGGCACGTGTCTGTATTGAGCCAGGTCAAAGGCGGTAAGACTGAATGACCGCGGGATCTCGTCTGCCGTTCCGACCGAGAGCAGATGCTTGAGTTTCGCGCAGGAGATGGCGACACCTTCCTGTAACTGGATTTTATTAACTCCCTCAAAGAACGCCCTCGGAATTTCGATACAAATGAGAAACGCAACCTTTGAAGCTGCAGAAAATGAAAACTCGAAAATCCGGCCTCCCTCATCGGTGGATCGGAAGCCGTTGTAGCGCATATTGGTCTTATCGTTCACGAGTACTCCTTTTGCTAACGCCGATTGGGTATCAGCCTCACCAGCTGCAATTCGGGTTTCTCGCGTGGGAAGGTCAGTGGCCCCGTGAAGGCGAACCTTAGTCCAGGAAAGAAATTCCAGATGACAGGTAAAACAGTATAGCTGATGCGCACAGTTCTGCTTCATCTCCAAATTCCTAAAAGGGGACATGGAATTCGGGTTCGGCACGCATTGTGCACAATTGCACCGCGACAGTTTACAGGAAGGCGGACAATCGATAGCGTTCCTCACCCCCAGCGAGCGCCCACAAACAGGCGAGGTGTTCTTCGGCACAAAGAAAAGAGGTCAGCATGTCACGAAAGTCTGGCGATCGATCGCGCTTCAATCGGTTACGTAAAGCGAAATTGCACGACCGCGCCCGCATTCGCGCCCTGCGCACTTCACTGGGACTCGATGGGCATGCTCGTCAGAAGAGGGAAGCCCCCGCGATTGAGACGAAGGCCAGGCGCGTTTCCGAGTCCACACCTGAGGCTCGCACATAATGGCTTCGGCGTTTGTGTCGTTGATTTCTGACGTGCGGCTCGTAGTTAAGGATGTCAGCTGGCTGGGTACAGCCGCATTGATTTGTATCGGAACATTTGCGGTTTCTTCTCTCGTAATCACGAGGCGCAATAGAAAGAGGAATCTCGTCAGCGGCGGTTTTTGCGCTGTCAGAAGCAGCTGCAGCGAAGGAGGCGGGAGAAATGTTGAAAGTTGCGAAGGTCGACAACACTAAGGATGAGTTCAAAGTGTGGTGTGGAATTTGTCATATCAGGCTCGCGCCGAATGAGGAGCGTGCTCTGGTTCGAGGAAAAACCTATCACCCCCGCTGTTACACAAAGTATCTCGATCTTAGTCGGAGAGATTGACCGTAACGTCAGGGATCCCACCCTTCCGTTTGATATCGGTATCGCGCCAGGCGTCCCTTCTTTGACGACGTGAGCGAGTCCGAGCAGGGAGCAGTTTCCCTGCAGATTAAAGTTGTGAGCGTCCGCGCCGCCGACGCGCTCAGCGCACTGAGGATCTGTGAAGGAAGCAAAAGGACTGGGACTTCCGAAGAAGTATCCATTGTCTCCGTCCCACTCGACTTCACCCTTCGGATTGTTCCAGGGGCCGACCACGTCCGGCCGGCCGTTCGCGTACAGCATGTTACTGGCCTTGAAATTCCGCGGAGCGCCATCCGACAACCAGAGAATGAAACCGAGCTGCCATCGCTCAATAGCGCGAGCCACCCATCCCGAACTGCCGGCGAACAGCAGCTTGTCTGGCCCAACCGGCAGTTCAAAGGTTCCGTTGGCTCGGAAGTCATTTCCGATGCTGGTTGCGCCCTCGCGGTAATCCCATTGGCGCAGGCATTTCTTTGCTGTTCCTGCTCGGCAAATTGTCTGGCATAGGATGACTTCGAGTCTCGTCAGCCTGCGAAGTATACCCCCTTCGTGATTCACTAACACCCTCGGACGAGGGTTGACGCTGCCATCCAAAGGCCAACCGAAAGCTCAGCAAAGGCGTGTATCGATGGGGAAAGACTGGATGGCGCTCTACGAACCTGTTGTTTGCTGGGTGTTGGAATTTGAGCCGAGATTCGGAGTCTAGCCGGAAGACAGTCCGACACAAGATCGATCCAAAAGTGATAGGCTTTGAACTCTGGTCTGTCGATTTTTCTGAACAATTTACTGATCTTTCTGCCAGGAGGGTTGCTGATCGAGCCTATGTCTGACTCTGAAGCCAAGACTCCGCACGTCCTGATTGTTGACGATTCGCCAACCATGAGGCGAATGGTGATGACGTCGTTGAAGGGGCTGGGAAGTGTGACTTTCTGTGAAGCCGGTAGCGGACTTGAAGCTATCGAGCGCCTGGCTCTGGTGGCTGTGGATCTCATGATTCTTGATTTGAATATGCCGGAAATGCATGGAATTGAGGTTCTGCAATTTGTGCGAGCACATAAGGCTTATCACCGTCTTCCTGTGGTCGTCTTAACGACAAGAGGAGATCAGGAGAGTCGTGCGGCGGCGACAGCCTCCGGTGCGACGGACTATCTAACCAAGCCCTTTCAGGCCAGCGAGCTGCTCGCACATGCGCGCAGGCTACTTTCTAAAGAATAGACACGCGTGCCCACTTCGGATTCTGAAAACAACGACGCCTTCCGCGAGCAGTTTCTTGACGATTATTATGCGGAGTGTGATGAGCACCTGAATCTCGTGCGAAGGCACCTGCTCACCATCGAGAAACAAATCGGTGAAGGTGAGATCGACGTCGCACTCCTCGACGACCTCTTTCGCAGCTTCCACACCATCAAGGGCATCTCCGGTATGGTGGGTCTCACCGCAGCAGAGCAACTTGCTCACAGCATTGAAGGCATGCTTCGCTCCCTGCGCCAGGCAGAACTCGTTCTCGATATGGAGCGCCTCGATACCTTAATCGCGGGCGTGGGTCTCCTGGAGCGTGTGATTGCAGCCCATCAAGCAAAGGAGCCGATACCGTCAATCGATGCCATGGCGATTCAACTGCAGACCTCCGCGGGAGCTGGATTTTCGGGAGCGACTGCTCTTCGGACGGGCCCGCGACAGAACGAACAGGAACAACCCGGCGGAATCGTACACGCCTGGTCTGTGGAATTCACGCCTACGGCCGGACTTGCGGAAAAGGGCATTAACATCAACGCAATTCGAGCTCGCCTGCTGGAAATCGGCACGATCATTCGATCGATACCGCAGGTCCGAGGAGAGGGAGAGATTTCCTTTCAGTTTATCGTCGAGACGAATCAGGATTTTCCGACCCTCCAGGACTGGAGTGCCGACGGCGTGATTGTGACGAAGGTGGAAGATCGTGCTGCCGCATCGGAGACCTCGAAACTCACGCTCTCCTCGGCCTCTTCGAATCTTGTACGTGTCGACCTGGCACGGCTTGACGCCCTGATGCGAATCGTCGGCGAAATGGTTACCAATCGGGCTCGTATCGAAGACCAAATAAAACAGGTCCAGAAGAGTGTGCCACGTGGCGAGTGGCGCGGTCTGTGGGAGACCACCCAGACCATGGGCCGCCAGTTAAGGGATCTTCGCGAAGGGGTCATGCGAGTTCGCATGGTTCAGATGGGGGAGATCTTTGAGCGTATGCAATTCGTGGTTCGCGATCTGGCTCGCGAAAGTGGAAAGCACATTGTTCTTGATGTGTTGGGACGTGAAACTGAAATTGACAAGTTTCTTGTCGAACGCTTGATGGATCCGCTTATGCATCTGGTTCGGAACGCGGTCAGTCACGGACTCGAACCACTCGAGGAGCGACTGGCTCAAGGTAAAGCGCCCGAGGGTCGCCTTACGCTTCAGGCCATGACAGCCGGCCAGAATGTCGTTGTTGAGGTAGCCGACGATGGCCGCGGGATCGACCCGGAACGGGTGAGGCAGCGGGCGAAAGGCCCTGGCGGGCTGGACTCCGATGTCCCGCTCGATGATGACGCGCTGCTCCACTTGATTTGCCTGCCCGGTTTTTCCACACGCAGTGAGGCCGACAGAGAAAGTGGTCGGGGGGTCGGCATGGATGTGGTGAAGCGGGCGGTGGAAGCATTGAGCGGCACTCTGTCTCTTTCCACCGAGAAGGGAAAGGGGACTCGATTCCGAATGGAACTGCCATTGACACTTGCCATCGCCGATGCGCTTATCGTCGCCGTCAGCGGGCAAACCTACGCCGTCCCGCAAACGATCGTTCGCGAAGTGATTGAGGTCGAGCCGTCTGCCGTTCGTGCTCTTGAGCGCAATGAAATCATTGCGTACCGAGACGGAGCTTTGCCCTTGCTGCGCCTTTCAAAAGTTTTCAACCTGGCGAAGCCCGGGCATTCGCATAGCGGACCCTTTCATGTATTCGTCACAGGAACAGGCGGTAATGCGCTGGGTATTGCAGTGGATCGAATTTTAGGGCATCGAGAAATCGTCGTTCGGAGTATCGGCGATCAACTGGCCCAGGTTCCGGGTATCGCCGGAGCCACGGATCTGGGAGACGAACGAGTGGTCCTTATACTGGATGTGCCCGCTCTGAGACGGTCCACGTTCGATGGACTCTCCGCGGCCGCAGGAGCGTCGTGATGCAGCAGGGTGTGGATTCCGAAACCTTCGTCCTCCTGGAGCTTGCAGGGACGACGTATGCCATCAGGAGCAGCTTTGTTCAGCAGGTCATGATGATTGAACATGTAACTCCTGTGCCGAACGCCATCGCGGTTGTCGAAGGCGTCGTTCATGCCCGCGGGCGGGTAGTTCCTGCACTGAACCTGCGGGTTCGCTTCGGATTCGAAAAAGTGTCATTTGATCTGCGATCACGGCTCATCGTTGTGAATGTCGAAGGGCGCGTCATCGGACTGCTCGTTGACACCGCGCGGGAATTCGTCAAGATTCCTGCGGCCTCTATCGAAGCTCCCCCGGAGGGGATCAAAGGCCTGACAGGGAAGTACCTGGAAGGGGTTGTGTCGTTGAAGGGTCGCCTGATTCTGGTATTGAGACTGGAGCAGGTGATTGATGTCGGCGATACCGAATCGATGGTAGACGGGATCCCCTCATGACGCAGGAGCGCTGTATCGCCATTCTGACTGAACGGAGAGAAGCATGAATACACCTGAAACTTCAAATCCACGCCAGGACCTGTCCGTGGATATCGAATCGACACGGGGGCAAGGTGTTCAAGTCGCGGAGGCCGCCAGATCCGTCTCTCGGATTGCGCTTGAAATCGCAGACGGGTCCGAATTGCAGACGCGCCTCATGGATACCGCGGTCAGTCACTCCAACGAAATGACGGCATCGATGGGGCAAAGCATGCGGCAAATGGAATCCATCGCATCTTTTGTTGAAGAGATTGTCTCCTCGGTCAATGAGACCGCTGCCTCTATCGAACAAGTTGGGGGGAATGCGGCCAGCCTTGCCACCGGCATTACAGAGATTGCGGCGACTGCCGAAGAGACCGCTCGCTCCATCGATGTTGTGACGTCAACGGCACAGGGAATGGCAGCCTCAGCCGAGGAGGTCACGGGAGCGATGACGGAGATCGCGTCATCCATAAAAAGCGTGAGCCTCGACACCGAAGCGTTGACGGTTTCCGTGAACCAGACGGCTGTCAGCACGGAAGAGGTTTCGCGCTCAATCAATAGTCTGGTCGAAAATGCTGATGATTTAAGTGTTTCTGCCGAACAAACATCCTCTTCCATCAATGAAATGGCGGCCTCCATCGAGGAGGTATCCGCCATGTCGGAGAACCTCGCTTCGAATGTCGAAAGCGTTTCGACATCCATCGAAGAGATTGCCCGTTCGGTTCAGAGCGTGGCCCAGAGTGCGGAGAGCATTGCTTCAGCCGCAACGACGGCCACCGCCGCGGCCGGCCAGATGGATAGATCTCTGCGGGCCGTTGCTTCAGTATCGAAGCGTGCCGAAGAGGTCACGAAACGCCTTGCGCGTGAAGCGGAGGAAGGTGGGTCGGCCGCTCAAAAGTCCATTCAAGGGCTGTCACGCGTGCGAAGCGCCATGGAGCAATCCGCCGGAGTCCTGCGTGAAATGGGCAAGCGCTCGGAGGAAATCGGCGGAATCGTCAACACCATTAACGTCATTGCTGAACGTACAAATATGTTGTCGTTGAATGCCTCTATTGAGGCCGCTCGTGCAGGCGATGCCGGACGTGGGTTTGCAGTAGTCGCCGAGGAGATACGCAATCTTGCCGATCGTTCGGCACAGGCGACTGCAGACATTGCTGCAATAATCCGGTCGCTACAAGAGGTTGCTCGTGAAGCGGTTTCTGCGTCGGGCGAAGGCATGCGAATCGCCGATGAGAGCGGACGATTGACCGAAGAAGGTTCTCGTGGACTCGAACGGATGCTCCAAGGGATCCGCGAGAGCGCGGGGTTCGTGGAGCAGATCGCTCGTTCCACCGATGAACAATTGGCCGCGTCGCAGAGCGTGGTTGCTTCGATTGATACCGTTGCCACGCAGGCAAAACAAGTGGCTACCGCCGCGGTCGAACAGGCCCGGACGGCCCAGAGCATTGTCAAAGACGCAGGCACCATGAAGAAAACAGCGCGCGAAGTCAGCCAGGCGATGAATGAGCAGGGGCGCGCGACGCGGGAGATCATCAAGGCGGCGCAAAACACAACTCAGGTTGCTTCACAGGTGAGAAACGCAGCGACAGAGCAGGCGACGGCCGTAAAGCAAGTGGCGCAGGCGGTGGAATCCATGCGCCGCGGAGCGGTCACAACGGCTCGCGCTTTAGAGGAGCAGGCGAAAGCAAGCGAGCAGGTTTCTCGAGAGGCGCAGAGCCTCGGCAAGCAAATTGCCGGCATCAGCAAAGGGATGGCGGAGCAGGCGGTCGCGGCCGCGCAGATTGCAGCGACGACCAAGAGTATGACCCGGCAGTCCGAGCAGGTCGCCAAGGGTACGTCCGAGCAGACCCGCGCTGCACGGGACATGACCGCTTCTATTGAAAGCATCTCGAAGGACGTTGCTTTGATCACGCGATCCAATCGCAAGCATCTGGATACTGCTGCAAAGGTGTTGACTGGCATATCCGAGATTCGGCAGGTGGCGACTCGAAACGCTGCAAGTTCGAAATCCTTATCGGCAGAAGCGAGTGCCCTGACCGATCGCGCGCAACGAATGACGGAACTGATGAACAGCATGGAAGCCACAAACCGCTCGAATGGGAGTTCGACCGTGCGAAAGAAAACAAAGAGGGCGGGAAATCTCGAAGGAGCGTGATTTCCAATTCCGTCGGCATATTTACTATAAACCGAGATCTCGTCGTCCAGGTGTGGGATCCCACGCTTGCCCGGCTGACGCGTATTAATTCCGGCGAAGCTTCAGGCCGTTCCCTGATGGCCGTTATTCCTGATCTGGAAACTCGCGGCTTGCTCAGGTATTTCAGACGGGCTTTACAGCAGGGTGTTGTTGAAGTACTCGCTCCTGCATTTCACCGTTATCTGATAGCGTGCCCTCCCCAAACACCTTCTCCTCATTTCAAGGAAATGCGCCAGCGTGTCATGATTGCTCCGCTGGAACACGACGGAGAGATCGCGGGCCTCATCGTAACCATTGAGGATGTCACTCCGAGACTTGATCGCGAGCGTGAGCTCGTGCAGAACCCGGAGCCGGTTGCTTCCGACAACGATCTTGTGCGGGCGCTCGATGACCCAGACTGGCGCCGCCGCGAGAAAGTGGTCGAACAAGTTGCGCATCGCGCAGCTCCTGACGCGATCTCCGCGCTATTGATCTCGGTTCGCGACAATCATCACAATCTCGGACTGCTGAACAGCGCCCTCAAGGTACTCCGCCTCAGCAATGTCGATATTCACAGTACGCTCATCGAGTTCCTGGGCGGTCCGGACGCAGACCTCCGTATACAAGCGGCGCTCGCCCTCGGCGAACAGAAGGATGCCCGCGCCATTGCACCCTTGATGGATGCTCTTCGCGATGAAAACGCGAATGTCGTCTATCACGCCATTGAAGCTCTCGGTAAGCTGGGCGCGCAGGAGGCCGTCGAGGCTCTTCTGGGGATTGCGGAGTCGAAAGATTTCTTTCTGGCCTTTCCAGCAGTTGAAGCGCTGGGAGCGATTGGCAATCCCAGAGTCGCGCCGCGCCTGGTCCCTTTCCTGCAGGATGAAATGCTCCGTGATGCTGCGGCCTCTGCTCTGGCGAGGGTAGGAGACGAATTCACTGTTGAAGCTCTCGTCGGAATTCTCAATGACCCAAGTGCCCCGACTGAAATGATTGCGCGGTCGCTTGCCGTCTTGTACGAACGGTACGAGACGCTCTACCAGGAAGGTGCCTATATTGCCGGCCTTTGTGGCCGCACCATTCGACCGGCCGGCGTGCAAAACCTGATTGACGCTTTTGGGAAAGCCGGCGTGGATGATCTGCGTCCACTGATACTGCTGCTCGGTTGCGTGGATACTCCTGCTGCCGCTCGTGTCGTAACGCGGCATCTCGGCCATCCGGAACTACGGAACGAGATCCTTGGAGCCCTCGTTCATCATGGTTCGGCCGTAACAGAGCTGCTGATGGCCCAGCTGGATTCTGAAGATTTCGAAGTTCGATGGGCTGCCGTCACGGCTCTCGGCCGAATACGGGACAAGCGCGCGACTTCCGCCCTTGCAGAACTGCTCGGCAAGGATGAAGAGCTGGCGATACCTCTTATTGGAGCCTTAACCTCGATCGGGGACCCTGCCGCGGTGGAAGCCCTTTTTGCTCTGCTCGGAACTTCCGATGCCGCGGTGAGGAAGGCAACTGTTGGCGCACTGAACGTGCTGGGACCGCCTGAAATGGTCGAGCGCGTCATTCCACTTCTGGACGATCCTAATCCTGCAGTTCGGGAAGCCGGAGTTCGCATCGCGGGCTATTTTGGGTATCGGCAGTGTGTGGATGCCGTGTTCGGTTTGTGCCGCGACGAAGATGAGAATGTTCGTCGGGCGGCAATCGAGCATCTTCCTTACCTCGAGGACGAGAGGACTCCCAAAGCTCTTTCTGAAGCGTTGCGTCGAGAGGTTCCCGTCGTGCGAGCCGCAGCTGCCGGTGCAATGGCGCAGATAGAGGCTTCCGACGCTGTTCCATACCTCGTTGCTGCGCTCGATGACGAGGATCCGTGGGTACGCTATTTCGCCGCCCGATCGCTGGATCGGCATGGAGCGCCCGAATCGGCCTCCGCATTACACCGTCTTGCGCAATCCGATAAGTTTCAGCAAGTTCGCATTGCGGCATTTGAAGCTCTCTGCAGAATCGATGAGTCCCTCGCGGCATCGCTCGCGAGCGCCTTCAGTTCATCTGCCAATCCCGATTTTCGGCGAGCTGCCGCACCAGCCCGGAATGACCGAAATGGCACGGCATGAGATTTGAATCGGAAATTCTGGGGCTTCCCAGCGGGACAGAAACTCTGCTGAAAGAACTCATCCACGAGCGGACGGGGCTGGTCTTTGACTCGGGCAAGGTCGACATCATGATGGACAAGCTGGCTCCGTTGGTTGTGAAGCGCGGCTTCCATTCCTTCCTGGATTACTACTATCTTCTGAAGTACGACGAAAGCGCTCCCGAGGAGTGGCGCAACGTCATGAATGCGCTGTCCGTTGGCGAGACGTACTTCTGGAGAGAGATAGATCAGGTGCGTGCGCTGACTCAGACGATCGTGCCTCACTGGTTCGCGACGCATCCCGGCAAGACAATGCGAATCTGGAGTGCCGCGTGTGCCACGGGGGAAGAACCGCTCACGATAGCCATGGCCCTTCAGGAAGCCGGCTGGTTTGACCGCGCGTCGATTGAAATCCATGCGAGCGACGGGAGTTCTGGGGCCATTGAGAAGGCGGCTCAGGGAGTTTATCGAGAACGCTCATTTCGAAGCCTCTCTCCCGAGCGGCGCCACCGTTACTTCTGCCCGGACAGTTCAACGACGTGGCGTATTCGGCCCGAGTTGCACTCCAGGGTCCGCTATTCGATCGCCAACCTGATGAATGAAGCAGACTTCGCCGGCATGGCGGCGGCGGACGTGATCTTTTGTCGAAACGTGTTTATCTATTTTTCGGAAGTCGCCATAACCAAAACCGTTCGGTCGTTTGCCAGGCTCATGTCTTCGCCGGGGTATCTGTTTGTTGGAGTCTCAGAGTCGTTGATGAGGCTGACCAGAGACTTCGCACTTGAAGAAGTAGATGACGCTTTCGTTTATTTGAAGGAATCCCATGGAAGTTAATACCGGTTGCCAATGGCTGCGACGGAGGGTTGTGGACTAATGGATGGTGTATTACGCGTGCTGGTCGTTGACGATTCGGCCTATGTTCGGAAGGTCGTACGGGAGATGCTGTCTCGCAGCCCCTTTATCGAAGTTGTGGGTGTCGCTCGTGACGGCAGGGAAGGACTCGAGCTGACGAAACAGCTGAATCCCGATGTCGTGACCTGCGACCTGATCATGCCGGAACTCGACGGCGTGGGTTTTGTTCGCGAACAGATGCTGCGCA
>Ga0068859_100006992_pt1 | contig 11458 bp, 8 predicted proteins | sample KBSSwiS22_FD_66585 | JGI IMG/M metagenome (GOLD analysis project Ga0068859, IMG submission 66585) | Switchgrass rhizosphere microbial communities from Kellogg Biological Station, Michigan, USA - KBS Switchgrass S2-2 | ecosystem: Host-associated > Plants > Roots > Rhizosphere > Soil ... | reverse complement strand
CGACCTGCGCATCGCCGAGGCCGTGAAAACAATTTGCCCGGTCGCCATGACCCGCGCCGACCATCCCAGCGGCTCCGACCGCATCGCCGAAGTCGCCGGCCGGCTCGCGTGCGACGCGGTCGTCAATATCCAGGGCGATGAGCCGTTGATCGATCCGTCGGTGATCGACGCCGTGGCCGGCGCATTGAACGGCTGCGAGATGTCGACCGCGGCGACGCGGATCAAAAATTCCGGCGACCTGGACAACCCGAACGTGGTGAAAGTGGTTGTCAATGCGGCCGGCCGCGCGTTATATTTTTCGCGGCGCACGATCCCGTATCTGCGCGAGGCCGCCAGTGGTTCGCCGGGCGAACAGTTGGCGGCGTTTGCTTTTTTGAAGCACCTCGGGATCTACGGTTACCGGCGCGAAACGTTGCTGCGGCTCGTGAAATTTCCCGTGTCGCCGCTCGAGAACGCCGAGAAGCTTGAACAATTGCGCGCGCTCGAAAACGGGATCCAGATCGCGGTCGTCAAAGTGGATCACGACAGTGTGGGCGTGGATGCGCCGGAAGATGTCGAATGGGTGGAAAGGTTCCTGAAGAAGGGTTGATCATTATTTGAGTTGATTGTTGATCGCCGAACCCCGGTTGGCGACGCCTATCAGCTATCAACGATCAACTCATACAACTATCAACTGTTTTGAAATGAAATTCATATTTGTCACCGGCGGGGTGGTCAGTTCGTTAGGCAAGGGCCTGACGGCGGCCGCGCTCGGCACCCTGCTCGAGAACCGCGGCCTCAAGGTCGCGCTCCAGAAGTTCGACCCCTACCTCAACGTCGACCCCGGCACCATGTCGCCCTACCAGCACGGCGAAGTCTATGTGCTCGACGACGGCGCCGAGACCGACCTCGACCTGGGCCATTACGAACGCTTCACCAGCACCAAGCTGTCGCGGATGAACAACCTGACCAGCGGCCAGGTCTACCAGACCGTCCTCAACAACGAACGCGAAGGCAAATATCTCGGCAAAACCGTCCAGGTCATCCCCCACGTCACCGACGAGATCAAGAACCGCATCCACGCCCTCGCCGAAAAATCGAAAGCCGACGTCGTCATCACCGAGATCGGCGGCACCACCGGCGACATCGAAGGCCTGCCCTTCCTCGAAGCCATCCGCGAATTCGCCCTCGAAGTCGGCTACAACAACGCCATCTTCCTCCACGTCACCTACGTGCCGTTCATCAAGGCGGCCGGCGAATTGAAGACCAAGCCGACCCAACAATCCGTCGCCAAACTGCGCGAGATCGGCATCGCGCCGCACGTGCTGGTCTGCCGCTGCGAGAAGCCGCTCGACAAGGAACTGCGCCAGAAGATCTCGATGTTCTGCAACGTGCCCGTCGAAGCCGTCATCGAAGAAAAAGACGTCGACCATTCCATCTATGAAGTGCCGTTGATGCTCCAACGCGAACGCGTCGACGACCTCGTCTGCCGATTGCTCAACCTGACCACGCCCGTGGCGAACATGGCGCATTGGCAGGAGATCATCCGCAAACTGATCGCCCCGCAACACCGCGTCCGCATCGGCGTCGTCGGCAAATACATCGGCCTCCAGGACGCCTACAAATCGGTGTACGAAGCGATCATCCACGGCGGCGTGGCGAACGATTGCGGCGTCGAGATCGTCCAGATCGACTCCGAAGAGATCGAGAAAGACGGCACGGAAGCGAAGTTGAAGGGCCTCGGCGGCATCCTGGTGCCGGGCGGTTTCGGCGAACGCGGCGTCGAAGGAAAGATTTTGGCCGCGCAATACGCCCGCGAGAACAAGGTCCCCTACTTCGGCCTGTGCCTGGGCATGCAGATCGCGACGATCGAGTTCGCGCGGAACGTGTTGAAACTGGCCAAGGCGCATTCGACCGAATTCGATCCCAACACGCCGCACCCGGTGATCGCCATGCTCGACGACCAGAAACGCGTCACCAAAAAAGGCGGCACGATGCGCCTGGGCGCCCAACCCTGCCAGTTGACGACCGGCACCAGGGCGGCGGAACTGTACGGCTCCTTCGTCATCAACGAACGCCATCGGCACCGTTACGAATTCAACAACGCGTATCGCGAGAAATTCGAGAAAGCCGGTTTCGTGTTCAGCGGCACGTCGGCCGACGGCAAGCTGGTCGAGATCATCGAACTGAAAGATCATCCCTACTATGTGGCGAGCCAGTTCCATCCGGAATTTCTGAGCAAACCGCACCAGCCGCACCCGCTGTTCAAAGGTTTCATCGCCGCCGCCCACCAGAACATCCATCACAAGCCGTTGTGAAATGTCCAATCCAGGCGATCGCCGCCGACGCCAAAAAAGCTTCCATGCCCTTCCTGTCATCGGCGGCTATGCCGTCATGGCCCATGGTTATGTGCGAACCACTGAAGACCTGGATTTGATTGGCTGTCGCGAACATCGGGACCAGTGGAGCCGTTTGCTGTCGAGTTTGGGAATGACCATCAAAAACGATGCAGCGACTTTCCTCCAATTTGATCCAACGGATAAGGCCGTCATGAACGTGGATTTGATGTTTGTGTCCCAAAATGTTTTCGCGCAACTGGAAGGCTCGGCTGTGGGGACCATCATCGAAGAAACCCATGTAAAAGTGGTCGCCTTGCTTCATCTCATCGCCTTGAAGTGTCACGCGTTACAACACAGCAATTCCATCCGCCGCCTGAAGGACATGGACGATTTAATTCAACTTATCCTGATCAACCGTCTTGACTTGAATGAACCGGAGCTTCGGGCGACAATTCTTAAGCATGGAAGTTCGGAAATCTACGAAAAATTGCGCCACGCCTGCACCGAAGGCTGACGACGCCTTGCGCGATGCGCCAGGCCTGGAATTTCCCGACTGGAGCGGTATGCGGCCGCACAGGTCCCGTATGACATTTGAAGAAGCCGTACGGTGGAACGACAAGATGCTTTCACAGTTCCCGCCCAAAAAAATGTCAGAAAAACTACAGGCCGAGCGCCGCTGCGATACGGAGTTTATCCTGTGACGTCGCACCCGAGCCACCCCCAGCCACGGTGAAGAAAACGGCTGAAGGTTAAATGCTGAATGCCAAAGTAAAGCGCCAGGCATTGTGTGAATTATCCTGAAGCCATCCAATTCCTTTACGGCCTGCGTTTGTTCGGCGCGAAGTTCGGGTTGGATAACACGATCAAACTCGCGGCGCTGGCGGGCAATCCCCAGGAAAAACTCCGGTTCATCCACGTCGCCGGCACCAACGGCAAAGGGTCCACCTGCGCCATGCTGGAAGCCATCTACCGCGCCGGCGGATGGCGGACCGGACTGTTCACCTCGCCCCACCTCGTCTCGTTCCGCGAACGCATCCAGGTCAATCGACAGTTGATCTCCGAGAACGACGTCGTCCGGCTGGTCGCAGGACTCCAGCCCCTCCTGGGACAATTTCCCGCCGGCCATCACCCGACATTTTTTGAGGTGCTCACCGTGATGGCGCTGAAATTTTTTGCCGAACAGAAATGCGACCTTGTGATCTGGGAAACCGGGTTGGGCGGGCGCCTTGACGCCACGAACATCGTGACCCCGCTGGCCAGCGTCATCACCAACATCGCGATGGACCATCAACAATGGCTCGGCGACACGCTCGAAAAAATCGCTTTTGAAAAAGCCGGCATCATCAAGCCGGGGGTGCCCGTGATCACGTCCACGGATGAACCCGAAGCGTTGGCGATGATCCAGAAAGTGGCGAAGGAAAAGGGATCGCTTCTCACCATCGCCGGGGCGGATGCGAATTCGCCGAGTCGATCAACCGCGCTCTCCCGGGACGCCGCTATGCCATTACCCGGTGAGCATCAGCGGATCAATGCGTCCTTGGCGTTGGCGACGGTGGATGCGCTGCAAAAACACGTTTCGGTGGCGGAGAAAAAAATCCTGGCGGGATTGGCCAACGTCCACTGGCCGGGGCGGTTACAATTGGTCCAACGCCAAAACGGCCGGGAAATCCTGCTCGATGGCGCGCACAACGTCGCGGGCGCAAAGGTTTTGGCGAATGCCCTTAACGTATTGCTCCCCGTTCGAAAACCCGGGAGCGCCGGCGTCCCGCCGGCCGGTCAGGAGGGGACTGAAGAAACTCGCCGGCGGGATGCCAGCGGTCCCAGGCCTTCGCTCGTCCTCGGCGTCCTGCAGGACAAGGACTGGCAACAGATCTGCGGCGTGCTGGCGCCACTGGCAAAAAAAATCATCGCGGTCCCGGTATCGAGCGAACGCACGGCTGATCCCGGGGCGTTGGCCGAAGAATGCCGCCAACAACACCCTGACGCCGAGGTTTCCGTGGGCGGTTCACTGAAAGAAGCGCTCGAAAAAACGAACGCAGACGATTTTGTCATCGTCACCGGATCGCTTTATCTCGTCGGGGAAGCGTTGGAACTGCTCGGACAGTCACCGGCCGCCAATAGCGAGCGGGCATTGAACGAATGGACGGCTGCCCAAAAGATGCCGTAGCCGCCGACGTGAGGAGGCGGAATCCACCTCGTCACCTCGGTGGCTACGAAAGCACAAATAATTCGAACGTCTCGCTCACCACGCTGTCGATCCTTCATGAAGATCCGCCGCGCCAAAGTCGCGCTCGTCCTGTACGTCGCCCTCCTGGCCGGCCTGGTGTTGCTTGCCGATGACGGGAAAGGCGCGTGGATGTTCGCGCTCGCGGATCATCTGCCCTGGGGCGACAAGATCGGCCATTTCATCCTGATGGGCATCCTGTCCTTCCTGGTCAACCTCCTTTGGCGCGCAGCCGGGACCAAACTCTACGGATGGACGGTCCTGAAAGGCAGCGCGATCATCCTGTCCATCGTCACCCTGGAAGAATGTTCCCAACTGTTCTTCAAGTCGCGGACGTTCGATCTGTTTGACCTCGCCGCGGACGCCGTCGGCATCTGGGCGTTCGGCCGCCTGGCGGTGATCTATTTGCAACGCCGGCGGGCAGCCCTGGCAGCCCTTCACCAGGGGCGATAAGTTCCACCACTTCAACCCAAAGTTGGCCTTATACTTGGCAAGTTTGGTTGACCTGCCCCACTATTCATTATTAAGTTTAATGACTTATGGCTGAAATGAGCTTGCCGGCGCAGCGCCGGTTCGGCGCGACGATGCGGCCCGATGCCTGGTGGCTGCAACCACTCGCGGTTTTTCTCGGTTTTTCCGCATTCATCCTCTATTCCACCTGGGCCGCTTTTCATCCCACGTTCCATGGACCCGATGGTTCGGAGCTGTGCGCTTACTGGTTCACCGGTCCCAATGGCGCCAATTATCTGTCGCCCTTCTTTTCCCCGGAAATTTTCGGCATCTCGCCGCATGCCTGGTTCCCGAAACCGGCATGGTGGCCGCACTGGCTGGTTTTCTCGGGCGCCTTCTTCGTCCTGTGGGGACCAGGCGGTTTCCGTTTCACCTGCTACTATTATCGTGGCGCGTATTACAAGGCGTTCTGGGCCGACCCGTCGAACTGCGCCGTCGGCGAACCCCGCAAAAAATACCTCGGCGAACGCTATTTCCCGCTCATCATCCAGAACGTCCACCGCTATTTTATGTACCTGGCCGTCATCTTCATCGTCGTCCTTGCCCGCGATGCCTGGGACGGCCTGTGGTTCGTCGACGCCAACCAGGCCAAACATTTCGGCGTGGCGGTCGGTTCGCTGGTCCTGATCCTGAACGTGATCTTCCTGTCCTGTTACACCTTCGGCTGCCATTCATTACGGCACCTCGTCGGCGGTTTCCTCGATCAACCGTCCAAAAAACCGACCTGCGCCAAAGCCTATTCCTGCGTCAGTTGCCTCAACCACCGCCATATGATGTGGGCGTGGATCAGTTTGTTCTGGGTGGGATTTACCGATGTTTACGTGCGCCTGTGCGCGATGGGGATCTGGCACGACTTTAGATTTTTTTAATGACTAATTCCTAAACCATAATGACTAAAGAATTCCCCATGACGAATGCCCAAAACGAATCAGCGTCCAATCTGCGTTTTTGGACATTTGGATTTGCTCATTCATTAGTCATTAGAGCTTCGTCATTAGTCATTCGGCACGATTCCGGACAACAATTTATTTCTTAGCGTAAGACCATGGCCTACGAAACTTTTGAATACGATGTGCTCGTCATCGGCGCAGGCGGCGCCGGTCTGCGCGCCGCCATCGAAGCCTCCGCCGCCGGCGTCAAAGTCGGCCTGATCTGCAAATCGCTCCTCGGCAAGGCCCACACCGTCATGGCTGAAGGCGGCATGGCCGCCGCGATGGCCAACGTCGATGATCGCGACAGCTGGAAGGTCCATTTTGCCGACACCATGCGCGGCGGCCAATACGTCAACAACTGGCGCATGGCCGAACTGCACGCCAAGGAAGCCCCGGCCCGCGTCCACGAACTCGAGGCCTGGGGCGCCGTGTTCGACCGCACCAAGGAAGGCAAGATCTCCCAACGCAACTTCGGCGGACATCGTTATCCCCGCCTCGCCCACGTCGGCGACCGCACCGGACTGGAACTCATCCGCACCCTCCAGGACCATGGCATCCACCAGGGCATCACCGTCCACATGGAATACACCATCGTGGCGCTGTTGAAAGACGGCGACCGCGTGGTCGGCGCGTTCGGTTACGACCGCGAGCGCGGACGTTTCCGCATTTTCCGGGCGAAGGCCGTGGTCGTCTGCACCGGCGGCCTGGGCCGCGCGTATGCCGTGACCAGCAATTCCTGGGAAGGCACCGGCGACGGCGTTTCCCTGGCGTATCACGCGGGCGCGGAACTGCTCGACATGGAATTCATCCAGTTCCATCCCACCGGCATGATCTGGCCGCCGAGCGTCAAAGGCATCCTCGTGACGGAAAGCGTGCGCGGCGAAGGCGGCGTCCTGAAGAACAAGGACGGCCGCCGCTTCATGTACGACGACATCCCTGACAATTACAAATCCCAGACCTCGATGGACCCCGAGGAAGGCTGGCGCTACACCCAGAACGATAAGTCCGCCAAGCGTCCGCCGGAATTGCTCACGCGCGACCACGTGGCCCGCTGCATCAATCGCGAAGTGAAGGCCGGCCGCGGCAGCCCGCACGGCGGCGTGTTCCTCGATATCGCCTGGATCAAGGAAAAGATCCCCAACGCGCCCGAACATATCAAACGCAAGCTGCCCAGCATGTATCACCAATTCATGCAGCTCGCGAACCTCGACATCACGAAGGAACCGATGGAAGTCGGCCCGACCACGCATTACGCGATGGGCGGCATCCGCGTGAACGCCGATACGCAGGCGACCAATGTGCCCGGCCTGTTCGCCGCGGGCGAATGCGCCGCCGGTCTCCACGGCGCGAACCGCCTGGGCGGCAATTCCCTTTCCGACCTGATCGTCTTCGGCAAACGCGCGGGCGAATACGCGGCGAAATACGCGAAAGAGAATCCCCTCGGCAAAGTCAACGATGCGCAGGTGGAGGCCGCCTATAAGGAAGCCGTCGCGCCGTTCGATCGCCCGGCGGGCGGTGCCAGCGAAGGTCCTTATCAGGTCCAATACGACCTCCAGAACATGATGCAGGCGAATGTCGGCATCGTGCGCCTGCAGAATGAGATGGAGTTCGCCCTCGACGGCATCCAGAAACTCAAGGCGCGCGCGGCGAAAGTCGCCGTGCAAGGCCACCTTGAATACAATCCCGGCTGGCATACGGCGATCGACCTCACGCACCTGCTCACGATCTCTGAGGCGATCACGCTTTGCTCGATCGACCGCAAGGAAAGCCGCGGCGGCCATTTCCGCGAAGATTTCCCGAACAAAGATCCCGAGGCGCAGAAATATAACTCGGTGATCTCGAAAGCGGCGGATGGTTCCATGAAATTACGGCGCGAACCCATCCCCGCGATGCGCGAAGATTTGAAACAAGTGATTGAAGAGATGGCGAAGTGATGCTGGAAACGGAAAGTTGGAGTTCAAGCTTCAGCTTGTTCCGGACACGCTAAAGCGTGAACTCCAACACTGTGACGCGGTAACGATTTAACGATGAAAAACGTAGTTTTTCGAATTTGGCGCGGCGACGTGAACGGCGGCGATTTCGTCGAATACAAGACCGAGATCACCGAAGGCCTGGTCGTCCTCGACGTCATCCATAAGATCCAGGCCACCCAGGCCAACGACCTGGCCTGCCGGTGGAACTGCAAGGCCGGCAAATGCGGTTCCTGCTCCGCCGAGATCAACGGCATGCCCAAGCTCATGTGCATGACGCGCATGGACACGCTGGACACCAGCAAACCCATCACCGTCGAGCCGATGCGCGCGTTTCCCCGCATCCGCGACCTGGCGACCGACGTTTCCTGGAATTTCCGCGTCAAAAAGAAGATCAAGAAGTTCAATCCGCGCAAGCCGGACGCCCCGGACGGCACCTGGCGCATGGCCCAGGCGGACGTCGACCGCGTCCAGGAATTCCGCAAGTGCATCGAATGTTTCCTCTGCCAGGACGTCTGCCACGTGCTGCGCGACCATCACCAGCACGAGGAATTCATCGGCCCGCGCTTCCTGGTCTACACCGCCGCGCTGGAGATGCATCCGCTCGATACCGAAGACCGTCTGCCGGAGCTGAAGCAGGCGCACGGCATCGGTTTCTGCAACATCACCAAGTGCTGCACGAAAGTTTGTCCCGAACACATCACCATCACCGATAACGCCATCATCCCGCTCAAAGAACGCGTCGTCGACGACTTCTACGATCCGTTCGGCTGGCTGCTGAAGAAACTGCGCCCGAAAGACTAATTTGGCAGGGCCGGCACTCTGCTGCCAGCCGGCGCACACGGAGTGACGCGCCCTACCCCGCCTAAAAAATCGTAGCGGCTTCTCGGAAGAGAGCCGATTTCCTTTGGATCAGCGGCGCTCTTCCAAGACGCCGCTACGAACCATCCGGTCGCTGAGCGATAATCGTTTGGCCCGCTAACATCTCGACAGGAAACCAAAAAAGCCGTATTAAACTGACAACCAGAAGAAATTTTTAACGAACCTGAGTCATCTTGAAAATCCCCGTCCGCCAATTTGTTAAAAGCATCAGCATCGGAGGCCTATTTATTCTACTTTCCATTTTATCGGCCAGAAGCCAGGCGGTTGGAGGAATTGTGGCGAGGCATAATATCGAGTTCAACGGCAACAACATCACGATGGACAGTTTCAATTCGGCCTCTGCAACCAACAGTATCTGGCATTCCAACTTTTGGTATAAAGGCCAAAACTATGGCACATGGTCGAATTCGCTGACCTTTGGCGGCGCTGTTCCTTCTCGAACAGCCAATGTCGTCGTCTCAACTGCAGACAGCGTCCTTGATGTAAGTAATGTCAAAATCTACGGCTACATCGAAATCGCTCCGGGAGGCACCAATGCATTTTCATCTGACGGTTCCGTTGGCGATTTTACTTGGGTACCTACCACCGGCGTTCAGCCAGGCCACGTCAAAGATGACGTCACCTTCACTTTCAATTCTCTTAACCTTCCCAAGCCAACAAATAGTTATCAAGCCGCATGGTTTCCAATCCCTCGGCCAACTAACGTGATCACGATCGGGGGGAAACTTTACACCAACAGTAATCCGTTCAGTACCAGCGGCCACTACACCATAGACGGGGTTGATTACAATCTGATCATCACGAATCGATATGCCATTGGAACCGCCACCAATATTTTTTATGCGAGAGATTCCTTAACCAGCCACGACTTCTTATTCATTGACGCGACTAATGTCGTCATTTTTCTCACCAACGGCATATCTACAGTCGGACAAATTACCGTCAACACGAACGCCGGCGCACAGTTTTGGACCGCGGGAGATATCAGAGTCCAGGGCAATGGTGAAATCGACAACCGGACGGGATATGCGCTTGCTCTAGGACTTTATGATGTTGCAGGGTCTCCGGTTCGGATAGACCTCGGTGGCCACGGGCTCGGCATTGGATATATTTATGCTCCCAGCTCACAAGTCATTTATAGTGGAGGTGCTGGTGAAGGTGATGTCATCGGAGCCATTTTCTGCGACAGCATCATTATCGGAGGCAGCTATTTTTTCCATATTGATGAAACATTGGCGACGGCCCCCGTCTGGATCACCGCGCAACCAACCAATCGAATCGTCCAGGCCGGATCCAACACCACCTTTTCCATCACAGCCACCGGGACAGGACGCCTATCTTACCAACTGTTCCCGACCAACTTTTTCCAGTTCCATACCAATGTCTGGGGCGCACAGACCAATTCCTTGTTCACGCTGTTCAATGTCCAACCCAGGGATGCCACCAACTATTTCATCGTAGTGTCCAATGGGTATAGCTCAGCCGTCAGCTCACTCGCCCAGCTGATCGTCTTCACCAACGCCGCGGCGACGCTGGGTGCGGCCTCAAATTCCCCGGCCGGCAATTTCCAATTCAATATCACCGGCGTGACCGGCCTGACTTATACCGTCCAAAGTTCGACCAACCTCATTGATTGGGTCCCCGTCCGGACGAACACCTCGCCGTTCCTTTATACGGACCCGAATGCCGCCGATTTTCCACAACAGTTCTACCGTGCGGTCTATTTTCCGTAGGGCTTTTAGATCCAGAAGATGGCTCGCCAGCCGAAGCCTTGGCGAAAGATGGTGCGCGATACAGGGTTCGAACCTGTGACCCCTACAGTGTCAATGTAGTGCTCTACCACTGAGCTAACCGCGCGAACCAAGAGGGTTTTCATTCTAAATTTTCACCGCGCTTTTGCAAGTGCGAATTCTGTCCGGAAAGAGCTCCTCCCGGATTTTTCTGCCTCGATGATCCCGGTCGACATTTCAATTTCAACTTTGAATCCCACGCCTCAAATTGCTACCCTCCGTCCATGTCACGCAAGACGTCTGACTCGCACCATGGCCTCCACGATGTCATCGGCCTGGCGCTCCTGGCGATCGCCGCTTTGCTCTTCCTTGCCCAGGTCTCTTTCGATCGCTTCGATATCTCGTTCCTGGCCGCGTCCATCAACAAAACCACCCATAACTGGATCGGGCCGTTCGGCGCCTACTTCGCCTGGAGCATCTTCCTGCCGCTCGGCATCGTCGCCTATTTCGTCCCGCCCCTGCTCGTCCTGTTCGGCCTGGCCTACCTGCTCGATTTCCTCAGCTATATCCGCGAACGCCTCCGCTGGTCGCTGCTCTGGACGGTCTTGCTCCTGGTCTCGCTGACGGGCCTGCTTTACATCGCCGACAATGGCGGCCTGCGCGGCAGCTTCGCCGAGAACATCGGCTCGCTCAGCGCCGGCGGCTGGCTCGGTTACCTGACTTATCTCCAGACCCCCGACCGCAACATCGGCCTTTCCCTGCTCGGCCCCGCCGGCGCGATCATCGTCTATGCCACCCTCGCCGCCATCAGCCTGCTCTTCCTCACCAATTTCCACCTCGGCGTCTGGATCCGCGCGTGGCTCCATCAGGACAAGGAGAAGGCCGCCCCGGC
>Ga0068859_100006991_pt1 | contig 11458 bp, 8 predicted proteins | sample KBSSwiS22_FD_66585 | JGI IMG/M metagenome (GOLD analysis project Ga0068859, IMG submission 66585) | Switchgrass rhizosphere microbial communities from Kellogg Biological Station, Michigan, USA - KBS Switchgrass S2-2 | ecosystem: Host-associated > Plants > Roots > Rhizosphere > Soil ... | reverse complement strand
TCTTGAACTCCCGACTGAATCGTCTTCTTCCATCTTTTGTCTTTTTCATGAACCCCTTGGCTTTCTGAGATCGTTGTCATTTTCTCAGAATTCCCTGTCTCATTTTTGGGGTTCACTCCAAAGCTTTGTTAACGGTTAATGGTCATTTGTTTTTCGAGGCGGTCGCCAATTCTAAGACCGACCAGGCCCTCACCTGCCGCTTCGCGGTGCTCTCTTCCGGAGGGAGAGGGAGTGATTCCTCCGAAGGCTTCTGTGACCGGCACTCCTTTCCAGGAAGCCGGCCTGGTCACACCGAGCAGCCACAATACCGTTGCAGCTGTATCGAAGGTCTCGATTGGGCGGGCCAGCGCTGACGGAGTGACGCCTCGTCCCCACGCGATCCATGGAATGGTCGTGTCTCGCGGATCATTGCTGCCGTGATTCCGCTCATGACCGCCGTGGTCTGACGTTACGATCAGAGTGAAGTTGCCGGTTCCGAAACTTTGCTCCGCAACGGCAATGATCCTTCCGAGAGAGGCATCGACCCGCTCCACTGCGTTGCCATATTTGGGGCTCATCCAGCCTGCATCGTGTCCAGCGTGATCCGGATCACCGAGATGCACAAACAAAAAGTGGGGACGCTCGGTCTCCATGTAGCGCTCGATATCTCGAACGGTTCGGTCTGAGGGCCAATAGCCGAACCAGCCGCCAGGAGCCTGGGAATAGTCGAGCGATCCCGGGAGTTGAAGGCTCTCGAATTTGGACTTGCTGAAGAACGCCGCAGTCAGAAACCCCTGGTCCCGAACAACGCCGAATACCGTCGGGACGTGAATATCTTTCTTCCTGAGGCTCGCCGGTGTATTCCACAAGACCTGATGAACACTCGGAGGTTGACCCGTGAGCATTGACGTGTGCGAAGGAAGCGTTTTGCTCGGCAGAATTGTGATGGCTGACGGCGAGTAGCTTCCCTCACGGATCAGCCGCTTCATCGTCGGAGTCTCAAAATCGGCAATGGCATCCGGCCGAAGCCCGTCGATCGACACCAGAACTACGTGCTGGGTCAACCCTCCGGTCAAGCGTGGCGTGGCGACTCGGGAACCAGGATCCGTCCGAATGTATCGCGGCCCAAAGCACCCTGCTGCCAGCAGTAGCGAGACCGAAGCAACTAGCGCCCTGAAGCGGGAGTTATTCAATTTTTGCAACGTTTTGTCCTTCCTCGAACAACGGCAGTATCCGCTGCCAAACGGGAGACGGAAGTACATTTTCCAGGTACTCGAGCGATGTGCGTCTCAGACGATCGTCGCCGGACATCAGAGCGCGATGGGCAAGGTGCAAGGGTTCCCTGGCATGAACAAGGGTCAGCAGTCTGAAAACGTGATCCATTGTTATCGCGCCTTTAGGTTCCCGCCCCGTGCTGTCGATCACGCGATAGTGACGGATGATTTCGGGGTGAACCTGCAGCTCTTTCTCAACGACATCGAGAATCCTCTCTCGATTGATCACCAGCTGCGGGTTTTGATTTCGTGCATGCTCCAGCGCCTGACCCGCATGGAAGCGCACTTCGAAGCGTGCATCCCGCAGACCTTCGATCAATCCGTCCACGGCGCGCTGGGAGTCGAACTCTCCAAGCACTCGCGGGATTCTGCGCCGAATCGCGAATTCCTGATTGGCGTCCACCAACGCATCGACAAGCTGTCCAGTGATTCGAGGGCCCATTCTCTTCAAGGCCTGGATGGCATTTGGCACCACTTCGTCCCAGGCCAGCAGAGCAATAACAGAAGGAGCCAGCGTCAATTCAAGATCCTGACTCAGGGCATTTCGGACAATGTCGGGATTGGCGGATCGCAGGTTCTGGGTAAGTTGCGCAATAGGGTCCACGAGAACGGGCCTCTCGTCCGGTTCGCTGGACGGCGAATCGATGGGTGTTTGGTGTGCTGGTTGCCGGAGAACAACCGTGCGAAAGGCGCTTCCGCCGCCGGTCGGCCAGTCCGCGAGCTCAAGGACGGAAAGAGACCGGCTCATCAGACTGTTCTCGAGTGCCTGGACATATCCGGAGCGAAGACGTCTTGAAATCAGGTATCCGGCAAAACCGAGTCCCGCCGCGCAGGCCAGCATAATCGACGTAGAGTTCGGCGAGATTACCCATGAAATCGCCCCGAGCAGCACCGCGCCGAGAAGATCACCCATGCGATCGACCCCAATATCGAGGATGGACTTTGTTGCGTGCCGTTCGCGGCGGGACACTGCCGCATACAACATCTCGTAACCGGATTTGAATAACGAGCTCCGGATGATTGCTTCCCCACCCCTCATCATTGCCGCCGCGGGAAGCCCCGGAAGAATCAGACTACCCAGACTTCCGAATGCCAACGATAGCGGAAGGCTGCTGACGGTACCGGCGATCCCAAGCTTTTCGACGACGACGCGGCTCAATACCAGCTGAACAAGAAAGGTCCCCACACCCATGACGGTGTAGAACAGGGCGAAGAATCTGACGAGTCCGTCGCCACCCGGATACGCCGCGGCGACTCTCGCCTTGAAGACATAGTCCAGCAGACCGGCGCCCATCGTTGAAGACAGAACGAGCAGTGCAAGATTGCGAACATAAGGCGCCGAGCGAAGAACCATCCAGCCAGAGGTTGTCGGCCGCTTCGGCCTTTTCTCGGTAGTCTTCTGAACAGCTTTGCTCCTGGAGTCCATATTCGCTGCGACGAAAGCGCACACCACGTGCAGGAACGCGAGCACCGGCAGCATTGTCGCCACGCCCATAGTCGCTCCGAACTGTCCCGCCAGAAGGCCCCCGATAATCCCGCCAAGCGTGCTTGCCGCGACGATTCCTCCGAACTGTTTGCGGGCGGATCGTGCATCGGATCGATCATTGAGCAGAGACCAGAATCCGGAAATCAGAACGGAACCGAGAATCGTCATGTGCAGGTAGATCAGCAGCGCGGCGACAGCCGGGTACCACGCTGAAATTCCCCACTCGGCCAGAAGCAGCGCGGAGCTGGCCATGAACGCGCGCGGGAGCAGCCGGTGCGAAGAATCTGTGCTCAGCATTCGAGCCGATACCACACCCGCAACGATCGACAGCACAGATGCAACGATCACCATGGCAGGCAAAGCGGTCACAGGGTATTGGGAAAGAAAGAACGCATCCCGGGTGGCTTTGCCTGCCACCTGGCTGGCGATGAGCGCAGCGGCACCAAACGCCGCCGCATGCATCGTCGAGTCGATGCGTCGCACTTTCATTACGCGGCCTCTCCAGCGATTCCCGTCTCTTGGTTGGATGCTGAACCTTCTACCGGCGGCCTGTGAGCCAGCCACCAGTGTTCTGCGCGCTCCGGGGTCCATGCTGCGCCGGCCGGCAGGGCTTTCAGGTGTGCGGTCAACTCAGCAGCAGATTGCGGCCGCTTGAGGGGATCCTTCTCGAGGCAGGCCATGATGATTTGTTCCAATTCTGCCGGTATCGCCGTCTCCGATCGTTGTGACGGCGGGACCGGTACTGTGTTTACATGCTCCAGGAGCGTATCGTAATCGGTCAGGCCTTCAAACACCAGGCTTCCTGTGACCAGCCAGTAGGCAACGGCTCCAACAGCATAAAGGTCTGCGCGGACGTCAGCGTCCTTTGCATTCAACGCAGATTCAGGCGCCATGTACGCCGGCGTTCCCGCCACCATCTGAAACATGGTTCCGGGCGTTCTGGAGTTTTCCACACATCGAGCAAGACCAAAATCGAGCACCTTGATGAAATCGAAATGAATGCCGTACTTGCCTGCAAGGATGTTCGCAGGCTTGATGTCGCGATGCACAAGTCCTGCGCGGTGCGCCTCATCCAGCGACTCCAGGATCTGCAGGAGGAAATGCACCGCGCGTTCGGGGGGAATAGGGCCGTAGTTCTCTATCAAGGCTTGCAGGTCGAGCCCTTCGAGATACTCCATGACGTAATACAGCGCGCCGTCTTCGGTAACGCCGAAATCGTAAACCTGGACTGTATGTTGCGATTGCAGCGTCGCCGTTGTCTGAGCTTCTCTTTCAAACCGTCGGACCAGGGTGGATGTGAGTTCGCCGCCCCTGCCCAGCGTTTCCGGAGAAATCAGTTTGATCGCGGCGGGACGGGCCAGCATGCGATGCTTTGCGCGCCACACTTCTCCCATGCCCCCGCGGCCCAGGCGTTCTGTCAGTTCGTAGTAGCCCATACGCCGGGCTTTGCTGATCTCTCGTCCCATACCGTAGACGTACCGCGACAACAGAAGCGCCCACGCGGCGGCGAGCAAATCCGGAAGGAATATCGAGGCCATTCGACCAAGGCTTGGCAATGGAACAGTCTCGACTGCGGAGTACACCAGGAGCGCCAGCGGCCCCATCAGAGCCGATCCTATTGCTCCGAGCGCGGCTTTTCCCGTCGTCGTGGGAACCACCAGCACGAAGAACGTGATCCAGAGTGCCATGCCGGAAACGCCGACGATGGGCTCAGCAGTATGAGTTCGGATCCGAAATTCAATCACCGCGATACAAAAGGAAGCGGCGACTTCAAACAGGATGCCCGCATCCAGCATCAGCTGCTGGGGAAGTCTCCTGGTCCAGGCCAGGGCGCATACCGTGATCGCAAGTACGGTTCCGGCAATCAGAGCTATAGTCGCGGCTTGCATTCCGCCGTTCGATCCTTCGAACGGTGTGAAGTTGATTCGGATCCAGTGAACCGCATGGAGCGTGGCCGCAAACAGCAAACCCAGCCAACCCAGTCGCGTGATGGCTTTGTCCATCACGTCGCTCGGCAGTTCGTGATGCGTCGTGTGAGTGTCTCGCCCGCCCGGGACAATTCGGGCGTTTACTTCCTGTTCGGCGGTACTCATCTGTCTACTCCTACAATCTGGAGATCGCCGTCACGCTCCCGAATATGGACCTTGATCGTGCCGGCTGAGCTTGTCAGTTCGACCAGGAAGAGGGCAGCTTCTCTCTGAAAGTCTTCCCTTCGCACCGGGCGTCGAGTTCCCGAAACGCTGTCGATCGCGAACCACTCCGTCTGATACGCGGGCTCGGGTCCGAGATCAAGCCGAGACGCGAGATGCTCGAATTCAAGCTCGCCTTCCACGATCCTGAAGTGGTCGAAGGAATTCATGGTCGCCAGCCATTGGCGGCCGATCTTGTCTCTGCGGGCAATCAGTGTGTCCGCGAGGTAGGTCTCCGCGATGGGATCGCTCAGTTGACCGGTCTTGACGATCGCCCGAATCTCTTCGTTTGTGAAAGCCATGACGATCTTTGCGGCCCAGTAGGTGTCTTCATCCGTTGCATTGACGAATGCCGGATTCGGATACTCCGGCTTCCAGGACTTCGGGTCGAACCACTCGGATTCAAATCGACCGATAGACGGAAGGTCGGGGTACTTCACCTGGATCCAGTTCTTGTCCCAGAGCCCCAGGGTGGCAATTCTTTTCAGGGCATTTCCGGGCTCCCACATGTATTCCCATCCTGCTCTCGGCTTTTGCGCGCTGACGCTTCCGCTGCCCAGCGTGGATCCGAAGTCGATCAGATAATGCCGGACATGGCGAAGGTCGGGTTCGCCGGCGAGCACGTCGAGGGAGTTGATCGCGCGTGAATCATCGTGATTCAGCCATGCGGCAAAGACTCGAAGGCCCCGAAGTTCGCGACGGTGCTCGTGCGGGAAGATGTCGTTCGGGTCGTCGGGCCGGGTTCCAAAGTACTGAAACGGGCCCAGGGGTATGCCGTAGACCTGTCTGCTGGCGACCGCACGATACTTCCCATCCTGAGAGCGGTGAACCCGCTTGAGAATGACATCGAGATCCGCTTCTTCCAGGCGACGCTCCCGGCCGGTGCCGTCCGTCATGACCGCCTTCCGATCGGCGACCAACTGTTCGCGCGTGAAGAAAGCCAGATAGTTCTCAGGAACGTTGTAGCCCAGAGCGTAGAAGAACTTGGTCGAAATGACTTCAGCGGCAGTCGCCATCTCCGGATTCTGGGGTGGATCGAACTTGATGAAGTAAACGTCGCCACGTCCGTCGCGGATCCGGAAGCCGGGTGTAATACCCTCGGTCTTTGCGCCGATGACAGTCCAGGGACTCTCCATCGAAGGACCGTTGCCGCTGTTGGGACCTCGGACCAGCTCCTCCACGCTCATCCGACGAAGCGCGTGCCGATTCTGAAACCAGCTGCTGTCCGGAACCTCGCCCAGCGTATTGATGTTCATCGCGCGCTTTGGAACTCGATCTCCAGGCTTGCCGAAAGCGTGGATCATGAAGTCGTACTGGTCATTCAGCTTGTGCTTCGCAACGTGCTTAACATCGATGGCGGCATCGTTGTCTACCCAGACCGGATCGTCAGCTCGAAATGTCTGAGCAAGGGCTGAAGGAACGATGAAAGTGATAAGGATTGTTAGCGCCAATGCTTGCTTCATACATTTCTCCTTAAAAGACATTTCCGAATTTCAGATAGACTCTCGCGCCTTCTCGCGAAAAACCGACGTCAACGCGATAGAAGACTTTTTTTGCCGTGTTAAAGCGGAATCCGAAGCCTGCTGCCGTGTGCATGTCGCGAATCCGGAAATCGCTTACTTTGGATGCCACCTGGCCGGCATCGGCAAACAGCGCGACATCCAGGGCAGAGAAGGCCTCCCACCGGTACTCCGCGTTGACGATAACCAGATTCTTGTCTCGGAAGCGGAAGTCTGCGAAACCGCGCAGGTCTTCGGAACCTCCCAGAGTCGGCAGCATGTAGAACGGAATCGTCTGGTCGTCATTGGTCCGAGTGACGGTTGCTTTGGCTCGCAGGGCGATGACGCGTCGTTGATTGAAGAACGGAATGTAATGCTGCACTTCGGCGTCTAGTTGTCCGAAGTTGTACAGGCCAAGATTCTGATCTCTGAACGAACTCCATTTCGCCGCATACCGGCCGCCGTCACGCGGGTTGCCGGGCTCGTCTCGGGTATCGACATCGAAGAACACGCCGGTGCGCAGGTACGTCAGCTGAGTGTCGAATGCGGGCAGACTCGCCAGTTCAAACATCTCTCCGATAAAGGGTGACCGCGAGCGCCGCCCTTGATCCACCGTGACGTCCACCAACCCGGCATGGAATCCCGCCTTTACGTTCTTTGCCAGCCGAATGCCTGCATGACCGCCGACGCTTCGATCTTTCAACCCGTAGTGCGTGCGCGTCTCTTCTCGCGTGTCGTTTCCCAGTCCGTAGAACGCTTCTTCGGGATTACTCCGATATGTCGTCCGGACTTCGGCAAATAGTCGGTCGGTCAGAAAACGAGGAGTGGCGAAGACTACTTCATACTTCTGATAACCTTTCATGGACACTTGCGCGGAAGCCTTGAGCCTGTCCGAGATTTCATAGGAAGTGCCGAAACCGAAGCCGGATCCCTTTGCGATCCCGCCGATCAATGGGTGAAATCCATGGAAGCCAGCCTGAAATCGCTCAACGAGTTTTCGTTCCTTGACCTCATACAGGCCCTTCTCCATGAACGATCGCTTCGGCGCCTCGAGGTGCTGAGCCTTCTCTTCGCGCGCCAGCTGCAGTTCCTCAGAGCGCGTGAGTTCGTCGGATGGTTGCTGCGGGGGAACCAACAGCATCGTCAAAACCAGAGCCAACATCGTCATCACCTCCGGCGCGACGGGTTGCAAAGGGAATACCAAAGTGCAAATTGTTTAGGGAGAGCTAGATACGGATCAACGGCTGTATGGGCAGATTGGAGTCACGGGCAGAATGATGAAATTTGGGCAAAGTGTACGCGCGAAAGCGCGATGCGAAAGGGAGCATTGGGTGGGTTGGTTGAAAGCGCGGCTGAGGAACCCCTCTCGCGCGATCTTCGATCGCGCTGTCCCCTGACTCAGGTGGACAAGAAGGAAAGGGGCAATCGAGGACGTTAACGCGGTCAACTCTCGGTCGTAATAAGGAATGCGGAGTCAGGACGAACGCTCTTGCCGTCAATGATGTCGGCAATCAGGGTTTTGCTCATGAGCCCGTTGCCAGCCAGTTGAGCGCCCTCGACGTGCATTTGCCGCAAGAGCTTTCGGGCTGCAGCATCGACTACCAGAAGAGACGTTAGTTCAATGACAGTCTGTTTTTGGGGATTCTCTTTGCGAGTAGCTGCCCAGACCTTGCGCAACTCATCGACACAATTCCCCACGAGTTTGCCTTGTACATAAAAGGTCGCTACTGTGGCCTGGTCGTCGACCTGAATTCTAAGCATTGCGTTATGAAACCTCCGTCAGGCCCATTGCACCCAGGCCTAATCGAAACCTGTCGGCCTCCTTATCGCAAGCGCTGTGCCAAAGACCGGGTGGATGCAAGTGTCGGAAACGTTGGAGGAAACAGTAGGTGACATGCCTCCGGTGGCAGGAGAAAGACATCGTCACCGCCGCGGTTCAGGCAATCTGACCAAATGCGGGCAGATCCGGTGACGCTGACCGAACTCGGGTAGAGGCCAACGGAGAGTTTATGCGAGCTGCAAGAATCTGAAGTGATCCCTCTCCCTCAGGGAGAGGGCGCGCGAAGCAGTGGGTGAGTGATTTTCGGTGTCAGTAGCACGCCCTGGCACCCCTGCCGGGGTGCCGAAATAAAGCTACCCCCTCGCCCCTGCCGCTCGCGTCAGGGGCGCTTCTTCGACCACAAGCTCCCCGAAAACTTCCTCGAACAGGTCCTTTCTCTTTTCGAGCGCCCACTTCGCAAGCAGCATGTCGCCCTTGCCTTTCAGCCGCAGCACAATGCGTGATCGCTTCAGGCTGAGTTCAACGTTCTGGATGCATCCCGCATGCTGGCGGTCTGCCGCATCCGCAACACGCAGGATCGAGACCAGCGTCGTGACGAGCGCGCGATGCTTCGCAGAGAGAGACGAAAACGACTCATGGTCCGTATTGGGGCCAGACTTTCGATGGTATCTCGCCACGTTTGCAGCAACCTTCATCTGGAGACGGGACATGCCGACAATCGGACCCGTCTGCAGGAGATAGAAGGTGTGCTTGTGGTGGTTCGATACCTCAACGAAATGTCCGATGTCATGGAGCAGGGCAGCGACTTCAAGAATCATGCGGCTTTCCTGGTCCAAACGGTGAATGGACTGCGTTTGATCAAAAATCTGAAGTGCAATCCGGCTCACGGAAATGCCGTGCTGCTCATCGAAGGAATACTTTCGCCCCAGCTGAAGCGCTGAACTGATGACCTGCTTGCGGTCCAGATGTTCGCCCGGATGGAGAATCTCTTCGACCAGATCCTTCAGCACTCCCTCTCGGACTCCCACTCCAGGGATGAGGACTTCGCTGACACCGGCCTGCTGGACGATTCGATTCAGCACCATTGCCGCGGGAGAGATCACGTCGGCGCGGTCCGGCCTGAGTCGCAACTGTCGGACTCTTTCCTCGACGCTCATGGTCTGCAGCCGCCGGCTAATCGACTGCAGCTCCTCCGAAGTGATTCGTGCCGCACTGTTCTTCTTGAACAGGGAGCGCCGGACTTCACCGATGGACTCGACGCTTCCCCCGGTCCCCACACACAGATGAACTCGCTTCATCCCGAGTTCGTCCTTAAGGCGCTGCTTGCTGACATCGATGTATTGGGCAACCAGGTGATTGAATCGGGTCGAAGTCATTCCGCGCTGATCGAGCACTCGCAGCAGGCGGACGCTGCCCATGGCGAAACTGTCGGTGGAAACGATTCCGTTGGCCGTCGCGAGACTGATTTCGACGCTGCCTCCGCCAATATCGACAAGCAGTGCCACCTTCCCGCCCAGCCGAACACGGTCCTTTACGGCCAGGTGTACGAGTCTGGCTTCCTCTTCCGGATCGATGACAGTAAGGCCAATTCCATACCGCCTCGAGATCTGCGCCGCCAGTCGGTCGCCATTTTCAGCTTCACGGACCGCACTGGTGGCAACCGCTCTGAAGCGGTTTACGGAGTGCTTGTTCAGCAGTTCGCGAAACCGCCTGAATGCGATCAACGCCGCTTTGATTGTTTCCGGAGATATTCGATTCGTTGCGAAGACGTCGTGTCCGAGGCGGACGGGTTCCCTGGCCAGATGAACGACCTCATAGGTCCCTCCGGACATCACCCTGGCAATCGCCAGCCGGATGGCGTTACTCCCGACGTCAATGGCGGCAATAGTGGATGGCATAGGTCACAATCGAACAGCGGTGGATTCTACGCCAGGCTGAACAACGGCGCAGCAGGAGAAAGCAGCTTCAGCGTCTGACGCGGAAAAATTTTCGAAATTGCTACAAAACTGAGAAATCTTCGCAAACAATGGCGGGACTATCGAGCCTGGATCATGGGGCTACTGCCCTGACCCGGAGCAAATCGAGTTCGTTCCGCGACGCTCGGCCGAACATTCACGATTGCGAACAGTCGAAGACGCTGCGCAATCTGATCCCTGACTGATCGAAATGCGCGACGTTGCATTTCCGGCTCAGTCGAAACAGCCAGGGGATTTTCAAACTTCCAGTGAACGGTCTCGACCGCGTTCAGGCGATGACACTCATGGGCGGCAGTTTCGTCGAGAGTAATGACGAAATCGAACACCTCATCGCGGACGTCTTCAATCGACCTGGAGGGTTTATGGCTCAGGTCGATGCCGATCTCCTTCATGACCTCTATACAAAGAGGATGCGGCATTTGGCCCGTAACACCTGCGCTTATTGCCTCGAAATTCGAGGCGTCAATGAGACGCAGCAAGGTTTCCGCCATGGGGCTATGGAGACTATTGGTGGCACACAAAAAAAGAATGCGTCGCTTCAAAATTCAGCCTCGTGTTCGGTTTGAGCCTCGTATCCGGTTGGAGTCGCGAGCTTAGCACAAGAAGGACGAAGTATGGCGACCGCAGATGTTAATTCTTCGAGGGATGACCGCGGCCCGTTCGTATCAGGAAGATAGAGCCTTCATGCTTCTGAATTCAGTTCGCCGGATTCCCCGACGCGTTGGTATCTTACGTTAAGCGGATCGAGAGTCTTATGCAGGGCCCAACAACACATCCACCATCCCGCCGCGTTCGCGTCGTGCTCTCCACGACAGCATTGCTGTCGTTCACGCCGGTATCGAATGCTGCCGCCCTTGTTCTGGCGGAACTTGGTGTCGGGATCTTTTTTGTTGCGGGCGTTTCGCGGGCATTAATCGGCGATTTTTCGCCATGGTTTGTGCTCGTGGCGTGCGCTCTCAGCATGGTCGTCCGCGCGATCGACATAGAGAGCTGGGCATTCTTCGTGCCCGGCGGGTTGGTAGCCCGAACGGAGCGGGCCTTCGGTCCCCGCGCGGGCAGCATCGCGATGGCGGTAATGCTGATAGAACGGCTCTTGCTGGTCGCGCTGTCAGCGGTGCTGTGTGTCCAGTATGCCCTCAGCTTTGCCTCAGGATGGATGGCTCAATGGACGGTGACCTCGCGCCTGACGCTGCAGGAACTCGTGCTGACCGGCGCGATTGTCCTGATCGGCGTTCTCTGGACCCGCTCCCGGCTGCGCCTTCAAATCCCGAATCG
>Ga0068859_100006988_pt1 | contig 11462 bp, 22 predicted proteins | sample KBSSwiS22_FD_66585 | JGI IMG/M metagenome (GOLD analysis project Ga0068859, IMG submission 66585) | Switchgrass rhizosphere microbial communities from Kellogg Biological Station, Michigan, USA - KBS Switchgrass S2-2 | ecosystem: Host-associated > Plants > Roots > Rhizosphere > Soil ... | reverse complement strand
CCTGAATGCCATCAGCATTCGCCTGCTGGCCAGGGGCAACTACCTGGGTGTGGCAGGGACCGATGCGGCGATAGCGTGGTGCGGGTTCACCATGTTCAAGCAGATTGGCAGCGCCGACACGGGCGTCGAGAAGCTGGGCTACATAGTGGGCGGCATTGTAGGCTCGATGATTGGCATGTGGGTGACCAGATGAACAGAGCAATGCGCCCCGAGGATGACGACATCGACAGCCGGGACAAGCCGTGCACGTGCAGCATCGAGGCGAAGAAGGTGACCGACCCGCAGACGCACTGCGCCAAGCACGGTATAGGTGCATCGTTAGCACGAGAGAATAGATATTGGCAACGAGTGGGGAGGGACTGATGCGAGGAAACTGTTACGTGACCACGGAAGCGCTGTGGCACATCCTCGGAGGTCAGCGGGGTCCGTGGGTAGTCATGCGAATGTGGGTAAAGGGTGACACCCACTGGTTTCTGCAGCATTGCTGCACAGGCGTCATCCTCGATGCGTCGAGGCGGCAGTTCAAGCAACTACCTGACTATTCGAAAGCGAAACATGCCGCGTTTCTCACCAAACGACCGTCGAAACGAGCACGCAAAATGATATTTCAGCTGACGTGGAGCGTGCCCGATGCTCGATGACATTCTCAACAATCATCGCGGCCCCTACATTTTCATGGTCACCCGGCCGTTCACCAAGAAGGTCGGGTTCTACCGCAGTGAATGGCTCAAGGGAGAGGTCGATAGAGAGGATGTGGGAAGCGAGGCGCTGGCACTCCTCGATGACCCGCGTGACACCATCACCGCCGTGTATGTGTGGAGCGAACGCGAGCAGGCGTTCGTCACCACGATTCGCGGCCCGAAGGATGTATTTGGCACGGTTCTTGCAACGGAGAAGCAGCACCGAGGGACCGATGGAAAACAGCCTGGAAATTCTCACCACGAAGCAGCTGCTAAGACTGCCGCCACCGAAGTGGCTGATGGAGGGCATCATCTACGAAAACACGATAAGCGGACTCTACGGCCAACCTGGGTCAGGTAAGAGTTTCATTGCCCTAGACTGGGCGATGTGTATATCCGAGGGCATGCCGTGGCTGGGGCGATTCAAGACGAAGCAGGCGCCGGTGGTGTATATCGCGGCCGAGGGCGGTCAGGGCATCCAGAAGAGGGTGCGCGAGTGGATGCGCCACTACGGCGTGCAGAGCTTGCCCGCCATGCACTGGCTGCTCAATCCTCTCTACGTGCGCGAGGACGGGATAGTCGAGGAATTCCTCAATACGCTGGAGCGTGACCACATTGGCCCCGAGGAGTATTTGAACCCCGGCCTGATGGTGGTCGACACCCTCTCGCAATCTATCGGTGATGGCGACGAGAACAACAGCAAGGACATGGGGCTGTTTATCGGCCGCGTTCAGAAGATTGCCCGCGAGAAGGAGATGGCGGCACTGATTGTGCATCACACGAACGCTGAAGGTAAGCGCGAGCGCGGCCACAGCAGCCTGCGCGGCAACATCGACACCATGTTCAAGACCGAAGCGTCCGAGAACGGGGACGGGCGCCTCATTCTGGTGACACTGACGAACAACAAGCAGAAGGATGACGCGAAGGTGAAACCGGTGTATCTCGCGCCCGCTGAAGGCACCACGGAAAGCCTCGTGCTGATTGAGACGGAGGCGCCTGAGCCACGGAAGAAGCGCGGTGATGGTATCCCGGGACCGATGCGAACGGTGGATATGCTGCGGCTGCTGGGTAGTCAGGACGACGGCTACACCTGGGGCGAGTGGAAGGCGGCAGCTGGCATCGACAAGGATAGGTTCAACAAGCGCGTCCGTCGGCTGATGAAAGAGGGCGATATCTTCAAGGAGGGCCAGCGCTACTACGTCACACCGGCCAATACGGACATCGCCGGCATGGACGACGAGGATGAGGACGAGGGGACCGGTTGGAGGTAGGTGCCCGAGTAGGTGCCCGGCACCTCGATGAGCACCTCGGCGTTTTTGTTAAGAATTTTGATTTTTCTTAGGGATTTTCACCGAAACGACGTTCTTCGGGTAGGAGGTGCTCAGCCCCCCTGTTCTTAGAACAGGGGCGGGCACCCCCGAGAACCCGGATTGAGAGAGAGCGGCAGTCGTTAGGGATGAAAGGGTGGTGCGAAATGATGAGACGACACTGCGACGTGTGTGACATGGTGCTCGATAGACGTGGGTCCCAGGAAGGCACAACGATGGTTCGCAGCAGGGACATCGCGGTGAAGCCGGATATTGAACGCTGGGCTGGGGACCATTGGGTGCCTTCGGTCGATTATTGTCGCAAATGTTTGGGCGACTTCATGTTCGAATATTCTCAGTGGCTGTTGAGGAAACTGTAGAGCGGCGTAAACCACCAAGGAGGCAGCGATGACTTACGAAGAGAAGCTTGCGGTCGTGGCCGAGATGGAGAAGAAGCACAATATCCCCGATGGCCAAGAGGGCGATGTCATGCGCGCGAAGGTTCTCGTGCTGGCCGAGGCACTGCTTGCCATGGGGTATGGGCGTAATGCGAGCACCATCACCGCGCTGCGATTTACCGCAGACATGATGGAGTCCGCTATTCCGCACATGACCCCGGAGCAGCTTGTAAAGGAGCGGCTGGAGCGTCAACTAGCGGCGCTCGACCCGGACGACCTTCCGAAGGCATAGGAGGAAACTCTAGCAAGTCAGTCGTAAACGCAGTAAACGAGGGAGCAGAAGATGAAGAGAACACTCGTGGCAGCGATGCTGGCAGCGAGCAGCATGTTCGTGGGTTGTAGCAACAAGGGCTCGATGATGGCGCCGACGGCGACCATCGAACCCGGGACCGTGGGGTTGGGCACTGTGGTGGCGAGGGTATCGAGCGTTCGCCCGAAGACTGTGGTGAGCCCGGGGCTGGATTTCAGTGATACCTACCTCGGCATGGTGACGGTGACGAACAACGACGGCGCGGCGCACCGCTTCGCCTTCTACGTGTGGGATGCGAGCGACGAAGCCAATCAGGTGCTCAAAGCCCGCATCGAGCAGTCGATTGCTCCGGGGCAGACGGCGACGTTGACCCTGGCGTTCGCGCAGGACTGCGGCGCGAAGTATCAGCGGGATGTCTATCGCGACATCCAGAACTACGAAGGGGCGACGAGCGAAGCCGAGACGCGGAACTACTTCTTCGGCGCGGCCGGTAGCTATTGGCAGAGTGAAGCGGGGAAGTGCGATACGCCGACAGCGCCGCCGCCTCTGCCCGTGGTGATTGTGGAGGAATCGCGCTGCACGAACCCCGAGGCGAATAACTATGGAGGGTTGCTGCCTTGCACCTTTGGTGAAGGTGGAGAAAATCCGCCGCCTCCGCCTCCTCCCCCGCCGCCGCCACCCGGGCCGCAGACGGTTGCGTTCTGCCACGTGGAGTATAACGTCCACACGCAGGGACGGGACCACGTGTTGGTGACGACGTTTGTCCACGAGCAGAATCTCAGCATCACGCAGCAGGCGATTACGAACGGCCATAGCGACCCGGCGCACCATAGCTACGACCACCTGGGCGCGTGCACGGGGCAGTATGCGTCCGTGATTACGCAGGGTCCGCAGTGATGTATGACCTCGAACTGCTCGACTTCGAGTTCCAGCTGGCAATGAGAGCGAAGGAGGAGGGGCTTCGGCCCCTTCCTCTTTGGAGGCACGTGATGAAACGAGTGTTCGTTATTCTGGTCTGTTCATTATTTCTGAACGTCGGCCGCGCGCAGGCACAGCAGACGGGGGCGCAGAAGGTGGCCGACGTTGCCAGCTACGGGACCTGGGCGGCGGCTATCGTGGTGGATGTAGCGCAAGGTCCGCACACGCCGGCAGCATTCGTGACCGCTGGGGCGAGGTATGGGGCCGCGGCGCTGGCTGTGGCTGCGGTGAAGCACTACTTCCCCTCGAAGCGGCCCTGTGCACCACAGTGCGGCATCGACGCGCCCGACAGCAACATCCCAAGCGGGCATACGGCGTTCGCGGTCGCAGCGATTGACTGGAACGGACAACGAGGCGCCCGCAGCCTCAGTATCCAGTTGGCGCTAGCCGGCGGGACCGCTGCAGGCCGGTGGCTGGGGTTCAAGCACGACTGGAAGGGGCTCGTGACGGGGTCGCTGGTGGGCCTTGCCACGGGGCAGATACGATGATGGAGGAAATGCTCGTGGAGATTGCGACCGGCATCGCCATCGCGCTGCTGCTGGTCTTCGGGCCGGCGATGCTTGGCCCACGGAGGAGGGGACTATGAACCGCGACTTCTGTCCGGTGTGCAAAGGGTCGGACTTCGTGCTCATCCCGGAGTCGGGTGGTCAGGACGTGCCGTGCCCGAACCCGAAGTGCTGGCAGGGGACGGTCGAGGTCGAGGAGCACCCCGAGGTCCCTGTCACCAGATTGGAACAACCGAAACACCGACTGCCCTACATGGAGGACATTAGGGGGACCGCTCGACCGACCGGTTCAGCCCGTGCCCGCTGGGAGATTAAGAAGCACAGAGAGCCGAAACCCGACGATATCCTGGGGTCGTGGCATCGGCGGTAGTTGGCACGGTCGTTGCATGCATAAGAGCGTCGACAGAAAACGGACGTTTTCAACGAGGGAGAGTGCAGAATGGGATTTCGTGGTGCGTTGAAGGGCGGCGGGTTGTTCAGCGGCGACGGCACACTGGGACAGTTCACGTTCTCCGCCATCGCCCCGGGCGACAAAAAGCCGGGTGAATGGGCCTACGTCGTCCTGGCGTTCAAGGCCGACGGCAAGGAGAAGGAAGACACGCAGCACCTGTTCCTCGGCGGCGTGAAGCAGTATGAGTTCGAAGAGGGCGGGACCGAGGCGTATAGCATCGATGAGAAGACCGGCGAGCGCAAGCCGAAGTCGAGCATCGGCAAGAAGACGCCTGCGGGGTTGTTCTTCAAGACGCTGGTGGCGGCGAGCGATGCAGCCGGGGTCGACATCGACAGCATCCTCCCCGACATCGATGCGGGGGAAGCGCTCGACTTCTCGGCGCTGAATGGTGCGCGCGTTAGCCTCGCACAGGAAGTCGACGCGAAAGCGACGAAGGACCTGGGCAAGCGCAAGGGCAGCGACGGTAACAGCTACGACCGCACGAATACGGTTGTTGAGACGGTCTACGAGCTTGGTGAGGGCGATGCGAAGCCGGCGAAGGCCACGAAGGGCGGCGCGAAGGCTGGCAAGGGCAAGGCCGAGGATACCACCGTGCGCGATGCGGCGGATGAGTTCGTTCAGGGGCAAATTGCGGCGGCACAAAAGGCTGACAAGAAGAACAAGACCGGCGAAGTCGCCACGTCTACCTTCAAGATGGCGGTGCTGCGCAGCAGCGACATCGACAAGTCCATCAAGGACGCGGTGCAGAAGCTGCTCAAGGACGAGGCGTATTTCACCGACGCGGTCGAGCGCGGTGTGTTCGCCTACGACAGCGACGACGAGACGGTGAGCGAAGCGTAAAGGTAGCAGGCCAGAGTGCAGCGGCATAGGCGGTGAAGGGGTTGCCCCGACGAACTGCCTTGGTTCCGCGAGCGCCGGCCCGCAGACAGCCGGCACGTCGCATCGCGTAACGAGGCGGTGCGAGGCATACGGTAGCTGGTCCGAAAGGGCGGCACTACCCGGAGCCGGATTTCGACCTGTGACGAGGGGTTTGGGCGTCAGGCGCACCATGATGCTGCCGACGGATTGATTTCTAGTGTGGGAGCCGTGCTACCCGGAAACGGCCCAAATATTAAGTTCGAGCATCATAGGACGCGCAGCCGCCGGAGTAAAACTACCCGGGTCAGGCGCCACCGAAAAAGGGCCAAGTGTAGTCTTCGGCTAATGATGATGCTCGATGTTTTCCAACGCGGCAAGCAGCACCATCGCCCCGCGAAGACTGGCCGGCTTGTTGGTGCTCCTGGGCAGCGGCTGGTATTTATACAGGAGAACTGGCGAGTGGTTGGTAAGAGGGGCGGTAGTGGCGTGGGTGGGCTTAAAGCCGTAATACCCAGTTATGCTGATTCCGCCTGAACCAACACGGCCACACTCGCTGGGTCGATTTTCATTTTGGGATGGGTGGTAAGGGGCGGCATTGCCCCCGACCGGCGGTATCCGGCGTAGGCGTAATGACCCTACGCGGCTGAACGAATCGAAGCGCGGTGTCTCCCGATAGGCAGGGGATAGATAGTGCTCGCGACCGAATCCGAAGGGCCAATGGGCGTAACTCCCACAACGGGTGGGCTGTCCAAAGGAGAAGGGGATTCAACGGCGAGGCTTCTCGAAGCTGCCTTGAAGCAAAGGGCGAGCGGACGATTCCAAGTAGGCTCACGGCTCTACCGTGCAGACGTCCCAAACCGGACAGCCCGCTATTTCAGCTGGAGAACTGGTAGCGGGGACGGGCCGGGTGCTCTGAACCAGCAGGAGCCCGGTCCACCACTTTTCACACCGAGCCAATTTATGCTTGTGACACCCGTCACCCTGGAAATTGATTGGCTCAAGTCAGACCTCGTCCGTTCGCCTGGGTGGCACGCGAGTGACATCTACGGCGACCTCTTCAAGAAGCTCGAACCCAAGCGTTACGACTATTCGGATGATGGCAACCCACTGCTGATGGTGCTGGGCACCGCGTGGGAGAGGCACTTCGAATACCTCCTCAAGTTGAACGGCATCGAGGTCGAGCGGCCGGACGAATTCATGTCCCCCGAGGGGATTGCCTACAGCCCCGACCTCATCATCTTCAACGGCATCACGCGGCTGGGAGAAATCAAATACACCAGCATGTCGGCGGACGATATGCCGACCGAGGTGACGAACGTTCTGCCAGCGAAGCTGGATAAGTATCTCTGTCAGATGAAGCTTTATGCGTTCTGGCTGGGGCTGAACGACGGCTGGCTCGCGGTGCTGTTTAACCACCAAGCGTGGAATCCGCAGTTTCGGATATTTGATTTGCACTGGGATGATATCGAGCTTCGCGACAATCACGCCATGTGTATGAATCACTGGCGCAGCATGAAAGCAGGAGGGATGACGAAATGAGTGCCTTAATCGCAGCGCTCTGTATCATGTTCACGTTCATCGGCGGCGGTCTGTTCGAGCACAACGAGGTGGCCCTCGGCTTGGGGCTAACGGCTGCAGGCTCCATCGGCCTCGGCACGCTTTTTGCAGCACTGCAGGCAGGCCAGGACGCGAAGGCCGCAGGCATCGAGGTGCGCGACGGTCTGAACCTCACGCAGCTGTGGCTTTTTCTGAACAATCGAGTGGAGCTTACGGGTGACACCAAGCTCTACGTAGGCGACCAGGGGTTGAACCCCGCTGGGTGCGTGTTCACCGCCGTGCTCGATGGGCAGCGCGTCGTAGTGATAGAACGCAAGGCAGAAGAAGCACCGGTTCCGCACGACCTTTTCTGAGGAGGAGAGATGGACGAACAGTCAGATATGTCGGAGAGTCCCGCGCGTCGGTTACTCACGTCTGAACGCGAGCGAAAGATTTACGACGATGCCTACGCGTCGGGCCGGCGAGATGGCGTGGCCGTGGGGTTTTGGGAAGGTTACAACGAAGCGGTCGAGGACTTGAAAAGCCTGGGGGTCATTGATGGCAAAGAATAAGTATGGGAATTTCAAGCACATCGCGGACACGCCACCGAGACGATTGCTGTTTGCCTCGCACGGGCGCGAGAAGACCGGGAAGAACCATCTCGGCCTGACGGCGCCGGGACCCATCTTCGGACAATACTTCGACCCGGGCGGGTTAGAGGGGATGGCGGAGAAATTCCTCAAGGCACCGCTGGGACCGAAGGAGATTCTCCAGGCGCAGTATCGGTTCAACAAACGGAAGGATGACAAAGCTGCCGCCGAGGAAGTGAAAGCGCAATTCATCGAGGACTTCGAGCAAGCTCTCGGGTGGGCTCGCACCATCCAGTGGGACGAGGCGGAGTTTTGGGAGGTCTGCCGGTTCGCGGAGTTTGGACGTGAATCCGCCAAGGGCCGCGAATACGGTCCTCTCAACGGCGAGTATCGCGGGCTCATCCAGTCGGCGTATGACGCTGGGGTGAACCTCCACCTTATCCAGAAGGTGAAGGAAAAGTGGGAGGACGACAAGCCAACCGGCCAGATGATTCCCACGGGGTTCACCCAAGCGGCGAATATCGTTCAGGTGAACCTCCGCCATACTTGGGATAAGGAAGATGGGTTCCAGATTGAAATCATCAACAGCCGGCAGAACATGGACATTGCGGGCGTGAAGGCCGACATGAGCTTCACCGAACTGGCGATGCTTGTTTACCCCGATACGACGGAAGAAGATTGGCAGTGAGCTATGCCGCGCTATGATTTTTGGTGTGGTCAGTGCCAAGCAACGCTAGAAGTCGTGCTCGCGATGTGGCGTGATTCGCTCGATGAGTCACGCCCCATCTACTGTCCGATGTGCAACCGGCCGATGGAGAAGCAGCCATCGGCCCCGAACTTCACGGTGGGCGGGAAGTTCACCGCGAAGAATAACTATGGAGCGAAAAATGATTAAAGTCGATATCATCGAGAAGCCGCCGGTCGTTGTCGTGAGGGACGTGGTGCTCACGATGCCCTACGAGATTGCGGTAGCGCTGCGCACGCATCTCGGGAAACAAACGACGCATGCTTTGAAATCTGCGGGCATCCACGAACTGTGGGACGCTCTGTATCGCGCGGGGGTGGACCATGAAACGCTCTGAAATGCTTAGCACAAAGCTGCGCGGCCCTCTCGACGCTATCCAGATGTGTCGCGATATCGTCGAGGGGAATTTCAACGCGATGAGCAATGAGAGTCCCGCTCTGTGCGATTGCGGGATTGATTTCGTCGAGCTTCAGGCACGCATCTATACCGACCTCCAGATACTGGCGGAGAATCAGGTGGACGAAGTCATTACTGTGAACGAGGAAGACCTGGAGCCGGCGGTGCTGGGCGCGGGAGGTGGGTTGTCACCCATGCCGACGAGCATCAGCGAGTTCGCTCGCCAGGAAGAGGAGCTTACGGCTGAGCTTGCAGCCGCTGGAAGTGCGGAAGCATACGCGGAGGGCACCGCTATCACCGAGCAGGACCCGGGTGACGAGAACGACTACCAGGAGCCGTCCAGTGCTTCTCGTTGATAAACGCGCCGGCAGTCAGGACCTCGTCAAGCCGTTGCGCAAAGCGCTTGGTGCCGCGCTCGTGGAGGAAGCAAGCTTGGACTTCGGTGATATCGCGTTCGAGGGGAAGGGGGTTGGTAAGACCCCCCTCCTTGTCGGCATCGAGTTCAAGCAGTTGAGCGACATCATCCAGTGCCTGCGCGACGGGCGCTTCGCGGGACATCAGCTTCCTGGGATGCGCAAGACCTACGACCACAGCTGGTTGTTAATCGAAGGAGCCTATGGCAGAGACGAGGCCGGATTCATCACGACGCATCAAGGAAGCTATCGCGGCTGGAAACGTCACCCGGGGAAGATGCGTGCCTCTGAATTCGAGAAGCACCTTCTTACGTTCGAAATGTGTGGCGGTATCCATGTGGCTCACCGGACTAGCCGTGCAGATAGCGTGTGGGCCATTGTCGACCTTTTTCGATGGTGGACGGATAAGGCGCTCGATGCGCACACGTCTCATGTCGCGATACATGAACCTGTGGCTTTCGGTGCTATCTCAGCCTTCCGCGCCGCCGTCATGGCGTGGCCCGGGATTGGATACAAATTCTCGAGAGTTGTCGAGGATGAGTTCGAGGGAAGCATCACCGAAGCCGCTGCTGCTAACACCGGAAGATGGGCAGATATCGTGCACGACGGACGTCGATTCGGGGAATTGAAAGCAGCGAAGTTAACGAAGTTTCTACGAGGGAGGAAGTAATGCCGAAAGCGAAGAGTGTGAAGAAGTTCGTGTATCCTCAGACGGTGTATGTGCAGCGCGTGGTCGACGGGGACGACAGCTATCTCGTTACCTACACCAGTGTGGACGACATCGACCTGGACAACGGGAACGTTGTCGCCGTCTACGAACTGGGTCGTATGGTGAACGTCATTCCGGGTGAGCGCATCCTTGAGGAGCAGAGCTAATGTGCTACGACAAAGCGAGTGACGGGCCGACAGCGGGAACGGAGTTCAAGGGCTACACGCCCTACGCGCAGCCAGGAGAATCGGAACCGCAGTATCGAGCGCGGCGCGAAGCCGAGCAACACAAGCAGGCGTCGGCGGCGAAAGCCGTCCACTATTCAACCATCACGGTGACCGAACTGCGGCGCCGTCGTGACGAACTGCAGCTGCTGCGCGACGGGCTCGACCAGAAGATTGAGGTGCTCCGTCAACTGATTAACTTGTGGGAGAACTTCTGATGTCGAAGAACAACGGTAACCCGTGGAAGAAGCGCAACCCCGAACGGCCGGCGGAATCGTTTGGCTCTGCACAGCCGTCACCACCGGAATTCGTGATGCCGCCGCTGCGCACGTTCATCCTGCGTCAGACGAACCAGCTGACCGGGGAGAAGGTTGAGCGCACCATCGACGCGCACGGCGTAGGGATTGACGAAAGCCGCATGCTCTCGTTCGTGGTGTTCTTCTACCCCGACCCGAATTCGAAGCAGCCGGGGTCGAGCCAGAAGCTCGTGCTGAACGCCGAAGCCTGGGACGAAGTCGAGGAGCAGAACGACCTCTTCCCGGTGCGTCCGAAGGGGCTGTTTCACTGATGGCTCTCATCATTGGCATGCACTTTGCATTCGGATTGGTCGTCGGCGCGATGGCGATGGCTATCGTGTTCTACTACTTCATTCTCAGGAGTCTGTAACCCATGATTCGAGCGAATACTCCAGCCCCGGAAGCCAAGGCAACGGCGGACTTCGAAACGCGGTCTGCTTGTGACCTCCGTGCCTGCGGTGCCTGGAAGTATTCGCTCGACCCTTCCACGGAGGTTCTCTGCCTTGTTTACCGCCTACCTTATTGGCCTGATGGTCGGACTGCTTTGTGGACACCTGCTTTCCCCGGGGCCAACCTGGGGGAGAATTTTGATGAAGAGAGCCTGCTCGAACTGTGCGACTGGATTGAATCCGGCGGGCTCATCGAAGCCCACGGTGCGTTCTTCGAACGAGCAATCTGGACGAATATACTTAGACCAAGGTTTGGCTTCCCAGCTGTATCGCCAGAACAGTGGCGCTGCTCAGCAGCGAAAGCAGCGGCGCACGCCCTCCCGCGCAAATTAGGGGAAGCCGGCCGCGCATTGAAGCTCAGCATCATCAAGAACGATGGCGATAGCGGCCACAAGCTGATGATGAAAATGAACAAACCCCGGAAACCTCGGAAGAAGGAACGAGAAGCATGGCTCGCACAAGGAAAGCGCCTAGAGGATATGCCGTATCTGTGGTGGGAGACGTCAGAGCAATTGCAGGCGCTCTGGCTATACTGCGCGCAGGACGTGTTAGCGGAGGAAGCGCTGTCGGAAGCGCTGGACGACCTGAGTCCCAACGAGACGGCGAATTATCTCCT
>Ga0068859_100006987_pt1 | contig 11463 bp, 6 predicted proteins | sample KBSSwiS22_FD_66585 | JGI IMG/M metagenome (GOLD analysis project Ga0068859, IMG submission 66585) | Switchgrass rhizosphere microbial communities from Kellogg Biological Station, Michigan, USA - KBS Switchgrass S2-2 | ecosystem: Host-associated > Plants > Roots > Rhizosphere > Soil ... | reverse complement strand
TTGAGCACCTTCCCGACACGTTTCTTTTGCGACTCTTTATCGAGGTCGCGAGAACGTTTCTCGATAACCTTGCGAAATTTTTCTCGGCTATCCGCATCAATTACCGGGGCGCTCATCTCGACGTACATCGGAAATTGATTGGGCGGGCAGCTCATCAACTGCTCGAGCAAAAGTGCCATACAGTCTCGCTGGTAAGCTTTGAGTGTGGCGAGCTTGGCCAGGATGCCGACGGCGTGATCTCTCGCTATCACTGAGCCGCTGGTATCAGCAACCTTAAGAATCTTCGACAACATGCCGTGAATGCCCTTCGGTTGTTTCAGTGCAATCGTGTCCAGCGCGGTCATGGCGCCCCAGACCAGACGATTGTTCTTGCTCTCAAGCTGTTTGCCGATCTCCTTGTAGTATTTAGCAATCAAGTCAGGATTGGCCGTGCCTATCTCATACAGCGTCTTGATGCAGTCGCCCTGAATTCCCTTGTTCTTGTGATTCAGGTTGTCGACGAGCTCTTGCACGGCAGCGGTGTCACGCTTGCTCAATATCTGCCGCGCCAACTCCTGATTGGGCACTTCGTCACGTCGGCCCAGCGCCGTCGCCAACTTGTCCAGAACACTCATCGATTCTCTCCCTTATTCCAGTACTCCGGCGTGCTCACTCTGATCCGGCGCCCGGCAGCACGCCAGAGGCGTGCGTACCGATTCATTCTAACGTTTTCCGTTCCCCTTACCGACAGGGCGGCGAACCCACCCCGGTGTGACTCAGATCACTCCCGGCGCCAGTTGGTGCCGCCTTCCCGGCTGCGTCATCAACAGTCTCAGTGTATTATTAGACCCGCCTTAATCCCTGCAAGAGGTAGAGACAAAAACTGTGACTGAAGCAAACGAATCAACTGAGTCCCCGTCGCACAAGTGGGTTTATCTTTTTGAAGAAGGAAACGGCGAGAACAAATCGCTGTTTGGTGGCAAAGGCGCCGGCCTTTGCGAGATGACCCGCGCCGGCCTGCCGGTCCCGCCTGGCCTGATTGTCACCACCGAAGCCTGCAATGCCTTCTATGCCAACAACAAACAATTCCCCGACGGCATGTGGGAGCAGGTCAAAGAAGCGCTGGCCGAGATCGAAAAGAAGGTCGGCAAGAAATTTGGCGATCCGGCCAACCCTCTGCTGGTGTCCGTGCGATCGGGCGCAGCCTTCTCGATGCCCGGCATGATGGACACGGTTTTGAACCTGGGCCTGAACGAAGAGACAGTCCATGGTCTGGCCGAACAGACCGGTGATTTACGTTTCGCCCTGGATGCTTACCGGCGCTTCGCTTCATTGTTTGGAGAGATTGTGATCGGCGTCGCGCACGAAAAGTTCGAGCGCGTCATGGATCGATTTAAAGGTCAAACCAAAGGTGGAAAAGACACTGATCTAAAACCTAAGGACTTGAGCGGAATCATTGCGGCCCAGAAAGAGATCATGCGCGCGGAACATCATGACATCCCCGATGATCCGTACGAACAACTGCGTGTGGCCATCGCCGCGGTCTTCAATTCATGGATGGGCCGCCGGGCCATCGACTACCGGCGCATCAATCGAATTCCCGACGACCTGGGAACCGCAGTGAATGTGCAGGCCATGGTTTTCGGCAACATGGGCGCGAACAGCGGCACGGGCGTCGCCTTCACGCGCAACCCCTCCACCGGAAAGAAAGAACTCTACGGCGAATACCTTTTGAATGCGCAGGGTGAAGATGTCGTCGCGGGCACCCGCACTCCGAATCCGATCAGCCAACTGAAGAAAGAACTGCCGAAAGTCTACGAAGAGTTCAACGCGAGAACGCAACTGCTCGAGAAGCATTACCAGGACATGCAGGACTGCGAGTTCACCATCGAGCGCGGCAAGCTCTGGATGCTCCAGACGCGCACCGGCAAGCGCACCGGAGCTGCGGCCGTCCGCATCGCGGTGGACATGGCCAGCGAAAAGTTGATCGACCGGGCCACCGCCGTGCAGCGCGTAACGCCAGAGCATCTCGATCAGTTACTGCATCCGACCGTAGATCCCAAGACCGACGCTCGGGTACTTGCAACCGGCTTGCCCGCCAGCCCGGGCGCCGCGCAGGGACAGGTGGTCTTTTCTCCTGACGAAGCTGAAGAGATGGCGAAAGAAGGCGCGCAGGTCGTGCTGGTCCGTTCCGAAACCAGTCCTGACGATTTCCACGGCATGGTCGCGGCACAGGCCATCGTCACCGCCCGTGGCGGCATGACCAGTCACGCGGCCGTCGTCGCGCGCGGCATGGGAAAGACCTGCGTCTGCGGCGCTTCGGATTTGGACGTCGATTACGGTCAGCAGCAGTTCACGGTCGACGGCGAGGTCATTACCAAAGGCGAATGGATCACCGTCGATGGATCAACCGGACGAATTTTTCTCGGCAAGGTGCCGACGATTCAGCCGAAACTGGGGCCTGATTTCCACGAGCTCATGACCTGGGCCGACAAGTTTCGTCGCCTGGGTGTGCGGGCCAACGCGGACACGCCGCTGGACGCAAAGACGGCACGGGGTTTTGGCGCTGAGGGCATCGGCCTCTGCCGCACTGAGCACATGTTCTTTGGCGATCAAAGACTGGCCGCAATGCGCGAGATGATTCTCGCCGACGGCGTCGGCGCGCGTGAGAAGGCCCTGGAGAAACTTCTGCCACTGCAACGCGGCGACTTTGTCGGCATCTTTCGTGAGATGGCTGGTTTTCCGGTGACGATTCGCCTGCTCGATCCGCCTTTGCATGAGTTTTTGCCGAACGTCGATGAGTTGTTAAGCGAATTGGCCGAATTGAAGATGGCCCTGAAGCAGGCCAAAACGATGGTCGAAATGGACCACCTGCTCGATGAATTGGACGAGAAGAGGAATTTGCTTAATCACGTGAACAAGATTCGCGAGGCAAATCCCATGCTCGGATTTCGCGGCTGCCGTCTCGGCCTCCTTTATCCCGAAGTCACGCGCATGCAGTGTCGCGCGATCTTTGAAGCTGCGATTCAGGTCAAGGGTGAACGCAAACAGGTGACACTCGAAATTATGGTGCCGCTGGTGTCGGTCAGCGAAGAGCTAAAACAGCAGGCGGAATTAATTAATGAGGTCGCGCGCGAAGTCATGGGCGAACACGGCATGAAATTCGACTACCTGGTGGGTACCATGATCGAATTACCGCGGGCCTGTTTGACCGCCGACCGGATTGCTCCGCACGCTTCATTTTTCTCGTTCGGAACCAACGATCTCACGCAGACGACTTTTGGGCTCAGCCGCGATGATTCGGGACGCTTTCTGCCCAGCTACGTCGATCGCAAAATCCTGTCTGAAGATCCTTTCCAGGTGCTGGATACCGAAGGCGTCGGCGAACTCGTGCGGATTGGCACCGAGCGCGGTCGCAGCGTGAAACCCGATCTGAAAGTCGGCATCTGTGGCGAACACGGCGGCGACCCGCGTTCGATTTCCTTCTGCAACGAGATTGGTTTGAACTACGTAAGTTGCTCGCCCTTCCGCGTTCCCGTGGCGCGTCTGGCGGCGGCCCAGGCAGCGCTTCAGGCTGAAGCGAAAGCAGCTGAGGAAAGAGCCCTCGAAGAGCAGGCCCAGGAAGCTGTGAGTGCGTAGGCTGTCCAAGAGTGCGAATGGTGGAAGGTTTATGAATCGCCATGAGATTCGAATGGGATTCGCGCAAGGCAAGGCGGAACCTTCACAAGCACCGTGTTTCATTTGAAGAGGCTACGACCGCGTTTCGTGATCCGCTGTCCGTGACAGCGCCCGACCTTACTCATTCGAGCGCTGGGTCTCGATTCGTAACGTTCGGACTGTCAGCGACTGGAAAGCTGTTGAACCATTTCGCACACCGAGCGAGGAGAGTCTGTTCGAATCATCAGTGCTCGACGAGCTACAAAACAGGAAAGAAAGATCTATGAAGAAGGCTAAGGACTCAGAACTGGACGATTGGGGTAAAGCGAACTACAAGAGAGCTGATCTTGGTGAACTGGTGCGTGGGAAGTACGCGAAACGCATTCGCGAATCAACGAATGTCGTCGTGCTTGATCCGCAGGTAGCGAAAGCCTTTCCGAACGATGAGGCCGTTAATAGTGCGCTCCTTGGTTTGATTCGATCGACCCGTTCTGCCGGCAAGGTGAGCATGAAACGCAAGAACAAGGTCGCCGATAAGAAACGCGCCGCTTGACCCCAACCAAGCTGCCACCAGGGAATACCTACCTCCAGAAGTAAAAGAGAGCGTTACAGCACCGCAACAGTGTGTGCGTAGTCGGTGAGGTAAATCTACAGTAATCGACTCGGGAAAGGCTCAATGACATGCGCCCTGCCACCTTCTTTTTTGTCAGCCTGTTTTTTGCTTGGTCATTTATTCAAATAACCCCGTCCGCCCCGGCTCAATCAACTGCCTCTAAACCTCCCGAAACCGTCTACCTCCTCAAACCCGCACACATCTTCGATGGCGAGTCGGCACAACTGCACGATGGCTGGGTCGTGCTCGTCCGCGGCGAGAAGATTGAAGCGGTTGGACCGGCAAGCGAAGTCAAAGCCCCGGCCGGCGCCAAAGTGATCGATCTGCCGAACACCACGCTAATGCCGGGATTGATCGAAGCGCATTCGCATATCCTGCTTCATCCTTACAGCGAAACAGTCTGGAACGATCAGGTTGCGCGCGAGGCCTTGAGCCTGCGCGTCGCCCGCGCGACTAATCATCTGCGAAGTGAATTGATGGCCGGCTTTACAACGCTGCGCGATCTGGGAACCGAAGGCGCGGGCTATGCAGACGTCGGATTAAAGCAGGCGGTGAACCAGGGAATCATTCCGGGACCGCGTCTGCTGGTCACCACACGCGCCATCGTCGCTACCGGCACTTACGGCCCCAAAGGTTACGCCTCAGAATGGAACGTGCCCCAGGGCGCCGAAGAAGCCGACGGCATTGATAGCCTGACGCGCGTGGTACGCGACCAAATCGGCAAAGGCGCCGATTGGATCAAAGTTTATGCAGATTATCGTTGGGGCGCGGGTGGGATGGCCCACGCGACGTTCACCCTGGAAGAACTGAAATTGATCGTTGAAGTCGCGAAAAGTGCCGGCATTCCGGTCGCCGCGCACTCATCCAGCACTGAGGGCGCCCGGCGCGCTATTCTCGCCGGCGTGGAAACGATCGAGCATGGCGATGGACTGACACCGGAACTCTTTCGCCTGATGAAAGAACGCGGCGTTGCGCTTTGCCCCACGCTGGCAGTCGCCAGCGGACCAAACATCGAAAAGAAGAAAGTTGTTTTCAAGCAAGCTCTCGAAGCCGGCGTCACCATCGCCAGCGGCAGCGACGTCGGCGTGTTCGCACACGGTGACAACGCGAAAGAGATCGAGCTCATGGTGGCGTGGGGAATGCCGATCATCGACGCAATCAAATCGGCCACGTCGGTTGATGCCCGTGTACTCCATTTGGAAGAAAGAGTCGGCCGCGTTAAGGCTGGACTATTTGCCGACCTGATCGCGGTCGAAGGCGATCCGACACACGATATTTCAACCCTTCGGCGGGTCCGATTTGTGATGAAGAACGGCGCCGTCTACAAGCAACCCTAACCCGTTACGGCCCGAACCAGGAACCATCCGAGGCTCGAAACCAAAACTGACCCGCCTTCAGAAGTTGTCATCGCTCTTTCCGAGCGCACCCGGACGTGCCGGAAACTGGGCGCCCTCGCTACAATTGGTTGCCTGTTTTGCTCAATCTTATGGCCATTCGGGAGACTAATCTCCGAAACTGCGGATTCCATTAAGACGTCCTGATCGGGAGTCTTTACGCATCTGTGACAAAACTCTTCCCTTGCCGACCTGCTTTCAGGTAAGCTACCGCCACGGTCCCACCGGAACCCGCGCCCCAATAACAACAATCTGAGGAGCACGCCTATGAAACGCTGCCCGGAGTGTGAGTTTCTTTATGAAAACGAGCAGGACCGTTGTGATTGGTGCGGCAACGCGCTGAAGTTTACGACGTTCCTGCCGCCGCTAGTGCCACCGCCACAAGTCACTAAGGTGCAGGTTAAATCCATTTGGGGTGGATTTACGATTCCTTTGCTCGTCGTAGTTCTGATCGGCACTGTTCTGGTCACTCTGTATCGCGCCGTTCCACCCACGTTCAGTTCCTCGTTGGACCTCAAAGAGAAACGGTTACCAGACACGAAGCCTCCGTCGGCAAACGCCTCGCCGGAACTGTTAACCGCACCGGAGATTCCGCAAGGGCCGGCGGAACCTTCCACCATTGAATCAACGCGCACGCAAATTAAAGCCGGGAAACGTCCTCTGCCGATCACTAACGAGAAGGTAATAACTGCAGTGCCGGCAACCCACATTCAGATGGAGCCGGCCGTCGTCAGCACAAAGAAGCCCGCGACTCGTGAGACGCTTCCGGCGCCGCCCGCAAGCCAGAAACCCGCAACCAGTTCCTATTCCATTTCCGTCCACCCCGAACCTCCTTCCGCCAGTCCAGCGCCTCAATCCAAAACGCCAGACCAGGAGAAGGGTTCGAAATTTAAGTCGCTTTTGAAGAAAGCCGGCCGGGTTCTGAAAAAGCCGTTCTGAGATAACAAATATGCAAATCGATCACTTCGGGATGTCACGTCATCACTCGCGGCAATAATCGCCGGCAATCCCGATTCTATTTTCGGTTTGAGGTTTCCCTCACCGTACCGCGGTGTCGGTCTTTTGCTCCTCTGCCTTTTTCTTTAGATCCCCTTTCAGGTGCGAGTCGTACCAGCTGAGGATCCGTTTGTGATAGTCCCTGACCTCATCGACGGTGGTAGTCGGCATACCGTGCCCGCCATTGGTATAACTTACCCACTCGACCTCTTTATCAAGCCGCCTCAAGGCGTAGTACATCTCCATCAACTGCCGCGGCGGGACGTTGTGGTCCTGCTCTCCGGACATCAGCAACAGCGGTGTCTTGATCCGATCGGCAAACATTATCGCTGAATGCTGAATGTACTTCTGAGGCTGTTGCCAGAGCGTGGCGCCGATTCGATCCTGACTCTTCTCAGGCGCGTGAATATTGCGAACGCCGAGTCTCGGGCTGTCGGTGTAGAAGCTCACCATATTCACTTTGCCGGATATGTTGATCGCAGCTTTGAATCGATTTGTCTGAGTGATCAAAAGGTTCGTTGCGTACCCCCCATAACTGGTTCCCTGAACTCCCAGACGCTCGGGATCGGCAATCCCCATTTCGATCAACTTGTTCGCGGCTGAGGTAACGCCCTTCACCCAAGCTTCGCCGGGGAATCCGATTTCGAGATTCACCGAAGGCTGCATCACCGCGTAACCGTTCGCAGTGAGAATGTTGATAGTCCCGTTGAAAGAATCATCAAAGAACTGTTCGTAGATATTGAACACGGTCGGGTACTTTTTCCCCGCCTCGTAATCGACAGGATAATAGAGCACGCCGTACATCTTGTTGCCGTCAGCATCGAGATAGGGGACCAGCTCGGTCTTGCTCAAACGCCTGGTCTTCAGTTGCGGATTGGCATCGGTCAAACGGCGAATGTTCTTGAATTCGGCATCGGCAGCGTAGAGATCAGCCGATCGGTTGCCTTCCGCTGAGCTATACACAAAAGTGCGGCCGTCTTTCGACAAGCGAAACCCGGAATAAAGACGCGAGTCCTTGAGGACGTCCTCAAGTTTCCTGGAACTCACCCCGTAAGAAACCAGCCCACGTTCCCACTTTGTGCGTGAAGCATAGCTAAAGTAAATCTTGTCGGCGCTCGGACTCCAGTCGACAACCTGGTAGCGTGGTAATTCCTTATCTTCGTCAGAGGTCTTGACGATCATCTCCTTTGCCCCCGAGGTCGCGTCCATCAACCAGAGACCTTCCTTGTTGGAAACAATCAACCAGTCGCCTTTCGGGCTCAAACGAACGACATTAAATTTCTCCTTTTCCTTTTTGTCCTTATCGGCGTCTTTGGCAGCGTCGTCTTTGGGTTTGTCCGAACTTTCGGCTTTTTCCTTTTCCGACTCTGATTTCTTCCCCGTCAGCTGACGCGGCTCTTTATCGTCGATCGACGCGATGAAGATATTCCCGTCCTTTGCGTAGGCGTAACGGCGGTAGTCTCGCGACCACTGGAGGGTGATCCCTTTTGTCGATTTGATGATCGTCCGCTTATCGGCGCCGGCAGCGGTCGTGAGGTGGATTTGATTTTCGGTGCCGCCGATCACATCGTAGTTGGTCTTTTTGGTGATGTCTTCAGAGTACGTTAGAAATGATCCGTCCTCGGTAAGGTTATAGGACCCGAGTTTGGTCTCCGGCAGCAGTTCGCGAGTCTGGCCGCTCTTCAAGTCATACGCTGCGAGTGAGCGAATCGCCGATCGTCTGCGGAGATCATCCCACGCCAGAAACGGCTCTTTGCTCGAGTGGACGACGACCGGGGCCGCAGTTTCGTATTTGAACCTCTCAGCGGTCTGTTTTCGCCAGGAATCCGTGCGCAGTGTCAGAAGGAGTTGGCCGCCGTCCGGCGACCATTCGAGTTCTGTGTTGTCGGCGACTTCTTTGCCGGGCGGCAAGTTCAAATTCACAAACTTGCCCGAGGCTCTTTCCCAGATCACCGGCTCGAAGGCGTTGCCTTTCACGACCAGAAAGGCCAGCCTTGTCCCATCCGGCGACCATTGCATGCCGCGCACCTGGCGTTTGGATGGAAACAGCTTTTGCGCCTTTGCCGTTTGGGTATCAATGATCCACACGTCTACCGCCGATGGAGCGATATAGGTAGGATCTCCGAATCGGTGATTGTCGATCCCGATTCGATCGCGCAAAGTGCCCGAGGTGGCGACGACCCATTTTCCGTCATCGCTGAGATCGGCGATGTTGACATTCGCAACGTCGAGAAGGTCATCGACCGTGAACGGGACGCCTGGTGATTGAGCGCACAAACGCGGAGTTAGAGCGCTCAGGCTGAGGGCAAAGAAGACTGCTAACGAAGCGATGATGCTACGAGATTTGGACAGGAACATGGGATAGATCTCCGGGTCGACAGGACGGTTGAATTTATTTATCAGCTGAAGGCGGAGCTAATCTACAACCGGCCCTGGTCAAGGTCAACGTTTGGGCGGGTACTGATGCAATTTGGAATAAATGTCCGACAAACTTCAGTTTGTCGCCGAAGCTTCGACAAGCTAAAGCTTGTCGGACATGAGGCGCATCACAGCGGCAAACCGGTTCGTCTCATGAAGTCCTGAAATCGCGCATCTCCGCGCAGGTCGTTCAGGCGAGGATCCCAGCGCAGCGACATCGGCAAAAGCGACCGTTCGCCATAGGCCTTCTCGAGAAACTTGAGAGCCTCTTCCTTTTTGCCAAGCCCGGCATAAATTACCGCTTTCTGAAAAGGCGAAACGTACTTGTGCTTTGTAAGTTCATCGAGCTTGCGCAGAGTATTTTCGGCGTCGCCCGCCTTTCCTGAAACCGCATAGGCATGGCCGAGTGATCCCAGGCCATCGATCCCCTCGGACATACTTATAGCCTTTTGAAACTCCTCTATGGCCTCATGCATCCGGCCCTGCTGTTCATAGACGAGCCCCAGCCATTCGTGCAGCCCCGGAGAGTCTGGCCTCGTTTCCAGTTTTCGGTTGATAGCGTCGAGTGCCCGACCATACTGTCCGGTATAGTAGAAATGCTGGGCAATGCCGCTGCCTCCAATGAAAGGCAGGAAATCTTCGAATTTCTGCGATTCCGCTTCGGCTTCGGCCACGCGGTTCATAGTCAGCAGGTACGATCCGTACCAGGCATGGACCAGCTTCGGGTTTAACTCGCGCGCGCGCGCATATTCACGCTCAGCCCGGGGAAAGTCCCAGTCGTAGCGGAAAGCGATTCTTCCCAACATCGAATGCGCATAGGCAACGGTTTCGTCCAGCTCCAGCGCCTTCATTACCGCCGCGCGACTCTTGGGAAGATACTCAGACGGAGCTTTGCCGGCCCGATCCAGTCGCATATAAACATCGCTGAGTCCCGCATAAGCCATCGCGTACTTTGGATCGAGGGCTATGGCCTGCTGAAAATACTCGATGCTTTTGTCGATTCCCTCCGGATTCAATTTGTTAAATTGGAAGTGCGCCTTGAGAAAAGCCTCGTACGCTTGTTGATTCTCAGTGTACCGCCTTTGCGGGCCCTGTGTTTCCTCGTGGTCGAGAGTGACCAGCAGGCTGTTCAGGACTTTGGCGCCCAGCGAGTCTTCCAGCTTAAAGATGTCATCAAACTTCTCATCGTAACTTTCAGCGAGCAGGGCGACACCGTCGCGGACGCGGATTAGTTTGATCGACATTCGCTGCCCGGTTCGATCGATCTCTCCGGACAAGACGTAATCCACTTTCATCAAACTTCCGATCGTCCTCGGATCCTGACTCCGCTCGCTATGGTGAAGCGCAGCAGTGATCGGGCTGACCGTGAGGTGTGTGCTGTTGCTCAGTCTGTTAACCAGGGCATCGGCAATCTCGAAACCCAGATACTCGTCACCGGCAACCGAAGTTTTAAAGGGCAGCACAGCAACAGAATTCCCGGCCACCGGGGTTGGCGGCGTCGTCGCCGACCGTCTTTTCCAAAGGACGATTCCGCCAATCACGCCCAGTCCGATTGCTATTGCGACGACGGTTGCGATCACCCGATACAGTCGGGTTCGTCTGGCAGGCTCGCTCTTGAGAGCAAGAGGCACAGTGGCTAAAACGGGGGCCGGCCCGCTGAGACTCTTCGGTGGTGTTTCCACCTCAGCGGTTTCTACCCCTGGAGTGACCGGAGTCGGTGAGCCATTCGCTTCAGCCAACTCGGCGACAAACCGGTAACCGCGAGTATGAACGGTTTCGATGTATTTCGGCGCTTTGGGATCGTCCCCGAGGCTCTTACGCAGCTTACCTATCTCTCGGGTTAAGGCATTCTCGGTTACGTGCGTTCCACTCCAGATCGCGTCGAGAATCTCGTCCTTCTCAATTAGCCGGCCGCGATTCTCAATTAAGAAAAGCAGCAACCTGAGCGTCTTCGGCTCGAGCGAAATCACCTGCTCAGCCTTGAAAGCCTGGAAGGTGGCGGGGTCGACGCGGATGTCGTCGAACAAAAATACCGAGGAATTACGGGCAGTCATAAAAGCGTCACTAAACCAACAGCGTTCACTCAGGACATATTTCGCGTCCGGGCTTATGGTCAACCGAGTTCGAGAAAAGCTTAGGAGCAGTTGCCGGAAAATACAATCTCTCCTGTTTTGTCTCCCCAACCCGAGAAACTAAAGGCATCCATTCCAAATGGAACAGGCGATTGCCCCATTAAGGAAGCTCGGGGCCGTGACGTTGCTTGCTTTTCATGGACTCGGCTGATGTCTAGCAGGGTGCTGAAAAACTATTTTGGAGTGCGGCGACTTGTCGCCGCTTTTAAATCTGGCCAAAGCGAATTCCAAAAACCCGAGGAGAATTCATCGTGCGTCCATAGCGGCGACAAGT
>Ga0068859_100006985_pt1 | contig 11463 bp, 12 predicted proteins | sample KBSSwiS22_FD_66585 | JGI IMG/M metagenome (GOLD analysis project Ga0068859, IMG submission 66585) | Switchgrass rhizosphere microbial communities from Kellogg Biological Station, Michigan, USA - KBS Switchgrass S2-2 | ecosystem: Host-associated > Plants > Roots > Rhizosphere > Soil ... | reverse complement strand
GGCGGAGCCCGTGGTCAGGGTCAAAGAGGCGCAAACGCTCCCGCTGCCGGCCAGGGTCAGAGGGGTGCGAACGCTGCTCCTGCTGCTGCCGGCCAGGGTCAAAGAGCCGCAAATGCTCCTGCACCAGCAGCTGCCGCGGCGCCGGCACAACCTCCAGGTATTCCGGTTGCGTCGTTCGGCAATGCCGCACAGGGGATAAGAGACCTCCCCATCCAGCCATGGGCGGATGAACTGGTCAAGAAGCGTATGGCTGACAACAGCAAAGATAATCCGGATGCTCACTGCCTCCCCATGGGCTTCATGCAGTTCCATACACATCCGGAACCACGAAAAATCGTTCAGACTTCAGATGTCATCGTGATCATTTATGAGGCCAATGAGGGGCTTCGCCAGATCCATCTGGACGGAAGGCCGCTTCCTGGTCCGGATGCCGAACCCTGGTGGTACGGATACTCCGTCGGAAAGTGGGAAGGCGACACGCTCGTTGTTGAAACGCGCGGCTTCCGGGATGGAGGCTGGCTGGATGTCCGCGGGACCCCGCTGACCGATGCGGGAAAAGTCACCGAGAAGTTCCGTCGTCTGAATTACGGAACGCTTGAGATCGAAATCACCATAGACGACCCCAAGGCGTATACAAAACCATGGACGGTGAAAGTCAACCAGCAGATTATGCTGAACACGGACCTGATTGAATTCATCTGCGAAGAACGGGACGCCACACATTATGTCGGCGCGGAAGGTGCAAAGTGACAAGGACATCCTTGCGAAATTGGAGCGCACATATGAAAAACAGATTTTTGTTGGTTGCAATTGCAGCAGGCTGCAGCTTCATGCTTGCAGCGCCCCTCATCGCTCATCATTCCTTTGCCGCGCAGTACGATCGGAACAAGCAGGCGACGCTGACGGGCCCTGTCACAAAGGTGGACTGGATTAATCCTCACGCCCGCTTCTTCCTCGATGTGAAGGACGAAGCCACCGGCAAGCTCGTGCACTGGGAAGTGGAACTCGGAGCACCGGCTATGCTGATGCGTCGGGGCTGGAACAGTAAGTCACTGCCCATTGGGGAGAAGGTCACCGTGAACGGCTCGCTGGCCAAAGATGGGTCCAATCTCATCAACGCAAGCACGATAACGCTCAGCGACGGCAAGCGCGTGTTCGCAGGATCGTCAGGAGATGATCCGGCGACACAAGAGTAGCGTAGCGCCGGCTGAATCAATCCCACAGAGGAAAAGGGCGATCACTCGCCACGAACGGAGTATATTTTTCCGCGATGGGGAAGATCGGCTTCGGTTCATTGCGGCGGATGTGGAAACATGCCGCGCTCGGTGTGGGTTTCGCCCTTACCGCTTACACGCTGTTTGCGTACTTCGTTGTTCCCCGAATCATCAGGAACCAGATCATCGCTCAGGCGAAAACTCTGCTCCACCGTGAAGCGCGGATTGACGACGTTCGTTTCCATCCGTTTACTCTCGCCACGACTATCAGCGGTTTCGTTCTCCTGGACCGCGATGGCGCCGATCTCCTGAAGGTCGATCGCGTACTCGCAGATCTGCAGCTGTCCGGTGTGTTTCGCCGCGCCGTCCGTTTCAGAGAAGTCCGAATCGATCGGCCGTTTCTGAACGCGCGCATCCTGGCGGATGGGCGGCCGAGCGTTGCGGACCTGATCGAACCCTCTCCGGTCACAGCAAATGAGAAGGATCCACCGGAAACCTCCAGTTCGTTGCGGCTGATGATTGACCGGTTGATTTTGGCAACCGGCGGCATCGGCTTCACGGATGCTTCGCGGAAGCCTGTCTACGAGTCGCGGTTTGAACCTCTGAACCTCGACATTCGAAACCTGATCACCATTCCAGACGAGAGCGGAGATCACACGATCACCATTGGTGTGGAGAAGACCGCTGTATTGAAGTGGACCGGCCATCAAACCATCGAACCGCTCCGATTTGCCGGCAAGCTGGATATAACCGGACTCAATGTTGCAAAACTTTGGGATTACTTCGGACAAGGTCAGCCGCTTGAGCTGTACAGCGGAAGCGTTGATCTTTCAGTCCCCTATGAGATCACCAGAGGAACCGACAAAACCTTCAAGGCGAATTTGAACGGAGCATCCGCCGTCATCCGTTCTCTGGCAGCGCGCCATCGCGCAGAAAACGTCGATTGGCTTACGGTGCCGGAGTTGAGCATCGACGGGGTGAACGCCGCGTGGCCCGACGCTCGGCTCGATGTGAAACAGATTCGCGCCGCCGGGACGCATATCCTCACCCGGATCGGAGAAGACGGAAAGCTGAACTGGTCGAGCCTGGTCGCAGAACGCTCGCAACTCGTCGAAGACAAGTCGCGGTGGCAAGTTCGCGTTGCCTCCGTCGATGTCGAAAACACTTCCGCGAGTTTCGAAGAAACGAGCGTGAAACCAGGCGTGAAGATTGAGGTGTCCGAGGTTGCGATCCACGCGGAAGGGCTCTCGAACAAGCTCGAAGCGCCAATACCTTTAACGTTGAAGGGTCGCGTTCAAGACAAAGCCACCATCGACGCTTCGGGTACGATTGCTCCGTCGCCTCTCGCAGCGGACGTCAAATTCGACCTGAAGAGCCTGGATATCAGCCCCCTGCGACCCTATATACAGACACCGTCGGCAGCGCAGCTCACCTCTGGCCTGGCCGACCTGCAGGGAAAGGTCAGTGTTTCAGGCCCAGCGCCGAAGATCGCGATTGCCGCTGCCCTGGCACTGCGTGATGTCGAGTTTCTGGACACAGACGGTGGCAGGCTGGCCGCATGGAAACGAATGCAGATGGATGGGCTCACTGTCGATAGCCCTCCTCGCCGCGCCCGCGTGAAGAAAATCACGATCGACGAGCCGTTTGCAAACATCCTTATCGATAAGTCCGGCTACCTCAATCTTCGAAAAGTGACTTCCGGCGCCGACGCGCCCGCGAACGCAACGATGCCATTGTCGCTCGAAGTTGGCGTGATCGAGTTGCGCAACGGGACGGCCGAGTTCGAGGACCTGAGCCTGCTGCTTCCCTTCCACGCCCAGATTCATTCGGCAAACGGAACGATTCGCGATGTTTCCTCCTTCGCTGCGGCGCCCGCTACGCTGGCCCTGGAAGGACGCGTGGACAAGAGCGGCTTCGTCAAAGTCGATGGAACCCTCCGATTGTCGAATCCGATGGCCGCATCGAACATCAACGTAGAGTTTCGTAGTATGGAAATGCTGGGGTTGACTCCGTATTTCGCGCAGTTCGCGGGTTATCAGGTTAAGAGCGGAGTCCTGGATCTCGACGTGGACTACGTCGTCAAAGATCGCCGGCTGGTGGGCGACCATACACTCGTCGCGCGCGATCTCGTGCTTGGGGCGAAGGTCAAGGATTCCAAGGCGCCGGGGCTTGCCGTTCGACTTGCTATCGCTCTGCTGAAGGACCGAGAAGGCAAGATCAACCTCAGAGTGCCCGTCGAGGGCACTGTCGATTCACCGGAGTTTAACTATCGCGCGGTCTTCTGGTCCGCCATGCAGACGATACTGGGCAATGCTGCAAAAGCGCCTTTCCGCGCCATCGGCCGGCTCTTTGGACGCGATGAGGACGACCTCGAGCTTGTGGAATTCGACCTGGGGCGCAGCGATCTGCTTCCCGCGGAGCAGGAAAAGCTGGTTAAAGTGGCCGAACAACTCGGTCCCAAACGAGACTTGAAACTCACCGTCGCCGGCCGATTCGATCCCGAAGAAGATAAGACAGCCTTGAAACAACAGCGACTCGTTCGCCTCATCGACTCGCGCAGGGAATCGGCGGGCGCTGCCGCAGCTGCGACTGGAGCGTCAACGTTGGAGACGATTCTTCAAGGACTCTTCGTCGAGCAGTTTTCTGTAGAAGCTCTGGAGGCAGAGCGTCAGCGTGTTCGGGCCGCAACGCCTGCACCTGCTCCTGTGACACCGGGACAGGGTGAAGCCGCCGCACCGCCGACTCTCGACTCTGCAGCATTCTATGAAGGGTTGCGTGCGCGTTTACTTGAAGCCCAGGTCGTGACCGACGCCGACCTTGCAGGACTGGCTTCCGCACGAACTACAGCAATCGTGGAAGCGCTGAACAAGTCCGGCTCCCTCGAGCCGGACCGCGTCATTGCCAGCCCCCCTGGAACGGTGACAAAGAAGAAGGCAGGATCGGCGCGCGTTGCATCGGAGATCACCATGTCCGCCGACGGCGACGCTGAAGACGGCAACTAGAAAGATCCTCACTGGTCTTCGCCGAGTATCTTCCGATAGGTCAGGATCGCATCATCCCCAAATGTGGATCCGAATCGTCCAGCGTCTCGATCCAAATGCATGGCACCACACGAACAGTTGAAGTAGTCATCGAAATCGGCGTGCATCGATGAACAACATCGATCGCAGACATAGAGAAAGTCTGCAGATCGACTCCATCCGGTTCGGGTTGGCCCTCGACGAACGAATTCATACCCGGCGATCCCTGACAGATCCTTATCGCACATACAGGACACTCGAAAAACTGTCACAGGTGCTCCGCTCCACCCGCTTTCACGCTGCTACCTTGCCCCTCCAGGAGGCGGCATGGAATTCCCCGTATACATCCTCATCGCGTTGGTGATTATGGGCCTGGCGGAAGCGATCTATCTCGCCTGGACCGGCAGGACCTACTCCCTCAACATTTCGGTCAGCAATATCAGCTGCGGGGTATTCAGCCTCTGCACGAAGATCTTCTATACCGGAGGCTTCGCTCTCGTCTACACCATGCTGCAATCCCAACTCGGGCTGACGCGCGCGTTCGGCTGGCAGTGGTGGAGTTTGCTGCTAACGTTCGAACTGGTTGACCTTATTTACTACGCCTACCACAGGATGGCTCATCGCGTGGCGTTGCTCTGGGGAGCGCACGTTGTGCATCACCAGAGTGAAGAGTACAACCTGACAGTTTCTCTCCGACAGGATTCGATCGGCGTCTTGGCGGCAACGCCGTTTTATCTCATTCCCGCGCTCATCGGCATCCCTTTGCCTGTCTTTATTGCCATGAACGGCTTGTTCCAGCTTTACCAGTTCTTCGTTCATACTGCGTTGGTCCGCAACATGGGCTTCCTGGAACGTGTAATCTCGACACCACGACTTCACCAACTGCACCATGCACGCAACGTCGAGTACATCGACTGCAACTACAGTGGCTTTTTGATTCTTTGGGACAGGCTCTTTGGCACCTACAGACCGCCATCCGTTGAGCCGCTGTTTGGAGTGACTCAACCGATTTCAAGTTGGAGTCCGGTCTGGGCTAACTTCGGATACTTCCATGAGCTGTATCTGAAATGCCGAAGGCGGCGGGGTTGGAACCGCCTCTTCACGTTGATCGGCCCCCCGGAATGGAAACCGTCATCGGAAGCAGAGAATAAGAAACCCTACGTTTCGTACTTGAATCAGCCGTCACATGGATGGACGGCTACGGCCGTCATCGTCGTTCTGATGAGCATCTCCGTGTCTTTTTTGCTCGCCGCCAAGGCGAATCACTGGGACGCGACCATAAACCTGACTGTCGCCTGTGTCACAGCAACGATGGCGTGGTTCGCAACCCGGCTTTTCGACGGAAGACGCATATAATCGCATACCGAATTTTTCGAATTTGACGTCAAGAATCCGGTGGAAGGATTTTGTTGGTCGCGGAACAATACGCCCCATGAATGCAATACCTTCGATCAAAGAAATGCAGCACGCTTACGAACGAAAGGATTCCTCCTATGACGGAATCTTTTTTCTCGCTGTTCGGACAACGGGCATCTTCTGCCGGCCCTCATGCCCCGCACGAAAGCCCCTGGCGCGCAATGTCGACTATTTTTCGAACGCGCGCGATGCCCTGTTCGCAGGATACCGCCCATGCAAACGGTGCCGGCCTATGGATACCAGCGGACGTCCGCCGGACTGGGTCAACCGCGCGATCGTCATGGCCAGTGATTCCGAAACGCGCATCAAAGACGCAGAACTCCGACGATCGGGCATCGATCCGTTTCGGATTCGTCGATATTTTCAAAAACACTACGGAATGACGTTTCAGGCTTATTGCCGAGCCCGACGAATGGGTGACGCTCTCAATCAACTGCGACAGGGCGCAACCCTCGATGACATCGCTCTGGGCAACGGCTACGAATCGCACAGCGGTTTTCGGGATGCGTTCGTACGTACATTTGGCCGCACGCCGGGCACCAGCCACGGGTTGGATCAGATTGTTGTTTCGTGGATTGAGAGTCCGATCGGTCCGCTGGTAGCCGCGGCAAACGATGAAGGACTCTGCCTTCTGGAATTCACCGATCGTCGAATGCTCGAGACACAGTTCAAGACACTGAAGAAATTGTTTTCATCCGCCATCGTACCGGGTGAAAACGAACACCTTCGAACTCTGCGCAGCGAACTCCAGGCTTACTTTGAAGGAAAACTGGAAGAGTTCTCGATCCCCCTTGTATATCCAGGATCGCCGTTTCAGCTTAGAGTCTGGAAGCAGCTATTGCGAATTCCTTACGGCGAAACCCGTTCCTATGAGGAACTCGCCCGTCGCATCGGCATCCAATCGGGCCAACGTGCGGTCGGGCACGCGAACGGAGCGAATCGAATCGCAATTGTCATCCCCTGTCATCGCGTCGTGAACAAGGACGGCAAACTCGGCGGATATGGAGGAGGCCTGTGGCGTAAGCAGCATCTGCTGGCCCTCGAGAAGCACGCGCTGACCTCACGACGTGAAATGGAGACATGATCATGTTGAACGACTGGAAATCCCACCTGGCGACTTACTCTTTGTGGGGGCTGACTGCAATGATGGCAGCGGCGTGCGCCCCAACGCCTGCGTCGTCGGTGCCGAACGTCTATGAAACGCAGCAAAGCGTCGATCAGTACATTGCGTCCGGCCGATACGAGACCGATTTCGCGCATGTTGTCAGCGATGCGACGGCCTATCTTGAATCGCGCGCGAAGGCCGTCACGCGTCCAGCTATCGTTCTCGACATTGATGAAACCTCGCTTTCCAACTGGCCGGCATACAAGGCTAATGGCTGGGCGCGCATCGTCAACGGTCCGTGCGACATCGACAAAGGGCCCTGCGGCCTGCGCGAGTGGCAGGCGATGGGTTCGTCGAAAGCTCTGAAGCCGACGCTTGATCTCGACAAGCGAGCGAAGTCGCTCGGTGTCGCCGTTTTCTTCGTTAGCGGGCGTCCTCCGAGCCTGCAGGAGGTTACGGAGAAGAACCTGCATGATCAGGGTTTCGAATGGGATGAAGTCATCCTCTACCCGCCAGACACTACTTTCCAGAGCGCCGTTGACTTCAAGGCACCCGAGAGGAAGAAAATCTCTGACCGCGGTTACACGATCCTGCTCACGATGGGGGATCAACAGAGCGATTTGAATGGCGGGTTTGCCGAGCGCACATTCAAACTGCCGAATCCCGTGTACTACATTCCGTAGTCGCGCTCCTGCCCCTGGCGTTGCGCCGGAGCATCGCCTTTTCAGAAATGAATCCTTAGGAATTGATGTTCTATTCGAATCGTGGCGGCGGCCTGGGCGGAAATGACCGCTACCTCAGTATTCGCAAGAAGGTGACAGGCCGCCGTTAGCGGGTTTCGGGGACGTTGAGATCCTCAACGTCCCACGCTTTTGCATACACGCACGCACCTGCGCGATATACTCAGTCTGTTTTCATACAAAGGGAGGCTACCGAGATGAAACTCAGAGTATTCGCTGTTGCTGTCACGCTGGCGTTTGTTGCCGGCACCGCTGCGCTCGCGCAGGACGCAGCCCTGGAGAAAGCCTTGCTGGCCGCGCCCCGCCAAATGAAAGATGGCGCAACGGTCGTCAAGTGGAAAAGCGACTTCACCTACGACACGCTGCGCAAAGGGACGAATCGCCTTGTCTGCTACGAGCGGCCTGTCGGTCCCGGACAACAACCGTTTTCCGTGGAGTGCACCAGTATCGCCAATCTGGAAAGAGTCGCCCAGAGCCTGAAGACGGAGACCATTGCCGACCCCATGGAACGGAGAGCAGCCTTTGAAGCCATGGAAAAGGCGGGCAAGTGGACGAAACCGGAGTTCGGATCGGTGTTCTATAACCTCACCGGTGCGGACCAGGCCTCCGCTCGATCGCACGTCACGATCGCTGTGCCGGGCGCCACCAAGGCAACACTCGGACTTCCTGAAGACGGCAACCAGGGTGGGGTGTGGATCATGAATCCGGGTACGTCTGCTGCTCATCTGATGACGCCTGGCCACTGACGAACCGACGTGAGGTCCCTCGTCTTAGTCCTCATGCTCGCTGCCTTCGGGCCGGCGCAGGCAAAGCGGACGTTCACCGGCACGATAACCGATGGAATGTGTCCCGCAGGAAACCACGCTCAAATGCGCATGGGACCCACGGACGCCGAGTGCACCATCGCGTGCGTGGACGCACACGGCGCGCAGTTTGTTCTAGTTGAGGGGACGAATGCGTACAACTTAAGCGATCAAAAGAGCCCGGAGAAGTTCGCGGGGAAGAAGGTTACGGTCACCGGAACACTCAACAGCGTCACGAAGACTATTCAGGTCGACTCGATCGTTGCGGCCAAATAATGCATGTGACATCTCAAACCGAAATTACAAGACCTTAGATTGGACGGACTAATCCTGCGGTATTCAGGTCCAATTCAAGATCTTGTAATTTCGGTTTCGAGATGTCACATCGTCCATTTTCAAAATTCTTCTCTCAACGTTTCAACTACGTTTCCATCCCCCACCGGCGGACCGTTCTTTTCTCAACGGTCTTGAAGATGAGGCTCTCTACGGCAAGCCCGAGCAGAATCACCATCAGTAACCCAGCAAAGACACCGGGGGTGTGACTGAGATTGCTTTCGTCGTTAATGTACCGGCCGAGCCCGACCTTTTCTCCACTCACTCCATACACCATCTCCGACGCGATGATCGTGCGCCACGCGAATGCCCAGCCGATTTTCAAGCCCGTCAGAATGCTGGGAAACGCTCCGGGAATGAGAATGCGCGTAATATAGCCGACGGTTGATAGTCCGTAATTGCGGCCAACCATTCGCAGCGTTGGACTGACCCCGCGAAAGCCCGCATAGGTGTTCAATGCGACAGACCACAGGACGGCGTTGACGAGCACGAAGATCAATCCGTTCTCGCTCACGGCAAACCAGATCAGGGAGATCGGCACAAGCGCAATCGACGGCAGCGGGTTGAGCATGGACGTCAAGGTTTCCAGAAAATCGGCGCCGATTCGCGTCACACTCGCAATTGCCGTCAGCACAATAGCGAGAAGCAATCCGAGCGAGTATCCCTTGAGAAGACGCACGATCGTCCACGCTGCCGCTTGAGACAGCGGACCAGCCTGATCCACGAATGCCTTGAGCGTTTCAGAAAGCGAAGGAAGCAGAAGCGATTTCCCGTACCATCGTGCGGAGATCTCCCAAATCGCGGCAAGAACGAGAAGCAACACCAGCTTTCGAAGCGCGGCGTTGCCATAGAACCGCTCCCAGGCGCTCACCGGTCTTTCAATAACTTCAAAAGCATTCTCTGAAACCTGATGGATCGTCTCCGGACGATCAGGCATGAACGCCCCCTTCTTCGATCTTTCGATCGAATAGCAGTTCTTCAATCCGAGTCGCGAGCATTCTTGCGACGCCGTCAGATTCCCCAGTTCCAGGACAGTTGAGTTCGGCCTTTACCTGCCCGGGGTGAGCGCTCAGCAGCAGAATGCGATTCCCTAACCGGATCGCTTCTGGAATCGAATGTGTCACAAAAAGGATGGTGGACTTTGTTTCTTCCCAGAGCTCCAGCAACTCTTCCTGCATTCTCACCCGCGTGAGCGCATCGAGCGCCGCAAAGGGCTCGTCCATCAGCAGCATCCGCGGCTCCATGGCCAGCGCCCGCGCGATCGCAACGCGCTGCTTCATTCCTCCCGAGAGCGTATGCGGATGACTGTCTGCAAAGTTCGTGAGATTCACCTTCCCAAGAAAGTGCTCCGCGCGTTCCACCGCCTCGCTGCGCTGAAGCCGCTTCCCGGCGACCAGAGCAAAAACGATGTTTTCGCGAACGGTCTTCCAGGGCAACAGTTGATCAAACTCCTGAAAAACAAAAACGCGGTCAGGGCCGGGAGAGTTGATTGCTGTACCGTCAAGAAGGATGCGGCCTTCAATGGGTTCAACGTAGCCTCCAACCGCCTTAAGTATCGTTGACTTGCCGCAGCCCGAGGGCCCGAGGATCACAAATCGGTCCGACCGAAGCACACTGAAGCTGACACGGTACGCCGCACGAATCAGGCGCTGCCCTGTCTGGTACTGGAGGGTGACGCCTTCAACGCGTAACAGCGGCTCGGAGGAATTCAAGCCGGTGTTCAATTTCCCGGCACTCCGTCAATTTCATCAAAGAAGAGATCCTTTAAGGAACCCGGCAGGTTCTTGAGGGTTTTTGTGCTGTACATGAATTCGGCGTACTTCATCACATTCTCCGGCGTGGTAGTGAACTTCACGGAGGAATCGCCGATCACTTCCATCAACTCCTCTGGGGTCAAGCCGCTCTCCTTCTCAGAGGACATCAGGATGTTTGCCGCCGCCTTCCTGTCATTGTTGATCAACTTCGTGACTTCCTCGAGAGTAGCCAGCACGGCGGCAACCGCCTTCGGATTCCGATTCCGGAATTCAGTCGTGGTCGAAAGCATTGTGAAAGTCGTCGACCCTTTCATCACGTCGTCTGTGGTCATGATCGTGTGAATGTCCGCATTCTTTTGCTCCCGCTGGTGGAAGGGAGGCGACGTGAAGTGCGCGGCAAGCTTTCCGCTAAGCAGCGCGTTGACGCCGTTCGGATGGGGCATCTGAACGGTGAATTTGTCGAAGCGCCCCGATTCCTTGGGTCCGTACTTCTCGGCCGCGTACATCTGGATCACGATCGCTGGAATCGAGGACTGGGTCGCAGTCATTGCAATCTGGTCTCCGTCTTTGAAGTCTTCCAGCTTCTTCAACTTGTCACCGCGCACGTTCAGGTACATCGGCAAAGAGGTCATAGCGGCGACGCCCTTCACCTTTTCTCCCTTGAGTGTCTGGTCCCAAAGAATCAGGAATGCCGGTGGCCCCGCCGCGATGAAATCCACCGCGCCGGCGAGCAACTTCTGGTTCATCATCGAGGGGCCACCGACATCGAGCCAGCAAACCTCAAGATTGGGAACACCGGCTTCTTCAGCATGCTTCTCGAGCAGCTCTTTCTTCTTCTCCATCACGAGGAGAGGAAGAAACCCCACACCTCCGGCTCCACGCGGAATACGGATGGCTCCCGGTGCGCAATCGCCACCGCCGCCACCGCTGGCACCACCGCACGCCGCAAGAATCAACGTCATGACCAGCAAAAGTCCGATAAGACGTCTGCGGGTCATGACCGCACCGTGGCCTGCACCACCTCGTTGACATCGTCGAGTTGATCGATGTTCCAGCACAGTTCGATGAGCTTGTCTAC